>JGI26058J51888_1000140_pt1 | contig 49759 bp, 34 predicted proteins | sample HigsolmetaSP110D_FD_51888 | JGI IMG/M metagenome (IMG submission 51888) | reverse complement strand
GCACACCCCCGAGAATGCCAGTCCGTCCTCCCCATTCCCCTCCAACCCCCCCTTCCCCCTCCCCCTCCCCAATCTTCCCAGACACATAGAACTAACTCTGTTCCCCTCCGGGGAAGTGCAGACTGCGAAGCCGTCATGACCGCCCTCGACGAGTGCCACGCGCGCGGCTTCCTCTGGAAGGCGCTGGGCAACTGCAACGACATCAAGCGCGAGGTGAACAAGTGCCTGGGCGCGGAGCGCTACGAGCGAGCGAAACGCAACCGCGAGAAGGCGCGCGAGAACCGCCGGCGCATCGAGCGCATCTGGGCCGAGGAGCGCGAGCGCGAGGCGGGGAGGATCGAGTAAAACCTTCCTCTTTCCCTCTTTCTTTGTTTTCTGCCCTTTGAAGGAATGACGTTGGGGATATCATGAAAAAAATGTTGAGGATGGATCGGTTCAAAATAGACCAATTTATACGGTGAATTGAGCGAGGCAGAAGATATGGCTGGATTTCGATTCGCACTGATTGGCTGCGGCGTATCGGCCGGAGAGGGGGTCGAAGCTTCGGGTTGTGCTTCTACAGCGCAGCACAGTGCGTATATACAGGGCCATTGGTGGATGGGTGACTGAGGTTACGACGTTTTCTTATCTCCTCTCTTCTCTCTATACGGGTCTAGATACCTGGATCTGAAAAAGAAACGAATGTGCAGTACATGTACACTGTACTATCCTGGCTCAGTGCCACATTTCCGTATCAATTGAATGAATTCCGCTGCAACGTGATATGATATATGTACAGACAAAATTTCTGGTCTAGAGAACATGAATAATACACAGTCATGACAAATCCCAACCCGAACGCCGTATAATGAAGCATATTCCCTCCGCAATGGAGGTTTCAGGTAGGTAGATGGGTATGTAAGTGTCATATCACTCCGCAGCTGCTTCCGCAGCTCCCTCGGAAGATTCACCAGTATTCCCACTACTAGAAGATTTCTTATGCCTCCTCTTCCGCTTCTTCGGCGCCGGCGCCTCCCCGCCCTCATCACTATTCTTATTAGCCTCAGCAGCCTCCCGCTCCCTCTTCAGCCTCTCCATCTTCTGCTTCTTCCCCTGCATCGCCGGGTCCTCCTTGACCCGCTTCTTGGGCTTCTTGACGCTGAGCGGATTCGGCCCCTTGGCCTTCTTCAGCCCGCGCACCTTCTTCTTCTCCCCGCCTTCCTCGTCTTCTCTCTTGCGCTTGATCCCCGCGACAGCGTTCTCCACGTCCACCAGACCCGCCTTGAACTTGGACTTCTCGACCCCGTTGCGCACGCTCTCCGACGGCGCGCTCATCGGCTCCAGGATCATCACGGACCGCTTGACGTAGATGATCGGCACGCCGGGGATGGCGCGCGCGCCCTGCCGCAGCGCCATGGCGCGCTGGATCGCCTCCTGCATGGCGCGGTCGTGGCGTTTCTTCTTCTTATCCTTATCCCTCGACGAGAATTTGGTCGAGGGGTCGTTCGGGTCGAGCGCGGCGGTGCCGATGTCCGAGGCGGGCGGGTCCGCCGTCGCGAGGATGTAGTGCTCCTTGTTGCGCATCGTCTCCTTGTTCGGGCAGAGCAGCGAGAGCAGGCACTCAACCTCGTCGATGGGCGTAGACTCGGCGTTGTGCGAGCAGTGGCGGAGAGGGAGGGTCGTGGGCGGGGGCAGGAACGCGGGGCGGACGGGGTTCTTGGTTTTGGAGTCGGTGGGTTGCGAGGACATGAGTGCGGCGAGGGAGCATTTTGTTATCACTAGGAAAACAGTCAGCGTCAAAACGTTTCTGTATAGATTGGACAGGACTCATGTCTACATACTCGGCTTGACCTTTCCCTGTAGCGTCCGCTCCAGCGCGGGGATCAGGTCCATCTTGAAGGAATGGACGGCTCGCAGGAAATTGACGTCCACTGTTCAAATTCCGTCAGCATAACACTTCAGAGAGAAAGAATACATGAAACAAAAACACCCGATCACCAAGACCGCAGGCGCAAGAAGCAACTGGAAGACTCCGTACCCAGAACCTGGTATGGCTCACGGAAGCCGAACGTGAGCTCATACTGGTGCATCAACTTGCGATACTTCTTTGACCGCTTGGCCCTCATCTTGATCGCCCGCGAGAGACCGCCTCTTCAGCCCAAAAAGAAGAAAAGGGGAAGACAGATCCCGGGGAACTGCAGAATGAGTCGCCTGTCGGAGCTTGGAGCCGTCATCGAACTTTTTTGTTCGGCCAAGACAAGGCACGCGCTCCCGGGGTTTAGGTGTGGTCTGTGCACCGCGCGCGCTGGATCGGGCCAGGACGAACCGGACCCGACACACGTCACACAGGACATGCTGAGGCTTGCATTATTGACGTGGAGATATGCCACGGTTTTATTTGGTTTCAGTATCCAAGAGGCAGCTGCTAATGTGAACCACATAGTATATCAGAGTTGAGTTTCTAGTTACAGTAAAACTTGGGTACCAGCGACGATCCATATTCTGGTCATACCCCGCCGGGTTCTTCTACTTTGACGAACTCCGGATATGCATTCAGTCGGCTTTGACTCATCATTCATGATCCGAATTAAATGATATAAATTTGAAGTTCTTGGAAGTGATCGTCTCATGCAGTGAATAATATGAAATGGACGGAGAGTGATTGGTCTTAACAACTGGAGCTCCACAGACCGGTATGTTGTTGCACATTATATCTCAAATCCAGAATCAACATGACACGCGCAGTACAATGAGGCTGCATTCTTCTCCCGTTTCTGGGGAAGGCGAGCTTCTGTTTCTCAGTATAGATGCATCCTCTCGGTCTAAAAAAAGATATAAGCTTTGGAAGTTGTATCTGGAATAAATCGCGTATCGACTCTGAGATAAAGCTTCTTTCATAATAGAATCTAAGATTGACATCAGTACCCAGCCCAAACACAGCTCTGGTCCGAGAATACTAACATTGTATCAAGTCCCACATCGCTGATAGATAGCCGCCATAACCGGCGACTCCTCTTGTTCGTAGGAAAATAGGGCTCACAGTTGTCTCTTCTTGCACAGCGCAACAACAACGCTGATATCATCCATTTTCCCTGTCAATCGTCAGTATTTGCACAGGAACAATGGAACAAACTACATACCCCCTTCAATGGCCAGTCCTTCGTCAATCGCCTTCTCCATATAAGGGCTCTCCGCATATGGATCCTGCGCAATCTCATGGGCAGCTTTCAAAAGCTCCCTGGCCACATAAACCATGCCACCTCCGCCCCCAGCAGTGCGGTCGCCCGTGGCTTCGCCGCCCTGGCCTGCTTCCCATTTCTCCACTCTGTCCAGGATTATGTCCAACACCTCCTGCTCCCAGAGGTTATCGACGACCCCGTCTGAGACGGCCACGACGATATCGTTCTCCTCCAGTCCCACCTTGGAGAGAACGGCGTCCTTGTTCGGACGATCTGAACTGTTGGTCCCCAGCTGCAGGGGGCAGTCGAACCAGTGCCACTGTTCAACCGTCTTGAAGAGGACCTTCTTCTCACTCGGCCGGATCACAAGGACCTTACAGTCCCCCAGGTTGGTTACATAGAGCAACGGCTTCGGGCCACCCGCCTCGGAAGAATAGTGTAGCAGAGCCGTCACCGAGGTTGTGGTCCCGAGCCATTGGTTGGTTGTGGCCTCGACGGTTTCCTCGTAGGCACGCTGTAAGAATGTAACTGTGTCCGGTTCCGAAACGTCGTTGACTTCACGCTCGACCTCGAGAGCCCAGAAATGCAGGATGAGCCTAGACCATAAACTGTGCGAATCGAACGAGTGAGCCCGTCGGCATCAGAACTGGAGACATCATCGAGAGGCTTACGCCGCATGGCCCTGAGGCTTCGTCGCCCAGGCTCCGACTCCATCGTTGACCCCGATAAAGTTCTCCGCAACCAGCACCGCGTCGTCACCGTTGGTCAAGCCCCTGACCAGCTCGCCCCGGACGGATAATCTCTTATCCTGGCTCTGGAAGTGCGTCGTCAGGGGATCGGAGAAGGAGGAGGAAGGGGGAGACAGGAAGGGCGGAGGGAAGGGCCGCGAGGGCCGCTTGGGGCAGATGGCATACCCGGTCTCGAAGCGGTAGGGAGACCTGGCGATATGGGCGTGCTGCGCGCTCTCCGGGGACGGGGTCGTGGTACCGTACGAAGGCACGCCGACGCGGTAGCGCCGCACGGATGCTGGTGGTCTCGATGGGTTTATCCGCAGACGTCTCCGGACGAACAAGATGGTTGGCGCGGCGGGAGGGGATAGAGACTTGGTGACCATGCCCGCTCACCGAGTGCACCTCCGGCGCACAGGTCCGCGGGGAGGCTCATAGCATGCTGGGAAATAGGCGGTTATATCAAGAAAGCAAGGCGTGGAGAGGACGAGGATGCGATCCTTTGCTTCTGCCTTGCGATCCCCAACAGAGGCTGATGATGCCCAGGGAGGGCGGCGGGCCAGTCACGGGCCGTGCCTCCTTCGATCCGGCTAGCTGCGCCGAGACGTTGAGCACGTCGCTTGCGGGTAGCAATGCTACCATCTACTCAACACTGCTGGCCACGACGCCTGTGGCCATAAAAATACTGGTCTACGCAAGTGCTCGTGGTCAAGAAAGTACACAGGATCCGCTCAATTCCATTATCAGCTACAGCATCTGCCCTGTGTCGAAGTTATGAGTCATTGGATGACAAAGTATGACACGATCAAGAAAGAAACAAAGATCTCCCCCGCTCACTCGTAATTTAATCAGTCATGCATCCCATTGATATCGTCGATATCGCAGTTACAATACCACAGTTACCAGTATCACGTCACGCCTCTGCCTCGACAGCAGGTCCTGAGCCTTACTCGGCCTCACCGCGCTGGATGGTGACCTCCTTGTCGAACAGATCAAGGGAGAGCTTGATCTCCATGGCCACGGCCTCTTCAAGATCCTTCGCTCCGCGATGGATGGCTGCAAGCCCTTCAAAGGCCACATCTGCCAGCTCAGAGCAGCGTTCTGGAAAAGTGAGGCCGTCACGGTACTGTCCGGTGCACTTCTCGGCCAGGAGGATGCGCATCATACGTTCCGCGCAGGGACAGGGGCGCTCCACGTTGTTGGTGCAGTCTTGAGCGCAGGAGCAGAATGAGAAGCAGATGCATTTCCTCTCCTTGACATAGGCCAGGAGCGGACGCCTCTTCTGCTCGCGGCGTATCTCGCCGATGCTCTTGCCCTCGAGCTTGGCCCAAGTGGCCTGGCGGTTGTCCTGGATGATTTCGCGCTCCCAAAGGTCCGGGTCGACGGTCTCGGGGTCGATGAACGGGAGCTTCCTGTGTGGTGCATCGCTGCTGACCGTCATCTGCCTTGGTTCAGGGGAGAGATACTTTTCGGACAGGATGGCAAGGATCTCTCCAGGGGCCATCTGGTAGATGGGGTAGAGCCCACGCCACTTGTGGCAGAAAGGGGAACTTGGATCGGAGATGAGGCGCATGATGTGGCGACGGTAGCCATGTAAGTCGTCCGGGACATATCCCATCTGTGTAGTTTTCTCCACGGCACGTTGGACAAACTCCTCTTGGTGCCTCTTGATAATCTCCCTGTCGAGAACGCCGCAAACGTCGGGAGAGCGGAGGATGTCCTTGAAGGCGCGGAGGATCGCGTACAGGTGTCTTGGCTCAGGAAGGAGAAGGCTATCCTTGCCAGACATGCGACGGATGTCCAAGTCGAACGAGGAGCAAAGATGGACGTTTGCCATTTCGATCGTGAGTCTCGCGTACAGGACGTAGTAGAGGTCTTCAACCGTCCTGATAAGCGTCAGGAGGGAGTTGCTAGTCACTTCGACCTCCGCACGTTCGATGTGGAACTTGAGTCCGGCAGGAGTGTCATCGAGCTGTTTCATCCAGAGGTTAGTATTTCCTCTCGGCATATAGGAAACTGTGAGTTGTAACACAGGGGACTTGAACGTACCTCGACACCGTAATTCTGGAAAATCACGAAGACAATCTTGGCGACGGCGTACACGGTAGAATACACGGAAACAACGCTCTTGCGCCTAGCCGCATATTGCTCCTTGGATATTTCGCCAAGGGACCATGAAGTGTTCGAGGAGTTCGAGGCCAGGGACCAGCTCTCGGAACTGATAGTGTACGGAACATTGCCAAAGGTGACGGGAAGCATTTTGCGTTCCTTGGTGACCTGGTCTGGATTGTGTTCCTGGGCAGACACGAGAGAGATCTGATCGTCCTCAGTGGTCTTTGGAGATAGCAGTAGCAGGTCTCCAGTGGCCTGCTCTTGGTGAGGCTTGTGGTTGTCACGCTTGACGTCGACAGAGCTTCTCGGAGAGAACTCAATCAAGTCCTCACTGCTCGCAGAGTGCTCTGGCTCCTGAGGACTTGGCGCGTAAGCAAGGCGTGCAGGAGGTCCAGGCAGCTCAGGCTCAGAACGAGGAGGAGATTCGATGTCCCTGCGGACTAGGTGTTGATATTGAGCGTAGAAGCGCTGCTGGACTTGGATACCCTCCTGGTTGGGATCCTGCTGGGCCCACTGATCGGCTGCCAACCAAATGAGCGTGGTTTGCACCCAGGAGGGTGTCTGGGATATGTGTGAATCCGCCATTTGAAGGAGGTTGTGTGAGTCGAGCCGCGTTCATTCAAGCCGCGGGTCAAGCCGCGGCAGTGCAGGTGATATCCAGGATGCGATTGGTGTGAGAAGATGTGGATGCCGAGAGATCTTTCTGTGTACGCATCATGGTGGTTGTGGTTATGTTATGAAGAGTCTGGGCGGGCTCCAGCGTGCTCACATCCTCCCATATTCTCATTATCTTCCGGAGAAAGATCAAGACAGTAAAGAGTCTGGGCGTCACCAGCACGCCCACATCCTCCCATCCTCTTATCATTTCCTTCAGAAAGACACAGCTCATAAAGACTTCAGGTGGTTCCCAGTGCGCTCACCCTCACATTCTCCCATCATCTCTGTGAGAAATATCGCAAGATAGTAAGGAGTCTAGACTCCAACATGCTCATATTCTCTCATCCTCATCCTGAGAAAGATCAAGATAATAAAGAGTCCAGGGAGACTCCAGCATGTTCACATCCTTACAATCTCTCATCTTCCTGCTGAGGAAGATAGAGTTAATAAACAGTCCAGGTGGGCTTCAGTGTGTTTAAATCCTAATGTGCTCTCATTGCCTCCGTAGAAAAGATAGGGGAGATATATTGTTTCCAGAACCTTTCCTCTAGCTCATGCTTTTGGCATGGACCTTGCTTGATAGTCAAGACGTTTCATCTTGACTATATGCTCGATGTGCTCATGTATGCTTTTATCTCTACACTGACCTTATACAGCTTCCAATGGTACAGGCACAGCATGGTCAATCTCATTGTGACCTGGACAGTCAGACAGAGGTTAGGTATATAATGCCATGAAGCTATCTAGATATCTAACTGTAAAACACAATGTTAAAAAGAAACCCAACTGTGAGAGAATGCAACCCATCCATAACCTTCCAGATTCGCCCAGTCCCACCAATCCGCCTGGAGAAAGAAAACATACCCACTAATCTTACAAAGTTCTCTCTAATAATCACCTACGAGTAACATATCTTGGATCAACCTCAATAGTGACTGCCCCATCATGGTCGTTACGTAGCGCCTGCTCGAAACCATGCGGCAGGATGACTTCGGGGATGTGCCAGATGGTCCTATTTGCCTCTTCGACAAGTTCAGACCTGACGTTGGGACAGAAGCGGAAAGACAGGGACTGTATGAATATAATTGTTAGGAACGTTCTTGGAAGCCCTCGAGACATTGCATCGGCCAGTCATCTCTCGTATGGAAGAATCTCGATAACTCACCTTCAGTCCTGTCAGGCCCATAACCCACTCAAGACCGATATAGGAGACATCAGCATGGTTTTCCGCGGCGCAAACTCCCTTGCAGACGACTCCCTCACAATTCTCGAGCCAGAACACTTCCAGCTTCGCGCCAGGCGCAGCTGCTTTTTCGCCATGCCCTTGAAACCCTTCTTCCTCCTCCTTAGGATCCTTCTCGATACCGCCTAGCCAGTTCAGAAAATCCGGCTGCGCCCCGTGGCAAGTCTTGAGTCTTAGGTCCCGGAGCCTTGGGTTCCTCTTTACCAGCATCCGGAGCTGCCAGGCCGTAATGCCGGCACGCTCAAGAATCAGGGTCTCCAGGCCGGTCAGTCCCGCCTGGTTCGCGCAGTCTCCCATCCCAATGAGCGCGTTCCACGCTGTGCTTGCCTGCGCAGGTTCGAGCCAGTAGTTCCGTGGCAACATGGGATCTCGTACATGGCGGTGCTCAAACCGCAACGCCAGCCGGCGCAGCCTCGGACCGCAGCTGGAAGCGAGCGCAACAGCGCCCTTGATATTCAGGTCGTACGCCATGAACTCCAGGTCGACGAGCGAGATGCCATACCGGCCGACAAGCTGCGCAAAAATCTCGTTCTGCAAGCGGATCGTCTGCTGTGGCGATACTGGACGCTCGTCCTCACTGCCCCAGACGCGCCTCCAACCCCTGCCCCCTCTAATTGGAGATCTGCATCCGACGGCTTCCTTCCCGCGGCCGCTCTGGGCTAGAAGAACTCGAATGTGGTGGCTTGGCTTCACTTCGTCGTCGTCCTCGTTCGGTGTGTTCACGATGGACTCTGTTCCCGGTGAATTGGCCTCGAGAAAGGCGATAATGGCGTGGATACGTTTCTGAAAAACGGCCAGGTGAAGACGTTTCATGCAAAGGGTGTGGTACATGTAGTTCGTGTGTGAAGTTGCGCCGAATGAGAGCAAAGAAGGAAGAGGGAGTTGTGAGAGAATAATGAGGATGATTTCCAGAGGCAGGGTTCTGAGGTAGTCGGTCATGGTGACTGTGATGTGATATGGTGCGATATCTTGCCCTTTTCTCTTTTCTTCTCTTATAGACGTCCTCAAAAGCTGTCCTGATATTCCTTCAGCTTCTGGGATTTAAAAAAACAAAGACCCGTTCAAGTTCTTCTCCCTTGAAAACAATAGTGACGGCTCTGCTCGACGCTCGTCGAATACCGCTTCTAGACTTTTCACACCCCCTGGTTCTATTAGCCTTATACTTTCACTTATCTGCGGCAGAAAGTTTCGACAGCGAGTATCTCTCCACGACGCAAAGAAATCGATAGATCAAACCAGCCTCCCACCCAACAGACTCGATTACAGACAGACACGAACTGGAAAAGGGGCTATAAGGGATGCCGCCCAGTCATAATCACATCCACAGCAATGCTAGTATTAGTTGAAGAAAATGAAAAAAAGAGTGTGGCTCTAGTCTCTTTTCCTCCGGAAGCAAAAGGCAAAAGAAAGGAATTACAATATTGTATAATCAACTAGATCAGAAAATGGGAAAGAGAATGGATTCAGAAATGACGAAAATGGAAGAAAGAACGAACAGACCCCGCGTATCAAAGAAACCAAAAGACGAACAGACAGATAGACAAAGCAAAAGTGGGGAGGAATGGCAGATAGGCAATCAGGCAAGTTCCTATGTAGGTTAGGAACCTGAGGTCCCAGGGAAGAAGGTGAGATTTTGGCTAATAGGTTTGAATCTCAAAATGTCTCTCGCGGTGCATGCCTGTCTGACCCCGGTTTCCAGCAATGACAGGTACGCCTCGCATGCCCTCCCCTGGGTAACTATATCACGGCCTAACCTCATATAAGCTTAGCGACGGGCAAGCAGGCTATTAAGAAGGTTAGAGAGACAGGTTCCTTACTGCACTATTGTCCCGAAGCCCTGGGTACACTGACTCGTTCGCTTCTTCGATCGATCGTCCGCTCAATCCCTGCGCCTGGTCTCCGCCACTGCTCCTTGTCCTTCCAGAATGTACTTCTAAACCCTAAACCCCAGATTTGATCAGATCCCGGGTTCCCCGAATAGCTGGCTCTTCCAGGTGATTGGGTCGCGTTTCGGACTTGTTGAGAGTCACGGCATGCAGGATGGTGATCCTTAACGAAACAGGTAGCAGGTATGTAGTAGTGTTCAATACCTCTCAGGCAAGTAGGCACTTATTCGCGCACGACAATCCCAATTGTAGTCACTACTGTGGGAATGGAGTTGATATGACTCAGCAAAAGGAGCACGTTTCTCTCGCCTTTGCTGTGGCAATCATATACCGTAACTGGACGGCACGAAATGGCGATGAACTTCCGCTGCGGTAACAGAATTGGTCAAGCTTTGTTGGACAATGATTTGGTTGGTTGCTTCTCCGGGTGTTAAAAGGAAGTGGAGGAGTGTAAGTTAGAGGCTGTGGATAGTACTGTCCGGTACCTACTTCGGTGTCCAGATAGATACCAGATACAACTAGATAATGGAGGCTCCTTAGGAGCCTCGAAGGTTCGCGTACGATATGGGTGTTATATACCTCGACATCGACGTCCCGTCTACCTGGGATGGCGTAATGGCGTTGAAGCCTGACGTGGAGTTCTTTGATGGAGCGACCTGGCGTATGTAGAGATGACATAGTGCTCCGAAAACGGCAACCACGACAACTACTGTCGAGAGATGGGATTGGCTCTTTATACACCCTCATCCGGATTATTAAGTCTGCAAATAATTCTGATTGCTTGCAGACCCTCCCTTTCATGCCTCGCTGCCAGCCACTCAGCTACAATGCACATCTGTCTCTCTACCAGTTGACACATACGGTCGGCGCGCCCAGGGTACCCGACCATGACGAGAACCAGAACACCAGGGTCCCAGGAAAAGATTCACCCTGGGCACAGCGTCCGCACATGTGGCCGAGGGACAACTCAGAGGAGCGTACATATCTAATGCGATGCAGCTACATTCGGGGCTATCAGTGCCGCACCTCCTTCGGGAATAACTCGCGGAGGAACTGGAAGAATGATTTCTGATAACTTCTCCAGGACTGGGAGATGCCGAGAACTCTCGGATGCAGAAAGGCCACAGAAACAAATAGGAAGAAATAGAAATTCTCCTGTATTGGACAGTCTCAGAGCCCTGCTGTGAGCTGCGCACCTAGGTCTCATGTTCATCAAGATCGTTTGGGATGACATTGTTACACATGCATGAGACGTGCAGTTATGACAGGGAGCAACGCCAACATGGCAGTAAGCATCAGTGTTATTATGATAGGAATACGATGAGGCTGTCCGGGTCCTATGCAGGTGGACGTGCCTGCAAGTCGGCAGTTGAAGAGCGAGCTGCGTCATAAGATGAGAGGAAAACTTTGTATAGAGAACAATGTGTGTGAGGCTTAGAATATTCTGCACACATCCCTGTAAGCGACATACGGGCGTTTCGGCACTTGCACAAGGGGCGAGCCATGTACTGCATATCTGAATATGCCTGATGGAGGGTGAGGGCATGTTCCGTATAGAGTTCATGGAGATTGCACGAGAAAGTCCCGGAACGCAATCCATGCTGTTAGATATACGGGCGTTGATTAAATGGAGATCCCAAGATGGTCGAGATTGCTGTTGAGGTGGTCAGATGACAAATAAAGATTACTCGCATGAAGGCAGTGATGACAGTGTATCTACTGGCCGAGACAGAGAAACGGTGTAGGCCTCAGGTTCCAGGATACCTACGTCCATAGAGAATCCATCAGATGTGTCTGAGAAGTAATAGAAGCGAATCCATCTCGGACGGTCACCATGATCGGAGTACCTGCCATCATTTCTCTTCACATATGGCCCGGACTCCAAACTGACGTCAGAATGCATTCTGGGGTACATACAAGTGGTCTCAGGTTGCAAACACCTTAGACTGTTGAATGCCCGATGGATTGATCGGTCTTTGGGGCTTACATCGAGGGAAGAAGACGCAGGGTCCTTTAACTGAATCCGGACAAAGACAGCAAGCATGCAGAATGAAACAGTCGTGTTCAATCATGATTGGGCACTGATACCATTTGTTTCTGTTTCCATCGACCAAGAGACATGGAAAGCTCAATCGCTTTCGTTACCACTACGTAGTCCATACCCCGATCAGAGGCTGAAAACTGTGATTTAGAGACGAGAGATCTGGCCGGCAGAAATAAGCAGAAATAAAAGTCTAGAACCGCTGGCTGCAGAACGCAGCTGGAACGTTTCTTATTGAGAACAGATTTGAGTAAGACCCATGCATAATGCACAGCGGCGCAGCGGCTATGATCGCCTCCAGCCGTTGAACTTGGACTCCCTAAGTTACCCGACCGGAGGCCCCATAAGCGAGATAATCCCCCGCTGTCAGTCAAGCCATGAACATATCGAGCTGGGAAGCGCCAGCCTTTGGGTAGAATTCTCGATTAGCGCTAGTTAATCGACAGCCGCGGCTCCGGGACCCTGTCCAAGTCTCACTTGAAGGCCGGGGAGAGCCTGTCTCTTCCAAAGCTGTCAAACAATATCATTTGGGAAGCATTGGAGTGGCATCCAGTCTTTTTCGAGAACTCAACGCATGCCACCTACCGCGCAAGATGTACTGCACGCAGCATGCATTTACTACTGCGACGCTTGTACCGTGACAACAGTTAGCCACTGATCTTGATCACCTATGGCCAGTTACCTGTCATGCAAGGAATCCCATCCATATTGTGTAGCACTGATGATTATAAATCAATCTCCCGGGCTCTGCAGATTGGTTTGAAGCACGAAGAACTCGATCTGGCGTTATCGACATAATACAACCGACTGGATTCTGCAAGACCGCCCTGATAAGGAGTACTCCGTACACCGTACTCAGTACTCCATACATCACGGTATCGTCAAACAGCTCAATTGGAGCCCTGAGAAAGGGAGATTGTGATTGTCGACAAATCACCGCTTAAACGGTTGAACCAGCGCCCATTTAGCCGGGCGGGGAAGAGTCCCTCCGTTAGCCAGTCACGATTATCTGCAGCTCTGCATTATGACGAATCTCCACAAGGAGAATGACGTGGGAAGTGTTGGCAGTGCCATCAGGCATGGATCGCAGGAAGTTCAAGGCACCTACTCTGTAGGTAACTAGAGAAACCTAGAGAAACAAACCTGGAACTTTGCAGGGACGATGACTAAGCATTTACATAGCTCTCCTGAAGACTCCACTCCTGCTCGATGTTGTGCGACTTCGCTGCATGCACGCTTAATCCTTTTGAAGATGGATGCCAAGCTTTCCTGCAGAGACTGCAGAACAGCCTGAATTTCAACTTAAGAGCGTCGAGAAGGGAATTGCGCGGAAAGCCGAGGATTTATGAACTCCGTGCCTCGATCCAAAGATCGGAGTACCGCTGATTTGCTAGTCCGGCAGCTAACCTTGTGGGCTATGTTTTTATTACTACTGGATCAGTTATCCAGAATAAATCTTATCAGAAATAGAAAAGGCTAATGTGTGCTAGTGGCTGAAAAGCGCTGAAAAAGGGCTTTATTTAAAAGACAGTGGCCGGTGATCAAAGGGAACTTGACTTGGATGAACAATCTGATGTCGAAAACAGGCGTTTGTCCTTCAAATAAGAAACCATTTCATGACACGATTCGAGCAATCAAAAACTACCAATTAATCCTTCGCGGATCAAATCACAGCAATTCCAGACTTCCACCATCCTCAGATCCGGTGCGAGTTCTATGGACTGAGACTGCGCAGCGTCGAGAGGGAGGGGTTTGAGTTGTGGACTCTTTTACAGAGCCTTCTGACACTAGGCCGCTTCTACGGACCATATCTGGAGAGATTCCTTGAAATAGACTGGCCTTTGTTTGCCATCAACGGGTGCAGTGTGACAGCCTTCAACCTACAAACTCACGAAAGAGTACGAGACTATTGATTGCTAGGAGGTCCAATATTTTGCAAGACAAATTATCATAAATTGCTAAGGAGGGTACTGCAGGAAGAAAAATAGAACGAATGTACAGAATGAAGGTTTGCTGCTAACGAAGGATTGTCGAAAGCCGCTATACCAATAACACACAACTCATCGCACAGTTTCATTCAGATCCTGTTTTTCAGGATAACCGGGATGTTCTCCTGTCTGACGAACCAGGAGTTGATGATCTTCCATTCGTCGTTGGGGTTCGCGAGTTCGATCTGAGATTATATTAGTTACTAACAGCTCTTTAAATGCAGGGAAGCATCTAGACGTTGTGATGCTAGGGCATGGACGGAATGAAAAAATGGAAGAACGTCTGGAACTTACATCGAACTTGGTGAACATAGTCGCAATCAACTTGTAGCTCTCGAACTGGCTGAGGTACCTGCCGAGACACACGCGTGATCCGGCGCCAAATGTCAGATCACAGCCCTTCATTCTCATCAGCCGAGCGTTGAATTGCTCTTCAGTCTCGTGGTCATATTTCAGCCACCTCTCAGGGATGAACTTGTCGGTGTTGGGTCCGAAGACTTCTTCGTTACGGTTGATAACCCAAGGGTTCATGCCGACGACAGTGCCTTCAGGGACGAAGCGGCAATCAGGGACCTCCCTCAGGAACGATGCGCTCCAACATGAGTCCCACACCGGAGTGAATACGCATAGCCTTCCTCATGACGGCGTTGAGATATGGAAGATCTTGAATGTCTTTCCACCTCTCAGGGATCGGCAGCTGTGCGCGATGTATCTCATCACGCAGCTTTCGGTGGACCTCCGGGTGCTTCAGAACGTAATACATGGCAGCGCACAGGGAAATCGCCGTGGTGTCGCTACCAGCAAGCACATTACTGAGGAGATAAGTCACCACCATGTTGTCGTCGACGATGTCGGGGTGCTTCTTCTTCGCCTCGAGGAATCTGTCTAGGAAATCAACCTTGCCATCCGTCCTCGCGCCTCGTGCTAGACGCTTCTTAGGGCTTCAATGCTGTAGAAGGTAGCCCAGCTGGAAGTCGGAGGTCCCAGGCGGCAGATTGGGTTCTTGTCCAGGAGGAGGTCCAACTCGGGGATCTGGCAGACCTATCGAAGATATCAGTATCACATAGCTAAGGGGGCTTGGAATCAGTGCAGTTATTACCGGTGCGAAATAGTCAAGACTTCTGACGGAAGTCCAGGAATTTCCTGTCATCATTTCCAGCTTCAAGGATACCCAAAGTTTCCGAGAAAGTGACTTGGTTCATAGTATCCCAAGCAACTTGGATACAAGTCAATAAGGAGCATGAAATTTTGGGTCGGCTTGGCTTTCAGGTTCAGCACTTACAGTACAAAATATAGTCAGCCATGTCGCATGGTTTCCCAGTGCTGACGAACCTCTCCTGGGGCTTCTCCAAATAGAAGTTGATCACTGCGTCCACACAGTGCTCGACATCCTGCACCTTCGTCATAGAATACAATGACTTGACCGGCCGGATCACAGTCGCATGCCACTTCTCGTCAGTGGTTCCGAAGAGGTTGGACACTCTCTTCCCAGATACAATCACATCATTGACGCTGTACATGTTACTCTATACATCTGTCAGAGGCCCAGGGCTTGAGCTGGTAGACACGGTGAGATTATATACCTTCTTCCATGGGTTCTTTGTGTTGAAAACCCGGCTAATCAAATTCGGGTCGGACAGGCTGAGAATATTGGGGCCCATTCGAACCGCAATTCCATGCTTGCGATGAAGCTCATTGTGTGTAATGTCACAACGTCCTTTGTGGACATCAAGAAAACGCCATATGTTGGTGAAGTCGGTAGCAAAAGGGCCAGGAAAGGACTTCAGAGGAGAACGAAGGTAATTCCAAAGGAATTTGGACAAGACAAGAATTACGCCGCTCAACAGCAGGTTGACGGTGATGTCGATAAGCGACGGCATGATGGAGCGATGTCACAGACAACCATGCAATCCCACGTGGCTTTTAGCCTCCAAAATCATCCTCAGAACTGGACGAGAGCGGGGAGAAGTCCCCCTGAGAAAGGGTTAATAAACACGGGGACAGAGACGCTGCGCTGCTTCAGGGGGCGCGCGTTGGTCCCCCATTTTCCGGATGGAACTGGCTTCGCATCCCTGATACGGTGTAAGGCGTCCGAATGGCGCGTGGAATGGACATTAATAATATTGGGATAATCGACCATGGATGCGAATTATGGAACCAGAATCCTTGACTTGCTGGTGCAGCTTCCGCTGAAAATGTCCATCCCTGGGGATTCCGCATACATGTTCAGGTCGAGAGCACTTGCTATCTTTGTTCATCCCTGATGTCAGCCTTCACTTTCAATTCTTGGAATTGGCCCCCAACTATCCATAGAGACCGATTTTTGCTCTCTTCACCAGTTGCCCCGCCGATATCTTCAGGAATGGTCAAGGGCGATTGCGGCGGGTGGAGGTAATTGTACACCGTAACGAAGAGATGGTTCCCACCATGCATAATGAGACACAAGATTCTTCTCTCGGATACTAGGAACTCTCCCAACTGATCCAAGGAATTAAATCTCCGAAAAGTGGACAGTTTCAAGACAACAATGAATGGGAGGCGGTCCTTTCTCGCCTGGGTATAATCCCCCGGACACTCAGCCCCATGACATCCCCATGGGTGCCAGCCTGCAGAAGTCTAGACAATATCATTGTTCGATCAAAGACGCATGATTTGTCCGGTCTAAGCCAGGCAGGCTTCAAGTTTCTTTTAGAAACGCGGCTGAAGGTCGAACAGGGATACGGATAAGCATGTACATTTACTCCGTATTCCTTACGAAGTGCATAACTAAATTTGATACAGTTCAATAATATCGAACTTACCTAGGCAGATATACTCGGTATAGCGCAGGCTGTGTATCCGTAGGTGCTCAAAGACAGGGGCTATGAACGAAGGCTCTTACTAGAAATCATCAAAATTCACCGAACTGTCTTGGAGCTGGGTCTCGATGGCATGTCTCCTTCATAATACTAACATTTCATGCTACTAGCGAACGCCCTAGACCGTCATCTCGACAGGGGGAAAGCCCCAGACCGGATCCTGAATGCTGGGTTGCAAATACCTGCACCGTCCGCGAAGATTGTTATCTGAAACAGTAAGTAAGTATGTTATCTTCACGCCAACGTCTGTAGACCAAGAAATGCGCCCTGACTCATGTTGTATATCGCGGCAGATAGCTGAATCATGCAACATCACTTTCTCCTCAACCAAGTAAGCACTAATTCAATGAAGCACATGATACGTTCAGATGGGTATTCTCAACTCAAAATAGATCTTATCTTGGTGGAAACAAACATTTGCAAAGAATTAGGATTAGCCATTGAACAGTGCAGATAGGATCCTCCATTCTAATCATGGAGGTTGGAACCCTGCCCGAGTGTCAAGCGTCAATCGGCCCTTTCCGAACATTGGGGCCAAACTGGCGTTGGGGAACTGCACTCCTGGGCTGAGCAGCCCCACAAAAGCGTTGCTTGCTTTGATTCCGTTCGGTTTTAAGCACTTCAAAGCGGAGTACTCCGTACGTCTCGTGTGCGGAGTATCTAGCTGGGAACGGTGGATTAGTGCTGTTCCGGAATTGACCGGCGATATGCTATAAAACGCCTTCCCTTTTCCATTTAGTTGAATCTTGATAGACGTGTCAGAATAGCGGTATTCTCGTTTGCCTTATGTAGACTCGGCTCTTTACGGATATGCGAAAGAAGTATTATACTCGACTTGCTTCCTCAGTGAAAACATGTAGGAAGTTCTCCTTGTTCTGAATATTCTCCACGACGCTTTGGGCAAATGCGACAACCGAGTCCACTTCTCCGCAAGGTCAATGATGGTCTGGGTACTTGCGCTGTCGCACGTTCCAATTCATCTTCGCAGCTCTGCTTGTAGCCTCCTTCGCCTGCGATTGATACGCAGTATGGCGCCTGGGACAGACAACTGTCGAAAAGGGCATCTAGACGAGTACTCCCTGGTGCGCCATCAATAGCATATTTCCTTTATTATTCACAGTGTCGTACTGTAGTTGCTACCGGCGCGTCTCAGGCCCTTGTTCGAGGTTGAAAGAAGCGTGGTCGATGGCCTTGGGGCCAATCGGAGTTAGGATATGATCTTCATGATCTTCATGGGGAGACGGAGGCGAGCGGGAGTCCCCGGCGACTAAACGGCCTTAAAACGGATTCTGTTGGTTGTTATTCGCCGGGGAAAGCGTCCCGCAGAGACGGGTTCGTGTTAGCCGCAGCTGTCACAGCGGTTGGCGTCCACTCGCATCTATGATGCATCGCCGCCAAGTGGTAGTCCCTTTTGAGCGGACATCGCTGCATTGCTGACATGCCAGGGTCCGTGACCAACGAGATACATACTTCCCGGTAACCCAGCTGTACGGAGTACCTCAGCCTGTGTACGTATAGTGTGCGGCTATGTGCCAGCCCTCTGGGAAGCAGGAGTCCCGAATACCAAGGATGAAAGATCCGAGTTATGGATTTGCCTTTTCTGTCCCTGACAAGATCGCTACAAGGTAGTTACAGTACATTCCCAAGCAAGTTATGGTACCTAATTCTTTCTACCTAGTTTATTTTGGAGTACTCATGGGCTCCGTAAAGCATGGAGGCATCATGCTATGTCGTACGATGCACATTGTTTGAGGTGAGAGGGCTGGCATCCCGAGAATGACCTCAGACTTAAGGGATCAGTATACATAATTCATCGTCTCTACAAAGCAGTCAATCATTCCGCTGCATGAACGGTTCCAAACCGTCCCTCAGTTGATATCTCGTTCTGCCTTTTCGACTCTTCCCCAATCACCATGGCCGGCGAAAACGAGGGACCAAAGGTTAACGTGGTGATGTGGGTGGTCACCGTCATCCCTTTACTGGTCGTCCTGCTGCGCATCTATTGCAAGTACTCCATCAGCAAGAGACTTGGCTGGGATGACTGGACTGTGATAGTATCGGGGGTCAGTTCACTGTCTTTCCTCGGTCCATTTCAAAGGTTTGGATAGACTGATATATATACTACAAACTAGATGCTATTGTTCATATACACGGTTCTCATCACTCTTGCAATCAAGCACGGTTTCGAGAGACACCTCGATGAGCTGCTTACGGAGCCGCCTCCGGTCAACGTGCCCCTGGCGATGGAGTACGTTCTCATCGGCGAGGTCGTGGCCATCGTCGGTTGCAGTCTGAGCAAGACGTCGTTTGCGTTCACCCTGCTGCGGATCGTGGTCGAAAAGTGGCAGAAGGTCCTGCTGTGGTTCATCATCGTCTCGATGAACATCGTCATGGAACTCTGTGCCGTAATCTTCATCGTCAAGTGCCATCCAGTAGCCAAGAACTGGGACACCACGCTCCCCGGAAAATGCTGGCCGATTGAGACCGCGACCAGCTACGCCATCTTTGCGGGAGGTGAGTCCCCAGGTACCTAGTACCGTCAGATGGGATGGTGAAAAGGCAAAGAAAAAGAGAGGGGCTTTTCTGATATCCGTCAAAGCATACTCCGGGCTGATGGATATGATACTCGCTCTTCTCCCCTGGAAAGTCGTCTGGAGCCTTCAGATGAAAACGCGCGAGAAGATCGGTGTCGGCCTCGCAATGAGCTTAGGAATGTTGTAGTTTTCGCTCTCCATTACCCTTGGTTGCTTTTTTTCTCGTTCGTGAAATAACTGTTCCCCAGTGCAGCCGTTTCGGCATTCATCAAGACGTCTTATCTCCCGGACCTGAACAATATCTACGACATAACCTGTGAGTCTCGATGCCGCACCCTCCAGAGAAGTTGTGATAATTTTCAGGATTAACAGAGAGATATCTGCAGTCTTCGCAGGAAACCTCCTCCTCTGGGCCGCCGTAGAAACCGGTCTGACCATGGTCGCCGTGTCCCTGCCCTCGCTCCGAGCCCTCGTCACCAAGCTGCGCTCCTCTCGCAACTACAGCAGCGGCCGGGAACAGTCTAACGGGTACCAGCTCAGCAGCAGCGGCACTAAGGCCAGGGTCAGCGTCAGCAGAGGCGGCGTCTTCTCCGGAAACTATCGCAGCAAGGGCACTGTCTTGCCCACCAAACGGGACGACCACAGCGACAAGAGCATTCTGGGTGCCGCCGAAGGTGGAAACGGCACCAATAGCTACATCAAGCAGACGAACGAGGTCACGATCACATACGAGCAGAACGAAGGGAATCACTCTGAGGAGTCGGTTGTCTCCGGCGGCAGTTGAGGGACGGCTCCATAGGAGTGCGGGATCGGCTATAGTTTCATTCACTCTTTAGACATGTCCATATCAGGGAAAAAGCAAAAGATATATATATGTGCATACACATATAGGTACTGTCCCTTCTCTAGCCCAACTCATTCCATTTCAGTATTCTATGAACGCTATGACAAAAATCATATATAGTTATACTTTTCGCCTTCCGTACATTCGTTGAACAAAATTTTGTCAATCTTGGATGGTTTCACTCACCAACATAGCTCATCAAATACATTGTATTTATATATTGAATAGACGTGTTAGCGACACAGTACTAATAGCTCGACCAGACATGGACAGTACCCAATCTAAGTGCAGCAGAGGGCATGGTAGCGCGAACTTAATGTATGTCATGCCGTTTAGTCTGATGCAGGGATTGCAGCTAGCTGCGTTCTAGCTAAAACGAAGGTTATGCATGTCGATGGAGTTGGTTGATTTATGGCCAGGATTATGTTCTTGAGTACCTATTGATAGTACTGTCCTAGAAGGGTGCATATTTTCTTCCTGAGCTCACTCTTAGGTAAGATTATCATGACTAAGAGTCAAAAGCCGACGCAACAACTTGCATGTGGATGCAGCAAGTAATCCAAGTATCAACGGGTTCCTCGCAAGAGCATTTGCTACGTGACTTCGATCGAAGCTTCAAGTCGACGACTTGGTCATAAGAATGCATACAGAGTACAGTACACTCGTTGATGGTGCCCGACAATCGAAGAGATAATTATAGACTGCGTTCCACTGAACAGGGAACATGCCCTAGCTGCTGCAGCCTGCACGAACGGCGGCCCGCTACCCTAGCGTCCGTGACGATGCAAGCCAGTCACACCCTTAGCTTGGAACGGATAAGTGAGAAAACAAGGGCCCGGAAGATCAAGATTCGATTTCAAGAAATGCTGCGCCGCAGTCGTGTGTGTGGCCATCGATCTTTGTCTCTCCTGAGTCTATCATGTCTCCCATAAATAGAGAATACTGTAGATAGGCAGATAGATAAAAGAATGCCATAGTAGGAAGATGCTGCTGCTGTACCAAATCCCGCCTGCTCCTAGGACATAGGACATCTTGCTTGGACCCTAGGGTCAACCAAGAAAAAAGACGAACTCGTGAACCGACTCTCTTCTCCAAGGTAGATGCAGAACGAATCCACGCAAGTAACTACAAACAAGACCATAGTACCGATCAGAGTCTAGCCCTGGACCTTGAATGTCCGTCCACTGGCCGTCTTGCGCTCGCGCTCCTCGTTTTCTGGCCGTGCCCGGTTGAGAACTGTTATGGTTAGCATATCTATATCATATTGACAAGGAGTGGGTTGGATGTCTCGTACCCTGGAGGAAGTCCGCAGTTCGTTTTCGCATTCTGGTGTGAATGTATGCCTGTTTTGCAGGAGAGTAAGCATACGAACTGATCCCTCACACGCCTGGGGGGACCCTCCATTACCTTTGAGGCCTTGATGTGGTAGTGGAAGTAATCGCGGAAAGTCTGGATATGAGAGATGTTCTCGTAGCGACGCTGAGGGGTGAGATGGCGCGGGAAGAGGACTTCGTTCGGTCAGTTTTGAACAAGACAGTATGGAAGGGGAGGAGGCGCACCGAAAGTAATATAGCTGATTTCACCATCGCCGGCGTTCCTCAGCCCAGGAACTCCTTGCAGTTCCAGCGGAGGGTCACTCCGGAAGAGGACCTGGGGAGCGTTTTGAAGCGTGGGTACACGCCGCCGAGCGTCGACAAATTCCTGGCAGACCGTCAGCTGTCGTACCACAGAGTGCTGTGCTGGCCGGAAACAAACCTGCAGGAACACCTTGCCAAAGATGCGGTCTGTCTCCTCACGGAAGATCGTGCTGAATATCACCGTGACCCGATCGTGACTGGCCTTGATGTAGATCGCCTCCTCTTCTCGATAATGGATGGCCATGACTTCTCCTCCTTCCTTCACACCCTGCGGGGCGGATTCGGTCGTATATTTCGCTGCCTCCTCTGACAACTTGACGAACTCGTCGAAGGCACGCTCAAATGGAGCAGCCATGGCGTTGCGCTTCAGCAGCGCCAGACGCATGATCAGGTCATCCCTGGCCTCCTGCTCGGCCGGCAGGTTCTCCAGATCGATCTGAACAGAGAAGTCATACCCCGGCTCGGGCGGGACAATGTAGGGGCCATATTCCCGTTCCAAGACCGCCTGGGCACCATACTGGACAAGCTCTCGGAAGCATTTCATAGAAAGGGAGATGAGGATCTTGGTTTTGGACTCGGGAGTAGAGACATGGAAGGTGACGCCATCGAAGTCAGAAACGACCTGATCGATCGAGACGGGAGGAGCCCTGCGAGGGAGACGTCAGCTGTTGGCCTCGAGCAGCCATGTGTATGTGATATTGGCGGGGCGTACCCCGAGAACCGCTCCGTGAGGAGGGACTGGATCAGGACGTTCTGGTAGTCTAGCAGAAGCATGACGGCAGGCCGGCGCTCGTCGCACTTGAAACCGCTCCTCTAGTTGTATACCGACCTGCGCAGGACGTGATGCCGTGTCGCTGTGTTGCACGTTGGCCAGTCCGGGGCTCGGTGATTGGGGATGGCCGAGCTGCCCAGCGGGTTGCTGCCGCCGCCCGTAGATGCCCGCGGGCCCCGTCGGCGTCGGCGCTAGCGAGGCGCATCGGTCGACCAGCGCCGCTCAAGCATGCGGAAGCTCCAAAATTTTGTCCGCGACGTCGAAAGATGGTCAAGTCATACCTGTAAGCAAAACTCACCCGATTGCGGTCCCTTCTAGGTCACAGAGACTGACTTGTGAAGGAAATTCGAGCATTCGAAGACTTTCGGGCTCGTTACCTCTTCCGCGTCGAATGCGGTCTGGACCAGAGATGAAGATGCCTCTGGTACCGCGCGGCGCACGGGTGCAGGGCGAGCGATAGTGGGCGCGGGCGAGGAGGTTCTTTGCTGGGATGTCAAGAAGGGAGAGCTTCTCAGCCGCTGGCGCGACGCCAACTGCAATGCTGAGGTGACCGCCATTACGCAGAGCAAGGCCGACGAGGATATCTTCGCCGTTGGGTAAGTCGCCTCAGGCGCGCAGAACATGTGCGCAAGCTTACTCTTTTCTTTTCCAGCTATGCAGACGGAAGCATCAGACTGTGGGACTCGAGAATAGCGACTAGCATCATTTCTTTCAATGGCCACAAGTCCGCCGTCACCCAGCTCGCGTTCGATAATGCCGGCGTGCGACTGGCCAGCGGTTCTAAAGACACAGACATAATCGTGTGGGACCTGGTCGCTGAAGTTGGACTTTTCAAGCTCCGTGGGCATACCGACCAGATCACCTCGCTACACTTCCTCACGCCCTCTTCCGATGCTCTCACTTTGCTCAATGGCGCTGGCCAGAGTGATCACGCAGGATTTCTCTTGACAACGGGCAAGGACTCTCTGATTAAGGTTTGGGATCTTGCGTCGCAGCATTGCATTGAGACACATGTTGCCCAAAGTAACGGGGAGTGTTGGAGCCTTGGACTGTCGCCTGACCAGAGCGGCTGCATTACTGCGGGCAACGACGGGGAGCTTAAGGTCTGGTCGATCGATGAAACTGCAATGGTCGAGATTGCCAAGGAGAAAGTCGGATCAGAGAACCGGAAGATCTTGACGGATAGGGGAACATTTTATCGGAATGGCAAGGATCGCACAATCGGGATCCGTTTTCATCCTCATGCGGATTATGTTGGCGTTCATGGTTCCGAAAAGTCGATTGAAATTTGGCGTATACGCTCAGAAACAGAAATCCAGAAGAGCTTGGCAAGGAAGCGCAAGAGAAGAAAGGAGAAGGAAGCCGAGCGCGCTGCGGATGAGGAGAAGGCGGATACACAGGCGGATGCCGACAAGCCTGAGGATGTGTCGTCCGCGCCAGTAACAGAGGTCTTCGTTCCGCATGTCATTGTTCGAACGGGAGGGAAAATGCGTTCTTTTGACTGGATGACGACGAAGTCGAGTGGAAGTCTGCAACTCCTCGCGGCCACAACGAATAATCAGCTGGAAGCCTACAGTGTGGTGACGGCATCCAAAAAGAAGAATAAGGACAGCGAAGAGGCGGAGTATAACCGAACGTTTGCTGTTGAGATTCCTGGTCATAGAACAGATATCCGGTCGGTGGCCCTTAGCTCTGACGACCGAATGCTCGCATCGGCCTCCAACGGCAGTCTTAAAATCTGGAACGTACGGACACAGAGCTGTCTCCGCACCTTAGAATGTGGCTACGCGCTGTGCTCCGCCTTCCTACCAGGAGACAAGATTGTGGTCGTAGGCAACAAGAGTGGCGAGCTTGAGGTCTTCGATATCGCGTCTTCGACGCTGCTTGATACGATCAAGGCGCATGATGGTCCTGTCTGGTCTCTGCACGTTCATCCTGATGGCAAGTCCATGGTGACGGGCAGTGCGGACAAAACTGCCAAGTTCTGGAATTTCCAGGTTGTGCAGGAAGAAATCCCTGGTACCAAACGAACCACACCTCGACTCAAGCTTGTGCACACGAGGACTCTCAAGGTTGCAGATGATATCCTTAGTATTCGCTTCTCCCCTGACTCCCGACTGCTTGCTGTGGCTCTCCTGGACAACACCGTGAAGGTCTTCTTCACCGATACCCTTAAGCTCTTCCTCAACCTCTATGGCCACAAGCTCCCCGTCTTGAACATGGACATCTCCTACGATAGCAAATTGATCGTGACTTGCTCGGCAGATAAGACCGTCCGTATTTGGGGCTTGGACTTTGGTGACTGTCACAAGGCATTCTTCGCCCACCAAGACAGCATCATGGCGGTGGGCTTTATCCCCAACAACAGTGAGGGTAACGGACACCACTTTTTCAGTGTCAGCAAGGACCGTGTGATCAAGTACTGGGACGGCCGCAAGTTCGAGCAGATCCAGAAGCTTGAAGGTCACCACGGTGAGATCTGGGCGTTGGCCGTTGCCCACTCGGGCGAGTTCATCGTGACCGCCAGTCACGACAAGAGCATCCGGACCTGGTACCAGACGGACGAGCAGATCTTCCTCGAAGAAGAGCGCGAGAAGGAACTTGAGGAACTCTACGACAGCACTCTTCAAGCCTCGCTCGACAAGGACGACGAAGCTGAGGGCGACGAGAAGCCCGAAGCAGTCGCCGCAGGAAAGCAGACCATCGAGACCCTCACGGCCGGTGAAAAGATCATGGAAGCCCTCGACCTCGGCATGGAAGACCTGCAGCTGATGCGCGAATGGAAGGAGACCAAAGCGAGGAACCCGAACGCGGCCCCTCCCGCCCGCAACCCGCTCTACGTCGCGCTGGGCAACATCTCCGCCGAGCGACACGTCCTCAACGTGGTGCAGAAGATCCCCGCCGCGTCGCTGCAGGACGCGCTGCTCGTCCTGCCCTTCTCTAAGCTCCCCGCGCTCTTCACCTTCCTCAACATCTGGGCCAGCCGCGAGTGGGAGATTCCGCTCACGTGCCGCGTGCTGTTCTTCATGCTCAAGACGCACCACCGCCAGATCATCGCGAGCAAGATGATGCGGCCAATGCTCGATGGCATCAGGGCCTCCCTGCGCCGCGTGTTGGCGCGGCAGAAGGACGAGATGGGCTTCAACCTTGCCGCCCTGCAGTACATCGGGAACCAGGTCGGGGACCGGACCAGCAAGGACTACGTTGACGAGGATACCTGGGAGGAGGAGCAGCGCAAGAAGAAGGAAAGCAAGAAGCGGCAGTTTGTTAACATTGCTTGATTTGAGAGTACGAAGCCTGCACTACCGACTCGGTGCATGCATATGGAGAGGCGTTATGTTTATTTATGTCTTGGAATACCTGTTTATTTTCGAAGGTTCTTATATCCTTGGGAGTGGGTGGACAAAAAAGCATTGTGTTTAGATTTCCGTGTATAAGAAAAGAATTCGATATGTTACGATCCATTTCTTTAGAACGCTAAAACAGAAGAAATATATTAAGTCTGAGGTAACATCAGACCATGTTAACGCTACAATCAGTTTTCTCCTCAGATCGTCAAGGCCAGATCTGTTTTCTGCCCGCGTCGTAGATATCTCCCATCCCCACTGTGCCTTCAGAGATATTCAACAACCCAGGAATTTCCCAATCACAGCAACTGCAAACATCTCCAATTGCCAATCATAGCCCAACGAAATCTAGCCCATGTGGAAAAGACGAAATCTCTTCTAATAATAACAAAAAGGCCTAAACTAAAACGCAACAGTGTCAGCACATGAAATCCACTTCATCAAAAACCGCACTCCTCAGTTCTCAGTGAAGAACAGCAGGAGCAACACAACGAAAAACGTCGCAGCGCATCACATCACATCGAAAACCGCACACACATATACACCCATCAGCAGAACCATTCTAAGCATCGACGACAAAACCGAACACCTCCCTTCCCTCCTACTCCACACCGCGCCCCGACGCCTCCCCCAAAACATCCACACATCCCGCCCCGAGGCGCTCGCCCGAGAAAGGGCATTTGACGATGCCTCTCGGGCATGCGCCTGAAACCGGAGCGAAACATGTGAAGTGGGTGCGAAGCGGGTGCTTTGCGGGGAAGATAAAAGAGGGAAAAGGGGGAGGCGCCAGCTTTGCCATACCTCTTCCGGCTCTTCCTAAAAAGTTTCCGGTTCTTGGAAGTGTTCTCATCATGTTGTGGGGGGTGTGCGGTTCTGATTTTGTGGTTGATGCGCTGGGATTTTGGAATGGGAGGAAGTGTTGTGAAATGAAAGGCTGAAAGCGAAGGATAACGAATTGGGATTGAGGAAATGGGAATGGGGAGGAGATGTAGAAGCCGATGAATGGAACGTACCTAGTAAGAGTTAGTAGTTATTGAAAGGAAGTGTGCCAAAAAACGTCTGCCTCATCATGGCAGGAGTGTTTGTTCAGTTGGGGAAGAAAAAGAAAGATTTCGCAGTTGACAAACTCGAAGCGAAGCTCAGGCTCCGCCCGATGTGGGGATATGCTTAGTCATACAAGATGTTGGCGACGACAAGCTTATCCCTATCGGAACTCCAGAGTAAGTAACTCCGGGGCCTTTGATGCTAATTTTCGTGGCATTTCCGCCTTGATGCCACCAATATTAGATCAAGTTTGTCAATTACGCTTATATCATATCCTTCTCAAAAGATCCTCGAACTGATTTATCCAGACAACTCTTCAAGAATAATAGGCTCTCCGTTCCCAACAATTGTACCAACTTCAGAGATGCACTGAATTGGCACTCTAAGTTGTCCAGCTTATTCTGCAGTGATTAATATAGTATTTCACTCACAGCTGATCTTGTAGGTAGCTGGCAGACCTGATGCTCTGACATGTCACAGTAGCACTTCGGGGTTGCCTTGTTTCACATCACACTTGTGAAATAGTCGTTGTAACTTTGCTAGGTCTCCAGATACGCAGGCAGCTAGTATTACTTTCTGATGAGCTGGCAAGTTTACTGGGAGAGGAGTGATGTACTCCAGGTCTGGTAGACTGGGTTGGTAGATCCTCCGACATACTGTATGGTATTATACTAGTCTTCTGCCCCTGTTGAGGAAGGCTTCGCGGACAATAACGAACATAGGTATGAATGAGATACTAGAAGAGAATGATTCTGTTGTGGGCTCGGAAGGCTCCTCTTGCATTGCTATGTAGCACAGCGCTAATGCAGAGTATTGCTTTGCTGTTAGTTCCTAAAGACCATAGCCCTCAGCCAGTCACTACAACTACACCGCAGCCCTGTAACAACGCTCAGCAGTTCAAATGTACGTAGCTGATAAGAGAATAACCCACGTAGATGTAACCAGGAGGATCCAATTTCTGTGGTGACCCTGGCAGTGTCAAATGGAGTGTTCCAATCCCTACGTCTTAGCTAATTCAATTGTATACCTACAGTACATCCTCCACGCAGCATCACCGTTACGGAGTTCTCAAGTTCCACCTTTTCTTCACGGAACCCTCCCGGCTATACCCTCCCCTTGCTCCGGTTCCCGGCGGCCTCCCCCCATCAGGACCCCTTATATACCACTCACAACGTAGCCCAGCAAGTAGAATCCCGGACTCCTGGATCATAGCAATAATAATAATGGTTGCGGCAGTGCGGTGATTACGAATTATCCTGCTAACAGGCCAATAAATAAAGAATAGGCAGGGTTTTCGTAGCACCCCTTCGGGGTGTGAGCTTTTTTCTATATAATTATAAAGATGCAGAAATTAAGCCCCGCCGTGTAGTAGGACATTATCTTGCCCATTCACTTTTCTTTTTTTTTCGCATCCCACGTTTGCAGATATTTTTGGAGTTCCTGTAGCTAGATTTCGCCTTCAGCCGTCGGATTGTCGCTAGCGTGCATACAGATCTTACCCTCGTGTGGGAGATGGGCCGATGAACCGATATACATATTATCCGGAACCGGCCAACTCCGTTTCTTTGTTTCAAAAGGTTACAAAACCGGTTACTCCTTTGTGCTATCACATGTCTTTGATATTGCCATCGCATCGTACTTCATGGATCATAAACTCAGCTAATAACTGGACTGAAAGAGCAAGCTGAAGTGCAACCATAGCTTTATATAACATTCTCGCCTTCAACTGTCAATGCAGGGTGCATAAACACAGCACTTGTTTCATACCCCTCCATCATTCAGTTGACTTAAGGAGACAAAAAGACCACATAATCCATGAGAAAAGAGATCGAGATGGAGGAAATCGGTCAACCGAATCAAACCTTATTATTTTCTGATTGGCAGGTATATTCTTTGTGATGACAATCAAGGGAGGCCGCTGAAGACAATTTTGGACGCCCCAAGCCATTCCTTCCAACGAAATCGTATCAGGAGACTGATAAATGGAGAAGACGCCCAAGGAGGAGAATGATTTAGCATAGGAGCAGAAAATCACATAACTGACAAAATACGGTATCATCTCATCATGATTATACATAAAGTGAAAAAAAAGGATAGCCAAAGCTCACCAAAAGACTATCTATCTCAAGAAACATAAGCGCTACGAAGACAGCTTCATCGTTCCGCAGCTCGAGCACGTCCACCATGTCGTCTCCATGAATGCCCCACATACATGACATACCCAGCCAAGAGGCCGTTTTTGCTTCTCCCTCTCCCACTCCGCAAGGAGTTCCGCAGGATTGGTCCGAGACTTGAGAACATTATTACCGGTGGACGGCCGCGTCCGTTGCTTGCTGGAGAACCGCGACGCCGGGACTTCAGGGGCCTTTGCGGGAGGTCCTGAAGTAGGCTTAGACTTCGAAGGTCGGGGTCGTTCAGAAGCGCAGGCATCGCAACAGAGGAAATTGGGTGGATTTTCGAGTGTGCAGATGGGACATGTCCAGGGATGATCATAGGATTCGTCGTCGGATATTAGATTAGCGAGGTCACCGTCAGAATATGATTGCGATGGTTGAGACGACGGCTTTGGTCTGGAGCTTTCCGGAACAGGTGGCGGCGAAAGGTTCGTCCGAGGTCCTGCGGGATTCTCTTGACTCGGGGGAATATATGAAGAGCCATATCTTTCTCGTTCTTCCTCTTGGATCATCTCGATATAGGCTTCCATGATAGCCCGCTCGTTTGCATCGTCCTCTTCTGCTTTTGTCCTGAAACCATTCCTGGAAGCTTCCTCCGCTAGCTGCCGCCCCTGATCAGTACCGGAGGCGCAACCTTTCATAATATCTATACGTCTCTGAGCAGCATCTGCAATGACTTTGCGCATATCTGTTCCTCGCAACACCGGGGTACCGCCAAGCCTTTGCCCGGAACCAGCCGCAAGCTTACGTCGGCGTTCGGCTTCAGCACGAGCACGCCGGCGTGCCTCATGCAGGGGTATTCTCTCACCCCCAAGACGCCTCCCTGCAGAGAGGAATCCTTCGCCTGTGTAGCCTTTGGCCATGAGCCCTTCGAGCTCACGACGAAGCTGATCCCAGAGAGCATGGAATTCCTTGTTGTGCGGGCCATGAACAATATGACAAAGCCTGAGAACGTTAGCAATCTAGATTGAGCAAATAGGTCACTTTGCTCCACTTACTCATGCAGCATAGTATCCGTAACCGATTCAAAAGGAAGAAACTGCCGTTCATCATAGGGCTGTCGTAGTCTGAGGAGGATCTTCCGGCCCCCATCCACATTCAAGCCCAATAGACTCGGATTCTGTGGATAGAATTCGCACAGAGCCCCTACTCTCCAACATCGCTGTCGCATTATTGGCTTCACAAGAGAAGCGATTTTGCGGAGCATCAGCAAAGCCTCAGCTTCCCTCGGCTTGCTCTTGTCATGTTGAAATTCGTCGACCAAAGGATCGAATTCGCGGGGCATCTTTGGACACTGTGACGGTCAGAGATTCGCGTCAAAACAACGGTACAATACGTGCTATCTGAAGAATAGGTATATCATGAAGAAAGATCGTGAAGTAGTGAAAGTGTTGTCGGTATCGATTCAACGCTAGCTGCCTTCGGAGGCAAAATACATATAGTAGTACTGGGCTGTAGAGAGCGGCAAGTCTCCTTGGCGGCGAACACGTCAACGGAATTTCAAATCCAGGTATCTCAACAGAACATTTTAAATCCGGGTATCAAGAATGAGCAATAAAGAAGAGTTAGGGCTTCAGTAAGCAACAAAACAGTTACTGTATTATTTCTCCAGCAGATCCGCAGTTTCGGTTGCCACTGCGAGGGCTACGCCCATTGATAATCCAACGGGACCTTGCAGAGGCGGGTCGAACCTACCACAGAGCTCAGCCACCTTACCCGGTACCTGGCGTCACGTGATCTGTTCCGTCGATCCCCGACGGCTGCTGACAAATCCCGTTTTGGAACATTCGGATCTCCCTCCAGAGCGGATACATGTGGGTCAAGAGACAAGAGGCATGCATGTTTTCTCTTAAAAGGAACAGAAATACTGTACAGCATCCATGACTGTACTCTGTAGATGACCTGGATAGAGCTCATATTATCAACCAGTACTTGTGTAGCACACAACGCCACTAGGCTTTGGAAGGAGCTTCCCACTATTATTGCTTAGGATACTCCAACATTCTTTCTCATCAATGTCACATCATGGCATCACGTTCCTATCATAATAGTTCTGGCTCCACATGTTATGACCTATGTATAGAAAGTTTTTGGCCTGTCTCAGAGTTCTGGGACCTACCTACACGTCGTGTGATGACGAGAGACACAGTACACCTGAAAATCCGCATCACCATGTATTTACGGGATCTGTAGCATTGAAAGCCAAGGATTATCATTAACAATAGTTTTAGGGGCTATTTACGCGCACGGAATGATTACTTTGTCCTGCTGAAATGGATTTATTGATAGGCATTCTATGTATCTTGTCGCCTAGTATTGACTAATATAACAAGAAGAGGTCCGAATTCTTAATCTATCTAGGGTAATGAGCAACTTATATACATCCAGGTTTGTGCATACAGGATTAATCAGATAAAATAGACAAGAATAAGCAAAAGATAGACAACAGAGAGTCAAATATTAATCTCTAGAGCATATAACCTTAGTGAGTGCTGTCTAATTCTTATGCAGATAGTAATAATATATGTCTGACACTATCATAATTCGACTCTGGGAATCAAGAATTTGACGCATTTTCCACGTTCAATTTATTACCTAGGAACTACTTGATGCAAACAGAATTTGGATGCTAGTTTCCGGGCGTAACTTAAACACACTTGATGTATTAGCTGATCTCCCTATTCCCACGTCTAAGGTTCCCGTGAATATCTCGAAACAAATGGCAAGGGAACTTGCTCATGGATATAATCCAATGCTTCTAGAAGCTAAAAAGGCAACCGCCGTCAGTGATGTATCCAAAATATATTACAGCTGAAGATCGATATTTACCTTCTCGTCCTCGAACGGCCGGGCAACAAGCTGGAGAGAGACAGGTGCATCCCGGTAGAATTCTGGGTTATCTTCAAATCAATTAGTCATCTAGTCCGTAGAACTGTTCATCTCGTATAGAGCTTACATAGCTTGTAGTTGAATTCGTCTTTCTCGTTTCTAGGGATGTAATCTGACTCGACGACATCCACATCCGGCTTGACCTTCGTAACCGGAAAGACTACCGCTGGATAGTCCAAGAGGTTCCACTGAGCAGTGTATCCCCAGTACCTGGCCTGATTCAGAGATGGAGCAGCGCCAGGGCCGACAGGACAGAGAATCACGTCGACCATTCCTGTTGGGTTGCCGTTTGCATCTACGCCTGTGGCGGTATCATTCCATTGTCTAGCATAGGCCCGTTTGTACTCCTCGTTCTTCTTCAGAAGATCCCAAAGATCCTCGATTTGCAGTCGTCTCCGGTACGGGTTTTCCTTTATAATAAATTCAGAGAGAGGCAACATGGGCTCACCGCCGTCCGTGATGATATCAAGGACATCATGTGCTCCATCGCAATAGTAGAGAGAGGCGATCCGTTCCCAAGCGTAGTCATGCCTGTACGGCTTCCAATCCACGATTTCAATCCCCGGCACTTCTCTGAGTTTTTGAACAAGCTCTTTGAGCGCTCTGGTAACGGGAGGATGTGGCCTTACAACCCCATCGTCCCACATCACACCTACCTTGAGCCTCTTTCCTGATCCTGTGTCGAGGTAGCTTTCCTGATCTCTCCATGGGAACGGGAAAAGCGATGTCTCTCTCAACCAGGGTTTGGCATCAATAGCCGTCTTCATTAGTAACCTCAGGCCGCCCCTGCTGGTGCTAATTGGTCCCATAACGGGAGTTATTCCATGTGCTCCTTTGGCCGCGCTCAGACCGTCCAAGGGAAAGCGGCCGCCTGTAGGACGCAAGCCATAAATGCCATTATTCGCCGCAGGACTGCGAATACTACCACCAATATCGGTACCAAGTCCGAGCACGCTTCCATTGAGCCCGATCAAGGCACCCTCTCCACCAGAGCTACCTCCACTGGTTAACTGACGGTTGAATGGGTTAACTGTTTTCCCATAAAGATTGCTTGAGCATGCAAGATGCATGAGAGTTTGTGGCTGGGTGGTGCGAGCATAAAACACGCAGCCAGCCCGCCACAGAATTTGCAATGCGTGCGCGTCTTCCTCAGCCACTTTGTCCCACCAGGCAACAAACCCTGCGTTGAGACCACGTCCCTTCATCCCAATGTGTTCTTTTACACTGATAGGCAAGCCATGTAAGGGTCCAATAGGCTTTCCATGCTCCTTCAGGTAATCGTCGAGAAATTTTGCTCGTTCAAGAGCTTCTTGGGGCATAAGCTCAGTTATACAGTTGACCTGGCGAGTGAGAACATTGGCTTGTATACTTCGATGGTCGACAGCAGGTAAGACTCACAAGTTTCTGGGCAAGAGCTGCACGTCGCAGAAATGCATTCACAACTTCCACACTTGTTAACTTGCCTGAAGCCAGTGACTGAGCAAGGATCTCCGGGGCTGTTTCTGTTATTTCTACTTCGGCGGGGGTGAGAAGTTGTCTGGGAATGTCGGATACATTTAATGGCAGATCTAGAGGGACATCAGGGACAGGAGGCTGGACTTGGGCTATGGACCTGTCTCTCGCTTGCTGTGCAATTTTCGCAACTTCTTGCCAGGGCTTGCGAGCCATTGTTTTGAAAGAGCAGTAGTGATGTCAGTGTGAATATAAACAATAGGCTGTCTGAGGATCGAAATGGTAGAAACAGCATATAAGGATGCAGGCTGGAGATATGGACATATCAAGGAGGAGACAGAATAAAACAAGTCGAGTCATATCTCCTATCTTTATCTCCTCAGGGTAATTATACAACCACTAAATTACAAGAACGCCCGCATCTGACGTGCTCAACCCCTCACACTTGGAACACAGCCCCACCTGCTATGAAGAGGCACGCGGGCATCCTCGGGGTACTGATAAGCTCGTGCCTTTTGAATGATGCAGCTTTTGCGAGGAGGAGCTATAGCTAAGTGGTCTCAACGAAAATTCGACGGCCTCTGGTGGGATGAAATTCCAAGTTCACCTGATGAAATCCCGACGCAGGCTGACGCCGGAGATTGGCACCTCCGAAATTACCAAGTTTCATTTGATAGATCTACCACTATCGCCGTCCGAATCGTCAACTAATCTGGAGATAAGGACAATGGAAATGACATGTCAGAACTAAATGAGGATCTAGAAAGAGTACTTTTTACAGCTGCGCTCGAGTTATAGCTCAGCCTTCACCTCTGCCCTAATTGAGGAGTCTTCAAGATCTAGAGAATGCCGTTAATCAGTATGGTGTATCTGTATATATATGATCAACTGGTCATTTGTATAATAAATGCAATTTTCACGTACTGCCTGCAGTTTTAGGCTGAAGAGATCATGGAGGGCTGAACCCTGCCCAGGTGGTCACCAACAATTACCTATCTACGTAGGTACTGTCAGCCGGCGGAAGGAGTTCTTTCCCCTTCCACAGCCGCTCCTTCCAATCCAGCAGGGTGGGTTTACCATGAGACTTTTCTGGAATGGATCATGACGGTTTTATAAGCGCCTAACTTGTATATGAACAAAACAGAAATGAGCTTTTAGATTCGTGGTCTCCAGCTGTCAACGCCCGTTGAAAGATAATGTGTCATCGCAGGGAGCTGAAGTCCCAGCCGATTTCAGCGAATGATCGTTCGTACAGATAGGGCAAGCCGCCATCGTGGTAATAATGGGAGGACCTCCGCATGTCACCCCCATGTACAGGGATCCCGGCTAATACCAGTGTTTTGATGCTACTTTCGAAATTGCTTCCAGCCACTGCACCTTTACCGCCTAAATCTTAAGGCAGAAAGCGAAAGACTTGCTAAAAGATTTCGTAAGACTGCTTAACAGTCTTAGATATTTACACAAAACTCCCCAGATCTATAATAATATGCAAATATTATGAAGATGATTCTAAATTAGAATTACTCTAGAGCGCTCTATCTCAGTAGGTAGATATTCACAAGAAGTTGGGCGGTGACGGTGGCCTGAAACTGAGCCCTCAGGGACAGCATAAAAAACCTGACCCCTGTCACTGCCAGAATCCCTGTCCGTGGGGCGCACCAGGGAAACCCCACTGCGGCACACCTCAGCGTAACTGCGGGGTATCATCAGAGGCTTTTCTCCGTATGTACAGGAGTAAAAACACTCATGGCTGATAATAGCAGTACTTCGCAAAACACGCGTCACAGTCCGATGGAAGCGGGTTTCCTGTCTTTGCCATGATGGCGCATCCAAGACACGTACCCCATCCATCCTCCCCGCCTTGGTTGGCTACCGCCAGGCCGTTTGCGATCATCGCCTCCGTCTCGTCTTTGGAATACTGCAACTTGAGAGTCGGCTTGTTGCTGTCGTACGTAATGTTGACATTGGGGATGTAGACGATGGTGAGCTTGTCCGGTTCATTGCATCCGAAGAACGTCGCACGCTTGTTCAGGCCCTCGGAGATGAAGGTCTCGACGGAGGGGATGTACGGCATGCGCGTCAGGTTATGGTTAAAGCTCTGCACGTATGTGGTCAGGATCTCAGAGCCGTTGGGGAAGTTGTTATAGTCCGCGCTGTTGTCGTTCACCAGCAGAACGTCGACGCCGCGCGCAGGCTGCAGGAACGGCCAGATGGGATTGTTCTGCAGCGCCTCGCCACCGTCGACGAGTGTGAGCTCTGTCTGCGCCCAGATGGGATTCGCCGAGTTTGGCACCGAGGTGGACGAGTTGTACTCGTAGAATGGGTTCGGGTAGACGGCGTATTCGTCGCGGGTCAAGAGAGCGTGCGCCTTGTTGACAATCTCCGCCAGGTCCTGAGTGATGTCGGTGGTGCTGTTGGAGGGCTGTGGCACCGAGAGGCAGGCTTGGTTGAAAAGGTTTGACGAGGTGCCAAGGACATATCCGAGATTATCGTAGTTGACAACGCAGGAGCCTGCCTCGGTTGGCTGTCCATTGGACAGAGAGGTACCCAGATATCGCGTAGGAGTAAAAGCACTGACGTCGCTGTCCCAGGAGCCAAATTCATAGGGGGTGAATTCGTACGTCGTGGCGTTCGGTCCCGGCCCACACTCGCCATTGAAGGTCTTCACACCCAACGAGAGGATGATAGGATACGGCACCGCGTAGCTGGTGAAGTTGGAGAGGCTTGCTACCGATGAGAGTGTCGTGCTGACACCGCCATCACTGCCATCCAGAAGCTGATACGAAAGCAAACGACCCCATGGATCGGTCAGGGTCGGGGGAAATCCAGCCTCGTTTTTTTCTATGATATCAGCAACGATACGTCCGTAGGCTTCGGCAACGAGCAGATTATCCGGGATCAGAAGGCTGTCATCGAATGCTTGCTTCCAGAGGTTTTCTTTCAGAGTTGTGATGGTCGGGTAATTGTTGCCGGCAAGGGATGATAGTAGCCAGGAACCGCCAGAGAGACCGGACTGGTAGGTGAGCGCCTGGAACAGTCCGCTGGTGCTGATGTTGCTGTCCCGTTCGTCGAGTCCTTGGATGACACCGGCGCCTACAAGCAGAGACCGGTAGCCTCCACCGCTGGTGGCCAACGCCAGCTGAAAGGAAAGAGCGTCAGCTATTATGACCTGGGAGGGATTGGGAAACTGAACCAACCGTCGGCAGGCTGCCATCATTATACTGAAACCCAGGGTTTGTCTTCGCGAGCCAAGTCTTCAAAGCTTCGTCGGCTACACGCTTTCTCTCTCTCCGAAACGTTGCCTCTTCGTCACTCAACCCCGTGGCCGGTCTGACAAGGGCAGTTGTAGGACATGTTGTCTGGACCGGGGCATAACCTGCATCGACCCCATGGGTGATCAGAAGCAGGAGTGCTGTAGCGAGTGAGACACTGTGGGCACGCATATTATTATTATTATTGGGGTCAGAGGACTTGGACTTTGAGACACGGTGAACCCACAAGACAACCCCCTGGGGTCTCCAGGCTGTCAATGTTCAATATTAATAGATCCTAGATGTCGGCAATTTTGCATCTGGCAAACTCCGGCCTGCTTGGGGACCCATCTATTGGTCTTGGCATGGGTGCTAAGGCCATGTTTATTCACTTCATCTCGACATTAACTCCGGAGGACGGAGTAGCAAACGATAGAATCCTCAACCAATCATGAAGAGAAGGCGTAACGAATTAAGCCGAAACTAAAACGCGAGCCTTGCTCTATCCAGACGTTTGTTCATTATCAAGATCGACAACTGACCCATCAAACTGTTGAGCGCCCCCACGTGGGTGTATAATGGGAAACGGCCGTTAAATCCAAGCTAAGTAGTGTAAGTAGATCTCACGAACAAGCGGTCCATGCCATCCATTGTTTGGAGGGACGGAGAAATAGAACAAAAACAGTAAATGCATGGCAGTCACTAGCCGGATTCTGAAATGCTCCGTTTAGGGTCGATGTCAAGCTTCGATGAACGCAGTTATCTGCCGTAGTTTCCACACTTCGGACAGGCTCCGCACGGATGCTTCGGATAAGGCAGCCTCTTCGGCTGGTACCGAGGCGGAGAAACTCCGGGTCATGTGATCGTGCTCGAGATAGCATCCCCTCCATCATCCAGATCCTCGCTCACGGACGTCTCATCAAGCGGTTTAGGTTTGTCTCGTTCGATAAACCGAGATGACGAGCGACGACCAGTTCTTCTTTGACTATGTAAGTGATAGAGGAAATAATCTCAGTTTTGCGCCTGCGCTAACCCCCGTTCTCAGCTCGCCTCGATCCCAAATGACGTCAGGAGATACTCGCTCCAGGTTGCGGACGCGATCGACCGCCATGTCGATCAGGTCGCATCTATAGTTCGGGAGACGCTTGCGCAGCAGTCCTGGATTCCTTCTTCGATTCGGCCCCCGTCAAGAGGAGGCGGCGGCTTCCGAGTTACGCCTCCGCCGCAGTCGTTCACTGATCGCGTGCAGAACTGGATCCTAGAGCATCGAGCATGGACGGCTGCAATCCTGGCCTTTGTGGGTACAGGCAGCCTTCTGATATATGGCAGTCAGGCGCTTAATGGGAGAAAAAGAAGAGCAAGGAGAGCTGGAAATGGCGCGCGGAAGGAGATAGTCGGTATGTTGCAGAAAACCCATTATCTCATTCTTGATCATGACTGAGACCTTGGGATAGTTATTACGGGGTCGCCTCATGAGCCTATTGTCAAGTCGATCGCGAACGATCTCGAACGCCGGGGCTTCATCGTTTATATAACCGTCTCATCTGCCGAAGAGGAACATGCAGTCCAGTCAGAGAACCGCATGGATATCCGTGCTCTCTGGCTCGATCTGACGACTGTAAGCATCTGCACCCTACATCATCTACGTCGATAGATATGTTAACCATCTTATAGACGCCTTCAACGCCATCGGAGATCCATCCCTCGCTACATGAGATCAAGAATCTGATCACTAAGCCTCAGTTCCCGATCCCGGCAGTACAACCACACACCTGCCAACTCAGCGGCGTCATCATCGTTCCCTCGCCAAACTGCCCGACAGGACCAGTGGCCACAATCGCACCATCGAGCTGGGCAGACACCGTAAACACGCGGATTCTGTCCCCGATATTAACGACACAACTCTTCCTGCCACTCCTCACCATCCGAAACACCAGCAGCACCATCCTCCTCATCTACCCTTCAATATCATCCTCCCTCTCTTCGCCATTCGCAGGCCCAGAGGTGACCACAGCCCGCGCCCTCTCCGGCTTCGCTACCACCCTCCGCCGCGAGCTACAGCTGCTGCAGCACACAAACATCGACGTCGTCGAGATGAAGCTCGGCAACATCGACCTGGGCCCTCAGTACCGCAGTCCGCACGGTCACCCCGCCGGGACCGAAGTCCTGGCCTGGAACCAGCAGCAACGCGCTCTGTACGGCTCCTCGTACCTGTCCAGCATCGAGCAGAGACCCGTCGCGTCCGCAGGACCCAGCTCCGTGCGCGGCTCCCCGGCACGCAACCTCCACTACGCGATCTTCGACTGCCTCGCGCCGGCGCCGAAGACGCTTTTCGGCGGACGGAAGCGGAAGAAGCAGGTCGTGTACGTGGGCCGCGGAGCCCGCACGTACGGGTTCATCGGGGAGTGGTTCCCCAGCGGCGTCGTCGGGTGGATGATCGGTCTTCGGACCGGACATGGCGGCGTTTTCTCTCCCGGCTCGGACAGCGCGGGGAGCGGAAGCAGCAGCGAGACTGCATGGGAGAAGGTCTGATTGGTTTATTTTTTTTCCTTTCTGTTCTTCTCGTTTTTGGTGTGGCGTGGGTAGGTATGGATTTGTCGACGGCGTGTCGACAAGGGAAGGGACTGGTCTGTGTTCTGTACTTCATGTTTTATGATTATCGTCGCTCGGCGTTTATTATTCTCCACTTTTTTTTTCTTTGATTGTTTGGTGGATAATGGGAACTACTTCGAAAACAAGGAAAATTACACTGTCCTCTCCACTATCTGATGACCCATCGACTCATAAATTTCGCTCTCTTTGTCTCTCATTGGAATGATGATGTTTCCAACATGAAATCTGGACCGGTCTTTGTTTCTGTTTTCCAAATCGCTTAATACACGTTATGTCACGTCCAGCGGTACCGTGGAACGTCCGTTTTCTTGAGTTGTATATTCACAATATAAAGGCCAGGTCATCCGGGGCAATCAATCAATCATTTGATGAATGGGGAGAAGGGAAAAGGTTGAAGAAAAAATGGATTGCTGGGACTTTTGAAAACGTTCTTTCCTTTTTTTTCTTTGCTAACCACCTTACTATGCGATTCTGGGACTAAAGATTATTACCTTAGGTAGCTAGTTACCTACCTACCTACCTACCTAGGTACCTGCGGTCGTGAGAAGATAATCGGTAATAATAGATTAATTAATTGATTAATAGAATATGGGTTTGTCCGATCGTATCGCCATCTCTCTCTTTCTCTCTGATGGGATAGTGATGGGATAGGATATATTTGTATTTTATATATCCACGGATAGATGGATATATCTACAGTGACCTACACTGACATGACCTACCCAGATGCTACTATATTACTCGAGTATTGCATACAGTATGTACTGTACATCTTTTCGAGAGACATACATTTCAATGACCCATTCATTCATTGCTCTTCCGTTCTACGCGGCACAGCCACCATACAAATCGACAATTGGATGAAAAGTCGAAGCAGAAATGATTAATAATTATCATAGATACATGAGTCGAGCCAAGGTCGGAGACGCATGAACTGGAACTGTATGGAGTACAGCGCGAGTCCTGGGTATCTATCCACTTAATCCAGTTATCATTCCCTTCGGCGTCTCACGTTGCCTTCGTTAATAAAGGATATCGACCGAGCTAATGGATATATATATCCTATATACTATATGCTATACATATGTGTTAACATCACAGATATGGATATCCTTCCCTTGAGACGTAAAATCCAAAAAAAAATTCGGCCCGTAAAAATATATAATCAATCGTACGGGAGACACCAGAGGCTCCCCCCTTATTTAATCAAGGGCTTTTTTTCCTTCCAATTTTTATCATATCCCAAATTCCAAGCCATTTCGTTTTTGTTTCGTCCCGTGTCATTTCGTTGCATTCTATTCCAATACAATTCATTTCTCCCGCCCGATCTCCAGGTCCTCCTGCTGTCCACCTTGCCCCCGCGCACCAGCAGCACCATAGACCACCTCCGGGTCCCTCCTCGAGCGCTTCACCCTCCCATCACCGACAACCCTCCTCCGCACCCAGATCATGCCCCACGACACCGCAAAGATGACCACCAGGGCGGCCAGCACCGCGAAGCAGATCCCCGCCACGCGGCCGCTGTGCTGGCCACCCTTGCCCGGGTCGAGGAACCAGTAGACGTAGAAGCCCTCGGTGGCGCGGGTGATGTAGGCGACGCAGAGGTAGAGGAGGAGGATGAGGACGAGGAGAGGGAAGTGGAGGAGGGGGTGGGGCGGGGTGGTGGGGAGGAGGATCTCGAGGAGGGAGAAGACGCCGGGGAGGGCGTGCTGCGAGACCTGTGGGTTTGAATAAGGCACGCTGTGGGTTAGCTAGGTAGCTAGCTTGTGCGGTACAGTGATTCCGGGTGTGGGTAGTTTATATATATATACGGGGTATGGGAGTATGGATGTCTGGGGAACTGGAACCTTCCAGGGAAGGAGGGTAAGGGGTAGGGGGATGGTGATCCGAAAGTTGGCATCGTTGCAAAGAATGTGAATTATCATTATTATTAGGGCATTGCAATTGCAACGGTGCATTCAATGGCATCTATCTCAATTTTTCAAGGGGTACGATTGGACATGAGGAAGCTGACAACGTACATTGCGCCACGTGTTGAAGGCGATCTTGTACAGGTCAACCTCGTACCTGTACAGGACCGCCCAGTAAATAATCAGCACCAGGAACGGAAACGTCGTGATAGTGGTGTAGAACAGGCTGTGGAGCGCTCGCATGAAGCGTGGCAGCCTGTCAAAGATCACCGAACGGCCTGTCCGCGCATAGCAGAGGGAGTGGAGGGACGCGACGAGGAAGTAGAACCCGTCGCTCCAGAAGGTGATCCAGGTGAAGTAGCTGAAGGAGCGGCCGATATCGCCGCCCTGGCCGTGCGTCCCCTCCCAGCCGAATGAGAAGAAGATGGTGAAGAAGATGTAGAGGGCGAAGAGAGCGCGGAGGGCGACGAGGGCTCCTGGGGGGAGGAGCCAGGAGGTCTCGAAGGGGTGGAGATGGTCGAGGGCCGGGTCGGCCCCGAACAGGCTGATAAAGGGGCGCATCTATAGGTATCTGTGTCTCTGCACTCTTTGCTCATATGTATATGCGGATAGTAGATATATGTACAAGAATCATAAGACCTGGCGATGCGCTTACTTCGCACGAGGGGCGGAGGAATGATGATGATGTGGAGAAGGGAGCTGGTAGCTCGCGGGCACGAGATCCAGGCGGGACGTCTCGTGCAGGCCCCAGGGGCAGCGATGACGGGATCGCCAAAGGGCTGAGATGATGATAACCCATGGCTTACGGTGAAAAGAAAAAGAACGACAACAGCTAAGCCTTTTCTGTAGGAGCCCTGCAGAGAGATACGGTCGACAGATGGCGTCCGAGGCAACTGTGCCGAGGAGTGCCTGGCGCGAAGCGGCCGGGACAGACGTCAGCGTTCCGCCGCGCCAGACATTTGATCTTCCACGACACGAGGCGCCCAACGACGGCCTCGACGTCATGCTCCGCAAGCAGAGAGGACGTGCACAGTCTGCAGTGGGTGTGTTCAGGAAAAAAAAACAGTGCTACTGGCTGCTAATGCGCTGCAGGAGATTATGCAACTACCCATGATAGATAGATGCGGGCGGTTCGAACGGCTTCCAGAACCTGACCGGAATAAATAGTCCTTTGGTCGAAGATCTCAACGGTCGTGGTTCGGGAACAAGCAACCGCTGCAACGGACCTGGCAGTCTGTTTCTGCAATAGTGGGATTTGGGTTATCGATTATCGCCCATTTCGTACTGAAACACGGCGAGTCGCGTCTCACCACCCCCTCTCGATCGCAGCCGCCTGGTGGGCTGGGCCCTTGTCGCAAGGGGACAAAAGCCAGCTGCGTCGCAGACCCCTCTTGGGGCGCAAACCGCATCCATGGAGGACCTTTGTTGACATCTTGACAGGCAGAGCTCGTGCTGTATGTACTTTTGGGCCTCAACGTCACGGTCCGGAGGAGCGACCGGACTTGGCAAAGGCTAGGGACGGGAGACCCAAAGCCTCCCACAACCAGGAATCGCTTTCCACACGCTGGACGGTCTCAGGTCGAGCGGTCCACCCGGCACAGGAGTTGAGACCGGGACGGACTCGCAGCAAGAGGCCGTGGTCGTCGGGGATCCGTGATGTTCAGGAGAAGGAGACGGCGGGCGGGCGCCAGGGACCGCCGGCGCCAGCCCCTGAAACGGCCGCTCCGCGTGGGGACGGCGCCGCGTCTGTGCTGCTGCGATCCTCCCCGTCGCCTTCGAGAAAGATCCTCCCGCCGTCTCTCCTCCCGCCGTCCTCCCTCCCACCGGGACACGCGACTGCTGCTCCCGTCCTGTCTGTTCTGCCGCCTTGTCTCTCGTTCCTGTCTGCTTCCATCGCCTGGCTTGCTGATCGAGCTGTCCGTTCGTTACCTTCGGGCCGTCTCTCGTTCACCTCCGCCCCCTCTGGGCTCCCCGAGCCCCGTTTCCCTTTCGTCCTGCATCACATTCACCACCGCTGCTCTCCGCGGACCTCACGCCCGCTCGACGACCAGCTTCGCGAGGTCGACCGCCCGATGCGAAAGAGGGACTCTCCAAGCGCTTGAGCTATCCTGCCTCCAAACGCGATCCGGCCCTCGATAGCTTTCCTGTCCATTTCTCTCGCGCAGCATCTTGTTTTTCTCCGTTGATTGCTTTTCACGCTCCATAAGACGCGGTATACGGTTCATCATGACAAACCGGCCGAATTATATTGACTTGGGCGCCGACTGCGGCGAGCTGCCGCGGATCGGGGTCCCGTCTCCTCGCAGGGAGTATTTCGACGGGGAGATCCCTCCGGCTCTCTCGCCTCTCGATGCGTTTGCTGCCCAGGGGCGGATGCTGGCCAGGCAGCTGGACGAGTCGATGAGGAGAGACCGGCGCATGAGCAGGCTGCCCCCCGCCAGCGTCGCGAGGTCGCTGTCGCAGCCCAGGTCGGGCTACTACCGGCCCGACCGCCCGCGAGGGATCACGCGGAGTCCCTCTCATGGGAGCAGTCCGGCGGTGGAACACCCAAAATTTAGGCCGCAGTCAGAACATCCCCGCCTGAGTGCTCTCTCGACCTTGGAAAGTGAGGACGGCGACGAGGAAGAAGGAGAAGAAGAAGAGGACGAGGATGATCAGAGTCCGTTGACAGTAAAGCCGCTGGCACCACCAACCGACTACTTCTCCATCCCGCGCACGGCATCACCAGAGGAGGATCTATCCCTGCGCAGGAATGATAGTAATAGCAACAACAACAATAACAATCATGGAAGCCACGACCTTGCTGCTCCCGCTGCCACGGGAGTCGCCGTTCCAGAGATCTCTAGGGGCTCCTCAACCGAATCTATTTCGAGGCCGAACGTCTCCAACACCCTTGTTCCTCCAGCCTCTCCTATGCTGCGGCCGCACAGCAGCAGCTCGAGGCTTGCTCACCCGGAGAGCTCGGACGATGACTACGCCAGCTCGACTGCCGGTTCTACGTTTTCCAAGCCAAGGAAGATGTCATGCAGTAGTGGCATATCGCACTCTCCAATGTCACCCTTCGTTCGCCCGCGTCCACGATCTCCATCCCTGAGCTCCGAGACTTCAAACACCGCACCTCACCTTCCTCGCCCTTCGTTTAACTTTTCTCGGCCGTTGAATAGATCAAGCACGAGTCTCTCAGCGCCATCACCTGGCTCTTCCGAACCTTGGGCCCCGCATCAGTCCAGTGGGTTGAACCGAGAAAGGAGACCAAGTCCGATCACTGTGCCGTCGCACTCTGGTGCCCCAGAGGACGACGTGCCCAAGTCAGCGGCTTCGTCGTATATACACGGGAAGCACTCACTTCCTCGCGGGCGCGCGGTCTCCCGGGACTCGCTTGTGTTTTCTGGCCTGCACACGCCGATTTTCGAGAGCACTCCGCCACATTCGGCACGCACTGACGAAACGTCTGCTCGAACGCCATCTCCGCCGTCTACATCACACGGATCGACTTCGAAGACTCCGGAGAGGTCGACACAGACGCATTCCGTTCACGGTTCACCTGAAAGAACTATCAAGCAGACTGAGACAGCGCAGTCGTCTGATCCTCCGCAGACTGAGAGGCCGACCGCAGAGACCACCAACCCTGCTCGGACGGTCTCTAAGAACGAAGACAAAGACGAGACCAAGTCTTTGTCCGCGGATTCTGGAAGCACAGTGCGGCCCCATACGGCCCATGCGGCTCACGGCGGAATCTCGGCGACTACGACCCTCACCGCGGAAGAGCATGTCCAGAAGGGCATCGAATGCCACGAGAAAGGCTCTTTGCAGGAATCTACTTACCACCTCCGTATTGCCGCCAAGCAAAACCACCCGACAGCGATGCTGCTCTATGCTTTGGCTTGCAGGCACGGCTGGGGTATGCGGCCAAACCCGCGGGAGGGCGTGCAGTGGCTGCGAAAGGCAGTGGACGCGGTAGGGCTCGATCTCGCCGACAGCAGTGGAACCTCCTCTGGCGCCTCTGGCAAAAACAAGGCAGCGGAGATCATGCAGCAGAAGGCCCTTCGTGCGCAGTTCGCCCTGAGCATCTATGAGCTCGGGGTTAGTCATCTCAATGGTTGGGGAGTCGAGCAGGACAAGTCGCTGGCTCTGCGCTGCTTCGAGATTGCAGCTCAATGGGGTGATGCGGATGCCATGGCAGAGGCAGGCTATTGCTACGCGGAGGGCATTGGTTGCAAGAAGGATTTGAAGAAAGCAGCCAAGTTCTACCGTATGGCGGAAGCGAATGGCATGAATATGGTGGGGAACAGCTGGTACGTACAATTCCAAAGTTACCCTCTCATCCACATGAGACTTGCCCGGACTGACTCCATACACCATAGGATCTACAAGGAGAAGTACATGTCTGATGATGATGAATCCAATTCCCACTCGCGTGGCCGTGGCCGACATGCCCACTCTTCCGATAAGAAGTCTCGCAACAAGTCACGAACTCGCAGCCTCTTCGGACGGAAGAAATCCGTCTCGACGAACCACTAGGGAGTTCCTGCCGGTTCTGCATGTGCGGCGCGCATGTGCAAGCATCAACTCCCACAGGCCCGGCGGGTTGCTGTGCTGTGTCAGCGTACATATCACATTCTCGGTGCACGTCAACCGATATTTGAAACAAAACTTCTGCTCAAACGTCTTCGTCGCGGGGCTTTTTTTTCCTTTTTTTCCTTTTTTTTTGCGCTTAGTACCCCCCCGAGGACGTGGCTTGGTTATGCTACGCGTGTGTTATCTGTGTCCAAGCTTCGTCCAGAGCTTATGTTGGTGTCGCGCTCCTTGGTCCTTTGCGTTTCCCATTTTCAGCCCGCGCAAAGCATGCAGGACGTTGTAAAGCGAGGGTTTCTATGTCTCGCGGATCTGCATACGTAAGGACTGGATCTGATTTCTCTCCCACGCTCCCACATTATTCTATTTCGTTCGATGGATACCCTATCTTTTCTACTGATCACATAATCTTTGCTTCTCTTCTCTCCTCTTCTTCCCTTCGCTCGTGTCGTTGGGCTCTCGCGCCTTGCCCGCAGAGATATATACATATCTGCCCTAATGATGTCCATGACGGTCACATATACCTGGAAATGCTCTTCAGCGAATGATGCCTCTCCACCGTATCTCGCCTTCTGCCCTGAATTTTGTTTGTTTTCCCAGATTTTTCTGTATGTGCGTCTACCTTGTGGGATCTTATCCTTCGCTTCGGTTCATATGTTTCCGTTTCTATTCTTCGCACAGTGATATTTGTGTTGGTTGCAATAGATCGTCCGGCTGTCGTTTTTTTCCCTGCTTTCCTTCAGACCGATTGGGGGCTGTTGGATTTGTGTCAAGAGTCATCATCTCGTGTATAGTTTAGCCAGGCAGTAGTATAAAAAAGGGGGGCTCTCGAGACCTTGTCTGTATATCTTGTTCAATCTTTCCAGTCAGTAGATCTCGCCGCAAGTTCTGCAGAAGAAACATCTAGAGATCAGAGATCCAGACCGCCCAGACCCGTTAACGGGACGATCCGATGTTACGCCTGCCATACAATGGTATCAACGAATTGCGAGCGGTCTTTGCCATGACTGCTCCGTAGGTGATAGGGCGGGGATAAAGTTGGTGCTAACATCCAATTGGGTCCGAGTCGTTTTAGGCCACACTGCCGCGCGGAGGCAAGGTCGTATTCTTTAAGACTCAACCTTCGTCGAAAATTTTTCTGTTCCAATTTCCAAGACAAGATGCAGGTCACGCGCGACGCGGTCGAGCACTTGCGGCTCGGACCTACAGAGTATCTACACAGTAGGCAGGTATATACGGGACTTGGGTAGCTCGCTCACACACGCCACTGCCAACGGTCTAGCTTGAATGTATTTGACTGGTGACGGTTGTGTCGGGTCGCTGGATCCTCTGTGCGGAATACTCGATGAATGATGTTGTCGCCCCTATACGGGAGTAGAGTAGTGCCACTACTCTATGGTGGCGGACAGAGGAAAAAGGATGCAGGCAGGTGGTCGGGAGGAGCGCCCAAGTGGGAAGGACTCCGACTTCCCCTCTGTTAAAGTGACGAGTGGACGGAGAACAGCGGGGCCGGACGGAGAAGGCCCGTCCTCCGGTCCTCCCCCTCACCCCGTGGGGAGAGAAGAGCGAGAGCCAACTCATCTGGTCGACTCCATATGTGCTGTCCGCTTCACGGTTCGCACTCTGATCTGCTTCCCGTGTTGATCTCGACTCCATCGATGGGCGGCTCATTCATCAGATGCTCGAACAGGTCGTACATTACTGTACATATATTACAGGGCCTCAACCTCCCTGACACACAGGGATCCCGATCCCTGCAAGAGATGACCAGCCCTGGGCGTTTCCGCGCGCTGTGTGGGGTCCGTGGCTTTCAGCGGCGATCAACAGGATTGGTTTGCATGATTTCAACCCCGGCATGATGCATCAAGCCATGCACGGAGGAGACCACCGCAAAGAGAAAAGTCGTACCTCCGCGGGTGGCCTGGTCCTGATGGATGCCGGACACCTCGACTCCGAGTTGACTACGTTACTACTGTGTATGTGCTGTACGTGTACAACACACGGGCCTTCGTACGTAGGTACCAACAGCCCAAACCTGGTCTACCCTACATTGGGTGTTTGCAATTGCTGTTGGTGTGTACGCTCTCCTGCTACTCCGTACCGCATATGGAGGACTGTACACTACTCTGCATGCATACTGCGGCGCAGCTGAAGCCAGGCCAGGAACGTCTCCGACGATTCGACATGGACGTGGACTTGGGACTCCGCGTCGTCGGCGTCCCGACTTCCTCACTGCGCGTGTCTGTGCAGTATCCCGCTGTCTGAGCTTTCCCCTCAGTGGCATGATGGAGCCCACTTTCAAGATCTCTTCCCTGCATCTTAGTCGAGTTGGTTCAGGGCTTGTCCACTAGGCCACGGCTACCCTAGCTAGGTATCTCGCCGCAACAAGGTAGAAGATGCACAGGCCAGCTTTTGCATGTTCCATCCTCGACCGCGTACGGTACAGCGCTCTGCCTCGGCCGGTCAGGACGTTCATATGTCTCTTGCTTTTCTTCTTTGTCCAGTACATACTTTTTTTTTTTTCTCTCTGGCCAGTGATGCATGCCGATCCGCTAGCAAGTTGACTTTGCATTGCATTGCACTGACCTATTCTTGGCTCCTCCGCAAATCTGGGGTCTGCAGCCCTTCCTCTCTGTCCAGACGCCGTCGCAGTGGGTGCTCTGCGTGACATGTGACGGCAATCTCCCCGAAGCGTTCGTCCGGGGCCATATTAGGTGGAACGGTCGACGGTCCAGCGGTGGAGTTTGTTGTTCCTTCATTTTATTTTACCCCCTTCTTGACTGTTCTCTCTCCTCTTCCTTCCTCCTCCTCCTCCGTCAGAGGCCCATTCGGTCTCTCGAACCGTTTCACTCTATGTGGAGGTAAGACAGTCCACGTTTCTTCCATTCTTCTCCCAGAGTGATTTTTTTTTTCGCCTCGACATTGGATCTGGACCCTTTTCATCTGGAACGCAAAGAATCTACCATTGAGAAGGATTTAATTAGGTACGTTCCATTGTCCTGCTCATGGCGACCAGAGGATGGGGTGACACGGTCTCCGTGCGACAATTGCAAACGGTGTAGAGAGCAGACGTTTGCTGATTGCATGCAGTTGTTCATACCGCCAACATCGACGCTGCGACCGTCAGCCTTCTGAGGCGTAAATTGTTACTACACGATGGCCGAGGAGAAGCAAGAAGTTAGTCAAGCCAGCGCTGCCGAAACCAACGGCGCTTCTGCGGCTGCTGCTGCTGCTGCTCCTGCAAAAGGGGGTTTCTTTGCTCGGCTTCGCGCGCACTATAAGAGATGGTGGTGGGTGCATGTAATTGCCTTGATAATCGTCGTCCTGGTGGTTGTCCTTCCGGTGTATGTTTCCCCCTTGAAGATATCCTGTTTAAATCGGTCTGTAGACAAGCTGACACACCCTTCCCCAGAGTCTACGTCGGATACCCGAAAATCGCTCAAGGGGACGTGAACGACTCGACCTTGACCATCACGCAGATGACCATCACCGACCCGGCCCCTGATTCCCTCCATCTCAACCTGACCCAGGTCATCGGCTCGCATAGTCATTACCACCCGTGGTTCGATGAGTTCGACGCGAACGTCACTCTGCTCGGCAGTGCCACGCCCTTTGCGGTCCTGCAGATCCCAAGGGTGCAGTCCAAGGATGGCGCCGTGGTCCGGGTCGACCAGCGACTGCAGCTGGACAATGTATCTGCGTTTGGAGAGTACTCGAAGGCTGTCATGCTGAACGAGGAAGTCAACTTGAACGTCTACGGAAGGCCGAAGATGAGGGAAGGGAAATTGCCGAAGATCACGGTGACTTATAACAAGACTGTTACCATGAAGGGTGAGCGTCAGAGACACTCTTCTGCTTTCCTGTTTGAGAATATCTACTGATGACGGATGTATTGAATAGGGTTGAACGCCCTGAAAGGATTTAACGTCACCGAATTCCAAATCCTGCTCAGCCAGCAACCGGACGGGTCCAATATGAACGGGACCGTCTACATCCCCAACCCGACGGTCATGACCCTCGAGATGGTACGACAATTCCCCCCCCCC
>JGI26058J51888_1000132_pt1 | contig 51672 bp, 53 predicted proteins | sample HigsolmetaSP110D_FD_51888 | JGI IMG/M metagenome (IMG submission 51888) | reverse complement strand
AAAAAAAAAAAAAAAAAAAAAAAAAAAAAAAAAATTCAGGGCCAGCATGTAGTCTGAAAGAGATACCAGCTGCTCTAAAACTGATATGATGGACATACTGGACTGCGTTCAAGAGATAATCTGTTCGAAATAATTTCAGATTCGCTGGCTCGTTGAAAATCCATCTGCAATATTATGTACTCTCTGCTGCTTCTACTTATGTTCCTCTTGCTAGTATTTGTATCCGCGGTTCGGCGGGTCAAATATAATCGGAAGCATGTACAGTAGAATACAAGAGAAATCAACGCGTTCTCAATGAAGCCGGGTATCACTCCTCATGCAACGGACGGAATCAGATCCCTCGCATCTACTTGCTGCGCTTGTAGATCTTGGCCAGGAACGCCTCAAAGACCTCCTTCTTCAGGCCCTCGGACTCGTCCACGGCGGCGATCTTGGCCCGCAGCTCTCCAACGGTCTTCTCCTCGTAGTCCTTGTAGACCTGGTCGAGCTGCAGCTCGTTAAAGATGGCCTTGACCTTGGCCTCAAGCTGGCTGTCCTTGCGTCCGTAGGATTCGTCCAGCACCTTGCGCTGCTCGGGCGTGCACCGCTGCAGGGCTTGGTTGATCAGCCACGAACACTTGTTGTCCTGGATATCGGTGCCGATCTTGCCAATGACGGCCGGGTCGCCGTAGGCGTCGAGGTAGTCGTCCTGGATCTGGAAGTACTGGCCCAGCGGGATGAGGATGTCGTGCGCCTGGCGCAGGTTGTTGGGGGTCGCAAGCTGAAGGTAGTGCAGCGCCAGCGCGACGGGCAGGTAGAAGCTGTAGTAGGCCGTCTTGTAGGTCACGATGAACATGTACTTGTCCATGGAGAAGTTGTCCAGGTTGACGTTGTTCTCGGGCGCGGTGATCAGGTCGCACAGCTGGCCCAGCTCCGTCTGCCAGGTGACCTCGTGGAACAGCTCCACGAAGTCAACGTAGGCAGGGTGCGAGCGGAACTGCTTCTTCAGGATGTTGTAGATCGAGGCCTCGAGCATGAAGGAGTCGTTGATCGCAATCATGCCCACTCCCTCCTGCCTGTACCAGCAGGGCTGACCACGGCGCGTGATCGAGCCGTCCATGATGTCGTCCGCGACCAGGAAGAAGGCCTGCAGGAGCTCCGTCAACCAGCCCAGGGTGGCAAGGTCTTTGAACTCCTTCTCGTTCAGGGGCCGCTGGAGGAGCGCAAGGCCGGTGTCCGGGACGGAGAGGCCGCGGTTGAGCTTGCCGCCGGGGGTGTTGGTGTTGAGGGACTAAAAGAGAGACATGGTCAGCATGCAGTGGTCTGAAGGTGAAAAGGACAGACAGCAGAATCACCTTCTCGAACCACTGGAGAGCATTGTCGGGGATGCCGTACTGCGTGGCAGTGGCCTTGAGGTCCTCGACCAGCGAAGGGAAGACGGCCTCGAAGTCAGCGCGCTTGGTGGTCGCCATTGTGAAGGGCGCAGGAGGACAGGGATGAGATGTTGGAAGGAGGATGGAGTCCGTCAGAGGATGAGAGTCAATGGCTAAAAGAAAAGAGGCGGGGAAGTATCACGGCGAGAGGCCATCTCTCGTATACAAACTGGCCTCAACGAGCCGCAACGGCGGAGCGCGGGGCGTGTTTGCTCTGTTTGCCGCGCCGCTCGTCTGGCCGCCCGACAGCGAGAACCATGGCGGCTTCGAGCTTCTCTGGGAATGCTGATTTGACGCTGGTCGCAAGGTGAACTTTGTTGTCACGGACTGGAGGTTCCTTGGAACGTCGCAGCTTGGAATTTCTCTGCTTTCTCCCACTCGAAACACGTGGAGTACACCGCGAGGTGTGAAGCGGATATCGCGCCTTGAGGCCGACGAACGGTTACCAACGAGCAGTCACCTGCGATATTCTCCTCATAACTGTGAATCAGAAAGAAAGCGATTGTTCATGCGAAGATGCGTCTCTGACCTTACCCGATTGCGACAACTCCGGAGATCTAAGACTGTTCTCGAGAAGCCCGAGCTCCAACAACTGCCCCGCGCGCGGAGCGCACAGGAGCGCCAGAGCTTGATATAGCCATCAATTGCGTTCGTTAAAGCTGGACAGCGTTTCATGTTCTTGTGCCAGGCTAGCTAAATCGCAACCACCATGGCGGTTACTTTCACGGAGGAAAATATCAGGGAACTGCGATGGCGCCTGGAGGAGGCTGTCATCAAGTGCTCAGAGCGCTGTTTGTACCAGTCCGCAAAATGGTACTCTCCCTGGCCAGCTATAGGAAATCCCGTACTAAGAGCAAGATACCAGGGCCGCGGAAATGTTAGACTCTCTCGTACGCATTGAGGAGTCCGACACTGACCCCGATTCCCCAATGGACTTTACGGAACCCCCTCCCAGAGCTCCATCGAACCCCTTTCTCCAAAACCAGGACCCTTTGGAAGCTGCGCTAGAGGCGCAGGAGGCTCATAAATACCTTCTCGCAAAGGCCTACTTCGATACTCGCGAGTATGACCGATGCGCGGCCGTCTTCCTCCCTCCAAAGATACCCCCAGTCCCTCTCTCCTCTGTCTCACCTGATGCAAAATCATCGAGGCCGTCGTCGACACCGCAGACGGGCAAGTCAAAGGCATCTCCGTTTTGTGGTTTAAAGAGCAGCACAACGTCGAGGAATCCGTTCCCACGACTCAGCCAGAAGTCGCTGTTCCTTGCCCTGTATGCCAAGTATTTAGCTGGAGAGAAGCGCAAAGAGGAAGAGACGGAGATGGTGCTGGGACCAGCGGACGGTGGGATGACGGTCAATCGCGAACTTCCTGAGCTTGCCAGAGGGCTCGAAGCGTGGTTTGCGGAGCGAAGGGAGAACGGACTGGAAGATCGCGGTCAGGGATGGCTAGAGTATCTCTACGGGGTTATCTTGCTCAAGGGAAGGAATGAAGAGGAGGCTAAAAAGTGGTTGATACGAAGCGTGCATCTGAACCCATTCCACTGGGGTGCATGGCAGGAACTGAATGACCTGCTAGCAAATACTGAAGATGTATGTTTCAGTCATGCACACGATCAACGTTCGACCGCTGACGGATTTTACAGTTGAAACAAGTAGCCGACTTGCTCCCTCAAAACATCATGACCCTTATTTTCCACTGTTACTGCAGCCAGGAGCTATACCAAGCCACGGAGGACACCCATCAGACGCTGTCAGAACTCGAAACCATCTTCCCTAATAGCGCATTCCTCAAGACCCAGAGAGCGCTCCTCTACTATCACGCGAAAGGTGCGTCCCTCCTTGTCCGATTAATTTGCTTTGTTTTACGTGCTCACTGGAAGCAGACTTCGAAGAAGCATCACGTATATTCTCTGACATCCTAATCGCCGACCCCCACCGTCTCGACAGCCTCGACCATTACTCAAACATCCTCTACGTCATGGGCGCCCGGCCCCAGCTCGCCTTCATCGCTCAAGTCGCGACGGCAACGGACAAGTTCCGACCGGAGACCTGCTGCGTCGTAGGTAACTACTACTCGCTCAAATCCGAGCACGAAAAGGCCGTCATGTACTTCCGGCGCGCGCTGACGCTGGACCGCAACTTCCTGTCGGCCTGGACCCTCATGGGCCACGAATACATCGAGATGAAGAACACCCACGCGGCGATCGAGTCCTACCGCCGCGCCGTTGACGTCAACCGCAAGGACTACCGCGCCTGGTACGGCTTGGGCCAGGCCTACGAGGTTCTCGACATGGCCTTCTACGCGCTCTTCTACTACCAGCGCGCCGCGGCCCTCCGGCCCTACGACCCCAAGATGTGGCAGGCCGTCGGGTCCTGCTACGCCAAGATGGGCCGCATCGAGGAGAGCATCAAGGCGCTGAAGCGGGCCCTCGTGGCCGGGTCGTACTACGAGCCGGGCCCGGACGGGTCGCAGGGCCGCAAGATTCTCGATCCGGAAACCCTCTACCAGATCGCCACGCTCTACGAGCGTCTCGGCGACGAGGAAGAGGCCGCCGCGTATATGGAGCTCACGCTGCAGCAGGAGACGGGCGAGATCGTCCGAGACGACGATTCAGACTCCGACGATAACGGCAACGAGGAAGATTCCGGTCGCCGTCGCAAGCTGTATGGCAATGACGATGATAGGGAAGAGGCCGTCGGCGGCACGGGCGTCACGGCCACGACGTCCAAGGCCCGGTTGTGGTTGGCCCGCTGGGCGCTGCGGCATGGAGATCTCGCGCGCGCGGACCAGTTGGCTGGGGAGCTGTGTCAGGATGGGGTTGAAGTTGAGGAGGCGAAGGCGTTGATGCGAGATGTGCGGTCGAGGAGGGAAGCAGGTGGATGATAATGAACATGAGGAATGAGTAATGAAGCATGGTTTCTTTTATTTATAGAGTCTTGCATTGCGCCGTCGGGTATGATTTCCATTTCTCTTCGCACTGCATTGTACTGTGATATATATACCATGCTGGGTTTGGGAGTTGAGGCCGGCGAATCAAAATAGATCAGCGTTATACATTTTGTTCTCTTAGATGAAATTAGAGGCCATTACGGAGTAGCACCAAACCGGTCCCACTAAAATTCATATATAGCTAATTCCAGTCTAATACGGCATGAGCACGAATGTTACTGTCCTCATGGAAGAATCAAAAAAACCAAGCTTTCCATTGCTGACAGAACTGCTAATCGAAATACCGTATGTGAATGAGAATAAATGAGACCGTAACCTTCCGAACTCGCTCCTTGTTCATATGACAAGTAAAAAGGGAAACAAGGAGAGTGTCACCCTGCAGGAAGATGAACATGAACTCTGGCTCAGTCCGAATATGAACAGGCAGATCAGTTCAGTGTATCCTGACTGGGGAATAAAATGTGAGGTCATTGAGTTACATGAACTCGTGTATCTGCTCGGAAAACTCACCATGAGAGAAACTCCTTAGTTCTGGGGAACAATGAGACAGAGAATAAAACATGAGAAGCATAACCCGAAATTGATGTAAAGGAAAAAAAGCATTCATGAAAAGACAATCATCAATAACCGTTACCCCAAAAAAATCGAGAAAGAAACCCCGGAAAAAGAACAAAATGGTTACTTCGTCCATTCAAATCGGTAATGCTGAGTTGAGTCGACAGAAGTCACCTCGCGCAGTGTCGGATGAACTAAATGATTTCCGGATGTTCATCCGAAACTCAGATAAACCGAAGGTTTTCCTCATAAAGTTTGCCGTTGATGTGGACTAGGGGATCGAGAGAGCGGAACTCGCCCAGGGTTTCCAGTTCCTCATGTCCAAAGCGTGTTGTCACATCTGTACCAATCCGTTTGTCCTCGGGGGAATACATGTCGTCCTCGAGTTTACGACGCTCAGCCTCAGCAGCCGCAGTATCTCTCTGCGCTTGCTCCTCCGGCGAAAGACCGTAGCCCCACACGACGCAGCCGTAGTAGTATTTCTCTGCAAGCCGCGTCCAGGTTTTCCTCAGACAAAATCTGCGATCTTCAACGCCCGTTCCGACGACCAGAACGCGATAATCGAGGAAGAAAATCTTGCCCCTGGGTGGAAGCAAAGGCCAATTGCTTGTTAGGCTTTTGGCAACCTCATTGCCGACCTCACGAAGATCTCTAACGACTTCAAGCAGGTCTGTGAGGTCAACGAGGACGATGCCAAGTGCTATGTCATGGGAAACTGCACCAGGGTTGGACTGACGAAGGGCATCCCTAGAAGTAGGGAAGGACAGTTCCTCAACAAAGTGGCATGAGGCAAATGTGAACTCTCTCGCATGGCGCTTGAAGAATGTCTCAAGAATAGATGATTTCCTCCAGAAGAACTGACCGAGATACACTGGGAGGGTCACAAGCGGCGACAGCAGCGTGATCTTGGTCGGCTCTGGCGAGTACATGATGATGGAGGCATCGTTCGTCTCGACATTCTTTCCTTCCGGTTCTTGGGCGTTGTTTGATCCCTGCTCAATTTCTGAGGATCCTTGGGTGTACTTAGTTTCGTGCTCTTTTTGCTGCTGGGCGGCTGTGGAGTCGGGAGCATGCAGACCACAGTTCTCATCCTGGACTGGCGGTGCTGCCAGACGATCCCTTGGGCGCGCCATATCTAGGTGCGGCACGTCTCTTCGGGAGGTAGTGTTCCTGATGTCGGTCAAAAAGCGGTTTGGAGGATACGGGCTTTGCGGAGACGACGATTGCGTATTATCGATGAAGATGGCTATCGGTGGTTCTGACGCGTTTGATCCCTTGACCTTCTTGTGAGAGTCCAGGTCATGAAGGTCTTCACCAGGATAACGAGGAAGTTGGCGTTTTCCAGAGGGACGTCGAGGTGAATGGACGGCCAGAGTTTCTGCATGAGTTATGGATAACGCGCAGTCGGTATCTGATATGACTTTGGCGGAGGACCCCTGAGCTATTGGACTCTGCGAGCCAGCAGTCTGACTGGAAGATCGCTCAAACGACGGTGCCGAGGATGATGTTGGACTGGTTTGAGAGATGCTCTGAGACCTATCGACTATGTACTCTGATCCTCCATTTAAGGCTTTGAGTCGTGCGGCCCAGGACATTCTTTCTTCACATAGTTCTTCTTCTGGAACAGAGCGGGCTTTTTCTGCCAAATCCTGCAACTCTGAAAAGGATATTGCTTCCTCGAAAGTCCTCTCCCAATGGATCTTAAGAACGCGCGGAAATCGGAGCGTGTAGAATCTTGCATCTGACGGTTTCTCAAAGCCGCTTCCAAGCATTTCCACTACAAATGGTGTCTCAAAGACGACATCCATACTTGGAAAATTGGTATGGCCACCATGGACATCAAACGCTGTATTGGAGTCAGGGTCACAAGCACGGAACTGACCAAGCTGATTCAGGAGCTGTATATTTCTGGCATTCAAGCTTTGACGGCCAATAACATCAACAACACGAAAGCTAGGCTTGGCACTGAAGTGTGTCACGGCATCTTTATTTTCTAGACAACCAACATGGAAATGAGTCCATGAAAGCCTGCCGACATCTTTCAGTGCAGCAGCATCTTTTGGATCGTACCGTCCACCGATGAGTGCAAAGTCGGCTGTATCACCCAAACCTGGTATGTAGTCTTTTTTGAGCTTGATCCATCGACCGAAACAGTCATCTGTCTCTGACGATAATATGGAGAAATAAGGTTCGTCGCATCCCTTTAACACGTATCCTTCCCATCGCTCAGCAAGACTCTTAGAGAAGGCGTTCTCAAGCCGACTTTGACTGTCAGGAAGAGAAAAATCGATAATCTCCTGTTCCGCGATCCCAGCACGGCCAGGTATCTGCTTTACCGTGTTTTTGAGGATCATCCTTCGTTCCCTATGTGGCTTCGTTAAGCAAACATCATCGTCTATCAATAGAACATCAAAAAACATAATCATCAGATGTTCATACGACCGCGGCCTACACAAGTTAGAGGATAGCTGCGCTTCTGGAATACAGGGGAACTCACTGTGAATCGTTCTGCGTCCCAATGAACGTCCCAGAGCGAGATATAAACTTTCGCAACTTGTGAAACTCGAGAATCTTTTCATTTTTGTCGCTCCAAACAAGCAACTCACCCTCTAAAATGCAACGCCGTGAGAACTTGCAATCAGGTTCTCCTATTCTCAAGCATTGCTTCAAGACTTTATGGATACCATGTCTATCAATAGTTGAGTCCTTTCCACTCTTTGAAAATATTTGAATGAAGTCCCGGGACTTCGAAAGATCAATATGTACTTGGCAATATTCTCCATCATACTTCCTTTCGACACTCATCCTGCGACGCCCAGCCATCTTGCAACAGTGTTTGATACTTCTTGCCTTGTAGAACTCAGGGCGCCCTACTTTTATACCGATTCGAGGAGTGAGATGCTGAAGAGCAACGTTTCCGAGGAGCTTTGCAACTCCAGGTTCTGGACGCGGTGGGAAAAGACTCATCGGAGTCGACGTCAGCAAATCCAAGGCAGCCTCGAATGAGTCCTGAAAGAGCAGGAGGTGAGGAAGGAGAAAATGAAAGTTCTTCAGGATAAACTTAACCGGCAGTATGACCGGGTAATACGACTTCAGTATCATCCGAGTGAGCCACTTTGCATCTCGGCTGCTTAACCGCCGGTATAGGGGTGCCAGCGCCGCCTCGACATCAACAGCAGCATGCTTTCTGCGGACCCGTGGGCCAGAAAACCGGCATCGAGCGGCGATCTTATCCAGCGCAGCATCGATCTCTTCCACTGTGACTTCTTGGCCGTCAGGGATGTGGTTCTCTGCCTGCCGCATCACATTCTCAACGCACTGGCCGAGATCTCCGCCTCCACTGACTCTCCAGCGTTCGAGCTCTTCCCTTCTCGAAATTCCAAGCAGCAGACAGCGGCCGATCACCCTTGCCAGAGATGCATCTTGTAGCCAGTATACCCTGTCCACTCGCTTCTCCGGAAAGAGGCACGAGAGCAGAGCCAGGCGATCTGTGTCCTTGCTGTGGATTCGCTTCTCATGGTTGTTAAACCAGTTAGTTATTGTCCGGAGATCTGGGTTTCTGTTCTTTGCCCCTGTGGAAGCTTTTAAAGTTCGATTGGCCTCAAGATTGGAGAGCAAGTCGCACAAGAATGTGAACTTGAATCCCATAGCACCTTGTTGATAGACACGAAGAACGATACATATCGATCTGTCACAGACACTCCTACAGAGAGACTGTTCACTTGTTCAACCGACAACAAAAAGGAAACATAAAAGTGGAATAGTCAAAAAAGATGCAGAGATCCCCAAAGCATGCAAAGACCGGTAAGACAGTGAAGGAATCACTGCTTAATTGAAGGAGGGGATTTGGGAGGGCGGTGAGGTCCAGCAGAAGACGCATCCATGGATCGTGAGATCACGTGCAGAAGCAGCGATTATAATTTACATACAGGGCAAAAGAAAAGCGTTAGTGACGGTTCACATTATTTCGGGATCCTAATGACTGGTTGAGTTATCTAGATAGTATATCATACATGTTTTAACCGAATGGAACTATATGCGGAAGCGATGACCATACTACTTAACAGCATTCTCCCCAGCCCAAACACAATTAAGCCTCAGTGAAAAGATTATAGTTCGCCAAACTCCAAGCCAGTGCATCGGATACAGTCCTGCAAAAGTAAAACAAGACGTCCATAATAGATAAAGCGATGGACAGGCATAGAACCATAAGATCAGAGAATACCTTGCTTCTGGAGACTGTTGGGACCGTTAGCAAAGCTGTCACATAAAGGGGCGCAATGCCATTATTAGGGAGGGAAAGGCCGACAACATACTCCAAGTAGACCCTTTCTGGCATAACATTACCCTCGGCGTCCTCCATTTGCACCACGTTTTCACGTGCCTCCCTTTCTTTCCTCTTGTCGTTCTCGAGCTTCTCCCATAGTTTTATAGCATCCTCGATCTTGGTAATTTCGCGGAAGAGATTGGTTTGCGAGGTGATTCCAAGACACCTCAGGCCATAAATATGTCTGGCCTCCGAAAAGTGCTTGTCGAAAGCACGACGGCCCATGTACACGAAGTTACCGCAGATCTCGCATGGGAACTCAACTCCCAAGCCATGGAGTTTATAGAGCCAGTATGGAATCGGCTTGCCATCCCAGGCAAGCGGCAGCTTGAGAGGATTGTAGATCTTCTCCTGCCCCTCCTCGTCTGACTCTTCGTCGCGACGGCCTGAAGGCTCTGATTCGGCAAACAAAGCTTCAAGTTCCATCTGGCGCTCGCGCTCAGTCATACCTTGCTTCCGTTCAACATTGACTCTCGTTGCCTGGCGTTCCGATTTGAGGGCATTGGCCAAACATCTTATCCGGTGCTCACGCTCCGCAACTGCACGTTCCTTCAACCGGTTGGCCATAGAACTGGTAGCAGGTTTTGATCCCACAGAGGAGCTAAGGGAGCTATCAATGTTCTTGCGAGCTTCTGCTGCTCGAATATGCTTCTTGCCAGTAAGGTGGTTTCTGTAGACGTTATCGTTCTTAAACTCCCTTTCACAGTCTGCGCACCATATGCCTTCACCCGTTCCCTCTGTTTTGGGTCCCTGGGAGCCGTTTGTCGCCTTCTCCTCAGTCCACCCAGGAACCTCGTTCGCAGCCCACTGCTTTTCGAATTCTTCATCGAAGCTAGCAAAGAGCTTATCAAGATTTTCAAGAGGCCTCACTCTCCTAATAAAACTCTCCAAATAGCTTGCCAGATTCCCGACATATGTAAAGTATTTATCTGAGAGCTTGTTGGCCCGTTTGATTGGGAGCTGTGGCGGAGTGAAAACGTCGAATTGATCCAGGTACTGCAGGTACGTGAGCCTTTTGACACCGGGAAGGTTTAGATACTCCTCGTGGATCTGCGTCAGGTCCAAGAACTGTCCATATGCTTCCTCGCCAGTGAACATAGTCTCAAGTTCTGCTCCTACCACCTCGCCTTCTCGAGGGTCCCGCCGCTTATAGGCTTTCTCAAGATTCTCTACGGGTTCATTCGGGTAGCGTCTGTGGAAATCTTTGATTTCTTCTAGCCGTCGGTAGAACTCTTCGAACGGGTCGCCCGTCGAGATGGCTTGAATTTCCTTCGCCCGTTGACCGTCCTCATCTTTGTAGATTTCGAGAAGTCTTTTGGATTGCTGTTCAATGCGGTTCAAAAATTCAGCAATCTGATGATCGCGAGCGAGTTTCTCACGAATCTGCGAGTACAACAACTGTCAGTAGGGCCCGGTTCAGGGAATGAGAAGAGAATGGCGTACATTTCGCGGTTCCCACGCCACGCGGTCAGCGATCCCCTGCTCCAACCTCTCTATATCCTCGTGGAGGAATCTCTGCTCTTCCAGCAACATGTTGGATCACGCCGCAGCTAAAATCTTATTGCGCAACCTTGACTGGATTCGTTGTTGACATTGCAGTTTGGCCACTGCCCTAGGGCTGCCCCAGAGCTTTCTGAGAACGCGGTCACGTGACGATAGCGGTGGCGCTCGACCCCGAGGCAGACAAAAGTCGGCGCGTACGAGTTCTGATTTTCCGCAAAGCCACAGCTACAATCACCGATTTCAACGACCTGTTTCCCTTGTGAAGATTAGGATAGCCACCATGCCGGACGGACTTGACAGGCGCGCTGATGGTATGATTGGCACAGTTCCCTTTGTTTGACCGACAAAACTCTTACTGACATGGCGTCTAGAACGCATGGAGTTCACGACCTCGAAGGAGGTCACGGTCGCTCCGACCTTCGAGGACATGCACTTGAAGGAGAATCTTCTCCGTGGTATCTACGCATATGGATACGAGTCGCCGTCGGCCGTCCAGTCTCGTGCTATTGTTCAGATTTGCAAGGGTCGGGATACCATTGCTCAGGCGCAGTCTGGTACGGGTAAAACTGCGACTTTCGCGATCAGCATCCTGCAGGTCATCGACACTGTCGTCAGAGAGACTCAAGGTGCGTTCGCCGCGTACCGTTTTATATTGTTCTGTGTTACTGACATCTGCCTCTAGCCCTTGTTCTCTCCCCGACCCGCGAACTTGCGACCCAGATCCAGTCCGTTATCATGGCTCTGGGTGACTACATGAATGTTCAGTGCCATGCTTGCATTGGAGGGACCAATGTGGGTGAGGATATCCGGAAGCTCGAGTACGGCCAACACGTCGTTTCGGGTACCCCAGGCAGAGTTGCGGATATGATCCGTCGCCGTCACCTACGCACCCGCCACATCAAAATGCTCGTCCTCGATGAAGCGGACGAGCTCCTAAACCGAGGATTCCGCGAACAGATCTACGATGTGTATCGCTATCTCCCCCCAGCCACTCAGGTTGTGGTCGTCTCCGCCACCCTGCCCTACGACGTTCTCGACATGACCACCAAGTTCATGACCGATCCCGTGCGCATCCTTGTCAAGCGTGATGAATTGACACTGGAAGGGTTGAAGCAATACTTCATCGCTGTAGAGAAGGAGGAATGGAAGTTTGATACCCTCTGTGACCTTTACGATACCTTGACCATTACCCAGGCTGTCATTTTCTGCAACACGCGCCGCAAGGTTGACTGGCTCACTGATAAGATGCGCGAAGCGAACTTCACTGTGTCCAGCATGCACGGAGAGATGCCACAGAAGGAGCGTGACAGCATCATGCAGGATTTCCGGCAGGGCAACTCCCGCGTCCTCATCTCCACCGACGTGTGGGCCCGTGGTATCGATGTTCAGCAGGTGTCCCTGGTCATCAACTACGATCTGCCCAGCAACCGTGAGAACTACATCCACAGAATTGGCCGCAGTGGTCGATTCGGCAGGAAGGGTGTTGCGATCAACTTCGTCACGAGCGAGGACGTCAGGATTCTTCGTGACATCGAATTGTACTACTCGACTCAGATCGATGAGATGCCTATGAACGGTAAGTTCTCTTTTAAGACTCTGCGCTCTTTGATAAATTCATAACCACTAACCTTTTTTATAGTTGCGGATCTCCTCTCGTAATCATCGAGATTTAGCGTTGATGACATCCCCCCCCTGTGTGGCGGATCATGCAGCTCGATTTCACGAGTTTCCTTCCTGTATTTTGCGGCGTGTGACAGCGCCCCTGTGTTGTCCATCAAAACGTCCGAATAGCTACCCTACCATTGTAGCAGACAAAAGGGAATAAATAAGGCCAGTACAAGCGTGGAGGAAATGGGACAACTGCCAAATTGGTATGCCTGAAAATTTCCAGCACCACCATTGGATTCATCAACAATAATAGACCTCGAAGCTAATAATCTGTGATTCTTTCCTCTCTAGACGTTTATTTTGCATCTCCCTCACGGACCTCTCTTCCGGAACGTGGCGTGACGTTCTATCTGTTCTATACCCGTTCCTAGCACGTATTTCATTCATTTTCATTTCAGCCTTAAGCAACGAACGAACGATTGATTAAAGATCTCCAAGAGCCAGAGCCACCAGACGCGAAACCAAAAGAAGAAAAACAAACGATACAGCAGAATACCCTGTTGATACGGAAGTTGTAATGCTATCTACCTAAGCAACTATACCATCTCAGCCTGGTATTATTATGGCACGGTTTCCAAGGTTCAGATGAGTGATGTCGCTCGAGTTAGGGGGCAATGTTATCATTGTTGTTGCTGTTACTTAGTGACATTTGGAGTTGGGATTTCTAGTTCTACTTTCCAAGTTTTGTTATCTATTGAAGAGGAGTTTGATACCGAATTCCCAGGTGGATTGAATGCTTACTATCCTTTTTTTCCAACTTCAGTAATTTTTAGCAATGTCTGGGGAGAAGAGGAAGCCGATAGAGTTGTAGTGTAAGGAGTATATGAAAGGGTAGTTAGCTGTATTAGGAAACTAAGAATAAATAATGTGCTGCACTCCACCTAGCACAAAGCTCCTAACCTAGCTTTCAAAGCCAAATCAACATGCATTAGAAGAACTTCAGTAGTATCTCCGATCCGACCCAACCATTCAATTTAACCTTGTATATATATGCATTGTGCGGCTGACGTGACGTGACGTGTTTAATTTACTTCACTTTACCGGATGACTTTAGATCACAGAAAAGATATGACGGGGATAACTACTAAACTGGCGAAAAAGGGAAGAAAAAAACGCAAATGAGAAAGCGAAAGAACTCTACCCCGCCCACACGCAAACCATTGGCCTGGCCACCGACCCTGGTTCCCCTTGATTCCGATGATGATGATGAACGTAAGATGATGTTCGATAGCGTCGTATGCATTAGCATAGCGTAGCCCACGACGATACATGCAAGGATGCAGATGTGATGTGATATGTGTGACGTTGCGTGCGATACCAAAAGGTAGGTAGGGTTTCCGCTGACTTTATCAAAAGGCAGTGTAGTTTCGTACCCTCGCAATGGCACGAAGAAAAGGGGCAGAGACACGTAAATGCGTAAAGAAAATCAATCTTCTTTAAACAAAAGAAACCGGGGGTATGGCTGTTGAATTGGAAATGGTTGTGTGCGCATAATCGCGGAATGGCGATTAAGTCTCATCAGAGACCCGATGTGGATCGTAGAGCACTTGTCCGTGCAAACCCGTTCGAGGATGGTATTCTCTGTTTGCGGGCTGCTGTACTAGGTGGATTATCGCGAGTCCAACTAGAGATTGTTAGTCACGCAAAGAGAAGAAGTTAACCAAGAGTTAACATACATTCGGACAATGCAGTCATCACCTGCAGATGCAAACATGCCTGGATCAACTGGATTCCAGGATATTGCGTTCACACATCCAGATATATGACCTTCCAAGGTCTCCACAAGCGTGCTGTTCTCCTTGTGCCAGATGTAAATACGAGAATCTAGCGATGGTCAGCACGGAACGAGTAATCCGAAGTCGGCCCAGCATTCTTACCTTCGCTGCCGCTGACAACGAAGTTTTCCGCAGCTCCACCGAATGTGCTTCTAATGACGTAGGTGCCCTGCTTCTGCCCTCTAAAGCGACGGACCACATCGGTCGTCTCGATATCGATGAGTTGTATCTGGCCCTCCGAGAGGTTCACCAGCATGTACTTCGAGTTACGACTGACATTGACGGATGTGGGCTTGCTCTTCAAGGTGATCGTGTATTCCTCCTCGTGGGTCTGGAAATTGTAAACATGGATCTTCCGGCTCACATCTGCGGCAATCAATCGTTTCCCATCCGGGGTTATGGCGCAGTCCTGAACTCTGTAGCCTCCAGGCCACATATACAGTGCATGACCACGCATACTCCAATGGCAGAGTTGCGAGTTCAAATCGAGCGAGCCAGTAACAAACGACTCTCCGTCTGCTGCCCAGGCAGCCGCCGTCACCGGCTCGCGGTGTTGGCTAATTGTGAGAAGGCAACGCCCAGTCTACGCATTTGAATCGTCTGTCAGTCCCGGAAATCGAAAAAAAAGAATAACAAACTTCTTACCTCTACACTCCATACGCGGGCTTTCTTATCTTGCGAACAGGTAATTAACTTGGAGTCGTCTGGGCTCCAAGCTGCATGGGCTACGGGCCCATCATGCTCCGTTAATTTGTGCAGGACGGCAAATGTCCTGGTATCATAGATTATGACACTGTGATCCAGGCTTGCAGTCGCTAACTTAGTTCCATCATGTGAAAACTCGCAATACCAGACCTCGTCCGAATGCTGATTGAGCTCTATTGTTGCTCGAAGGGGGAAATCATTTCGGTCACACATGTGATCGGAATAGAGAGACGGTGCTTCTGCGGTATTGTGATAAAGACATTGGTTTATCTGGTTTTGCTTCACATGATCTAGCAAAACGGCTAGACGATGGTCCGGGATCATCACGGACGGGGAAATGAATTCTAGAAAGTCTTAGCACTAGAAAACAGGAAAGCAATTTCGCGACTAGAAGCTTACTCGACAATTCTGATAATAACCGTTCCCTCGAAGGTCCTATAGAGCCATCCCAACCGGCCTGTTCGCGAAGATGCTCAGCAGGACACATCAGAAGACTATACATGAAGTCGTATGTCAGCGGGACCTGTCTACCGGCAATTTGGACATAGCACTAAAAGAACTCACCTCGAAAGAGCATGGAGTTGCGGGATGTTATGATTCAGAGGCGTTAGTTCGTGTCGAAGGACCATCAACGCAGCCGAAAGATCCCGGGCTTCCAGCAACTCCAAAAATTTCTGTTGTCTCAGGCAGAAAAGCATTTCATTTTTGTCCGCATTTTCTACCAGAACCAACTTGCCCGTATTATTACCCTCCGTCGCGCCTCCGCCTCCGTCAGGATTGAATGACTCAAGTAATATCTTCTCTGCTTCTGTCCACTGTCCACCAAGCACTGCACTCCTAAATGCAGCGACTGCCGGACTCTCCAGCTCGTAACCACTCTCCCGACTTAATGTTGCAGCTGCCCCACTGTACCCTAAATCGTATAGACTCTGGATTAGAATTCTCGTCACTTCCTCCCGATCATGGCCGAAGTATGTCGGGGCAGACTTCACGGAACCGTTCGTCTGCGACTGGCCGTTTGAGGCACCGCGAGACGGGGACTGTCCGTTCAACGAGTTGGAGATGGTGGATTTTCTCATCGGCGAAGTCGCCGAGCCATTTGACGCCTCAGAGAAGCCATTTGCACTCGTATTTGACACACCACCATCGGGTCGCATATTTGCCAGGCGCCTGCGCTTAGGGGACGGCGGATGGCCCTCTGATCGGGCGTGCTGCCAACTTATGCTCTGTTCCTCTGAAGCAGTCCTATTCCTGTCGTGTCCCCAGTCAGATCTCCCTGCCCCAGAGCTACTGTATTCGGACGGATCTGGCGAGGAACTACGGCGGCGACGTCGACGGGAGGTCTGTGGAGAGGGTTGCAAATCGGCACCACCAGCACCACCACGACCGCTATCGATCTCCAACTGGGAAGAGCGCCGGTCGCTGTTGTCAGAGGTAGCGGAGCTTATGGCCGGGCTCTCGGTACGAGCTGCGGAGGATGAGGACGCAGGTGCAGCAGCGGTAGCAGGAGAGTCTGGGCGGTCGGGGGCGGCTGAGGTGGGGATATACTGGGACGAGTGGTGTGCCAGGTCGAAGACGACGAACTGCCCTTCGGCCTGGCTCTGTAGAAGAACCAGGTGAGCAGGCCTGAACCAGTGGCGGGTTTCTGATACAACGCCGCACTGAGGTCCACGTGCGGGAGCTGGTCACAGTCCAGAGGCACCGTCAATTTCCAGCTTGACGGAGTATAGAAGGCAAAGGTCTGTATATGCAGGGTTCAGTCGTCCCGAGACCAGGCCCAGACTCGCTGTGCAAACTTGTAGGTGAACAGTTCGGCGTCTTATCACTATTGGGACCGGTCGTACGTAAGGAGAGGTATACCCCGACGAAGCTGGCGGGCGATGACGGGCAAGAAGCAGTGGCAAAAATGGAAAGGACTAATAGAGGGTCGAGCCAGATTCTCGGGCTTTGGATATTGTCGAAGAAAGAAGCCGGAGGTAGGGATGGTCGAGAGAGAGCACGGCGTCGGGGGACAAGAGGTACGTAGAGTGAAGTTGAGCAGCGTCGGTTGTCGTTGGCGGTCAGCGTGCTCCGTACAGCGCTCAGGCGGGCCGTGGGGCGAGATGTTGTCAGGATGCCGGGGCTTCCTAGCCCACGACGAGCACCGCAAGCTGGGCCTGTTCTCCTTTCTGAAAGAGCTTACAGCGGTCTCCCTGCCGGGAGAAAATCCACGATATCTATTATCGTCGTCGTTCTGGTTTTTGTTGCGGTCGTCGACGCTGTTCCACAGAGTGGTTTCCGTCTTAGGGCGGTGTTGGCCAGGACGATGCACATACAACGGCTGGGTCTAATAATAACTACGACAGCAAATGACAGCAGTAATGAGTGTTTCAGATATTAGAGACTCCAACAAAAAGCAACTACTTTCGAAGTCTGAAAGAGGCCGTTACATTCTATCCGACAACCTACGGGGTGAACTGGGTCAGAGAGCTTTCCGCAAGTGGATGGCTTATCGGGAAGATCCGCGTTCACAATCTCATCAACCGGCAATCATATGAGCACTGTTGACTGATAATAATCAGCAGCTGACAGCTGTGAGAACGAGACAACCAGCTTGTTCAGGGTTCAGCGGACGAAGTCATATTCAAGTTCTGGGTTCCTGAGTACAGAATTGCATCCGCGATGGCTGACCAACCATCCTGCCCCAGCACATCGTCATCTGCACCGGGGCTTATCAGAGCGAGCGTTGTGGCCTTGCCCGAAACAGAGCGGACGATGTGGGCATGATCTCCGGACAGTCCGCCTAAGGAGCGGCCCAGTGGGAGATGAGTCTCGACGGCCTGTTCTTTTCTCCAGGTGGGCCTAGCAGACCCCGTTCCTCGCAGTATGTACTCCATCCTGCGTATACATGTGTCACAGCACGGAGCCACATCACCTGGTACAAAGTACAGGATATGCGTGGCCTGGGGAGAGTGAATGCCTACCCAGTATGGATTTGCCGGATTTGACTCTTTTGTTGGTGGAAGTTCACGACAGGCGACAATTGTCAGCCCTGACGGTCATTCTCCTAGCGAGGGCCGTCCGGATCGGCCCTGCAGCTAAAGCATGTCAGGCATCGTCGTGGCGCCAGTGACCAAAGGAAACACAGCTCAACTCCATGCTGTATATGCGCACAACAAGTCTATTCCTTGCATTGATGGCCTCAACAGCACGGATGACCCAATGATCCAAGGCTGGGAAGTGTCCGCATCTTTCTAAGCGTGACTTTAGCTGCGTTCGCCGCATTCGGGTGCTGGTTTTTGAGCTCCGAATCAATGACTCGGGTACCTAGGGAAATTACATCATTGCCGCCTGTCTCGCATTCCACTGGTGCTCCCAACTTGACTAAAGTCTCCGACAGGCAAAGGAGGCCTGCGCGCTTATGCTACTCAACCTACAGAAATTCACAATATGCAAATCAGACCAACCACAGATATCTATGTCTGTCAAATAATGAATGGTCTTTTAAACGGATATGGAATTTAGCCGTAGATAACGGCCAGCATGCACTTAGGCAATCTCGGCAAATGTCATTTATATGACGTTTCCTTCCCAGAAGCGCGCTAACTACATGCAAGGATCACTACCTTGTCCATTAATTCAATCTTCCCTGCATCAACACTTCCATCCTCGACAGCGGTCATCTGAAGCGCTCCGTCTAGCGAATGGTCAGTCACCTCATAGAGGTTACATGGACTAAGTACCGGTCAATCGACCGATGGAGAAAACGCAACAACTTTGAACAGCAGTCCACAGTGTAGAATGTCCTGAATGCAAATCTCTAAAGGCTAGTGTGTCGACGGCCTGCAGTGTCCAAACTCGAACCTCAGCCAGGACGAGCTTCTGCCCGAGCCGTTGGCAGGTGCAGGTTATAAACCGCTGCTTTAAAGGCAACTTTGCAAGTATGTACGAAAGAAATATCGATCCTTAGAAGGTAAGTAACTAAGGTGGTATTTAGAGAGATACGACGGAACAGAGAACCTATCCCTCATTAGGGCAAGGAGGGGAAGGAGAGGGAGAAAGAAAGAGAGGTGAAAGAGAGGTGGGATATTGGGTCTGAAGCTCGTACTTTTAACACGAACTTCTAGTCACCAGTTCTCTGATGTCTAAAAGACAATATGAGATGCGAGGAACTATCGGTTACAGTCTGCGTTGGCTTTTCATTGGCTGTGTGCCAGAGAGTCGCAGGCCTCTGTTTAATGTTTTGTTAGAACGAATCAAAACGCTTCGTATATTAGAGTGCCAACCACTTGTTCGTGCCTTTCAGGTACTGCAAAGCTCGGAAATACATATTATTCGCCTTTAAATTGTATGGAGCGCGAGTTGGTCAATAATTCTCTCCTCTCCTAGGCTTAGCTTCACATATAATCCGTACTGCTTCGAATGATATATCCTCACTTCAAATTCAGCAAAAAATAACAAATAAACAATTCAACAACCATAAACCCATCTACCACCACCAAACGATCAATCAAAAGCAAGAAAAAAAATTAAGAAAATATCCAATAACATCCCCAACCCACAACCACAGCCAAAAAACCCACCACCGCCACAACCATCCTTCCACAGCGAACCTTCACCTTCCATCGACATCGGGCCCAAGCCACAGGGATTCATTCCCGCCGCCCGCCACACCTTCCATTGACGCCATGATGATGCGCGGATCCAATCTCCCGCTTCGCCCGGTGCCACCACCGCCATCTATAAAGACGGGGCCCCGGAAAGAATGATCGAAGGACCCTTGCCATAAGTATGCAATATCTATTTCAGTCTACATTGCCAACGAAGGCACATAACTCTACACGGTTTTTCTTCTTCCATCCGGGAACGAAATAATCGACCATGTCCTGCGACTGCGGCGCCAACTGCCCCTGCACGGGCGCGTCGACCTGCGTATGCGACAACAACTGCGCCTGCAAGGGCTGCGGGGTACGTGTCTCCTCCAGTCACCAACAAAACTGGTGTACTCCTTGTTAAAGTCACAGATGTGAGGGCTGACCTGCGCGTGATTTTGCCACTGCAGAAATGAATAACCGAACTGTCGACGACGTGCCGTTTTTCGTACACCAACGTAGCGTGTCCGTGTCCGTGTCCGTGTTATGATATTGGGATCGACGATACGTCTAATCGGGTTGGACGGACCAGTCCGACGTCAATTGATGATTTCCGAAGTCATTGAGGGGATTTAGTGGGGGAAATACTATATATATAAGGATATTATGAAATAAAAAAAAGGAAATTGAGAAGCTTTAATTGACCTATCCCGAATTCGAAAGTAATGTGTGTAGTTCCTTCTGTAGACTCAGTTGTAGTCATCATATCCGGATCCAGATCTGAAATCACATCTGTTCTACTGGTGAATGACGGTTTAGACTGGTTGAGTCGTTGGAGAATTGGATAAATAAGAAATTTCTTAACAATTATCTAATTTGGAGAAGATGACCGAGATTCTACACTGTGTACTGTATACACCGCAATATATACATTCTAGACCGGCAATTGCGCCATCACTTTTTATATTCCAACACCTGCTCTGACGCTTTCAGAGCACCTGTTATGGTGAAACATATGAGCGGCGATAGCGCGTAGAGAATCTTTCGTAGTCAGTATGTAGTGCTCTGCTAATAGGTAAACATCATTAGTCACGCATACCGTCATCGCCTTCGCTATGGCAAACTTCTCCAGCTCCGAAGCTTTAGCCAGCTCAGCGAGTCCTGATATGATCAGCGCCGGCGGCCCAGTCGGCATGAGCATCATGCTGAACCACAGGATCGGGTCGTCTCTTAGTAGTTTGGTTCTCGACGCAAGCCAGTAGACGGTGTATATGCTTACGCTGCCGTGGAGTTGTCAACACGTAGAACGTATTATCGGTTAATGTAGTCGGAGGGGAAAAAAATAGATATGGCTTACATTGGCCAGATAACCAGACGGACGAGAAAAAGGGTTATGATCCCCTTGAATGGCACCTTCCCGGAATTCTTGCTGTTCTTCATCCGCTCGAAGCTGACGCCCAGTTTGCACCCGACGACGAAGACCTGCAGCGTCGTGAACAGTTTACCGATGTTTTTGATGCTCGATGTCAGCCATGCGTTGAAGATGCCTCCATCGTCGTACGAATTGAAGAACGCCTTGTGGAGGGAGGGTACAAGCCCCAGAACCGCACCCGTCAGAGCGCAGATGAGGGCAGCGTCGACGAACGGAGAGTCGAAAGACACCAGCTCCTGCTTTATGCGTTCGGGGAAGTAAGAGGATATCTTGCCCGTAGCGCGCTTGATCCGGCTGTTGACTTTGTCGCGAGCCTTCTGCGCAGGCTCGGGCAGGAGGGACGTCTCCTCGTCTATCTGCTCCCGACTCGGATGGCCATCGTGATGCTCCCCTGCTTCCTCCTCCACTTCAGCCCCGCTGTCCTGGTCGATCCTATCCCCCCCGTCCTGGAGCATTCTGGGACCGGTGGTGTATGCCATCACCTTGCTGATCACCGCGCAGACGAGGAAGTAGCTCTGCGCGCGCTCTATAGAGTCCGCCATCGTGCTACCTTTGGGGACAATGGTCTTGAGGCTCCCAGCACTCTTCAGCGACTGGAGCAGGAGTAGCGGGAGAGATGTTGTATTGTTGAAGGCGATCGCAGGTGTGACCCACGGAGGAAGTTTCAACAGCCTCGTAACGGCATGACCCAGCCCTATCGAGGCAACGGTGTATATGACTGCCCAAGCTGTGCTCAGTGCCCGTTAGCAGTCGCCACATAAGTATATTAGGTACTTAGGTGTTCAGTCTGCTTAGGGTTCTTTGATTTACCTAGTACAGGAACATAATTCAACACGCTACCAGAATGGATATGGGAGCCCAGGTTAACAATCAACAAAGCTGGGAAGAACAGCTTGACGCCCAGGCCAGACATGTCCTTGATCGAGACTTCCTGCACCATTCTCATTTTCCGCGCCGCGACTCCGTAGCATAGGGTCAGCAGCACGGATATGCAGGCCTGCAATGCGCCGAGGAAGGGCGCGATGAGGCCGTTAGAAACCATGGCAGATGAATTGTAATGTGAATTATGAGGACAAGCTGCGGACCAGGCAGAATCATTTCATGTATAGAGATTGCATGTCTGTTCAAGCTTGATAGAATGTCTTTGTTCTCTCAGGGAGGTGAGCATTCGTATGGCATCATCATTGCGAAAGGTGGCCCACGGTTCCTGAGGTCGCCAAGTCACTTGCCTATAGCGGTAATACGTACACCTGCCAGTGGGGAAGGTAGAAACTAAATTTTAGGCTGTTTTTAAATCAACATTTCATTGGTATGTTAGGGAATTCCTTGGTTCTTGACCGTTTACATGGCGGGAAGTGTCGCAGGAGCAGCAGTTACATTGCAGGAAAGCGCCCAAGATTAACCTCCCTGGCTTAAGTTTCACTGGGCCATAGCTACAAGTAGAGGATCCCTACCAGATAGGGCACTAAGGTATTCCCATCAAAAGTCGTAAAACGGATGCTGCATGTGGAAGAAGTGAAGTCAATAGGGAAGTGATATTTCTCCGCAAGAGTATCGAGTGCACAAAGGTCATGTAATGTACAGACTTCGTAAGCACCTACGTGCATTCTGTCACGTTACAAATTTGGGACACGCATCCAATGCCACATCCTGACTTTCAATGCCCAGCAACGTCTACACTGCGAACGCGTTTCTAAACAACACTGCGCCCTCCATACCCCAGAGACATCACTATAATGGCAGCGCCAAGGAGACTCAAGTACCCGAGTGTTTCGATTCCCGCTTTCCTGTCTCCGAAAGCATTGCCTTCTCCGAGTTCTGTCATGCGGTTGTAGTCCGGTATGTGCTTGAATTCGAAGAGGGATTCTTTACCAAGGCCATTCTTCCCTGTCACAATAAGCCTGTAGTATAGCTTGCGGCGAAACTGGAGCTTTGTTAGATGCTAAAGTCGCATATTCAAAGACAGAGATAGTGATAGGATCAGGTCATAGCAATAAAAAAGTCTTGGGATTTTTAATATTGTAGAAATTAAATTCAACGCACCTCAATGTTTCTCCTGTCAAGGGAAGGGATGGTTCTGGAGATGTAACAGATTGCCATGACCCACAGACAATAGCCGGTGACAAGGGCCCAGTAGTACAGAGGCGGGTTTCCGATGTCGAGCCTGTCGGCAAGTTCTTTTCCATTGAGCCATCTGACCATTGCCTCCATGAATCCACGCGATGCGTAAGAAGGGAACGTGTTCTCCAGGCTCAGTATGATGTTTTTCGCCAAAACTTGGCTCGTCCGCGTAGGTTGGACCTCGGATATAAAAATAGACTCCATCATCGCTCGCGCCTTCTCGGGTGTTTCGAATGGCTCGGTTGGCGTTCCTTGGTAATATGCGACTAGTCGCCAAAGAGCGATGTAGTCATTGATCTCTTGATCTCTGAGCCGTAGTCCTTGTCGCGGTAGACCAAGCCAAATGACTATTGTGGAAAAGGCGCTAATCGTCGCGACGCAGTCAAGGTCGTTGATGGGGATACCGAATTTCTCAACACTGTAATATTCAGGTCTCTGCTGTGCAAGCTTCATAATTCTCTGACGAACGGCGGCATGGAGAAGTCGAACACGTACAGAGGCAGCGTGGCGCTCTCCTCCTGGTTTGATGGAATCCAACGAGCTGGTGATCTGGAGGACATACTGCGTGGTCTCGAACAGCCTTTGTCGGGCTACCTTAGTAGATTCGTCCACTGGACCTGGAACGGGTGTCAGATTGCAAAAGAAAGAGGGGGGTGGGGTAGACATACATGCCACCGAGAAGACTTTCAAAACCGAGCTAGAGTCGCTTTTTAGCATTGAGAATATCTTGTCCGTCCTTTCTATTTCCACTCACAGTGTTCAGAGATGGTAAGCCATATCGATAGAACACTTCTTGTCCTCGACGGATTTGGTCCCCAATCCCCCCAGTCCGGAATCGTGTTAAGCTGTCTCCAAAGCTCTCCAAGCTTCTCGTCTTGAGAAGCGTTGTCCCGCAGGAGGGCGTATAGATCTCTCGTAGGCGCGTCGCCCGGCCTTCTCCTGCTGTTTGGTGGTGAGATCTCATTCAGTCGCTCGAGACATTCGTCTGCAAGCTTGTCATAAGTAAACTTCATTGGATGCAGCTCCTCAGCGGATTGATGCAGCGGAGTCCACTGGAACGTATAGTCCCAGCAGCTACGGGTGTCCTTGTCCTTCTTCCTCAGGGGGTTTGGCCACGCCATTTTTGCAGCAATGTGGGGTATCGTTGTTGCTAGAAACCCATATATTAACAGAAAGAGAACAGAACGCAGTAAGAGGCATGGTCAGTGGGAATGACGCTGAATATCAGTGGCATCAGACTCTTGGATCTCGTCCATATCGCCGAACCACACGCCTGGTTTGACGAGGACTAGATGACTAGTGCAGTGTTAACGAGAGACGAAATTGTACTGTGCTTAGGATCGAGGAAGGGAAGATAATATATAGGAGGATAGCAATGTATTGTACAAGAGGTGGAGAGACGAGTTTGGTGCCGGTGCCCGCCCGAGCATCCCCAGAAGCGCAACGGGCACATGAGGTCTCGGATAACGGTGAGGTCCGGTTCACATGTGGCAGCGGGCAAGCACGATTGGATGGATCCACCGTTGGCCAGGTCTTGGAGGGCTGTGGCATGGGGACGGGCGTCTTTGCAGGCGTCAGATCTGCAAACTATCCAGAAAGATGAATCGAATTTGCTGTAGATGTCTTGCTTCCGGGGATGGCACTACACGATCGCTTCTAACGATGACCCACGGCAGGTTAGGGGAAGTTGCTCTCGGCCGTGTAACGTTGAGAGGATCTGGATCTGTTCTGATGTATACATCGCCTGAGATCCTTGGTTATTGGTTGTATAGAGGTAGCATATGACTTGTTTGAGCAAGTTGAGGTGGGAGGTCAGGAAGATGTGGAGGTTATGTATCAAAGAACATCCTTGTATCCTTGAAACGCCAAGCAACACGTGACAGGGCCTACATAAAGTGACATAACGGTGTCTCCATGCACCAATGCCTGAGATGTCCTCGTACAAAAGGAAAGATCTCCATATCTACAAGAATAACATTTCTATGTGGAAAGGATCGATCAATCGATACTGTCGGGGGTGGGACGCGTATTCAGCTGCCCTTTCCGGGCATACATCAACGCGCTTGGCTGCGGAGTACAGCAGAGGCACGGGCGTCTTGCAGAGGAGAGTAGAAGGACGGGATGAACCCTCACGCCGCAGACCTCGCGGAAATGAGATATGGCTCTCGATCTGACGCGCTCCTTGGCGCCTATGGAGAGCAGGGGATGGAATAATGATGAGTGCACCATCCGCCATTCGCGCGGAGCTGTGGTTATTAAATAAAGCTTCCCCTCGGCCGCCAAGCAGCCCTGGACGGTACCTAGCTGGAGTGCTCTCTGCGATCGATAACCGCCCCCTCGCGTCGTCCATAGGACATACCACAGGAACAGCAGAGAGCGCATGCTGGGCTTGGGAAGGCCTCGACTCAAGGTCCGCCCTTCTCTGCTGGATCTGCTGGCCAGCACCAGTGCTGTCGAACAGGCCGCGCGCGACGCTGCGTCTGGTTCGTCACCAGCTTCTCCGCCTCCGCCGCCCGACGTAGACGACCTACCACCGCTCCCCGACTCGCCCACCACCATCAGCTCGAGCATCGAGCAGCCCCCTCCATCTTCCCAGCACACCCGCATCCAGCCCTCAACTCCACCCAGAATGGCGCCTCAGGGCAAGGAAAGAAAACGCCTGGAGGCCGCTGAGGATCAGTATGGCTCCGTCTTCTCCGTCGCCGGCCCCGTCGTCGTGGCCGAGAACATGATCGGATGCGCCATGTACGAGCTGGTAAGCGACCCATCGAAGCTTGAACCCCCCGCACACGCAAAGGTCCTGACTCCAATGTTGGTGCGCAGTGTCGAGTAGGCCATGACCAGCTTGTCGGCGAGGTCATCAGAATCGAGGGAGACAAGGCGACCATCCAAGTATACGAGGAAACAGGTACACCACCTCGACCATCTCCAATGACACCCTGTCCACTCCGTGGAGATCGGATGAAAGCTGATATGGGCGCACTCTGAAAATTACAGCTGGTTTGACGGTCGGTGATCCCGTCATTAGAACCGGCAAGCCTCTATCGGTCGAACTGGGCCCGGGTTTGATGGAGACTATCTACGATGGTATCCAGCGACCTCTCAAGGCCATCTCCTCCACGTCCAAGAGTATCTACATCCCCCGCGGTATCGCCGTTCCTTCCCTGGATCGTGAAAAGAAATGGGATTTCAAGCCCGGAAACCTCAAAGTTGGCGACCATATCACTGGAGGTGATATCTGGGGTAGTGTCTGGGAGAACAGTCTGCTGAACGACCATAAGATCCTGCTGCCGCCCCGTGCGAGAGGTACCATTACCCATATAGCAGAGGCAGGTAGCTACACGGTCGATGAACCGCTGTTGGAGGTTGAGTTCGATGGCAAGAAGACCCAATACAGCATGATGCATACCTGGCCCGTTCGTGTTCCTAGACCAGTCAACGAGAAGCTGCCCTCCGATTCCCCCTTCATTGTCGGACAGAGAGTGCTGGATGCTCTCTTCCCTAGTGTGCTGGGCGGTACGGTCTGTATCCCCGGCGCTTTCGGGTGTGGAAAGACTGTCATCTCTCAGAGTGTGTCGAAGTTCTCGAACAGTGACATCATTGTCTATGTCGGCTGTGGTGAGCGTGGTAATGAGATGGCTGAAGTTTTGATGGACTTCCCGGAGGTATGTTGAATGAGATTAGGCTGTCTTGTCTCACAGAACCAGGCTAACAGAAACCCCAGCTCACTATCACGGTCGAAGGCCGAAAGGAGCCTATCATGAAGCGTACCTGCCTTATTGCCAACACCTCCAACATGCCTGTGGCCGCCCGTGAAGCCTCCATCTACACCGGTATCACCGTCGCCGAATATTTCCGTGACCAGGGCAAGAATGTTGCGATGATGGCGGACTCTAGTTCTCGCTGGGCCGAGGCGCTGCGTGAAATCTCTGGTCGTCTCGGAGAGATGCCTGCTGACCAGGGTTTCCCGGCATATCTGGGAGCTAAGCTGGCATCGTTCTATGAGCGTGCTGGAAAGAGTATTGCCCTCGGGAGTCCCGAGAGAATTGGCAGTGTGAGCATTGTCGCTGCCGTCAGTCCCCCTGGAGGAGACTTCTCCGACCCCGTCACGAGTAGCACGCTTGGTATCGTGCAGGTCTTCTGGGGTCTCGACAAGAAACTTGCGCAGCGGAAGCACTTCCCTTCGATCAACACTTCCATTTCTTACAGCAAATACACCAACATCCTGGACAAGTACTATGAGAGGGAACATCCTGAATTCCCGCGCCTGAGAGAAAAGATTAAAGAACTGCTATCCAACTCGGAGGACCTCGACCAGGTTGTCCAGCTGGTCGGCAAGTCTGCACTTGGTGACTCGGACAAGATCACTCTGGACGTGGCTGCTATGGTTAAGGATGACTTCCTACAACAGAACGGCTACAGTGAATATGACCAATACTGTCCCCTGTGGAAGACAGAGTACATGATGAAGGCGTTCATGACATACCATGACGAAGCTCAGAAGGCTATCGCACAGGGTCAGAGCTGGGCAAAGGTCCGGGAGGCAACCGCAGATATCCAGAATGCGCTGCGGAGCATGAAGTTCGAGGTTCCCGACAACGAGCCGGCTGTAAAGGCCAAGGTGAGTGCTCATTATTCGTTCTTGGCGATCCTTGCTGACTCGTGTGTAGTACGACAAGCTCCTCCAGGATATGTCGGAGAGGTTCGCGTCTGTATCTGACCTGTGAGACATGGCTGCATGTTAAGGCTGGCAGTTTTGGGTCGAGGGCCTGTAGCATAATAAATTCCCATTTAAGTTATCGCTTGCTTTGTTTATTTTATAGGTTAAACCCATCTCACGTAGATTCAATAGAGCGTTGGGTTGTAAAAGATGATGGTCAGGCAGCAGTATTTGGGTGGTGGCCAATATGAGCATGGCTCTCCCGGTGACGCGTCCTGAAACTGGGAGCTAGGGTAGGCTAGAAGTAGCCGAAATAGGGACAGGCTTTTGCATGTAAGACTATATAATAATAGTGGAATAAGGATTCCGGCGACATTCTGCCGAGAAAGCAGTAAATCTGCCGTTAAATTAAAGGGCGTCGTTGGTGAGGGCCAGGGATTAAGCTTCGCAAGGGCACGGGTCCAGCCAGCCTCAAGATTTCCCTATCTGATCGCAAGCGAACTTCACACTTGGCGGTCGACACGCAACATACAACGCTCCGACCCTCCACTCCCGCGACCCTCCTCTCACCTCGCCGCGGTCGACAGATAACCGCCCGGCTTCGCCTATCTTTCCACGTATATACGCCGCTTTTGTTGTCCTCCACAGCGTTGAGCCAGCCGTGTGCGCGAGCTATTCGCCAGCCATGGCAACCCCGACCTCGTGCGGAACCCCCGTCCCCTCACCATGAGCTCCCCCCGCAGTAGCTGACTTTCTGCGGTGCTGCAGGTTAAACGTCAATGATCCCCAACTCATCAACCTCGTCAACAAGCTCCAGGATGTCTTTTCTACAGTTGGGGTGAGTTGTCCATGTGTTCAATCTCGTATGGAGACCGCACCGGAGCTCAAGACTAAACCCCTCCCCCTCTTAGGTTCAAAACCCTATAGACCTGCCGCAGATAGTAGTCGTTGGATCGCAATCTAGCGGAAAGAGTTCTGTTCTTGAAAATATTGTGGGAAGAGACTTGTGAGTCGCTGTTACATCCCCCTTGTCCTGGGCCGCCGCTTACCTCCCTTCCTCACCGCTAACCACCTTCTTTTGCCCGCCAGTCTTCCGCGAGGAGCAGGTATCGTGACTCGACGGCCGCTTGTGCTGCAACTGATCAACAAGCCTGCCAATAAGCGCCTATCGAATGGTGTTGAGAAGTTGGAGACCACGGACAGTGAGGCAAACCTGGACGAGTATGGCGAGTTTCTCCACCTCCCTGGACAGAAGTTCTACGACTTCAACAAGATCCGTGAAGAGATCATCCGCGAGACCGAAGCCAAGGTCGGCCGCAATGCCGCTATCTCGCCGGCCCCGATCAACTTGCGCATCTACTCTCCGAATGTCCTCACACTCACCCTGGTCGATCTGCCCGGTCTGACGAAGGTTCCGGTTGGCGACCAGCCCAAAGATATCGAGAAGCAGATTCGGGATATGGTCCTGAAGCATATTAGCAAGCCGAATGCGATCATCCTCGCTGTGACCGCTGCGAACCAGGATCTGGCGAACTCCGATGGCTTGAAGCTGGCACGAGAGGTAGATCCGGAGGGTCAGCGCACGATCGGTGTCCTGACCAAGGTTGATCTGATGGACGAGGGAACGGATGTGGTGGATATTCTTGCGGGCAGGGTCATTCCTCTACGGCTGGGCTACGTCCCGGTGGTGAACCGTGGTCAGCGTGACATCGAGAACAAGCGGCCTATCTCGTATGCGCTGGAGCACGAGAGGAACTTCTTCGAAAACCACAAGGCGTACCGGAACAAGGCTTCCTACTGCGGAACGCCTTACCTTGCGAGAAAACTCAACTTGGTACGTGGACCGAGGGCGTTCCTATTACTAGTATATTCTATGAGACTGACTGGTACTGGTTCTTCTAGATCCTCATGATGCACATCAAGCAAACGCTTCCAGATATCAAGGCTCGAATCTCCTCATCTCTCCAGAAGTACACCGCCGAACTGCAGCAGTTGGGCGACAATATGCTTGGGAACAGCGCAAACATTGTCCTTAATATTATTACCGAGTTTAGCAACGAATACCGGACAGTGTTGGAAGGAAGCAACCAGGAGCTGTCCAGTACGGAGCTGTCCGGTGGTGCTCGTATCAGCTTCGTTTTCCATGAGCTATATTCGAACGGCATCAAGGCAGTGGATCCCTTTGATCAAGTTAAGGACATCGATATTCGAACAATCCTCTACAACTCATCCGGTTCGTCGCCCGCGCTGTTCGTTGGAACCACCGCTTTCGAGTTGATTGTCAAGCAGCAGATCAAGAGACTGGAAGACCCCAGTCTGAAGTGTGTTTCTCTGGTCTATGATGAGCTGGTTCGGATCCTCGGTCAGCTTCTGAATAAGCAGATGTTCCGCCGGTATCCGATGTTGAAGGAGAAGTTCCACACCGTTGTCATTCAGTTCTTCAAGAGGGCGATGGAGCCTACCAACAAGCTCGTCAAGGACCTTATCGCAATGGAGGCATGCTACATCAACACCGGCCACCCAGACTTCCTCAACGGACACAGGGTAAGTTCTACGGATCAGTGTTCCATGATCAGGCTCTAACGTGGTCAGGCCATGGCTATTGTCCACGAACGCCAACAAGCTAGCAAGCCCACTCAGGTCGACCCGAAGACGGGAAAGCCTCTGCCCCCGCGAACAGATAGTCCGTCACTGGACAGCATGAATAACGAGGGTAACTCCGGATTTTTCGGCAGTTTCTTCGCATCGAAGAACAAGAAGAAAATGGCGGCCATGGAGCCTCCACCACCCACTCTGAAGGCGTCGGGAACTCTGTCCGAACGGGAGAACACTGAAGTTGAAGTTATCAGTAAGGATACCTGTTGTCCATGGCCAGAGAGGGACAGTGGAAACTAACAGCGGAGCAGAGCTTCTGATCACCTCTTACTTCAACATCGTGAAGCGCACTATGATCGATATGGTCCCCAAGGCCATCATGTATAACCTTGTACAGTACGTAGCTGTACGGCCCGCTTCTCTCAGACGAGGCATGCTAATCTTGTCCACAGATACAGCAAGGATGAAATGCAGCGCGAGCTTCTCGAGAACATGTATCGTACCAACGAACTAGACGATCTGCTCAAGGAGAGCGACTACACCGTCCGCCGGCGGAAGGAGTGCCAGCAGATGGTGGAGAGTTTGACGCGCGCCAGCGAGATCGTCAGTCAAGTTCAGTAAAGCAGGAGAGTCTCATGATATACATAGGCAGTGCCTGTATGAAGTCGGACGCGCATGTTAATTATACTCCCTTGCTCTTTTCGCCGCGTGTCTTGCTTTCACTGTTCACTTTGTTGGTTCGGCTGGTGGGCCATTGAATCGATTCCTTTTTTTGGGTCTGTCTGTCTGGGAGCCGGCATGAGACGTTTTTATCTCCATTTCTAATTTCCTCCAGACATGAGCTTGTTGAGAACGATCCCCTTCATGAATGACCATGTGTTCTCGTGCCCGTACCCGTTCTCATCACTGTTTTCCCTTCTCGACTGTGCCATGTTCACCCGATCCCGTTTTTCTGCACACTACCCCCAGATGTCCTTAGATATTGATTAATTAGCCTTTCTTCTTTTCTCTTATTGCATTATTTCATTCCCACCGTTTCTTGAATGATGTCCTTTTTTCCCTTTCTGTTCAGTTGCGGATTTTACCTCAATGCTTGCTACGATAATAAGCAGAGGGATAGAACAAAAAGCAACGTCTCAAATGAGTACCTGGTGAGCGAGCTTGTCCCATTTTACGGAGTACAGTAGTGTAGAATAAATAATAATAGAGCGTGATCTACTCCGTATATCAGACACGGCCGAGTTGCCAACTAAGGTTTCTCCTCCACTGGTCTGCTGGCCCTGTACGGTGGTCCGGCCGACTGGGATCGATTTGTCCTGTCCTGCCTGTGCCCGGGCGTCTCTGAGGTGGCGTGGCGGAGACTATTCCCTTTCTGTTTTAGAGCACTGCCTAGGTCCATGCAGGTGGCAAGATCAAAGATCAAGATACCTAAGCGTCGCCGGCGTGTGTGGCAGTGCAGGTTTAAAGAAGCCTACTTAAAGGTATGCAACAACCCGTGGGAAAAAAAGTTGATAGTATTATTGATCTACAGTACGAGGGAGCGGTGGCGTTTGGTAAGTACAGTACCTAAGTATGTTGTAGATAGGGACATGGTGAAAATCATATGGTTGGATTAGGAACCTGATAGTATGGGCTACATTACTATGGGATATATGTAGTGGGCGTTTTATTCTCTTTCTTATTCTCTTTCTCTTTTCTCTCTCTTTCCTTTTCTTCGAGAAGTTGAGTTGGGAAGAGAGAAAGAAAAAAAAAGATGTGGTGTATGTAGGCTTTAGTAGTGCTAGGTCTATGAATATGGGTATTTGAAGGTTTACTTATTAGGTACCTAAGTAGGGAGGTATGGGAGGTAGGTATATTGATATCTCTTGTGCTTAATTATTGTATTCCATGAGCTTTATGTTTGTTTGGAGTGGGTATTATGCCGAGTTTATTCTTGGTTATGTGCTCACTTTTCTACTCTGTGATGAGCACTTAACAATGTCGATGTTGTGAGGTACGGAGCTGAACCTCTGTCGACGTATATACACCCATGGAGTGTTTTTTTTTGATTTTTTTTAATGGTGACTGTGTTTCGAGACATGTTAGTTACATCCTGCACGGTGCTAGTATTCAGTATTCCTGCTATGCAACCAGTTATCCTCCTTCCCTTTATCTAAAGTATATGTCTACCGGCATCTCATATGCCGATACACATAATGCCACCCCTCCCTCCTGATATCCTCTCGTACCTTATAATTCTCCTCGGCGACCCTCAGCACCTCCAGATCCACATCCACGGCCAGCACCCCTTCCTCTTCGGCCTCCATGGTCTTCTTGTCCTTCCCAACGGGTCCCACGTGTGGCAGGCACACGCGCGACATGCCGAGGTACTTCTCCGCGGGGCCCGCGACGTTGGCGAAGAAGACGGCGCAGGTGTTCTCGAAGCTGCGCGAGGTGAGGGTCGATTCGAGGAAGAGGGCCTCGGAGTCGGGGTTGAGGGAGAGCGCGGCGGGGGAGGCGTCGTGTCTTGTCCCTTTTTCTTCGATGTCAGTATGTACATGTCCATAAATTGTAAGAGAAAGGCCCTTATAAAGGAAAAGGAAAGGACTGACAGAAAGTCGGCACGATCACAATCTCCGCCCCCCGCGCAATCAGCTCCCGGAACGCCTCCGGAAACGCCAGATCCCAGCAGATCAACAGCCCGACTTTCCCGACCGGCGTATCGAACACCTCGTGCGGATCGTGGCCCGAGGACATCAGGTACTCCCGCTCCGGGTGCCAGAGGTTCTTCTTGCGGTAGGAGCCGAGGATCTGGCCGTCGTGGGAGATGAAGTAGGCCGTGTTGTAGAGGTGGTATGGTTTTGCTTCTTCTCCATCCCGGTTAGGGGTGCCGTTGTCTTCCTTTTCTGGTTGGATAGGGTGTTTCTCGACGATCGTCCCTGGGACGATGCAGATGTTGAGCTCCTTGGCGAGGGATTGGTATGCGCGGAGGTATTTCTGGTAGTCGCCGGCTTGGGCGGCGTAGAGGGGGTCAGAGGGGGCCCAGCCGTTGAGGTGGTATCTATAGATAATATGTTAGCGAATTAGTTGTATACTATTAGATTTCACTGTGTGTTTTAGCAAGCAGGATAGGTATCTGCCTTTCTAAGGCAGTATGTATGTTTGAACTCACTCCGGAAGCACAGCCAGCTCCGCACCCTGCGCCGCAGCCTGGCGGATATATTCGCACGCTTTGGCGTGGTTCTCCTCGATTGCTAGGTCCTGTAAGTACTTATCCAGTGGTCAATGCTTAGTCCTCTCCATAGTTAGGTATGTATGCAGTATGTCAACATGCAGCATGCACCCCTGCTGGCCTCAGAAATAGAAGGGCCGCCAAAGGATGCATGTAGATGCATATGGATCAGGGCCCATCAGGTGCACATGCCTTGATATGCCATTGGATGACGGCGACTTTGTGCGTCGGTGCCATGTTGGGCTGGGTCCTTCGTGATTGGATAGGTAGATCGATTTGTCTTTATTTTAAGCGGCTTGACAGACCTTCTGTCACATAAAGATATGTGCCTGATAATAATAGGCACCGAGTTCAGGGAACAGAAAGTTGCGCAGAGACGGGACGGGACCTCGTGGGATGTGTCATGATAAAGTTCAAGTCGTTATCTCGAGGTTTGGTAGCAGTTTGATCTTACCCCGCATCTCGGATACAGAAAGTACCTGAACTTTAGGACAATCCCCGGTAGAAAATTGAACTAATGGGTAGGTTTTACTGAATTTAGTTCCACAATGACCTTGGATACCAGGAGTAATTTTATATTGTAGGAAGATCCAAGCCCTGGGTTGAGTTCAGGTATTCCGTGCCAAAGTGAAGCGGGCGAGAGACGATGTGACCGCCAGTAGACCGCCAGTCACAACCAGGACTCAAATCGCATATTAAAGGCAAAGGAAACTTATGTATCATTGAATGAATAAAGTATCTTGTTGCAACCAACTGGTTCTGGAGATTCAAGCACCCAGAAGAGCAGCAATACTGCTTTATCCAATGTGAAGACGGTGGGCATCCAGACGTTGACCTTGGACACCCGAGCAGCGCCATATTGTGCAGGCTAAGGGAAGAAAATCAGTGCCTTTTTATGAAGACCACCGGACGCAGACCATATAGACCCTAGAGGCTACAGTCAAGATCTGGTTTTAGGACGCAATGGATGTAGCAGCGCGGCCATGTTGGCCTGGTTGTCTTGACCTGAGCGAAATAGCAATGGTCTTGTAATGCCGCCTGCGACTTGCTTATTTCTGAGCAAGAAAACGTGGGGTGGTAAATGATATAACATTCTCTACGCGGGTGAACCTTGGGAACCAATGTGTACCATCCTGTTTGCCATCTTCTCTAAGTTACTTGAATCAATGAAACCAGCCTGAATGAACTCGTGCGAGACAAGCAACTCTTCAGGATGACCGCTCAGAGGGGAGAGATGGTGGTGGGTCAGAAGGTTCCATGGTGAAACGTCCAAGACCGGGGAAGGAGATCTAGACGGATGGCCAAAAGGTGGAAAGTTCTCTGTCGCGTGGCGCTTCCTTCTTGGCTCGAGACGGGGGGCTTGGCGGGCAGGCACCAACATCAAAGCTACGAGCTTGTTGTGTACGGAGTATCTGAGCACAAGATGGAGATCGCCTTCATTGCCGTGCATTATTACAGGAACTACGGAGCACGGATTACTACTGCTCCGTATTATTATCCTAAGCAAGCACCTTGATCGCAACAAGATCCGATGAGCTCGACTCAACAGCAAGGATAGTCCTTGTTATCCTTCCCGTCCCCAACAGTCTGACAGGTCTACTTGGAGCTTTCAGGCCTTGTCCCTGGAGAATTGATGGGCAGTTGAGCACCATACGGACCGGCACGTGGAATGAAGTTGCGGGAGCGGTGAGGCTGTTGCTCTCCTATCAGGTCGAGCTCACGCTTCAGGGACAATAAAGAGATAATCTTATTGATGGATCAATTGTCAGTCCCAACAGATAGCAACTGCATCATGACCGGGTTGGAGGGATAGCTGCCGAAGCATGCATGATGTGCAGAAGCAAGCAGCGATCCCTAGCAGAGCTAGCCTCATTGACAGGTGTATTCATAGAGCGTGTCCACAACATAGGGATCTGTGCAGTGTTACTTATCAGTGCAGCGCCGTCCGGTTCATGATTGGTGCAGAGAGACGCAGGAGTTGGTCGTTCCGTTGGAGATGCATTCCAGCTCACGCAGACGGCAGGGGGTGCATGTCCTAGGCTTGTAGCTTGTTTATCGATAAGCTCACGTCGAGTTGAAATAATAACACCTGTGGAGTAGAGTAGCTTGCCCGGGCCAAGACAACGCCAATCTTCGATGACCAGGATGGAGGTGGAAACGTCAGGACAAACAGCCAGGGCCTCATCAAGGTAACGGACGTAAGTCGTGAGACAGGATCGAGTGCATGGACCCGACTCGAAATGAAACCCTCGATCGACCGCCTTACCAAGTGGGGTCGAGCCCGTCCGGGAGAAAAGTAGAGGGTCTGTCTCAGACGGGACACGCACACGAGTATCTTCCGAATCTGGTCACTGTTCGAGGGGAACGGTTACTGCAGAGATGGGGCAGAGAAATTAGTATTATTGTTACGGAGCAGGCCGCGGGCAATTTTCCACGATCGGGACGGGCGCCGGGGCGGCGCGGTGGCATGCGCGATTTCACGCACATGGCGCGAGACCGCAGATCGCACGCCGGCCCGTTATCAGCGACATGACAGCCTCTCAGCCTCTCAGCCTCGATGTTCTCGTTAAGATTATGAGGATGCTCTCCCTGCAGAGCCGGTCTCCTCTTCTGCTCCACTACTGCCCTGCAGGCCATACCGCAGCTGGCGTCATCCTGGCGTGTCGTGCGGGTTGGTGGTGACAGAGCAAGCCATGATGCTCTCTCGGCCCGCGCGGCCACCGCCAGCTCTCTCTCCACTTCGCTTTGACACCGCCGCCCCAAGACCTCACTTAATTAAGCTGCTCCTCTGTCCCTGCGTCTCTCCTCTCTTCTCTCCTGCCTGCTGTCCTTTCTCGTCCATCGTCGTCGTGTCTGGAGGACTGCCGCGCTTCCCACGCCTAGTTGTCTCTGGTCCTGCCCGTCTCCCTGCGCTTTCTCCCCCGTCATCATGAGATTTTTCTCCTGCGTGCCGGTCTCGTTGAAGCGCAGCTTCTCTCCCAAGGGATAACAGGAGCCAATCCGTGCGGTCTCTGCACGAGCGTCTCCGAAGGAAGATTCGAGGGACGATCCATCCTTCGCCCGACACGCCTAGCCACCTGACGCGTTCTTCGATGCGACCCCTCTTCCGTCTCGAGAAGAAGCGGTCTCCCCTCTAAGCATCCTATATAATTGTCTTTTCTGGGGCCCCAGGGAGCGAGTTCTCGCGGACGCGGGGGGCGTCTCCCGCGCCTGGGGTTGCGGACCGCAAGGATGTTCTCCGTCGTTGTCGAGAGGGTTACTGCGCTCAAGGCTCGAGTGCCGATCCTGAATAAGATACACCTCAACTTCATCTCGATCCATTATGCGTACATCATTTCTTGCTCGTTGATTGGTTCCATCATTATATATGCCGGTGGCGGGCTACGTTACATTGACTCCCTGTTCTTTGCAGCGGGTGCGGCTACCCAAAGCGGTCTGAACACCGTCGACGTGAACCTCCTGCACACCTATCAGCAGGTCTGCCTGTGGTTCTTCGCGATGATCTGCAATCCGATATTCATAAACACATTCGTCGTGTTCGTCCGGCTATACTGGTTTGAAAAACGGTTCCAGCACGTGGTGCGGGATGCCCGGGCCATGCGCCGCACCAGGTCCAGGTCGAGGACATTTACCCTGGGAGGGGATGAACGTGATGCGAATCAGGAAGAGATGGGTGTTCGCGGCCGATCTATTGTCGTCCTGCGGAACAATGCCGGGGATGCGCGTGGAGGTGCGCAGCACCAGGAAGTCGCGAAGCCCGAACCCGAGTCGACTTCGGAGACGGAATCCTCGAACGCGAAACGCGACACCACTCCAAGCTCTGATAGTCCAGATGGTGATTCTGCTACCGCACCAATTCCGGGTCTACGGCGCCCTAGCCTCCGCCTTCCGGCCCAACTGAGTCCTGAGCATCACATCGCCGTTCTGGAGAGACAGCGGAGGGATAAAGGTGCATTGCGCATTCCGAGTCCCAGGGAATATGATCGCGGGGGCATGCCGCAGGTGTTGGACGAGGAAGGCGGAGATCTCGACCGGACGGAAACCCGCCAGTCCGAGCGGCGGCAGAGGTATTCTGCACAAGAGGATGGGACCCCTCCGCCCATTGGCAATCATATCACTATCAATGAACCGGAATTGCTTCGTTCCAAGTCGAGAACGACGACCCTCCCCCGGATGGACGCTCGTCGCACCACTACTGAGGGGCAGGACAACGGTGAACCGGCGACTTTGCAACGGTCCCGTACCAGGAGAGGCACGTTCAACACCTTGCTCCGGTCATTGACCGAGGAAAGAGAAAGGCAGACAATACCGTACCTGAGCTGGAACGCTACGGTTGGGCGAAACTCCAACTTCGTCAATCTGACTGAGGAGCAGAGAGACGAACTCGGAGGAATCGAGTATCGAGCACTGAAGACCCTGGCTCTTGTCCTGATCGCATACTTTTTCTTTTTCCACATCCTCGGTATAATATGTCTGGTTCCTTGGATCATGCACGCCAGTCAGAAATACAGAAATGTCCTGAAGGACGCGGCGATAGGACGGCCATGGTGGGGTATCTTCACGGCTGGTTCTGCCTTCAACGATCTCGGGTTCACCTTGACGCCGGACTCGATGAACTCCTTCCACGACGCGAAATTTCCCCTCCTCTTGATGTCCTTCCTTATAATTATTGGAAACACCGGTTTTCCTTGTATGCTCCGGTTAATCATCTGGGCTCTGTCCAAAATAACAACGAAGGGGAGCCCTCTTTGGGAGGAACTGCAGTTTTTGCTGGACCATCCGCGACGATGCTTCACGCTCCTGTTTCCCCGGAACGCCACATGGTGGCTTTTTGCTATTCTCGTCATCCTCAACGGGTTGGATTTGATCTTCTTCATTCTTTTAGACGTGAGTGCCTCGTATCTCTTCCCATTTGCCCGACTGACAATCTATCCATAGCTGAACGACCCTGATGTTACGTCTATCCGCACGGGCATACGTGTCATGGACGGTTGGTTCCAGGCTACATCTACGCGGACGGCCGGCTTCAGTTGTATCAACCTCTCCGAGCTGCACCCTGCCGTTCAGGTTTCGTACCTTATCATGATGTACATTTCGGTCTTCCCGATCGCCATCTCCATGCGCAGGACCAACGTCTACGAAGAGAAGAGTCTCGGTATCTATTCCACGGCCGAGGAGGATGAAGACCCGGAAAACGCCAGGGAGCCCAGCTACATTGGAACACACTTGCGGAAGCAGCTGAGTTTCGACCTGTGGTACGTGTTCCTGGGGCTCTTCATCATCTCCATCGTGGAAGGGAGGCGTCTGGAAAACACGAACGAGTACGCATTCACGCTGTTCTCCGTCCTGTTCGAAATCGTCTCGGCATACGGTACGGTCGGCCTGTCCCTGGGCTACCCCAACGTCAACGCCTCTTTCTCCAGCCAGTTCAAGACCCTCTCGAAGCTGGTTATCATCGCGATGCAGATCCGCGGCCGGCACCGTGGCTTGCCTTACGCGCTCGACCGCGCCATCCTGCTCCCCTCCGAGTCGCTCCAGAAGAAAGAGCTCGCGGACGCCGAGAGACGCATGCGCCGTCGCAATTCCAACCTCAGCAACATGTCCACCATCACCAGGGACCAGCCTCAGGGGTTCTTCCGGTCAGACACCGGCATGACTACCGGCCGAGATTCGGTATTCCTGCAGCCGCCGGGATTTTACCGGTCGGATACGGGCGTGAGCGCAAGGTCGCAGCCGCGCGGGAACGGTGAAGCGATTGCCCATTCTCCTCAGTCTACGGGGGTATCATGACGATGGCCGACCAAACCGATGAAGTGAAGCGACACGAGTTGTCAGGAGTAATATAATGATATTCGACGTCGACAATAATGATAGAAGGGGTTGGCGTTGGTGACCTTTTTCCTTTGTCGTCGACAAATAGATACCCTCGTGTCCGTTTTGGCCGGTGCTTTACTTTTTGCACGACGTTTGTCGATTCGATTTGATTGATTACCTGTACTTTAGGTGGTTTTGTCTTTTTGTTCTGGGCATATGCTAAGCCCTCCGACTACTACCGCGGTGTCGGTTTGGTTTCGACGGTATATACGTTCTACGTCATATACGCTTTATGGCATCAATGAGATGTGGGATGTCGCTACGAAGTCATCTATTGTCCAGTCTGTATGCTGGACGGACATGGACATAGAGAATCTACTCTGCTCTCCGAGTGACTTGTACATAGAGTACTTAGCATACGTGGGTACTGTACATGTATATACCTAACCTAAACCTCTCAATGCAATGTGGGCATCTTTATCCGAATGAATGCTTTGCACTGTGTACGGGATTGATGGTAAGGCCGGAGAGACTTTTAGAGCAATCCGCGTGAGGTAGGGTGTGCACACACGTCGCACATTAGATATTATTAACACCTTAGATAATTGGAAACTAATTAATTAATGGGTGTGATCAATTACAGAGTCGGTGCGGGTTCCATCTCTCATAAGGTTAGGAGTGGCGAGTTCCTGTCAGAGTAAAGTGGACTGGAGCTGTAGCACTTCCTTGCCTTTTGAGTACGCCGGTGTTGGTAAAGTAGCGAGTAGCATTATTTATCTTATTTATCATTATCTCATCAGCATCTCCCAGGGGAAATAGATGGAACCGTTCGTTGTCTGATGTATGTACCTGTTCTTTCGTCCTGGGTAGACTAGGCAGGCATCAACAGGCCTGCCAAGAGATGTGATTGAAAGTGGGCATGCCGCTGATGTCAACGTGGGTTTACGGCGGTGTTGCTATATTTTGAACCGCGCCAGAGGGAGGAATCGGATGGAGACAACTGACCAATCGACACGGCGGTGGAGCGCGACGCGTCAAGCAGCGGAGGAACGAGGAGCTGTTCTGCCTCTCGCTTTTGTCGAGATGCTGGCGCTGAGCCGAGGAACGATGCTCGCTGGCCGGACCCCGATCGGGCCCGTGTGGAATTGCTTATCGCCCGCCATCTCATTGGCACCATCTGGCTGGTGCTCTCTGCTGGACGATCCAGCGAGCCAGCGAAGCTGCTTCTCGAAGCGCTGCATCTGTGCATTATTTGCTTCAACCTGTTACCTCAGGCTCCATCATGGCGAGGGGTCGAAGATCAGTGCTTTCTTTTCCCCGTCTCCACCACCCTGCAAGGCGGGATCGCTCTGCGGACATGATCACGATCCTCCGTCGTTGACGCAGGAGGCAAGCGGCGGCTGTTCTTTCATCTTCAGGCAGCTGTCTGCCCGGTATATGGAGCATTTGCTGTGCGCGATGACTTGAGCATGCTTCTCCCTGTCGCCGACCCTGCAGCGGCCGACGTGGGAGCTCTCGAAGCTGCTGGTGGAGACGCGATATGACGCCCTTGGACCCTGTCCCGCAGCCTCTGTCGATCGTGGGGGCAAGGGACCAGGAACATCCAGCGCTGCCAGAGTCGTGGAACCCTCCTCCATCAACTGGGGTCGAGATGGCCCATCGCATGCAGAGGAGTGATGTGATGGGTGGGTAACCGCTCTCTCCGGCCTTCCCTCGCACTCCCCTCCTCTTTCCTCCTTCTCCCCCTCCTCCATCTCCCTTGTTCTCCCATGCGGTCCCTTCGTCATTCTTCTCGTCTGGGGTCTCTCAATCGCTATAGTTTTACACGTTTTGATTATTCTTTCGCTCCGCCTCGAGTAGGTCGAGCTGCCTCTCGTTTTTTTTGTCAATTTCTATCTACCAGCCCAGCAGTTGTACTGCTAGGCGATCCATTCGCTTCATTGTGTCTTTGGGAGAGTCGTGCCATCGCTATCATCATCAACCATGGTATATACGAGTAATTACGGCGGCCACGACGACTACAGTCGTTACGGCGCTGCGGCCTCGCACGTTTCGAAGACCGAACCCGATAACCTGAACCATGCGCCTCTATACCCGTACAGCGTTCCTCCAACAACCCAGCCTGCCACCCCCGAACCGGCAACCCCACGGTCGAGGTTCGATCCGCGTGGGTGGAGCTTGCGCAGGAAGATCATCGTGGGCGCCATTGTCGTCGTCGTGATAGTGGTGGTTATCGTCGCGCCGTATGAGGGCTGGAAGGCAAACCGGTATCCGAATTACACCCGGTTAAACTACGCGTTGAAGGATACGTACGAGGGAACGACCTTCTTCGACGATTTCCAGTACTTTTCCGGATACGACCCTGCTCAAGGCTTTGTTCAGTATGATTGTCCTCATCATCGCTCTTGTCAAAGACCTGTTCCTGCTAACGTTGCACAGCTATGTTGACCAGCCTGGAGCCGCCTTTCTAAACCTGACGTATGCGTCAGACACGTCGGCCGTGCTCAAGGTCGACACTTCCCCCGTTGATGCCTCTACTGGCCGGAGATCCGTTAGGATCCAGTCCAAGAAGACCTACAACGATGGGCTCTTCATCTTCGATGTCCTCCACTCGCCATACGGCTGTGGCACTTGGCCTGCCCTGTGGCTGGCGGACCCGTGGGACTGGCCGACGAATGGTGAGATCGATGTCATGGAAGCCAACAATGCGGCCACAGCCGGAAACCAGATGACCTTGCACACGACAAAAGGCTGTACGATGAATGTGAAGCGCAAGCAGCTGGGCACTGTGCTTGCCAAGGACTGTTACAATGGCACAAACAGCAATGCTGGTTGTGGCGTCGAGGGTCCGCCTAGCACGTATGGACCCGAATTTAACGCCAATGGGGGAGGGGTAAGCGTGCAATCAGGCCTCCCGGGATGCTCATAGATGCTAATCGGTCGCTGCAGGTATATGCGACGGAGCTGAGAAAGGAAGGCATCCGTGTCTGGTTCTTCCCACGCTCTTCCATCCCGAGTGACATCTCCAACCCCAATGCCAGCCCGGATCCGTCGACCTGGGGACCGCCCTTGGCCGACTTCCCCAGCACGAACTGCGACATCACATCCCATTTCCGCAACCAGAGCATCATTGCCAATATTGATCTGTGCGGCCAGCTTGCCGGCCAGCCGAGGTTCTACAACGAACAGTTCCAGTGTCCGGGTACCTGCACCCAGTTTGTTGCCAGCAACCCGGCGGCCTTTACGAATGCGTACTGGGAGTTCAAGAGCTTTAAGGTCTATCAGGCCACGTAATTACCTTCGATCCTGTGATTTGGTGTACATAGGACGATCGAACGGAGTATGACATTAGCTAATAATAATGACGGTGTTTAAATGACTTTTGCTATCCGGGTTGGTATGGGCAGACATGTATATAGCTAGGACTACGAAACCAAATTGGAATCAATTCCGACAATGGAATGGATGAAGGATAAGCTAGTAGAAGTGCTCTGATCTTCTCCAGTATGTGCTGCTGCATTTGTCATCTACGTACTACTGTATCATCATTCATCTTCCGATATACTATCGAATCCTTGTCAGGATGTTGACAGGAGAAGCAGAGGTCCAGTTCGAAGATTGAGAATCCGCATTCATTTACTTTCTTTGCGCACGTTCGTATCCACACGGGCTGAAAGACTGCTTCTAATTAACTGGCATCTATCTGTCCATGAGAGTGAGTGACAGAGATGCATAGTGAATTTTCCAGCCTCTGCAGTGCAGGATGTATGTGGGAGAGGGATTGAATCTAGGTAGGTAGGTTGATTGCTTTCTTCCTCATGTAGCTACCTACCTTTTTTGTTCTTCTTCATCTATAACTTGGATCTTTTGCGAACTCGACCAATGTCCCTTCTATCTACATTCTGCATAGTTTTTGCTTACATGATTCATGCACATGCTTCCTTTCTGGGGATCGTTTATACAGTATATCTAGGTATGTACTGTACAGCACCTTATCTACCGAGGTATATACACCAATACTACTGCAGTACGTGTACGGATTCAATGAGATTCGATGATGATGGGAAGTAGAATCGGTCCCCCGAGCATCCTGTCTGTCCCTTCCCCCCGCTGTCCTGTCCTGTCGCCTAATAATAACTCAGCAACTACGTACATTAGAAATCTCTTCTTTTTTGATTGATTAATTTTAATCCTACTGCTTAATGGCATATCGATGGCATATCGATCCGGTCTATAGAACAGATAGGAATCTTTTTTTATAGAAACTCAGTCGACAGCTATATGTTTTTCCGTGGAGGGAGGGGAATTTTGGCAACAAACCCGTTATCTTGGTGCGGTGCGAGGCCATGCGGTGATATTGGTATTGATATTCACCAAATGCCGCTTGATGTCCTGTCCTGTCCTGTCCTGAGCATACGTATAGTGAAGTATCTATCGGTTGGGTGAATGAATGAATGTCACCTTGGACGGTAAAAGAATGGATACGTTGAATAATTTGAAGAAAAAAGATGATGATTCTTTCTCTTTTCTTTCTCTTTTTCTTTTAGGGGAGGATGGATAGGGGTTTTTCTTTTCCAGTTAGGTCTTCTTCTGAAGAATCCTGGTAATATATACCTATACAGTGAAGTATATACCCAAGGCACTTTTCCGATCTTCTCAGGGAACAGACAGCAAACCCGTTTCCTGTATATGCTTCAGGGTTACCTTCTCAAAAAGTTGATATAGAGCTAATACCTTCCTCATGGTACCTGCAACGATCCGTATCAGGAGCAGCTGTGCAGCTGGCAGCTGAGATGCTTCAAACCAGAACGCTGTTAGAAAGATGAAATGTTGGCAAATATGTTGGAGCCCCTTGGCTTGCCACTTCGACTCCCTCGCTAATGTCTGTGTGTTGCAACCCCAGAAAGAGGTGGTGGCAATGGCTATTCATCTTGGTGGTGCTGAAAATTCTGTTAATAGTTTTATCGCCAGCAACTCTACCATTCTTCATATTATCTTATAGATTATCTCATCGTGATCTGGGATTTGCTGAAGCAGATCTTAGCATGTCTATATATACAATCTTCTTTCTAGTCATTTAAATTTGGCTTATACATTTACTCCGTACAACACCTACGTGGCTCAACTTATTTGTCAGCTTAAAGCTGAAGCCATCAATTTCAACTTTCCAAAAATCTAGAGACGCATCACTTCCAAACTGGATAAGTTCTGGTGTATAGATACGACAAGTCAAGAGAGGATTACAGAGTGATGTTCTTTACAGGTGCCAAAAGTTACCTTGGAATGGACAGGCCTGCTGTAGAGAGTTGGACACTGCAAGGATCATCTATAGGAATCGAATAAGAACTAGGTATCTAGCTTGTTTCATTACCATGACACCTGACAAGCCTTAAAACTCCTCATCTAATTGTTTGTCTATGAACCTCCTCGGTTCAGTGTGAGCGACACATAGGATATATATCCAACAATAGCACAACCTATACAATTATATGCTGTCACTGATTTTGCATTGAGCCAGGAAGGGTACTTTAAGTACGATGAGAAGTACTTGAAGTAACTTAAAATGCGAGCTTCGTCCTCCCCAAGCGAGTGACAACTTTCGCAGGAGGGAGCTCCTCATTCGACAACAGGCAGCGTTTGCCTCTGGGATACCCAAATTCACGCCAAATGATTCGCACAATCGAGCGTTTTAAAACACCCTGAAAACCGCTGCAAAATCAGGACAAATGAATCATGTGGGACACACGTCCATATCAGCAGTGATGGAGGGTTATATTTCTATCCGAGGTGTGGAAAATGCTGTTTAGAGACTAGCACTACATATCCTTCTGTTCAGCAATTCAAACTCCTCAAGAAAGCGTTCCCTACAGCTATCGGCATAGGTGTGCTAACGGGCTTATTTACCGTCAACTATTGTTTTCTTCACTAAGCTCTGGCCTCTGGTTATTGCAGGTCTTCCGGTGTACATCACGACTGAGGAAACTGTTAATTTAACAGCATGTCATCTCCAGACAAGCATCTTTGCTCTCCCATAAACCATCCTGACTTCTTGATTTTAACGGACCTAAACTCGGACACAATTTCTTAGGATGTGAATGTCAAAGTTAATACCCTCCAGATGAGCCAAGATCTATTTCTCAGAAATTCTATACATGACCTATAGCTCTCCCAACAGCATGTCGTTGCAAAGCTACATTAATATTGGAACTCTTTCCTTAAAACCCAAAATCAGTTCTTTGATGATAAATAGAACTCAGAATCCCACAACATCTTCCCAAATCAAGTCATCCACAGAGGCACGACCCCGCCGCCGGTTGTCGTTTCTCGCCAGGCGCCCGCGTTTGCGCCTGTTGCCGCAATTCGCGGCACGTTTGTGTCCCTGTAGGTGGTATATGCTGTGTATGCGGTTATATTGGTGCTGATAAATGCAATAGTGTCCCCCGCAATGCGCCTCTCCTGGCGCAGTTTGTTACGGCCGCCACTGGACGTGTTCGGTTCTGGCTCTACCTGTGAGTGTACAATTGCAGGGTGCTTTAAATAGCGAATGGGCACTAACTAAACTTTAGAAAAAGCGTGCCTCAGTCTGCTTTCTTCCTGATTACTCTCCTCATATTTTGCCCTCTCCGCTTACATTGCATTTCCTTGGGTTCCAACCCGCTGGAATTTGAGAGAAGGGGCGAGAGTCCACTTCCTCGGTATTTCACTCACTTCAACTTGGCGATCTACTGACAGGTTTAGAGTGAACTAGAGGAGACTTTCTTGAGCCGAAGGTCTCTGTGTAATTTCTCTTACTTTCCTACGGCGACCACAACACAAGGCGAGATCTGGAATCCCAGACAGACAAGGAGTCGAAGGAGAACGAGTCGATAGTAATATCTGTAGTCTGAGGAATATGAATGCCTCTATGTGGTCTCATTACAGTGATGTTGCGCGAAAAGCTGAACTATCTGCCTTGTAGTATGCTCACAACACTATCACCATACAGCCATATCTTGTTGTCCGCGGCGATCATACAGTAGCAAACCACGGTGATGACAGGGCCTTATACGACGGCAAAGTGTCACAAATCCAACATACAAACTCCAACTCAACCTGCCTTTTGTTGTCTGGAAATTCACGTCAAGAAACTCCGTCACCGGCCTGCCCCATCATTCATCAAGAGAACAAAGCGGATGCTAGCGTCCTGTCCCATTTAATGCCGCTCCATGCAGTCACAGATGTGGCGCTAACTGCCGACAATAACGGTGAAGGAGCAAGTATGCGCAGATATCCTGCTCCAGCCGGCGATGGCCGAGCACGATCACTGTTAGTTCCTGCTCAATTCCCATTGTAAATTCCAGTTTAATTATGAAGGCATTCACCAAGAGATCCATGTCTCGCTTAGCTGAGCACCTCCTGGGAAAGATATTTAAGAGTCCTCAGCACCCGGTCCTCTGTCGTCTTTTTCCTCTTCTCTCCTCATCACAGAACAAGATATAATCCTCTTTCCAGTCATTATATTCTTCTCTCTTTGCCCTTATATACTTTTGTGAACATGAATTTCTTCGTCCTCGATGAGGCGAACATGACCTTCTCCATCCAGTCTTCATTATATTTCTCTCTCTTCGTCATTATATATACTTCTCTCGATGGACGGCGCCGCGTGCGGCACAGGTGGGCCCCGAGGCTGCCGACAGAGCTGAGGGGCAGTGGGTAGAGCACGTACGGCTTATCGAAAACTTGCGAAAGAGCATCCACTGCCGGCTGGAACACGGCGACTATGAGGAGGACGAGGGGGATCTTGACGAGGTACTTCCGGTCCTCCGCCGGCTCTTACTCCGGCTTATATGCGGTATTCCTCAAGCTCGAATTTTTTTACCTCTCGATTAATATACCGACACCTTTTATTACTGGACCACAGTCCGTTTCTAACCTCTTCCTCGGTTTTCGAGCTGCTGCTCGGGCTAGGGGATGTTGATAAACCCCCTAGCTTACGTCGAGTTTATATTATATATAACGGGAAGCGGGGAGCCCAGCGGCATGTCTCTTCATTCCTCGACCCGATCAAACCAACCTCACAGAGTCTCGACATTCTCGGCTCCTCGAGAGCCAATTCCCGACGAACCCCCCTGGTATAGTGGGTTAGAAGTCTGCTATACGGAGTCACTATTACTGTATACTCGGCGGTTTCGACATTTATACGTTTCCGAACAAGTATATTCGAGACCGCCAGGAGAGACGATCATCGATGAGTCACTCGCTTGCCGGAACCCTGCTAAGTGAGCTGCAGGGGGATTGGAAATTAGATTCGAACGACAAGATCTGTCGAACGTTGTGACACAAATATGGATGTTGCTCGATGGAAGGAGCTTAGCTCAGGATAGCAAGCACTCCAACAAAAATCCTATTTATATCCCTCTGCTCCCAGGATGAACACAGACAGGTTGACCTGATCGTCCTGGGAGCGAGGCGAGAAACAGGAGAAAGGTCTGTGGTGAACCTCGGATGCTTCAAGCATCTATATGTATATATCTTTCCAAGTAGAGACAATCTATCATAAGACTGTTCGGTAAGTACGGACCTTGGCACGGCTTTTGATATTCCGTCTTACTGATTATTTTGGAAACAGTGTGTATAATGCCGTCAGGACTTGCTACCTCCTGCCGGATGCTAGCAGTCAAGCAACGGGCTGAGAGAGCAGCGACTGGCAGCAAGGAAGATGGCCACTTTTGCTTCCTCTGGGACGGATGGGCGAGGGGCCCCGATTCGCGGCCCGAGATCATCTCAGCGACAAGAAAATGGCCCCGGACGCAGCCCCTGTGCTTGTCGACCTCATTTTATATATACATCACTTCCACCTCCGAACGATCCTATAACAAAGCCTATTATCAAACTCATAGAATAGACTTCGGCCACAGCAATTGTCGTCTGTGGAAGAGTTTGTGTTAATTATGGTCCGCTTGTGGGCTACTCTAACTCCGAAAGTTCAAGCAGCCCCACGGACACATTTATATATACTCGCAATCGAATTCTCAATAGGGCCCGTTGAGCGGCCCAGATATGCCAAACCAGGGCACGGAGATGGAGGCTTCATTTGCGGACATATATATTTTTACTCTCCCCCCTCTTAGCCCAGTTGGAGAACCTCGAGACACGTAGGGCGGAGGATATATACAAAGCTTCAGGTTTATTCCTCCTTTTTCACTGTGCCTTCGGCTTTGTTTCAGCACATCAAGCTCCAATACCTGGGTTTGTCGACGGTACCGTTTCAGGCCTTATTGGAGGAGGCTCAACTCTACAATCCTGAAAAGACGGTTGTGAAGACGAATATCTTTCGTGCCATAACAGAGGCCCTGAGATATATATATTTGTCCAGTTTCACGTCGAGACCGCCGCGACATATATCCACTGTGATCTTTCATTCCTCTTTTTTATATATATCAGATGTGTGGGACCCTGAGAGAAAAGGGAGAAAGCACCGGAGGAATTGCCGTTGGCTAGCTCGACTTCTTTATACCTTTCGTCTCTCGGGACGTTGCGGGACTGAAAGAGAAGATCGAACTCGAGCAACGAAGTCTGCCTCTCACATCGTCTATATAGAAGATATCGCTTGATACCTTCTCCCGATGAACTCCAATAAAAACTGAACTAACCAGAATTATATAGGTCGACCTGATCAAGGTCGCTGAGAACATTGGTTGTAACAGCGTCACGGCATTCGGAAGTTGCTTTTGGACACTACGCAAAAAGTACGGACTCAAACTCAACAGGAAACAGTCTATTCAGAAGACCCATATGGGGAATCCTTTATCAATGCTGCAAGTGCCGGTAATACAGCTGATTCCGTCCGTCAAGTCTGACAATTATACACAAAGCCCCGTCAAAACTTCTTCGCGCAAGCCGCGCCCTCGCAAAGGGGGGGAAGGGGGGTCGAGCCAACAATGCTCCTATCCTTACACCGCTTATCCGTCAGGCACCAGTTAGCGCTCAACAGTCGTTCTTCAAATTCCACAGGAATATGAGACATCTTGGATATGAAGGAGCTGTTGGCTTGGACATGCATACATCCTTTAAATGTCAGAGAAACTGACCAATATATATACTAACTCTGCGCTGCGTGAAACCCTAGGCAAGTCGTCTTGGCTCTGGGTGATTCAGGCAGGCACAAAATATTCAACTCCACTGCGGCCTCTGCCGTCGATCTGGAAGGCAGGGCCCCCCTTTTCCCCGCCCACTAGTGGTCATAAGCGTTTGTTTCTCGAATTGACAAACGTCATGGTTATAGCTGGTGTTTCTCGTTTTGTGGGGATGCTCGGTCTTGCACACAAGTTTTCTATATTTTTGCAGACGATACCGCTCAATAAACTTTTCCGACGTTGGAGTTTACCAGATCTCGATGGATTTGACGACGAAGCTGGAAACTCGATACTTCTATTAAACAACATTCTTGAAATGGCCATGTGTCAAGCAGGTCGATCGTTCCGAAAATACCTGATACGACTCTGAGTTCTTTATATATACCCCCAGACGCAACTCCTGCAGCAAACACGAGGAGGCTGCCATACCCTACCCCGTCTGCGTATGTGATGCGTTTAGGCACAATAGGCGCCTCTGCGTTGACGAGGCACAACTCTCCAAGCACGAGAGGGAAACGCACTGTGCGACGCTTCCCGTCTTCAGGGATCACGATGGAAAGTGGAGGGTTGACCTGTCTAGGCTCGCGGAGTTCGAGGACCCGATGTGTGTGTGTCTCCACTGCGGCTTCATCCCATCTTCCGACTCTGAGTGCCGTTTTAGTTCCGGAAATTGATACCCTGCGCGTTTAAAAACGCGCCTGCGCGAGCGCAACCAGGGTTGCCCTACGACCGCAAGAATGGGTAACAGTGAGTCACGTCTCGGTCCCGCTGACGTCAGGAAGTGCATAGACGCGGTGGAGGAGGAGCTTGCTTCGACCGAGTACGCAGGAGGCGTGACGCCTGAGAGCGTCGTCACGTCCCTTGGGACCTTCTACCTTGCCGTGGAGCAGGGAGGAGGGAATGTGGTCCTGCCCTAAGGCGGTGGGTGTCAGGTACAGTAAGGACGAACAAATTCAGAAACTGGGACCAGTCTCCGTGTGCTGGCCAGGGGAAACAAATATAATATATACCGGAATATAACGCAACGAGAAACGAGGAACGAGCATGATAGTGCGCTGTGATGTGGTGTGATAGGATCTGGAGGAAATCGGTTGAGATAGATTGATGTCGAAACCCTCCGACTGAGAAGGGCTTCGACCTCAACTTTAAAGAGCGGTAGGACAGGACAGGGAATGGCAAATGAAGAGAGGCAGAAGGAAAGAAGCGGGAGGCGATGGTGATCGGACTGTCAGGTATCTGGAAGGGATTCGGGGGTTCTATTACCTGTTTTTATGACGAGCAAGTTTCTGTGCTTGTCCGCGTTGGTTTTCGATGGAGGAGGCGGTCTAATTTGGAAGGTTGATTGATTCTCTGTTCTCCTGTGACATGTTATTGCTGGGATCTGCAGATTCGAGTATGTGAATAGAAATCGAAGAATTGGAATGAAGATGAAGTGAAACAGAGAGGCCAATATTTCTCAAGAACTTTCGATGAGATAGATATTACTACTGTAGATGAATAGATTCTCTTCCAGTAAACTGTATGCTACAACTCTTATCTAAGAAGGCAAAGGCAAAATGGGGGGAAAGGAATGAAGTCAATCAAGGCAGAGAGAGAATGAAGAACTAGAGTCAAGAATCCCAAGCTTGACTTGACAGGGCAGACATAAGACTACGAAGTTGTGTCATTAGTAAGAAAAAGGAAAGGACACACACCTGCTGAATAAAACACCCCTCTCAGGTCATTGTCCAGGAAGGAAGAAAAGGCAGTCCATCCTTTTGTCGCGAATTCTTCTCTCTGCAAAGCACCTAAGTTTCGAGTTCGGGATTCTGGCTACAGCGACCGCTAGCTGTCAGATATATATATGTACTTAGGTAGATTCCTAATGACTTTCTTACAGTTATCTCAGTGCTTCGCTGGATAGATAGATAGATAATAGATAGATAGATCCCCTGACTAAAAGAAAAAGTTCAAGTTGGCCGGCCATGTTTTGTGGTGTAGAGGCGTACGTATACTTATATCAAGAAAACAAGAACATATCTACGTCAACTGTGGGTTTCTTTGCTCATTTTTGTTAATCATTACGCATTCTGCCGGCTGGACGCAGCTACGCAACTACCTTATAAGACGAGACCAAACACCATGGATTGGCAGAAATATTCAACGAATTACTCCTCAATTGTATGTGACTCTGTTTCTGTCGCTAGATTAAGCGGGGTAGTAAGCACACCCGAGTAAGAACCCAGGCAACGGCGCACAGGTAGGGGGGGGGGGGTTAAT
>JGI26058J51888_1000131_pt1 | contig 51827 bp, 48 predicted proteins | sample HigsolmetaSP110D_FD_51888 | JGI IMG/M metagenome (IMG submission 51888) | reverse complement strand
TGNTTTCTTTCCTTTTTTTTTTTGTACGACTAGCCTGTATGAGCGCTTTTGTTCTTTTTTCCACTGCCATCATGAGTCCAGCGTAGCAAGAGATCTAGATGTATAACGAATGGTTAGGAAGACGGGTAGAGATAGAAACGGTATGGAACAGATTCGGTGTGTCGAATGTCAGAGATGTCTACGATTTTAGGTGACAGTAATCGACTTGCTTGGTGCATTGGTCGATGTGTAGCTCCCTGGGCAAGGTTACATACAGCAAAGTAGTAGAAACCAGAGAGATATCATCCCAGCAGTACCCGATACTAACTACTGTTGAACCAAAAGACAACATTACCAGTTGCAAGTTTTCAACCTTGTATACTTCAACATGCCCCTATAAAAGGTTGAAAGCTTGCCCAAGACTGACATCTTCATGTTATGTGAGGTTGCATATCCTCTGAGAGAGAACGAACAGTTCTCTGCACTGAAGTTTCAGTCTGCAGATGCCTTTGTAGCTCGAATTCTCTTGAATACTGTCGGTTGTCAATTTGTCTTGCAAGTTTTTGACCTTATACCAAAAAAAATGTTCTTCAATAGGTCATGAGACCGGTTTTGCTAGAGGAATGAATGATTGCCACTTCCTGCAATCTTTCTGGTAAAACCCCGGTCAGCCAGCCAGAGGACAGCTGACCCCAGCGAGAGATGGGGATCCTGCAGGTGTGAAACCCTGGCATTAAGTGGCACAGAGAGTGATGGTGACCTCTGAGAGGGTAAACACAACCTCAGTGTTAGCATTGAGCAAGCTTCCAACCTTGCAGGGGGGTGCGTGTTGGAGCATATAAGGTTGAAAACTTGCAAGACAAACTGGTACTGTGATATTTTTTTTTTTTTTGCTCAACTACCATTTACTGCCATCCATGCTCTGTTATCCATGTGATCGATATATTGCAAATCTAAAAACCTTTATTAGATATACGGTACATATACGTCGTATACATGGACTGGAGGGCATCTGCCCTTCAAGCTGCTGCTGCTTCTTCTTCCGCCATGCCTACGAGAGCTTGTGCCTCTCTGCTGAATTCAAAGATGCTTTTCTGACGGCTCAACAAAAACAGTATCTAACATCCTTGGATGCTCTCCGGGGTATGTACTACATATATAATGTAGACTAGGTATCTACCTAAGGTAGATTTCCAGTCCATCTATCAGCAGCAATCAAGCAAGATACTTTCCCGCAATGGATACGGGCAAAGGGAAATGAAGGGGTCGAACAAGTAAACAGAGAGGCTTTGGGATAACGAATTAATATGAAGCTAGACTAGCTGTCTAGATAAAGCGACAGAGAGGGTGTGTGGTAAGATAAGAATTACTAGAAGCTTCTCGGGCGTCTACAGGGCACAACATGCACAGAAGGAGAGTTGTTGCTGCTTGGATTCGGCTTGTTAGATCCTTTATGTCGTGCATTGGAGCGTCGCATCACGCGGTTAGGCATCTCTCTATCTATCTACATATCTACATATCTACGTACATGTGGCAGCTATTATTCGCACATGGAATACATAGATAGGTTTCTAGCATGGCCAACTTTCTTCCATTTGATGAGTAAGCAGTCAAGTAAGGGCCCCGTCTTTCATTCTTGAAGGCTCACCTGTTTCTGAAGAGTATGACTAAACGGGTAAACAGGGTGAGACTTTGGGATGAACAGATCAATGAATAGCGGACTAGCTATTATCTATGATGAGGTGATGAAGAACAATGAAGATTAGGACAGAGCCATATTCATCTGTGATTAGTCTTCTTTGACATGTCTGAGATCTTTCCAGAAGCTTTATCTAACTCTTTTAACCTTTATTGTGGGTCATGCTGCCACCCGACATCCTGAGACAATCCTGATAAAGAAGCAGGTATACTTAACAGAACTGATCAATTATCTCGGATGCAGGCATGTAGGACCCTGGACGGACCTATGCGGGTAGTGGTAGATGGGTGGTCCAAGAACGCCTGGCGTGCTATAGCTGAATACAAAGTATTATATATATACGGTAGGTTAGGTCGATGGCCTATCTGGTGGATATGTGGGATATGGACATATCATAGGTATCTACCTGTGTATCGAACTTGCTGTGCCAGTCACTTAGAACATTCTTATTATTATCGTTGTTAATTTAATTAGCTGGCTTACCGTCATCTGGACCTGGAACGAGTTGCTTCTGCTTCTACAGTACTATTCTATATCCTCTATTACTTGACACATGCACACACGCCGAAGACTCTGCTTCTATCCAACAGGAATGAGGAATCTTTTTTTAAAAAAAAAGGAAGTAATCTACACCTGAACAAGGCCCATCGTTTGGTCAGTCAGTCACTCGGTCACCCAGCCAGCTCAACTCTAGTCTATCCTGTGATGTGAACCGAGTCTATCTCCTTGTCTGGTTAATCTACCCGACTTGCCTTGCCTTGTCATCCGGTACCTACAGGGTACATTATTGTACATACCTAGGTGCATACACAGGAAGAAGTATGCATGTATTGACATTCGGTACCAACCTGCGCCTAGAGACTGCGGCTACGAAGTCTTGGGCAGGTCATCGGGTCCGAACGAGTCGGGGAGGAGCTGTCGATGCGTCAGCATTAATCTGTAGATATATACTAGTATATGCATGTCAGTGCAGAGTAGAAGGACAGACCTCTCCCATGGTCTTGACGGTGTACTTGCCGTCGATGTCGTACATGTACACAGGGAAGGAGGGGGTGGTGAACTCGCGCATGCTATCATGTCATCATATCAGAATCAGATCACGTCAGTAAAGACGCTGTTGACTGGGCTGATAAAGAAAAGGAAAGAAAATGGGAAACAAAATGGAAGCATACAACTGCCTGCACATGCCGCACGGCGAGGCGGCGGGCTTGATGTCGGTCGCGACGGCGATGGCCTTGAAGTCCTTGTGGCCAGCTACCTGTTTAGACACTCAGAATACATCCATATAATATATGTATATATAGAGAGAGAGAAAAAGGACATACAACAGCCGCCCCAAAGGCCACGCGCTCGGCGCAGATGCCGACGGGGTACGAGGCGTTCTCGACGTTGGCGCCGGAGATGTACTCGCCCTGCTCGGTGAGGAGGCAGGCGCCAACGCGGAACTTGGAGTAGGGGCCTGCAGAAGGTCAGCAGCGGGTTTTCATCACACTGCGTAGATTCGCAAACGGAACGATGTATCTACTCACAGTATGCGGTGGCCTTGGCGGCGATGGCCTTGGTGGAGAGGATCTCCAGCTCGGCGGGCGTGACGGGCGACGGGGCCATGGTGGGAGAGGTCGGTGTGGACGGGGTCTGGAGTGGCTGGCGGAGGGGCGCGAAGAAGAGAACGAATTGGCAGAGCAAAAGAAACAACCCTGCTGGCGTGCTACAGATCGTTCTTTATTTCCTGTCCACTTACGAGGGGCCCGTCTGCGTGGCGTTTCCACGTTGCGGTGTGTTAGTTACATGGAAAGCCATGTCTCTCAAGCTTCCCCGTCTCTCCGACGGGCCCGATCTCGATCCACCCCTTACCAACAATCGAAAACAAGATACACAAGCATGGCACCAAACACGCGTGAGGCCCAGAGATATTTCTGTATTTTCTTCTATCGACAGAATGCGAGTCGCCGCCCGCTTTTGTCTAACAACAGCGCCCAAACGCCTTTTTGTTTCATCCAAACCCTAGCTAACTAGCATCGAACATATACAGGAACTTCATGGCTCTTTGCAACGATGCAGAGGACAAAAAATAGAAGATGTGCCCCAGGAATTAAAAAGAGAAAATAAAAAACCAAAGAAAGAAAGAGCGAGCATCTGTGTGCTCGAATCGTCTATCCTCTATCCCAGGTAGTACCGCAGCCCCTCGTAAGTGGAGAAGATAAAGGCCGAGCTGGGCGCGGAGCGTCCGACGGTGATGCCGCACCCCCGGTACAGGCCCTTGAGGCCGTGCTGCTGCCACAGGGCCTTGCCGACGCTCCAGAAGGTCCGCCGGGCGCCGGAGAGCGACACGTCCTCCGTCTGCATCCGCGACTTGATCGTGTCGGCCGGGTAGAAGATGAAGTTGTAGCTGACGCCCGCCGCGGCGCCCGCCAGCATCTGCTGGTAGAGCGGCAGCGGCGGCGGGTCCGCGGAGCGCGCGGCGGCCGGCGAGTTGTTGTACTTGCGGCACAGCGCCGACACGCCCTCGTAGCTGCCAAACCACGCGGCCGAGCCGCCGGTCTCGCGGATCAGGGTGCCCAGCTGGCCGCGCCAGAAGCCGAGCAGGCCCTGGTGGCGGAAGACCGAGGCGATCAGGGCCAGCGGACCCGGCGGGCTAGGGTTGGCGGGCGAGAGCGGCACCTGCATCTTGCACTTGATGAGCTCGATGGGCGTGAGCAGCAGCGAGGTGAAGGCGCCCGAGGCGGCACCGCAGACCAGCAGGGCCGACAGCGGCAGGGGCTCGGTCGGCGAGTACAGGGTGGCCTGCAGCGCCTCCTGGATGATGCGGTAGCTGAAGAACAGGCTGCTGTTCTCGATGGCGGCGCCCACCAGAGGGGCGCTGATGCCCCGGTAGAGGCCGCGGATTCCCTCCACCTGGAACGACTGGCGGAAGCAGTCCAGGGGCCCGCTGTACCGGAGGGGCAGGTGGTCGGGCTGCGACTGGAGCCGCACCTTGACGGTGTCGAACGGGTACTCGATGAACTTGCCCGCGATGCCCGCGGCCTGGGGGAAGAGTCAGCAAGGGCAGATGGAATCCAATGGACGGGGGAAAACGCACAGATCCAAAGACTACATCCTTGACAGCCTCCATGCCCTGGTTCCGGGACAGAGAGGGGAGCTCGACGGGCACGTCATCGTTGATCGCTACAGCATGCTCTGCAGCCGCCATCAAGGCCGGGAGAGACGAGCGAAGCGGGGGTCAGGACTCGAACACGGCGACAGAGAGAGAGAGAGGAGGAAACGAGCGCTATCGACGGAGCATCGTATGGTGTCTGGAGAGAGAGCGGGAGAAGGTTGTGTGCGAGCCAGACGCGGGGCTGGGGGGGCGGGTGAGGGGGGATTTATGCGCCGTGCGAGGCAGACACTGCAGCCCGATGTCGCAAGGGGTCGTCAGCCCATGGAGACGAGGACGGGCCCGATGGGATCGCGTGCGAAGTGGAGAGCCGTGAGGGCGCTGGAGATGAATCATGAAGCACAAGCGACGAGATGGCGAAAAGCCTGGCGCGCCGGCCTCCACTTTCGCCGAGATCCGCTTATCTGATCGGCCTAAGATAATCGCCCGCCTCGCGCCGGCGCCGCCAAGAAGGGAAACGAGACGAGAAAACGCGAGACAAAAGGGCCAGACCCCCCACGAGGCTGGGAAAGAAGACGACGACGAAAACCTTTTCTCTCTCGCTGCCGACCATGTCGTCCTCTGCGACAGCTACGACCTCCTCCACCCCCGCCCCCGTCGTGGGCATGAGGAAGAACGGTGCGTACGACTTTTTTTCCCCTCCTCCCGCGACAGCCGCTGACCTCGACACAACTCCTCCACAGGCAAGAATTGGCATGCCCCCAAGAAGCCGTTCCGGCCCGGCGCCGGCTTGACCTCGTATGCGAAGCGTCTCGAGGAGCGCAAGCACCTGGCCGCCGTCAAGGAGCGCGAGCGCGAGATGAAGGAGGAGAAGGAGGCCGAGCGCCAGGTACGACATCTTTTCCTTCCTTTCCCCTTTTCTTCTTTGTGTCTTCCCTGCTGACTCTCCCAGGCCCGCATCCAGAAGATCAAGGAGCGCAGGGCGGCCAAGGAGGAGAAGATCCGCTACGAGAAGATGGCCGAGAAGATGCACCGCAAGCGCGTCGAGCGCCGCAAGCGCAAGGAGAAGCGCAACAAGCTGCTCCACTCGTGATCTTCTGCTCTTCCTCTATATCCATCTTTTTTTTCTTGTGTTCTTTTCTCTCTTGCATCCACGTTCCTGTTCTACGGCATCCAGGCGTTCATGTGGGTTCCACCGGTTGTTCTGCGCATGTACAGTATATACCTAGGTACCTAGCTTCGATCCACGAGAAAAATACCCAGCATATTCCAGACAGTGTTCGTAAGTAGCCGTGTGAGCTGTATTGGCGTAGGTGGCCCTGCTGTGCTGGTGCCCCGGCCAGCATCTGGCCCTGTCGTGTTCTTGGCAGAGATCAGCGCCCTGACACGTCGGGGTCACCATCGTACATATGCAGTATGCCTACTCCGTCCATATAGACTGGAGAGTCATAAACAGACGCAGACGGACGCAGACATCGCATCCTGCTCCTCCATGGATGCGTCCGTCGCCTCTCCAGCCCGCGGCTCCGCAGCCGCGCGGAACCAGCTCGCCAGCACGGTCGATCCCGCCCCCGTCTCCAGCAACAGCAGCAGCAGCAACAACAGGAACAACACCCGAGCCTCTCGCCGCCACGGACATGATGGACAGCGTGACGACGAGGACGAGAACGAGGACGACGCTGAGGAGCGGCACCGACACCGGCACCATCACCATCACCACCGGCCCCGCCGTCTGTTCATCGACACCAGCGACCTCGACCGCGACAAGCCCAAGCCCCGGCACAGGCACAAGCACTCCAAGTCCCGCGACGGCCGTCTGCCCCGGACCATGAGCTCCATCGCGGCCTCGAGCGGCGCCAGGAGCCTCTTCCCCACGCGCTCCTCGGCCGCCAAGGACAAGGACCGCGACGCGGACGATGGCCTGCTGCGGCCGACCCTGACGCGCAGCTCGCGCCTGGGGTCCGGCTCGACCAGCGGCCCGGGGACGGGGAGCAGGAAGGGCAGTCTGGTCGACGGCAGTCAGCTGGGCATGCCCCTGGGTCTGGTCAAGCGGAGGGAGATCCGGACGATGGAAGATCTCCAACGCGAGAGGGAGCGGAGGAAGCTGGGCGAAGCGTATGTGCTTCGACTATCCACCTATCTATCTATCTATATATATATCTTCTTTACTTGCTGACTTTTAACCAGCTCCCTGCGGTCCGCCCTGTCATCCATCGGCACCCTCGCGACGGACATCACCCGCCGCCTCGACTATACCTACTACAGCCTCCTGGAGAAGCTGTCCGCGCTCCATTCGACCATCGACTCCCTCCAGGAGCTGTCCGACTCCACGGCCCTCTTTTGCAGCGACTTCCAGCGCGAGACCTCCACCCTTGACCAGGAGGCCCGCAGGCAGCTCGAGGACTTCAAGGGGTTCCTGCCCCAGATCCAGAAGATCGACGCCCTCGAGCGCCGCATGAAGGCGGGACGGGAGAGGGTCGAGGCCCTCGGGGATCGCCTGGAAGCCGTCAAGGCCGAGATCGACGGCTGGGAGAGGAGGGAGAGGGAATGGCAGGCCCGGATCAGCAGACGGCTCCGCATCCTCTGGGCCGTCATGGGATCCGCCATCGTGATCCTGATCATCGCAGTCGTCATTCAGAACTGGCCGTCTGAGCCTCCGTCATCGTCTTCCGACGTGGAAACAGGCGTGGCGGTCTTCACGAATCAGTCCTTGGAGGCGGTAACGCATGCCGCAGACCAGGGCGAGCCATCGTTGAAGGACGGAAATCGAGGAGTCCACCTCGATTGGTCCCTGCTGCCGCTCGAGTTGGCGAATCTCCATGGAAGCGGAGAGTCGACCTGTCCGGTATCCGATCCGGCTACCCCTAAAGAGACAGAGAGAGAGTCTGAGAATGTCCCGTCGAAGCACATGGATGCTCTGCAAAAGTTGGATGAATTATGACAACCCGGTTCCTGGATCCAGATCCGGAACGAGCCCCGCCTGCCTAGGGTTCTATCCTCGGTGTCTTCTGCATATACTGACTACAGCCGTGTCATGATACCCAACATGCAACAGACGTGATGCCATGTCTTCTATCCCCTCGCCCGCCGAGTCCCGTAACTCCGCCATGTTGCAATTCAGTAGAAACCGCCCGCAGCTTCAAGGATCGATCAGCTACCTTCCTTCTTTTTCTTGTCCTCCACGATCTCGATATTTTCCTCCGGAATCTGCTTCCCATAGACTTCCACCAGCCAGTCATGGATCTCCTCACTCACGTCACCTTGCACCGTGATCTCCTCAGCCCCAGTGGGTGACTTGGTGACGGAGGAGCCGGTCGCGAACTTCTTTCCGAGATCCTTGGCAACCTTCTTGTTGTCCAGCCCGTGCACTTCGAGGCCGGAGACCACGGTAACGAACTTGCGCTTGTTGCGCTCGACCCGCTTGATCTGCACCTTGGCAGCAGCCTTGCGCTGCGCTTCGCGCGTCTCCGCCAGAGCTGCCTTGGCCTCCTTTTTGGCAGCATCTTTAGCCGCGCGCTCACGGGCCTCTACGGAGAGGGAGGAAAAGCTGGCGTTCAGAGCTTCTGAATTGACGGGAAACGGTTGTCAGTGACTGTCCTGCAGAGCCGGGGAAAGAGCCCATCGGAAGTGATCGCTCGTACCCTCAGAGTATAGCCGCTCATGCATGTCCGGATGGTTATTCTTGAGCCATTCCTCACACTTCTTGACAGTGCCGCCAAACTCGCAGTACTAAAATTCGGGCGTCAAGTCAGTGACCGGATCTCCGCAGACGCGTTTGTCCCGTCCGGGCGGTTGGGCTGCATGGCTGCTGGAGACGGTTCTCCATCCGGACAAATGTGGGCCGCAGAACAGGGGTCTTCCTACCTCTGGGGGTAGAGAACAAACTGATCACGACTGGAGTTAGTTCGTGGTCTTCTTGCGAAGTGTTTTTATGAAGAGGGGCACCTTGACGGTGCGGGCGCGGGGTCAACTCACCACCACAGTAGACGATGCGCCTTGCTCGGGGCTCGGCGGGGGCCCCGTCCGCTACTTCCGCCATCTTCTTGCCTTGGATCTTCCGCTGCTATCCCTTTTCGCGGCGGCCGATGGACGTGATGTTGATATCGGCAGGCAAACTCTGGGCTTGAAGCTGCGCATCACCGCGCGGGGTCGGGATCATAGTGCCTCCGGTCCCGTGGCCTCCGCCCGATGCCGCTAACCACATCGGGAGACTATCAGGGAAGCTTTCCTGGTGTTTTGACAGCTATTGTCCAAGAACATGGCGTTTCAGAATGATTTTCAATAACTCCTATGTCTGTCTGCTTGATACCCTTTGTTGACGAACCTTTTGAAATCACCGCAAGAAACTTGGTCATAAAGACTGAGACGAGACCCCGACCCCTTGTCTACTACAGTACTGTACAATAATTAATCTAGAGCGCTTCATTGGATAGAAATAGAGAATAGAAGGGATTCACTCATGGACAATTACTGTTAAGGCTGGCTGCTCTAGCCTTCATCCAATATTCAATGTGACCGATTCGAAGGACGCACGTCGAACCTCTGGAGCTAACGCATATTAAGCCGATGTCTGATCAGTTCTATGTACTTGGAATTACGGAAACACACAGTGCTCATTTCAGAAAAGAAATTTGCCAATTAGGATGAGGATGAATGTTTGTGGTATGAATATCCCGCGAATGCTCCAGCTGCTCGTCCTGTGTCTTGCTCCTGCAAACCAGTCTGACCCTGCCTGTAGTACAGCACAATTCCGGAATGGGCACAGACCTGGACAAGATGAACTTCAGAGAGCGGTGTATGAGGGATAGCTTGAAGAGACGATATCTTTGGGCTTTTGTTGACTACTTTGATTGTTGAGGATTTCTAAGATAGCTTCACCTAGATATATACTGCTAAGCAGCCTCTTCGTCGTCGTTTTTGAACGATAGTGGGCTGCCTCTGCTGACATTAGCCCTCTCGAACTTGCCTACTCCGTACGTTCTGTTCCTTGACCCATATCGCTTGCAGGCTCGGGGTATTCCTAGCGTCTCGATTGTCAGCGGATAGTCAAAAGCAGGAATGGACCCGACACCGCCCAGCAATGCCGGGTGAATCTAGCACCGAGATTTAGGTATTTGGATTGCATGCACATGAAGTGCCGAGGCGATGCTGCAATGCACTGTACTCCGTACAGTAGTATGTACAGTACATACATACATCGGTGGATATGTATTCCGTAGGTAGTGGATACGGCCAGATATGGTATGTGGTATACTACAGAGCGGCGCGTCATACCAACTACCTCCCCGGATCAGTCACCGGGTAGCTACCTAGGTAGATAGGTAGCGTCAAGTCGAAAATCGTCTCATTGCTTGCATGCATACTTGCTTGCATGCATGTATGTACACACATGTACCTAATAATAATATAATGCATGCATACCTCGCGTGCTAACTACCCGCCCACCCACCTAAACGAACCCTTGGCCTCTGTAGTAGATAATGCTTCCAGGGTTCATGTCCGTGCCGTGTCCTTCCAATAATGATGGGTCTATTATCTACGGAGTAGACGGACGGGGGCTAATATAGCGTCCATGAAGAAGAGTCAATCATGATCAATCGATTGATCCGGGGAAGACCTGCTAAACTAAAGCCTTAGCGTTCGAGCTACAGTTCGTCATCTGTCTGTGGGGGCCGTTGAGAACGGTCGCAGAACCTTGTAAAACAGCTGGAGTACAGGGAGCTACTAGTTACTACCTAACCAATCGATCCAGGTTGCTTTAGCTACATGTACTGTACATGCAACTAATAATAATAATGTATGTCTCGTCAAGCAAGCTGGACCGGTCTATTATATTAATATTATGTACATGCATGCATGCCTCCCTGCAAGCATTAGCCGCGTAAGGATGCACGGAAACATCGAGCTCCCAAATCTTCTTCGATTTCCCCGCCTCGGGATATTCTATTCCATGTGGATTCTTTCTTGTCTGATGTATTGGCGGAGCAAGCACGGGCACTCTGAAACGTTGTTCAGCGGCAGCATCTGCATAGAACTGACGACAGCCATCCTTGTCATACCTCGCACCCGAATGCGCAGGTATGCCTGATCGAGACCTGTGTGCCTACAGACCCCGGAGACCATGGCAGGAAGAATGCGGAGATGGACATATTGGGGTATAGTAGGTCAGAGCTCTCAATTCTGCGCCAGAGGTACGTGCCATTTCCTGTTTTCGTACATGTACAGTACTTTGATGCTTATCAGTATATAGTAAATGGGCCCAAAGTTACGAATGTACCACACATACGTACGTCCTACGCATCCGGAGATATCCTCATGTGCGGGGTAGAGGAAGCGTCCATGCTGCTGAGATGTTACGTTCGCAGCTATCCCTCCCTGTACTGTACTGCAGATCGACGACACGGACCAGTTCGTTTTCCATTAATGTCCGAGGAAATGAACGATGTTTCAGGGATGGCATCGTCCCAGGATAGACAAAGAACGTCAGACATGGAAGACCGTGGCCAATCAAGGTGCAGAAAGGAGGAGTGTGCGGCGCATCTCCCCTGTGTTTGGCATGCTTTGGAATACATACATGCATATGGAAATCGTAGGGATTTCTGCCTGTCTGTTCCGATGGAGGCCTCGGGCAGATATGGCAATCCTGCAAGCCAGGCAGTGAGGCCTTGTATGCCCTAGGCTCCCAGGCCAGGAGCTGCTTGTGCTCTGCTTGAGGTGATGGATTCGGGGGCAAGACGGGTGCGGCGCCAGAGCCTCAGATCCCGATTTCCCGTCGCGGGTTCTTTGGCAAGGTCGCAGATAAGAGGATCCTCCTTGTCAGCGGAGGACCGGATCAGCCCGTCCGGCGGCCTTATCTCGCAGATCTGCCGTGACGGCGAGGGAGCTCTGATGCAAGGATGAGGATGCGTCCTCGGGCCTGGACTGCCAGCGGACGCATGGACAAGTCGACCGGGCGCGAGGCGAGCGGCTGAGATCTTCTGCCGTGCTCTGGCTGCAGGCGCACAGACGGCGCGCGGCCGGCTTTCGCGTCCCGGAAGGCTAACCGTGCAGCGGCAGATGGATATCAGACCGGGCAGACAAAAAACTCCCGGGGACCTTTGGAGATACAGCATGTTGTGTTTGTCCATTGGTAGCAAAACACCTCTTTGCTGTATCTTCTACAAGTACGGAGCACCAACCTTGGGGAAGACGCCAGACCGCTGCTCCGAACCAAGATGCTCACGCTCTTCGAAAACACCGTCACGGACCTTGTCTCCATCCATGACGGCAGATGCGCCGGCGCTTGCCCGTCGGGCCCGCAATTCTACTGCGTCCGTCTGTATACTACTCTCTCGGGAAGTAGCACGGCAGCGCCAACGGGTCTGCATGGATCGTCTCGCGCGTCTACCGCCGCAGACGTAGACGTCGAGGCCGGGCATTTTCTCTGGTCGCAGTCCTGAGGCCTCCACTTGGTGCGGTGACGCGAGCAACAAGAGATGCCGGAAAGACTCCTGCTGGTCCGGCCTCGCCCCTCTCCATCTGCGCCACCATACCCTGCCACCAGCAGCCTGACAGGAAACCTGACAGTAACAGGAAGCAATCCGTTTTGTCTGTTGCTCTCGCTGCCCATGTCTATGTCCATTTCTCCACGGCGAAGGGGAATTTGCTTCGGGGAAAGAATAATGTCGAGATCCCATGGGACAGCCGCAGTGGCATGGCAGCTGCTAAAACTGACGCAGTAGATAAGCTAGATCGCGAGTGTAACGAATGCCCTGCTGGTCCCTCATCTCACACCTATGCTGGGAGGAGGGGAATGCTATGTCCCTGGGTACAGTGGCAAGTGGAAACGACGAGCCTCCTTGGCAGTGATCCATAGACCAAGCCTATGGTGCAAGCCGAGATTTCCACGAAAGGAAGTTTCTAAAAATTCTCCTGCGCACGAGCTCCCGTATTGTAGCAAGGCAGGTAGTGTGGCCTTGGCCAGGTTGCGGGTGCTGGACCTGCGCCCGTTTCGCAATTGCTTATTTGACCGGACCGATAATAATATGGTCATGGCCGGATTCCTCGACCGAGATCCTGTATCAAGATATTATATTTCAACGTTGACCCTGTACCATATACCGTGGGAAGTTGGTCCCTGTCTGTCGACTGCATGGGAAAAGGGACAATGCCATCGCCATGCTCCTGCACCGGAACCGGGGGTCCATGCTTCCAGGGAATCTTGAACGACGATGGCGTGCTCTTCCGGCCGTGACTGCATCGCGACAGACATGGTAACCCGTTAGCGACATTGAACCCTCGACGGGCCTGCTGTTTTCCTCTGGAACAGGCCGGGGTCGATGTTGTGCCATCGATAAGCAGACGTTTGCCAACGGCCGGCCGGATGCAACGGCATTGGTCCGATGCCCGGCTGGGGATCTGACCCCGGCCGCGGGGGAAACCGTGGCGCTCGGGACGGCGACGGAGCATCGCGCCCTTTATGACCGTCACCTTCCCGGCTTGGTCTGCGTCGCTCCCCTTCCAACTCTCTCTCTCTCTGCAAGGCCCGGGGCGGTCTTGTAGCCCGGTCTCTTCCTATATAAATATATATATGCGCTCAGCTCCCTCCCGCCGTGCGATCCCCGATGGACGGACCGTTGATGACACCGTGAGTGTCGCATGATGTATGCCCGTCCTCGTCGGTCCCAGTCCTCTTGATCGACGCGCAGCATCACCGTCTCCGCCGGTCGTGCGCCATCTTTTCCCACCGTGGCCTGCTAGGAGCGCTTGACGGCCCGTTCTCTCGATTCAGCCATTTCCGAGAGCCCAGGCCGTTGGCTCTTATCGTCGTGTATTTCCCGTCCATCCCCCACGATCGCCATTTCTTCTGCGTCTCGTCCAGACTCTGCCTGGTCAGTCTCCAGCCTTTCTGCCGGACACCTGGCTGGGTCTTCATTGCTGTTCTGTTCTGGTGCATTAACTTGGCCAGGCCCGGCCTTGAAAGGGAACACAGATTTTACCGCCCGGGCTTGCGAACCGGCCGAGGAAGGAACGCTGTGTGTGCGAACCTACGTTCCCCCTCCCCCCCCACGCACGGTGTCTCCGACTCTTCTCACTCGATTGATTCGTCGGAGGTCGCCGCTCCAACTTGTTTTGTGCTGTAACTTGGCCGCATTGAACTTTCCTATTGTGATTATCGTACGGTGTGCGCTCGACCCGATGCCATCGTTAAGATGACCGCTGTGTTCCCCGCTCCCCGCGAAAGGGACTCCCGCTTCTCGCCAGATCCGTTGCACCGCCCCACCGCTGAGACATATTGGTTGGGGGGTCAAAGTGCATTTCCAAAGTCGCCCATGTACGGGTACACGCCCACGGGGTTTCCCAACTCCATTGCGTCGTCTGCATCCTCGACCGTTCCCTCCTCCCCCGAGTTCGCAAACTCATACCCAGACGGGCTGCCCTACACTCCCACCACCGCTAGCAGCCTGTCTCTCAGCACAAGTGGCGAACAGGAAGAGGACGGGATCGTGCTCCCTTGCTACGATGCCGACAACTACGGCGGACAAGGAAGAAAAGACGGCGATCACCCCGACGTGGCATCGGCCAACCCATCGTCAGAGACGCCTGGCGGCACATCATCCCCATGCCCCTCGCCCCCCAGCATACCAGTCATTTGCAGGGCTGCCAGCGATGATACGTCAATAGAGGCAGAACCGTCGAGACATGTCGACTATCTTTCCCACGAGTGGGAGGAGGAAGATATCTGGGCGTCGTGGCGCTACGTCGTGGCGCGGAGAAATGTCTATAGCAATGGTGTCAGGCTGGAAAACGCTTCGTGGAGGTCCTGGGCAAAGTCGAAGTACAACCTGCGGACTGTTTCGCCTGAGACGCTGAACTGGTAAGATGACATCTGCACATGGCGGGAATGCCAAGTCTGCATCCATCCATGCCCCTATTGAGCTAATGGTTACCAGGCTAAAAGACTGCGACGTGACCTGGTTGTACGGTCCGTTGCAGACAGATAGAAAGCGCTCAACGACCTCTAACACGTCACCTGCGCCGAGTCGCCTCTCTACGCCGAGCTCGTCGACAGAGAAAAAGTCTATCTTGAAGAAAAGAACTGCGTCGGAGACCATTTTACAGCGTTCTCTGTCACAGCACACTTTGCTGAAGCATGCTGGGGCGATCCTCAAGGCACGGGAAGCCGAGAATCCCCGCGGGTGGTCCTCCTTTGAAAGGACTATGCCGGATAGAACGCGGGGAGCTGACTCGGTGTTTGGCTCAGTGGGTACTACCCCCACCACTGCTACTTCCTCCGGCCTTTCTTCGCCCAAGGAAAGACGCCATATCCATTTCAACAATGAAGTCGTGCAGTGTATCGCGGTCGAGACGAAAGACGGGGAGGACGAGGATGACTACTGGTCTTATCCATTCGAGGACGACGAATCGTCGGATGACGGGATCGTGATGATGAAGCAATGTGCTCCAAGGGCTCCAATCAGCAGCAGAAATACGTCCCGCAGGGGCTTCGACGGAGAGAACAAGACCATTGCACCATTGCCGCCGACGACACTCAAGTACCGGGGAGACACACCAGAGCCACCTGCAAATCCGGTGGATCAGCACGATTGCTGGCCCTTAGTCTCGAAGCCGTCCCCAACACCTTCCGTGGAGACGCTACGGCCTCCGAAGCCAGAAGCGAACTTCCTCCTTGATGACGACGACGATGAATTGGACTTGAATTGGCAACCAAAACGGTCCGAATGCGATTACAGTCAAGACCGCCCGTGGTTTATTAATTTTGCAGACGAGGAAGAGCCTTCCAATTCCGGTCTCTTTGACAAAGTTGTCGATACTATCAACACCGCCAGGGACATTGCGCATGTGATATGGAACGTGGGTTGGCGACGCTGAACTGGCCAGCCAAGCTTCTGGCTAGAGTTTGCGAGGATCTTTGCTCTGCCTATCAACATTTGACAACCTGCTCACGGTTCAAAACACCTCTTTCGATTTGGCAGTGCCTTTTTTTTTCCTGCTTGATATGCATTTTGGGAGTTATGGGAAATGGTCTTCTCTGGGATGATTACACTGGTGGAGATGGGGGAAGGAAGAGATGAACGGACATGGCTGATTCCTGGAGTTCGGGGTGTGGCTGGGGTGCAGAAGTCGACTTGATATGCGTCACGTATTTCTTTCTTCCCTGTACGGCACGTGAAGCAGACGGTCTTGTATAGACAGAGGCCATGGGATTCCTTCTTATGATGAAGGACTCTATAATTATATTCTGTGTATCTAATAGCAGACCCTGGTTCCCCAGTGACTCGATCCGCGCAGTGCTTGGGTGCCTCATGCGTAGCCATCGTGTATGCGCCTGTGCCGCCGACATGGGTGAAGCCAAGAGCGGAACGAGCGCTAGCGGGTGCTCGCTGGCCAGCTCCGATCGGGCCGCCCGGCGCGGGGATCAACGGTCTCGACTCGCGAACCATGGCCCCGTGCTTGCGGCAGAACCCCTGATCCGCATCCCGCGGCGCGGCCGCAAACCACCGTCCCCAACCCAGCACCACGTCAAGGTCCCTATCTGCATCTCCCAGACGAAGGTGATATCGTAGCGGTCGCACGATTTGTCAGTGAGCAGCCGAAGCGGGACTGCGCGCCCATCATGGACGGCATCAACGTCTCCGAACTAGTCGAAAGGCTAGGGAGCGACGAGGATGCCGTGCGCAAGATGGCGGTCTTCAAGCTTCAGGGAAGCATTGGAGATCCGTCGTTTGCAGATACCTTCATCGCCGAGGGTGGACTGACCAAGTTGCGGTACCTCACCCTGCATGCGACGGGAAATACATTGGCATACAGTTTGACGAGCTTTGCAAGACTACTCGAAGTCGACAAGGGCTGGGAATTTGTCGACCAGGAACTCGTAGAGAGGGTAAGCTGAGGATCAATGGCCTGTCTCAGTCCTTCGCAATCCACCTTTTTTTTTAATATCCCCCCCTTTGCGTTCCTTCTGCTTGTTGCACGAACGCCTTCATCAAAGACTGATTGGTCGCCGTCCTTCCAGATCGTCGAGCTTATCGTCACCCATCCCCTCGTCAACATACTTCGTGGAGCAATGTCTATCCTTGTTTCTATAGTCTCGCGCCCTCACACCTCCGATTGCTCGTCGCAACCAGGGCTGTTCGGTTTCCGCGCCCTGAAACCCGCTATTGCCGTCTACCCGCAATTCCTCGAGATGTTGGTCAGCAGGCTTTCCTCGGCAGATCACGCGCTGTGCGCCAATGCGTTGCAGTTGATCAACTCCTTGATGAGAGACTCGATCACTAATGACTCGGAGTCGGAGTGGCCCAAATTCATCAAGAGACTGCAGGACCTTGGTGTTATCAGAGCGGTATATGTGTTGATGCAGGGATCAGCGCTGCAGGACCACGCGCATCCACTTATCGAGTTCCAGTCACTCACAAAGGTGCTCCTGAGGAAGTGGAGAGATGTTCCTGTGGACCTGGAGAAACCGGATCACAGGAGAGCCCTCAAGGGAATCCATCTAGCCAGTAATCCTCCCGAGAAACACCAAGACAAGACGGCAGAAAACGGCGATGATACTCGGCGGTCAAAAAGACATAACCCGGAAAAATGGAGACGGCTTGGATTCGAGTCGGAGAACCCCGCAGAGGACTTTCAGGAGACGGGATTCCTGGGCATGATGGATTTGACAGACTACGTAATGAAACATCAAGATGAGTTTCAGAAGATGCTCCTTGAACAGTCGACTAAGCCGCCAGAGCAGCGGTGTCCGATCGCGCGAGCATCATTGGCGGTGACTTCGATCCTATACGAACATTTTGAGGTCGACAAGTCGGCCATGGAGGATGCCAAAAGCTACCTTGTTCTGGAGTCCCGCTCCGACTTTGACAGGCTGTTCAAGCCTCTGCTGTTGCATTGGTCCCGACTACATGTCGCGGGACTGCATGCTTTCTTCCGTCTTTGGAAAGCCACCGGGGCAGAAGTGGAAGACTTTGACAAAATTGTCGAGCTTGTGCGTATTCTCATCGAATCCGTGGTGGGAGGTGCCCCACGTACGAAAGACGTGCAAGATGTTGAGGAGGAGATGGAGGATTTCGAATATCAGCGGTTGCGTGAACTTCAAATGGAGTTGTTGGAACTCACATACGAAGATGTGTGGGGCCAGCATTTGCGACAAGTACGCGACGAGCTCCGGCACGAGGCCCTGCAGTTCGTCAAGGAACAGCGCATTCGATGCTTGCTGCAAGGCGCTTGGTTCCCCAACGAGCCGAGCCACAAGCCAGAAAGTGGACAAGGCGGGAAACAAGACTCGAAGAGATCAGCGGCCACGTCGTACAAATATGTTCAATTGTCTCATAATCGGCGGTACCTGCACTTTGGTGATTTCGAGTCAATGGACGAGAAGACTCCAGAGCTGGATGCTCTTCCCGAAAAGAGTAAGGACTTTAATATTGCTTTTACAATAATTTCGGATGGCAGACTAATAATCTTCTTTTGTAGTTGACTTGTCGATCGTCTCGTCTGTCGTCTCCAACGTTTCGGCTGAACCCGATGATACCTCTGGCTCGACAATCAAGACGCTCCCGCACCATTCGTCTACCAAGATAACCATCCACGGTTATGTCCCCTCTACAAGTTCTGCCACTGGAAATACACCAAAGGGCCATGGCCATGCCCGTTCAGCCAGCAAGGCGACTCAGAAGGAAGTCGTCCTGCTAACACTGCGTCCGCAGTCCCACAGCATTGCATCTGAGTGGCTTGACGGTCTGCTCATGCTTTTGAACCAACAGCCCATCACGGCAGAGACCAACAAACTGATCAACCTAGTCAGCAACTATGGACTTAAGATCCGGTTGCTCAATGTCAGATTTAATGATCCAGCGTTTGCCAGGGAGCCACCGGAAGTTCCCAGCCGGGAAGGTCTCGACGAGGACTACTATTATGATATCCTCGGAGGAGCGTGATGGAATGTTATCAGTATCGTTTTGATTGTAGGTGTCTCCGCTGGCGTTTCTCGGTACTCTGTCATCCGACGCTGATGTAAAGTCATTAATTTTGATACCTCGGGTTGGTGACACTCTCGCATCTCGCCCGTGATTGACCGGGTCGGGTTTTCGTTGGTGGCATATACTTTCTGCAGTATGTTCGTCATTGTATTTTGTAATTTCGTTCAAATACCCCAGTAGTTGGTCCGGTTTCTGTTATTAATGATAATGCCAATACGTATTGTGCAGTACATACTCCGCCTGCTGTCCCATGGATTGAAGGGCAGTTGTCTCCTCCTGTAATGTGATTCTTGTCTGCCTCAGCCAGTTGGTAGAAGATGGATCCCCTGACGGAGACTAGCATTTACACTCGAGGGCTTGGTGATAATAATTTAATAAAACGCGGGGAGAATCAAATTCGAGTCAACGCCGCAAACCCCGGCGCGGCGCGGCGCGGTCTTGGCCTCCCAGTCACGCCCCCGAGCGGGACTTGAACCTCTCAAAAAGTCGCGCCCAGCGGCGACGATATCCGGTACAGTACCCGTCTTTCAGAACAAGTCTCACGCGTCTCCGCCGCGTGTCCAGGTCAATGATGCTCATATAATGCTTCCGCATACAATGGTATTAGACGCACCGCTGGCTACCTCCAACCATGGCTGCTCCTCCCGCCAAGAGGCAGCGGAGAATGGTCATCTTGTCTTCGGACGATGAGGCCGACGCGCAGGCAGACGAGGAGAACAACGCAGGACTGAAGGGTCTACCGGGACGCACAGCGCAGTCCAAGGGCTCAGAGAGCAGCGTCTTGACGTTAACAAGCAACCAGACCGCATCGAAAACCCGAGCTCCGCTCTCCCTGCCTTCTCGATCCAAGTTCAGAGCGTCTGGGGATACGTTCCGCAGCACCAGTCGAAGCCAAAGGACTCCTTCTTCATCTCCAGAGAAGAGAAAGACGCGCCCGAACATACCAGATGATGCGGCTACATCCAGGTCTCTATACAACTTCTTGCAGCCCGCCACGGAGGAGCAGCGGTGGTCGACACGGAAAGTTGAGACCAAGCCCATACCGGGACAGAAAACGGAGGAGATCGAAGACGTAGACGACCTGATTGAAGATGATTACGACTCTTACGATGAGATTTTCTCACAGCATATTATCACCGGTGGAGAGGTGAGCATGCGGGAAGGATCCGTCTCACAACCTGATCGTCGGAAATCATCAGCCTCTCGCTCATCTTCCTCCAACGGCGTTGTCAAGCCAAGCAAGCCGGCCAGCTCCACAAAGCGTTTCCTGATGCCAGCAAGTCCTGATCGCAGCCATCCTGTTCAACGGTTCAAGACGGCCTCTGAATCAACGAAAGACGACCAGCGTCCGTGGGCGGAACGTTATGCTCCTTCGGATCTTGATGAATTGGCAGTCCATAAGAAGAAAGTGGCCGATGTTCAAAACTGGCTAACGGAGGTCTTCATGAGGAGAAGTCGACGTGTGTGTATTCTTCTTTGTTCCAATTTCCCCGGTTTTCCGCGGTGGTTGCAATTTTAGGGAACATGTGTGTTCATTGCTGACTGATGCAGAGGTTACTTGTACTCCGTGGCCCTGCAGGGAGCGGAAAGACAACTACCATCTCGTTGCTGTCTAAAGCTATGGGTTATGACATTATTGAATGGAAGAATCCATTAGGGTTCGAATATGCTGCTCAGGAATATACATCCACGAGCGCACAGTTCGAGGAGTTCCTTGGACGGGGCGACAAGTTTGGGACACTCGATCTGGATGACACGCCTGAAACTACTAGAACGACGGGAGATTCCCAAGTGGCTTCCAGGCGGCGCATCCTGCTCATCGAAGAGTTTCCAAGTACGCTGAGTTGGACTTCGTCTGCCCTCGCCGCATTTCGATTGTCCCTCCAGAGATATCTGGCTGCAAATGTCCCATCCCGCTGCACGAATTCTTTACCCGGCACTCTCGGGACAGAATTGAGTCCTCCTGTCGTGATAATAGTCTCCGAAACACTTCTGAGCACAACCACTGCTTTATCGGACAATTTCACCGTCCACAGATTGCTGGGTCCAGAGATATGCAACCACCCGGGTACGAGTATCATCGAATTCAACCGCATTGCGCCCACGTTTATGTCGAAGGCGCTTGATCTGGTCCTCAAGAAGGAGGCCCGGCATTCCAAACGAAAAAGAATTCCTGGTCCCGCTGTTCTGAAGAAGATTTCCGAGATGGGTGATATACGGAGCGCAATTTCCTCCCTGGAATTTCTATGTCTTCGAGACGACACTGCAGACTGGGGGGGTAGAGTGGCCGCCAAATTGAAGAGGTCCGATCAGAATGGTGTCGCCCTCACGGCCATGGAAAGAGAATCGTTGGTGACGGTAACGCAGAGGGAAGCAAGCCTCGGGATATTTCATGCTGTCGGAAAGGTGGTGTACAACAAGCGCGAAGATGCAGCTCTTGCACCAGAGGGCAGCATCAAGCTGCCTCCGCCCCCTGAACATTTACGCCATCACGCGCATCCGAAAATCTCCCAGGTCTCCGTCGACGATCTCATGAATGAGATAGGAACGGATATCCAGACATTCATATCGGCTCTGCATGAGAATTACGTGCCATCTTGCGATGGTCCATCCTTCACAGACTGCCTCGATGGCTGCATAGAGGCGCTTTCCGAGAGCGACCTCTTGGGTCGTACTACTCGCCAAAGCTTACAGGCAAGTCGAACCGGAGTAGGAGCCGCCCGCGGTGCGTTTCAGGGCAGCGGTGCGAGCGTTGATATTCTGCGGCAGGATGAGATTAGTTTCCAGGTCGCTGTGCGGGGGCTCTTGTTTGCTCTTCCCTACCCCGTAAAGAGGCGTGTGACACAGGCTGGCGGTGGAGGTCGCGCAGGTGATGCGCACAAGATGTTTTTCCCTACTTCATTACAGCTGTGGAAACGAATTGAGGAAGTGGAGGGCCTGGTGGATATCTGGATGCGACGTTGTTTGAACCCATCTTCCACGGCAGGTGCTGTCGGTGATGGTTCAAGAATGGCTTCCAAGCCAGAAGGCGTGGAGTCCTGGAACAGCCGTCGGTTCACTCACGCTGCTTCTGCCGATCAAGGCGATCGTGCTCATCTACCGGCGATGACGGTGACGATGATTTCTCGTGATGACGCGCTGCTTCAGCAACTTCCCTACATGGCCATGATTCTAGGAGATACAGCCGAAGCAGGAGAACTGAAGAAGATCACGCGATTCCACGGCATCGCCGCTCAAAGGGACTATATACCGGACGATGATCTTCTCGAGGGTCTCGACGGACAGATCGAGTCTTGGGCGACTGATCGGGAACCGTGGATTCCTCAGAAACAAGAAACGCAGTTGCGGAAACAGCAAAATTCGAGCAGTACATTCGGGCCGAAGCTGCCACCGCCCGTTGGGGAGGTTGCTGAAAAGTTAATCCTAAGTGACGATGACATAGAAGATTATTGATCTGTTCGGATAGATTTCGTATGTCTGGTCTGGTAATATTTCAATTGGATCGGAGGTCAGTTGGTCTTGGAGTTAGCGGTTCATGACGGTCTCATTGGATGAGGAAATGAATGTATCCTATCTACCTTACATAGACCACCGAGTACAGTACAAGGGCTCATCGCTATATCCACAATTCAGAGGATTGTCTCAACGAATGGTCTCCATTGTAAAACAAATATGTCAAGTAGGATAACTCGGAGTTGGTATCATAGCGTTGGCCGAGCTAGCGGAAGTCCATACACTGTCTTTGTCATCAATCTCCGCACCGCAAACCCGGTGAGGGCGCATTTACGGGGAAACGACCTCTGCTGCCAATCTTTTCCCCCGTATTCTATACCTAGTCTTCTTCCCCCCTTCTTTTGACCGCGAGAGGCGCAAAGAAGCAGGCGAAGATCCGGTGGCAGCGCCAGGCCACGTAGAGGTCAGTACGCTCACGCTCCCTTCTGCCCTCTTCAACAATTCTGCTGTGTCACCACTCACTGCAGGTTCTGAACTTCAGGATATAGCTAACGATCCTTTCTTCCTCAGGCCTGAACCCCTGGTAAAATGCCAGGCCCTCGCAATGACGCGTTAACGCGAAGAAAAGGCTATCCACCCGCGCGGTCTCCCGGCCCGCTGTCGGACAATAAGGCCAGCTCGCCAGACGGACAGACGCTGATGAACGGCAGTGGCAGCCTACGTTCCTCTCAACACTTGAAGGGTAGAAGTAGCAGGAAAGGCGCAAAGCCGGGAGTCGATGGGGAGACACACTGCGATCTGGCAGCCATGGCTAGCGCCGCGACTCAGACGACTCTACCCGCGTGGGTAAATATGGTAGTCATGGTCTCCTTGATATTCGGAGGCTGCTGCGCGAACGTATGTGATATCTCAGCGGCGTGGAGTCAACAACTGCTGACTTGCGACGCAGGTCTTTGCGCTCGAGGCTATCGTCAAGTGAGTTGCTGCAGCTGAGACCATAGAGGGAAACACCGCTGACGATTCCTATATAGAGATGAACCGAGTTCTGGTGAGCTAGTTCCGCTTCAGTTATGACCGTCAGAAATGAATTGTTTCTGACCGGGTGCCTTATAGGCCCTCTAATTACATTTGTCCAATTTGTAGTCACCGCGCTCTTCACGCTCCCTGCTTTCCTATCCTTCTCCGCAGGACCTCGGTCGCTCTTCCTCAGGCCGCGAGCTGTTCCGATTAAATCATGGTTGATATACACGGCGTTCTTTATGACCGTCAATCTCTTGAACAATTGGGCGTTCGCCTACAAGATCTCTGTTCCACTACACATCATCCTTCGGTCAGGTGGCCCCGTGTCCTCTATGGCCGTTGGATACCTCTATAATTCCAAGCGATATTCGCGGATGCAAGTCCTGGCGGTATTACTGCTCACGCTGGGAGTTGTTGGAGCGGCCCTGGCAGACGCTAGTGCGAAGGGTCAATCCATGGAAATCGGGATCGGTTCGGACGAAGATGGCTCCTCGCTGATCACGTCCGTGACCGGATTCATGATCCTCGCTCTGGCGATGATTCTCGCCTCGTTCCAAGGAGTCTATGCGGACCGACTCTATGAGATGTACGGCCGAAGTCACTGGCGAGAGGCGCTCCTCTACTCGCACATGCTGTCTTTGCCATTCTTCCTGCCGACCTACCCCCATCTCTCGTCCCAGTTTCGAGCCTTACTCTCCTCCCCGCCGATGCTCTCGCTGCTTTCCAGCGTAGTCGCGGATGACGAGCTTACGCTCGCCAACTCCACGTCCACTGTCTTTGGGGCAGTTGCGGCGACGACCGCTCCCGTTTCTTCAGAAACTCTTTCCACGTCGATCAACAGCGCTGCTACCTCGCTTCTTCTCACCCTTTCAAAGCAGCCTCTTGTTCGCTCAATCCTCGCCCGAACGCCTGTCAAGGTCGCCTACTTGCTGCTGAATGCTGTGACCCAATACCTGTGTATCCGTGGTGTGCATTTACTCTCGGCGAATTCGTCGTCGCTGACCGTTACTATTGTTTTGAACATCCGCAAACTCGTGTCGCTACTACTGTCTATTTACCTTTTTGGGAATGTGCTCGCTACCGGCGTGCTCGTGGGCGCTGCTCTCGTCTTCATCGGGGGTGGTCTGTACGGTTTTGAGGGCGCTCGGTTGAGGAAGAGGAAAGAGGCACGCAAAACGGAGTGAAACACGGGCTGTTTTATTTGCCCCTACGGTAGATAGATGCTTTCCTGGAACAAGGCAGGGATTTTTCTACCTGGCCCGCATGGTGAGGTCACACCTGCGCTCAACGCGCAGATATAGGTTTTGTCTCATGGCTGCTTTTTTGTTCGGGTTGAGCATTCAGATGGCTCCCCTCGCGTGCCTTTATGTGCCTAGAATTGATGGCGTCCTTGTCTACAAAAATATAGATTACATTGCACAGTGCTCTCGAGATTAACGATGGAAGTAAATTCGAGACCTGGGACCGTACCTGATTAACCACAATCCCAAATGTGTCTTAGGTTCTAGAGGCAAGAGGGGGGGGGAAATGACGAAAAATCAGACGACACCACGCGGGTTCGAACCGCGGCCCCCGAAGGGAGTTGGTTTCAAGCCAACCGCCTTAGACCACTCGGCCATAGTGCCATCCTTTAACTTGGTACGGTTCCCAGAAAAGCTGAAGAGTAAAACCACATATGAGGGATTGATGCTCTAACGAATTTTAATACAGTCTTGGAGGGGTCCCATATAGTAGTATCACTGCAGAAAAGCTGTGCCAGTTTAGCCTTTGGCTATATGTGAAAATCACGCAAAAATAACTTAGATGGATTCCAGCATAATGCTTTTCTTTTTCTGCTGCGCTTCCGCTGTACTGAATAAATCTACAACTTGAAAAAGCCCCGAACAAACCACACACAGTTCGAAGAGAGACATGTTCTTGATCCTAGGTTTATATGGGAAGTATCGGACAAAATTGTCTTTGCGAGTTTCCGACTTTATATTCAAACAGGAATCAGCGTTCCCTCCGAGCCAGTTTCTAGAGACAGCACTTAGTATAACCAGAATATTCGACCTATGGTCCTTAGATCGGGGACATCTTTTATCATCATGTGCATGATAGATGAGATAGTTGTCATCATAAAACAGACAAGGAATCATATAATGTAAATGGAATTAATTATAACACAGCTCCATGAGCCTGACAATCCATATATGTATGTATAGTACAAACATACACAAGTAACGTTGTAACCTGCTACTAAGGGAACCAAAGCCATCTCAATAAATCAAGAATTCAATACCTCATGAGTAAGAAGGATATGATATATTGGATAGGAGGACGATATTTCTGGGAGAAAATGATGAACGCTGAATGAGATAATGGCATAAGATGCAGCTTGTACAACATGGGAAGATCATATCCTAGCATAACAGTCATGACGCAGTGTGAAACATGATCTATACGTAATATAATGGGAAGGACTTCACTCTAGCATGTATACCAAATGAAGCTTCCATGCCCTTTTCCTCCCCCAAAACGGTACATGCAGCTGCAGAAGCCTGAAAGGAATGACTCCAGAACATGAACACACAGAGTTCTTCATAGGACTTCACCAACAATTTTTGCTGCTTCTTTATATGTTTCTAGAAGCTTCTCACACTTCTCACGCTCTGCCTTGATGCCATCATCTTCATACAGCAGTTCATTGAACAGCTCTTCCTTGTACAGCTCACTGACAAGCCGATTTTGCACAACCTCCTTGCTATGGTTAACAAGGAGATGCATGACAGCTTTGGGAACCTGGTCAGCTATGGTCTCCCGTACTATATTGAAGTACGAGGAAATCAGACGGCGGATCAACTCAGTTTCCAGGAGCTCACGTTCCGTGAGCTGGGACTCAGCATCATCGTTCGGCTTAAAAAAGGTTAGCCAGGACTGCAAAACGATGCAGAACATGGGACTAAAACTTACAACCTGTGAAACCTCATTCCCATACTCGGAAAGAGAGTTAGAGTCATCATGTGACATCGCAGGTAACTTTGCCTCTGCTCTGCGGACACTGTGACTAATACTAGGTTCGGTAGAGTGACCGAAATGCCTGTTATGAACAGAAGCCGGCTGAGGCAGAGGCCCTGGACTCTGCAGACCACCTTCTTTGCCGAAGAAATAATTGAGAAATGAGTCACGGGCTTTATCTGTGCTGCCAAATTTCGGCGGCGAGGCCGACTGAGCCCCGTTCAGCGTCGCGGCGATGCCATTATCCGCTCCACGGCCAACATGTGGGGACATGCTCCTAGCGCCTTTCGCAGATTGGCCTCTAATTGGGATATCCTGGGCTTTCTGATCAGGCAGTTGCTCTTCGTCTTCTTCCATGTTCTCAGAAGCTGTTCCATTAACGGCGCCGAGCTCCTTCATCCGTCGCTTTTCACGCTTTCTCTTTTCCTCCGCTAGCAACGCTTTCTTTTCCTGTTCTTGTCTGCTCTGGAGGATAGAGGACATGGCAGCTGCAGCACCAAGGAAATTGGGATGATTTGTGTTTATATAAGCTCGCTGGATAGCAATCAAAGATTCAACATAACTCGAACAGGGCCCCAAGCGTTCGCGAAGGAGATCTGAAACGACTTCAATGAGCTTTGCTTGGAGACGTGGGAAGCGTGAAAGTTCTTGAGAACCGCACGTATGGCAGATTTTGATGAGCTCCTCATACACGAGCTCCACGCATCTCTGGCTCGGTATTTCCAATAGTTTTATCTGAGGTTTGACAAGTAGGTCAAATGCAAGCTCGGGAACGAATAGGCTGGGGCGCGGCCCAGTCGAGTTTCGGATAGCAGTTCTGATATCTGAGACAGAGAGGTTTTGAGTAGGATCAATGGTCTCGAGGGCCTGTCCAAAAACCGAGTTGAAGATATAATATATTCGTGCTCCACCGCACAGTTCTTTCGTTGAGATTTCCGAGGAAGTTCCATCGATCGAGGCGATGAACGAGGAAGCAAAACGAGTCATCAGCTGCAAAATTAATGACCCACGATGCTCCTTTCCGCTGAACTGCTGGTTCCCGTAGCTGGCAAGTTCCTGCTGTGTCTGGCCCATCAAGGTGTTCAGCCGTGCCTTGATATCAGGCAACCGGTCACGGATATGTGCCATTAACGTGCTATTCAGGGTTTTGGCAAGGAACTGCGTTCCACACCTGTTCGCCATGTTTCGATAGGCGGGATGATGCCTGAAAAATTCTTCTTCGGCCTTCAAGGCCTCGGAAAGCGGCTTACCGCTCTGGATATCTTGTTGGGATCGGTTGACAACACCAATAAACCCCAGCTTCAGTGGATAGACACGGCCTGTGAGGATGTCTAGCGCATTGGTACCATGATCCATAAGGTCCAATTTCGTAAGAACGCCAATCGTCCTCCGACCCATGGGATCCACTTGTCGGGCGAGCTTCAATGCCTCGGAGTTGACAAGGTCGACGTTCGCTGGAGAAACCGCAAGAATAATACTGTTTGGCTTGGCAATGTACTCAAGGATCAAAGTGCGAGTCTGTTTCTCGATATCAGAAGGCTGGTCCCCGATCGGCACCTTGGTTAGACCCGGGAGGTCGACCAGGGTGAGATTCAGAACATGAGGCGAAAAGATCTTCAAGTTAATCGGTAGTCGATTAATACCCTTGTTGTTACCAGCTATCCTCGCCGTCTCCGTCTCGATTTCCCGTTTAACTTGGGCAAAATCCTCGAATTTCCGCCCTGGCAGGTGGTGAAACTCAGCCCACTCTCCCGGACTGGCCACGCTGGTGTCCGTGTGCGGTACATGAACCTCGTTAGTCTCGGGTCTATCATCACGGTCTCTGGGGACGTTGATGAGCTGCAAGATCAGTGGCCGTCTGGTAACAATGCCGCTGCCTCTCGGCAAAAAGTCTCTCCCGACAATATTTTCAAGCACGGACGACTTCCCGGAAGATTGAGAGCCTACAACAACCTGGATATCCACGTTAGCGCAACTAGCAAGCCGATGACTTGGGGCAACAATAATATTCAGCCTATCTCGGTGATTCTACAGAAGGTTGCACTCACAATCTGCGGAAGGTCGAGAGAATCATTGCCGATCGTGTTAAAGACCAGGTCTTGAAGTTTGTTAACGGTGACGAGAAGGTCTTCACCGAGAGATGCCATCTTCTTAAAAAGCCAAAATTGGACGCTGCGCTAAGGCTGCTGCCCTCCGATCTGCAGTGTGCTGGCGTGGAGAAGTGGGAGATGAGGGGTATCGTGATTCAAAGCGGCGGCCTCGGGGGCCGTATCGGGCAACTCTGATAATAGAGATAGTAAAGACTAGGAGAAACCGAAGACACAGTCAAGAGCAAAGAACAAAAAACCCCACCCTATCGCACTGCTGTGTGGAGCCGCAGGTAGTATTTCTAACACGACAGAGCAGGCCGAGGTCGTCTTCTGATCTTGTTTATCTGCGTAGCTTTTCGGCCTCTTGCAGTGACAAGGATGGACGGAGGGTGGATGCACGTGACAGTTGTGGTCTGGGTCGCTCGGAAGCGCTAGCATAAGCGACCTGCCCGCATTGGAGCACACATTGTGACGTTGTCCAACCGGACTCCAACGTTCCCAGTGGTCCTACTACTACTGGAGAACTGGCTAATCAACCACACATCCTTCCGCCTCGCGAGAAGTACAGATCACCGCTTTCTTTCTTCCCTTCGTTTGGCACTATAAGGAGTGATATGAGGAGGGCGTCATGATCACTCAGTGCCTGCTTGTTCTTGGCCTGTTGACCAGGTCTCCCCTCGTACTTGCAACGCCTCTTGATCAAGAGCAAAGGACCATCAACGGAGATGACGTTCTGCTTCAGTCTGTAACTCGCGACGCGTGAGCTTGTGCTCTTCTTGCTCGACTTGAAGTCCCGCAGATCATCCAGCTGTGTTGCTGACGACATGTGTAGACTGCTTGCCAGCTCCATCATCCCAGATGGTTAGCCGTTTCTTCCTTGGATAATACCTCTTGATCACCTGTGGGCGCAGTTGAAATTTCCATTGTACCCCTTCTTTTATTGGTGCTTTTCCAGTGATGACCAAGGTGTATAAGATAGTGCTCGACGACTTCGTGCCACATTTCTCACTTCAGTTAACCTATCCTGCGACCCATACTACCGTTTCCTTGGGCAATGAGATCCCCCCGTCGCGCGTCCAAGAAGCACCTGTTTTCGACTTCTACCCGTTCACACCGTCACTTACCTTGGGAAATGCTTGCTGCAATGAGTCGTACACCTTGGTCTTGACCGATCCTGATGCGAAGAGTCACAAGGATCCTATCTGGAGCGAAATGTGTCACTGGATAGTCACCAACGTGACTAGCCCAGAACTCGTGGAGCCCGGAAGGCCGGGCGAGCTCCCAGTACCCGCGGTGTTAGAGCCATATTTGCCGCCCAGCCCACAGGCGGGGACAGATTGGCACCGTTACGTTTTTGTCTTGATGGCGGGCGACAAGACCCAGACAGAGAAGTTGCGGGCGCCGAAGCATCGGAAGCACTGGGGCTACGGCAAAGTACGACACGGCGTCAGGGACTGGGCCAAGGAGTATGGGCTGCAGGTGTTGGGTGCCAACTTCTTCTACGCTAGATGTGAGTAGTGGAGCGGTTCTTGTTCAAGGTAATTTTGTAATCTGTTTCCAAGGAGCGCTTTGTGTAGACCTGCGACGGTTGCAGAAGGATCCTACCATCCATGCGCACTCGATTGTATCGCTCTGTTTCACCGAAGACCGGCCATAGCTTACATTCAGAACAAATGCAAGGAAAATGCTCGCAGCGGAAGACAATTCTCGAGAAAGAAGAGAATGTTTTGCAAATTTGGCTGTGCAACAGAACGCTTATCGAAATCAATTATCAGACATCTCCGTCCTACAGAAAGGTTAAGGGACACTTAGATCAGAATAGCAATATGACTACCTGAGCCACCCTTGACTTGTTACTTTATAAAGGAATAAATCCTGAAAAATAAATTCACAACTCAGTCTGTTCTCGCGATGATTATTTAAAACATGTCGTCGCCTGAAGACGCACATGTTCCAAGAGTCAACCGAGATTTTTTTTCTACTCGTCCAGTTGCACATAGTTTGCCGGAAAGAGACCTTTCTTGCCATTGTATTCGCCAGACCACCAATCATCGTCAGGAAATTCCTGGAAATATAGTCAGCAAAAATGTTTCAGATGCTTCTATTGGCTTAAACGTAGTTATACTACGTTCACAGTGGAGAAAGAAGGAACTGCTAGCAAAGAGCAATCAACGTGCATATGGACATAGCACTTACAATATTAATAATTTTGGCGCCTTCAGGGAAACTAATCTCGTTATCCTCAGCGGCTTCGTAGTCATACAATGCAGTTGCGGTAGGTCCTCGACTGGTGGCGGCAACGCTTGAACCAGCAATCGCAGGAGATGCAACAGCAGCGGCTTCCGTCCCGTGTTCAGGCTCGCGAGTGGAGATGTCGGAGGCCAGTTGGTCCCCGCTGTCCTGGACAACTTCGACGTAGTTACTGGGGAATAATCCCCGTTCGCCTTTGGCATTGACACCCAGCCACCAATCTTTGTCAACCATCTCGATCTCGGTGACATATTCCCCTTCCTTGAGCTCGATTTCATTGTCTTCGGCTTTTTCATAGTCATATTGCACAAGAGCCCGAATGCCACCTCGTTGAGCGACGGCAGGAGCGGTAGCTTCGGCGGTGGCCCGAGCCGTATCGTGTGTGGGCTCCTCGAGATCTTTCTCATCCGGTACAGTCTGTTGAAGGCTACGAATGGGCATAGCAGGGGGCGGGGAGTGTTGTTCTTCATGCGCATCCGCTACACCACGACCCACAGGCATAGCAATGCGGATGGGAGAACTCTCCCCAACGGCAGGTGGTGTTTCGGGAGTAGGAGAACGTGGCTGTTGCGGTGGGTTAGGAGCAACTTGTCGAGTCTCAGACTCGTACCCCCCCTCTGGTTCCACAGGACCTGTTGGCAGGCCAGGCATCGGGATACCACGTGGAGCGTTGGGCTTGTTGCTGGTATCCAGCGGAGGCGGCGAGGGAGCTGACTGCTCAACATTGGAGACAGAGGCCCCCATCGGCGTCGCATTTGCGAACCGCTCGCGTATCGCGCTGACTGCTCCTGAGGGAGGCAGAGATCCAGTTTCCTTCGGCTCATTTGCAGTAAGACCAGAGTGGTGTTCGGAGATATTACTGCCGGCAGACCTGCCAGTGTGAGTAGTTTGGACAGGAGCCCAGGTCTTTCCGGTGTAGGAGCTTTTCCATTCACCACCACTGGACTGGCTCTGGATTGGAGATTTTACGCCGGTAGAAGTGGAGGAAGTCGAAGTGTCACCGGAACCACTCAGCCCTCGCTCCCTCGCCTTCCTTTCTGCCCACAACTGTGCAGGAGTCTTACCGCCTTCATCCGCAAAGGTCCTGCTTGCACTTCCCACCGGTGCAGCGGCCGGCGTTTGTTTAGGCGTGAATCCACCAGGAAGTGGAGGCTTTGTACCAGTGAAAGTCGAGTTCGCGCTGAATTTGTTTGACACCTTGGGCTTAGGTAAAGCTGTTAGACGTTCCGAAGTCTTGAATGCTGCAGAACGTTCAGCGATGGTCTTCGGCTCGTCACCTCCCTCAGGTCCTCCTGTTGCAGCTGGGGAGGTATTGTTTGAGAAAGCAGAATCATTAGGCTTCTGCGTCTTTGCGCGAATGGCAGCGATGTCAACCTTGCCAACCGGTTCATATGCCCCCTTCACGGGCTCCGGACGCTCATCCCTTAGCTCTCCAGCTTCCCGGGCTTGTCTCCTTATAGCGGCGATATCGACCTTTCCGACGGGTTGATAGCCTCCCTTGACCACATCACGATGGGTATCATTATCAACGGGATCGGTTTGGGATACCAATACGGATTGTTTCTGTGATTTCAACTCCTGCATATTCACCTTCGTAGGCTGGTAGGCCGGGGGGACTTTTTCGAGCTCTGTTCTAGTCACTGGGGGCGCATCGGGGCCCCAACCGTCTTCGTCGACATTTGCATCGCTTGGAGCCACTGTTCGACGGTTGGCTGGCTCAGGTTTATAACCAACTCCACCGAGGCGGGTTGGCGTAAAGACCGGCTTGGCCGCTATCGGCGGCTTGGAAGTGGCGCTCGCAGGGGGAGGAGCAGCGCCGGACGAGTACTTGGCACCAGAGGAGTCTGCAACTTTCTGAATGATACCCTCTGGGGTTAAGTCTCGATCGGAACGAGCGGTGATTTGAACGTGATACCCCTAAAGCGGTTGTCTGCGTTAGTCCAACGGAGGTTTACAATGCCAGGAAAATGAGTGGCGGTCTCACATGGAGAAATTTGGAGACGGCGGCCAGATGGCTTGTGAAATATCCCTTGGTCCGCTCGGGCACTCCTTCACCGCACCAGCCGATGAGGACGTTCTTAGGAAGACCCGTGTTGGGATCCTTGACCTTGACAAAGGCGAACTGTATCCTTCCCTCCGAGAATTCCTCGATTAGTTCCGTCAATTCACCCTCTGCGCGAGATCCATTAGACTGGCCCCATAGAAAGAGAAGAGGTTTTGCTTTGAAGTATCTGACCGACCTCCGGAACTCTGAACCTTCAGGATGCTCTCCTTGTTGCCTGTATCTTGCTGGAACGCACTGACAAGGGGCGTGGAGACAGCAAAGACGGCCCATTGAGCGTAGGTAGGAGAGGAGGCTGCAGGGCCAGACGGGGCCGGGGCGTTTACAACAGACTGGTAGCTCTTGGATATCGTGGGCCCATTGGTGGAAAGATTGAGAGAAGCCATAACGGAAAGATATAAGTCAGGCGAAATGGGAAAAGAGAAGGGCTGACCGTCAGGGTAGAGGGCCGTGGGAGCCTCAGGACCAGGATGCTCAGAGACTGCACAGTACCAATTGGTCAGTGGACAGTTAAGGATATTAAAAGTCGTAGAGATATTAACTGGGAGACTGTTTGTATGATCTAAGCATAAGCAAGTTGAAAAGTGTCTCATGGGTTGGTTATGAATTGTGCAAGAGCGGAGGGATTGGATAAGGAGGTCCCAAGGTCAATGCTTGGAGCTCACCTTTGACTACGCTCTCCGATTTCGGGAATAGAATAGCGGAGATCGCGGGGGGAAAGGCTTGCAGGTATATATGTCAAGGTTTTCAGAGCTAAATACCCAGGTAGTGGGTAGACTCGACAGTAGAAACAGATTATGCTGTTGCTTGGGCTGCACCCGCCTGGCGGTTGAGATGAAGATGGAGCGAGACAGGCTGAACGCGGCGTGCAGGCTGCAGCAGTGGAGGTGTGGCTTGGAGGCGTACGTCAGAAACATACCTGATTGGTGCTATCTACGGATTATTATTACACCGGTACATCACAACATTGTAACAGATACTGGTATTGTAACATGTAATACATACACTGTGGAGGTACCGGGTACATTGAGAGACAAGTCACCAGCATGCCCGCAGGTGTTGGGGACCCTTGCAGGGACTTGCTTGGTCACATGAAGTCACGTGCTATCTGCTCTGTTTCTCCCATTTGAGTCCTGGGCCCTGAGTGGCCGCCCAAAGTGAAGCGGCTCCCCTCCCCGGAGGGAGAAGTGGCCCACCCCGACGCGAATCCGATCCATCCATCTCCATCTTCGCGCTCATCCATTTCAGCATCTCCATCATCTCCGTTCACATTTTCTTACCTTCCCGGAAGCCTTTATCCCTCTCCAAACATTATATCCACTTAAAAAGGACATTTACTATTGTCCAAAATCATCTGTTTCCTGTCTGTCACTTTCACCCTTCCCTGTTTTGTGTATATATATCTTGTCAAACCAAGTACACGTTATTGCGTCCGGCATATCGCTCTCACAGACCCCACTTCTACGGTACGGACCTCTTCGTACTGTTACAAGCTTGCAGTTCCCCTGGTTCACTTGTTGCTGTTAGCTGTTGTCTTTTCTTTTGCTCCCAGAGTATATTGTCTGGCCGCCAGCTGCTTGGAATTTGCGTACTCGCAAGATTAGTCCCGAGTCCAAAGTCTCAAGTGCTATCTCGCTGCTGCCAGACGGCCGTCGCTCCCGGCCTTCTGGTATTGCCTGCCGTGTTCTCCACGCAAGACGCTTTTTGCCAATTGCTTTTGTTCTTTCACTCTTCCAATACCCATGCAGTGCAGACCCGGAGCGTCGGGGTCCGGTACCTAGGCTTTCTTTAACTTTCATCTGGCTGCTTCCGTCACCTGCTTGTTCTCAGGCAGGTACTGCAGGCAGGCATGCCTGACTCGCTCAGTCCATCCGGGAGCAGTGGGTCATCTTCCTTCGACCCTTACACGGCTGCTGAACCTGAGGGCCCGTTAGATGGCTCCCTCGATTCCAAGGATCTCTCCTTTCCACGGAATCAAGATGGACCGGACAGCCGTCCGGCTTGTCCGAATATGGATTCCGACAACCAGCAATTTTCATCTTCATCCCAGCGGCCAGAGGACCCGGATGCTCCATGGTCGCATCCGCATCGTAAGCGCAAGCGTTCCCTCATGGGTGGTGATGTGAGCAGTCCCGTTGTGAAGAACCAGATGGATATTGACCGCATTGGTAACGGGAATCCTGCCCCTGCGGACTTGTTGTCTCCTATCAAACGTGCAAAGTCAGATGGTTTCCATTCGGCTGCGGACACTGTGCTTGGTATTCCCGTCGACAGATCCAAGTTACCCAAGGAGGTGTGGCATCATATTTTTACGTTTCTTCCACCAGTTACCCTTGGAACCCTATTACGTGTCAATAAGGCTTTCAATTCCTACCTCGCACCCAGTAAGACGAAGTTCCTCGATACTCCAGGAAGTAGTGGTTTATTGAAACCTCAGAGTCCGAATTCCATCTGGTCTGCTTCTCGCAAAGTCTTCCACCCGGGTATGCCACGACCGCTGGAGAACATGACGGAGCTTGATATGTGGAAACTGGTTCGTGGATCAAATTGCCAGTTTTGCGGAAAGGCCGGTGGCCTTTCGTTGATCTCTGAATCATCCCCGTGGGAAGCGGGTCCTGGTCAGAACGGAGTCCGCATCATATGGCCCTTTGGAATACGATCCTGTGGAGAATGCCTCACTACAAGAACCGAAAAGGTTCGTCTGTTTGATAGGGAGTCCGATGATCACCACCGTGGAAACTGACTGTGCTTCCCATTAGGAAATGGACCTGATGCTCTCATCTCTGCCAACATTTCTAGTTCCAGCTCTTTCCTTTGCGTTTGTCACCCCTACAATGCATTTTATTCCCTCTGTTAATCTCCGCTCACATCAACCTCCGCCGGGACTTGTCATGACAAAACATTACTACAAACCTCAGATTGACGAATTGAAGTGTAAGTTTGAAGAAGTAAAAGCTCTCGGGTTAGCCACAGTCGAGGAATGGATTAAAGGTCTGGAGAGCAAGGGAAAGGAAAGACTAGCTGACTCCTCCCGCTGGGAACAATGGGAGAGTAATGGCGGTCTGCGGACTGTCAGAGCGACTAGATCCCATGATCAGGAAAAATATCCACAACGAATATCTCCAATAAAGTCTGGGAATAAGGCTCTATCTTCCATGGAAACGGGCTCGGGACACACTACTCCACTGACTAACGGAAGGCTGGTCAGTGGAACTGGTAGTCCTTTCCCGTCTGCAGCAAACCCATATGGTATGTCTTTACAATGCTGCTCGGCAAATTGGTCTTGCTATGACTGACCACGATTCACGTGCTCCGCACTTATTTGATCTTATTGCTGAAATATCTCCCTGCAGGTTCCAGGCTTCCCCCTCGACCTTTCAGTCCGCATACACAACAGCAGCCACGTTTAGAACGGAGTCTGCGTGATGTGAATGAAGCGAAGGCCCTTCGCAGGGCTGAAATTGAACGTCGGTGTGCTGAACTGGACCCGCCGCTAACTGCGGCTGTCCTGAGTCATATGGAATCATTCTCTGCTGCGATACAGATCCCACATCCATTCACCGACAGGGACTGGGAGATCCTGAAACCTCGACTCCTTGCACAGCGAGAGATTGCTGAGCGAAGAGAGCAAGAGCGGCTGAAGCAGTCACAGCTCCTTCAGGCCAAATCAGAGGAACGGCGACAACAAGAGGCCCAGTTAAAGGAAGCAAAAGAGATGTTAGACCGGGAGTGGGAGGAGGTCCAGAGGCCAATCCGAGATCGACTAGCACTGTATGCCGATGAGATTATCAACGAAGGTTGGCGCGGTGGAAGCGCACTCAACAAAGAAAAGTGTCCCAAATTCGCCGCCGATGTATTGATGTATGTCCGCAACAAGTTTTATGCTCACATTGAGGAAGAGGATGCCCTTGCTCGTGCATCCGGTAAACCAATCCCGGTTGATCCGCCTAATGCTCCACCAACGCGCAAGCTCATCCTGGAAAATATGAAATGGGTCTTCGACACCAAAATCAAACCATTGACGGAACAGTTCCAGAAGGAGCTGTTCCTTTGTAATGGGTGTGAAAACAATTCCAAGTTCTATGGGTTTGAAGGTGTTGTGCAACATTACGCCGCAAAACACACAAATGTTCTCAGTTTAGGCAGCGTTGTCGTCCATTGGCGGGCAGAGTGGCCGGAAAAGCCTCCTTTTCACCCTAATCCAAATGCTGCCAAGGCTCTTTTCCATGCGATACCGCACGGCGGGATAGGGCAAGGGTCTGGATATCCAGGGCCCCATGGCGGCCCGGGGTTGTATCTACCTGGACCAGATCAAGGCCGCCGTATTCCCCCAGACATGGCCCCAATTTATGCTCATCAGTCCCCCGGACCGTATGGCCGTCCTCCATATAGCGCTCCGTACCCTTATGCACAAGGACCATATCGACCGCCTTCGCCAAATATGAGTCACTACTATTCCAGTCCACAGGCGGGATACGGCTATCCACCTCCCCAATCGGCGTTTCCCCAGGGACCTCCTTATGAACAGCACGTACCTCCGGCACCAATGTATGGATCACCGTATCTCAGTCACGCATATCCAGCTTCTTATCAACCACATGAGTTGCGCGGTCCTCCGTATCCAGCTCCCGGCTATGGACCTCCACCGTACATTCCTTATCAGAATGGTCCCCGACCCCCTAGACGCGGTGGACAGTCGCATTCTTTCAATTCCCCAAATCAGTCGTTCGGGCTCTACCAAAACCAACTCGATGAAGTGGCTAGAACTGCCCGCGAGGTATGGAATGGTACGTCTGGAATCAAGGACCTGCCGAACAGTGTCCGGGCGTACGTGCTGATCTATCATGTCGTCTGCGCGTTCAGAGAGCAATTCTGCAACGAGCCGAGTATTGCTCTCTTCGCTGAGGGTTTGAACAATCACCCGCAAATGAAACCGCTTCGCAATCTAAGTGGTTTGGCATGCAGGGCTTGTATCGAAAATGATTATGGGCATCTTCCGGGCCCTTTCCCATCGCGTGGTGATAGGAAATTGTACACGCTTCCAGCATTGGTCAGTCACTTTCAGTCTGTACACAATGAGCGTACCAAGTCAAGCGTGGTCTCACAGTCGGGGATCGACACCCCGAGATTCGACTGGAAAGTTAATATGGTGGACCTGCCGGAGCCCTCCGTCGTGGCTTCCCTCCTTCACGCTCCGGGCATGGATGAGGCCAAGCTGAAACTCGTGGCCGATGCTTTTCCTGAAGTCTTCCCATCTCCCCTCCCCGTCTTGGGTTCTGCAACCCACTTAGGGCGCCGAACTCCACTCCTACACAATAAGCCACGTTTGGAGTCTCGCGATGCTAAGAGACACAGCCGCGGCCCCCAGGTCTCCAGTCGCGCCGATTCTCTAGTTGGTCTGGACAGCAGACAAGCCGATGTAAGGTCAGGCGTCTCAAGTCCTAACCAACGGGTTCTGGAAGTGGCGGTCGACGATTTCCCGAGGCTCGCCGGTTCCCCTGGGGTAGATGCTACAAAACGATCACTAGAACCTCCTCGGGATGACGAGTATAACCCTCATCGGTCGGCGGTCATTGAACCAGTTCGTGATAATTATGGACGCTGCGAGAATAGCAGTCCTCGTCCTCCATCCGAGCGGGAGGGGATCTCACAGGAGCCTTCCCAGGAGCCAGCCGTAACTCATACCTATGATTATGCTTCCGCCCACGGCAGACCTGTCGCTAGTCACCGATTCATAGAAGAACCAGATGATGCCCATCCACGAGAACTTGTATCGGGCTCCGATCGCCATCAGTATGGTGTGTCGGGTGCATCGGATTATCAGGATCGTGGTTTCCATCGAGATCGTTCCATGAGACCTGAGTACCTAAACGTAAACCCAGAGAAGCAACAAATTCCCGACTACAAGTCGGGATCCGGCAGACATCGATCTCCTCCAGGGAAGGCTTCCGAAGATGGAGAGGTTTGTGAAGAGCCAAGCAGGTCGAAGAGTGAACAGTCTGAGAAAGGTCGTCCGGTAGAGGAAATGAGCGCTGCGGAGCGTTTCTTGAACAGCTTTGTTCCAGGTCAAGACACAGATGGACATCAACCGAATGGCCGTGAAAGGATTCCACAGATTGATGATACTACAGGAGGCCAATTGGTCGAACCCACAGATTCTGAAGATCGGCGTTGGCGCCATGATGAAGTATCTGGTGGAACTGCAGAGAATAGTTTACGGGGTACTCCAGCCCACGGTATTTCACACAATGGTTGGACTAGACGAAACAAGAGTCCTGTCTCCAGTAACTATCGTGAATATGGAGCGACGCACGAAATCCGCTGTAATGGAAACGTACCATCTTCGAGGCATCAAGACGAAAGGTCCCCAGAACCAGGCGACGCTCTTCATGGAAGGAAAACCGCTAGCTATCAAGAGTCTAGGCGGCCTCACAGCCGCTTTGACCGATATGAAGCGCAGCGCCAGGGCTCACTCCGACCGAGGTCGAGGTCACCGTCAGTCCGCGACAGTATTCCGGTTGATTCCTCCTATTATAGAGAGCGGAGCCCGCAATTTCCGGTCCGTCGGCGCCCCATCTATCCTGGTCAGGGGCCTGATATTTATCGTGATCGTGGTCGTTTCGAAGAGACGGTCACATACTCAAGAGTCCCTCAGCAAGGACAGTACCAATATATCGACGATCCGAGGTATATGGATACCCAATATGATGCATCCGTCGAGTATATTCCGGTAAGGGTCAGCGGTCGGGAACCTCAAGATGCCGGAACGTACTATGTTGAGCGGACTTCGCAGCGAAATATTCCCAAAGAATATGTTGATTATGACATGGAATATCCGCGGCAGCAAGTATATGAGCGCTCGGGTCCGTGGTACCGCACGAGTGGTCATTTACAAAACGGTCAAGATACTTCTGATGCCATGCGCCGGCATGCTCGATTTCGATGATTTCAAAAGGCGTGTTCATAGAAGCCCCTTTCAATCTCAAAGGGTCTAGATAGACTCTCAAGGTCCGGACTGGCATTTGATAGAATATGTCACTTACTTAGGTTCGAGATCCGAGTCGTCTACACACATGTTTTATCGAACGCGGAACTCGATTTCTGTTGACAACTCTCCTACCGCAGTTTTTATTTATCTGTGGTTGTATGGGCTTTTTTATCTTATTTAGAGGCCAGAGATTTACGCACGTGTACTAACTAGTTCTTCGTCTTTTGGTGATACATTGGTGGAGTGCAGCTCCACCGGCCTTTTCCCCGTCCCCAGAGAGCCTTGGACCTGTCTTCTGGCTGCCGTTTAGCAACAATTGGGAGCAGAAGGAAAAGCGCCTTGCTCTTTGCACTCATAATTTTTTTTTCTTGTTTCTTTCTTCTTTCCTTATTTTTGGCCTCTTGGAAATCATGGGATTTCTGTCTCCTGTTCATTTTACTTTGCTTGTGGATCGAAAGGCTCCATATCATAAAGGCACGGCGCTCAAGGATCAGTCGCAAGCGGATTAGGTTATTGGCTAGGTTTCTTCAAGTATTGGTATCTGCGCTCGGTTCTCCCAGAAATCCGAGGGCATCGAAGGGTGTGTAACATTAGAAGTTTTAACAGAAAAAAAGTAAACGAATTTTGAAAAGTGAAGGTGTGAACTACGGCCAGATATTGTGGGCGTGCAGGGGCCACCTGCTCTCAGGGGTCGTCCATTCGACCTTAGCATTACTTATGATGCTATGGGTCATGAAAAATATACTACCAATCTACCTAGGCCTGTACCGAACATGAATGAAGAAAGTCAACTATAACCTGCTGTAGCCATGGTCCTATCTACCTAGGAAGCTATCCTCACAACTCCTTACCGTAGACTCTATGGGTTCCACCAGGCCCTGTGTGCCCACGCGCCTGTGTGCCATCTTTTAGGCCTTATATAACCTGACGCTAAACCTGCCTGAAGACGTAGTTCCGAAGGTTACGGGCTACCTCCTAGGGAACCTTTCTCGTCTCTTTCACCTTCATCCTTTTCCGTATAACCTCTTTTATTCATGTATCTCCCTTGCAAAAATCCCTGCCTAGAGCTGCCCCGAGCTTCTCGTCTGGGACTACAGTAGAACAGTAGAAATCTCCTGCCCCATTGAGGACTCTCTTTGCCCAAACCCCCACCTCCGGTCCTTAGAGAGTACCCTCAATGGAGGGTCAAGTAAATTTACATATAGGAAGCAGCAGCAGTTCTAATAATAACAGCATTATGTTTCTAGCTGCGAGATAAATAAACTGCCACCGGGACAGACATCACATTCTAAAGAACACCTAGGGAGTCTTGGACAGGAAACTAAATCTTTTGTTTTAGCACTTGACACTTCTGTTACCAATTTTATAATCATCATCCAACCCTACAACTTCATCGCTGATTGATATCTATATCGGGCTTCTCTGTATGCTGATTGATCTTTCCACGTTCACCAGGCGGTTGATTCGGTCGCTTTTGATGCCTGCTGCTCTGAGTCACTGCACCCCCAGTCAGAATACTGATGAGCGGAGTGGATAGGGTCAGTGCTGCCACCGAACTCATACAAGCGTCCATTGTTGTCAGAGCGATTCCCAGTTTCAGTGCGGTGATTAGTTTGCCCAGTATCGCTCGTCCACTCATCGACCTGTAAGTTCGTCAAATGTCCACTCCGTTGACTATCTCCTGCAAAATCAGTCGGCCTATTCTGGTCTTGACTTACCGATGCAGGCCGAATAGCAGTAAACTGGTTCTCGCGCTCCGCCGATTGGCCACTGTTGAAAGTCTTAGATGGGCGGTCCCAATGTGCTGCAGTATTGAGGTGTAACGGTTCGTGGCTAATCGGGATCCCTTTGGTCAAAATCTGCGGACTACTCCGGTGTGGAGATACTGTCGTTTCCAAAGAAGGACCGTGTATAGCTGCCGCCTTCTGAGTAGTCTCTCCCCAAATACTTCTTGCAGTTTCTGCGTGCAAATTTTCGGTTTTCAGGAAGTCTAGAACCTCTCCCGTCTCCTTATTTGCTGACTGACGTCCGCCAACAGACCCCATGTTGTTTTGATCTTGATAACTCGAAGAGTAGGTGTTTACCTCATCTAGAATCCCCTTTAAGAACATCAGTATGATGAGAAACCTCCAGAGATTCTGATGACACATATTCATTACCTCAGCACGCAACAGTCGCGTGATAATTTCACCCTTTGGTATGCTTTCTAGCCGCCTTCTCTCCTCGTCAACATCCCGTTTGATTGTTATGCCAAACTTTGTTTCAATGGCTTCTGCAGAGACTCGTCAGACCTTGCTCTGGATGGAATATCACGGTCAGTCATTATTACCTTTGAGACGGTACTTGAAGACAAACTTCGCGTATGGTTCGTCCAGGCTGTCCATATAGGTTGGCCGCCTAGTTCTATGGATGTACTCCGCCGAACTTCCTAATTGAACCTGATGCGATAATGAACGGGATTCAGCAATATACGAAGGAACAGTGTACAAGAACGGTTCATCACTGGCAGTTCGTTCCGTCATTGGAGATATAAACACCTGTACTTGATCCGGCTGAATATGATTTGATTGAAATTGCCGATATTTTGTCTGCTGGTCCTTTTGCGCAGTCTCTGAATTCACACTTGTTTCTGGTGGCTCCGCCTGCCACTCGGACTGATTGTTCGGTATCTGGCCACTGAATTTCTCAGAACCAAATGTATCACACGTTTCCTTGTTTTCCTGATGTTCGCAAGAGTTGGATGACCTGGGAATTTCGTCATTTGCCTTAACGGACTGATTGCTATTCCAGGTATCATTCGTAGCAAAGGTATCTCCGGAAATGTCTTTTGGAGACTGAGCTGTCCAGGTATTGGTCTTCTTATCGGAGTCCTGCTTCTTATTTGTATCCTTGTTACCTTCATTGACTCTATTTGTGTCGTCAGTGAGCTGCAGCGCGTCATTGAACCAATCATCCATTTTGGCTTGGCTATCCTGTGCATCATTCTGTTCCCAGTCATTGTCATTTGAGAATAGGTTGGCGCTCTGGGGGCCACTGGTACTCCAAGTATCATCAGGCTTCCATGGACTATCACTCTGGCTATGATCGTCTTTCCAATCTGTATCCTTAACGCTGTCTTCTTGGATATTACCTGTAGTCCACTCGGCATTCGCTTCTGATTGGGTTTTGTCTTGACTATTGTCGGGCTCCCAGCCGTTACCTGTTTGGGGATCACTGAATCCCATGAAATTATCGTAGCTTCGACCATCACTCGCTTCAACCTGTGAGTTGCCTTGGTGGTTGTCAATACTCCAACCGTCAAGTGTCTGTTTGCTTTTGTGATTCTTATTCCCCGTCCATTTTCGGCCCATGTTTCTGTTCCCGACTACCTGGGTGTCAACAATATTCCAGTCGCTCCGTTGCCCATCTTCCCTGTCCGGGCTTTCCTGACGGTGCCAACCGCCTCCATTCTGAATTCTCTGGCCATTACAAATTATGTAGCAACCATCGTCCAAGCTGCTGTTCTCTGTGAATCGGTCACGGTATCGTTTATCATTTGCATCACTAGTGGGTTGCGCTTGAAATGAAGGGACAGTGTTGATGTTTACCACTATTGACGGAGTGGCGGAAGAATATCTACCCTGCGACTGAAGCCGGGAAGAATCTGCTGTTGATTTACGGCCGATATCCAACGGCACTTGAAAATTTCGGCTTTCCCAAGTATCCCTGCTCGCTCCCTCCATTATATTCACAGACGGAGAAGAGGATAGTTTGTTCTGCCAGGGGTCGCTCTGACAATCTTGTGCGGGGCCCTCGTCCATTTTTTGATTCCTCGTAGGGGTTCTCCGGTCCGTGCTACCTTTCGATTGCTTCCAACTGTAGCCCTGTGACGTTCTATTTCTGTGTTTGCCCCTGTGCTTCAGCTCGTAGCGACCAGGCGATGACACATCAGCAGGGCTAACACGCGCGTACGGAGCAAGTTGTTCATTTGACATCAAGTAACGGTTTGCTCTATCGCTCGACCCGTCGCAAAGTACGTTTATTTGAGGCGTCTGTTCTTTTTCATCTCCCATTTGCTGTGGTAGTGCCCCTGCAAAAATTTGTCGTACAGTACCCTTCCCTGCTTCTGCCATCAGCGGAAATCTGTCAAACGAATTGGCATACATACATTCGTCACCAGCCACGGGAGATGTTGCAGACTCTGGAGACCTTGAACCATCCGAAATGATATCGGAATGATGGTCCTCATATCCATGGGAGGGAGAAAAGCACCGTAGAACCAAGACATGGATTGTTCCAAGGTGATCGAAATGAGACTGTAGCGCAGGATTATCTTCCGGGGAAGAATGAACTAAGAATTAAGAGTAAGCCAAGAGATCAAAAGATGACATGTCAGCAAGGACCGGTGACATGCACGGGTCCTTGCAGGTTTAGGCGCCCGCTTGTCTATGCATGCCCGGGGGATATATCCAGGTTGCAGGAAACTCACCAATATTCAACGGCTCAAATCTCCATGGTCTCCCTATCCAATCACCGTTTGGAAGGCGTTCCTCCTTTTGGCGAACTCTAAATTCAACAGTTGCGGGAGCTTGCATCACGTCGCCGGGGGGTGCGACAAATTTGAGATTGGATCTGTTGCGATTGCATTGATAGACACCGTCAATATAGACAAACATTGCGAGTCCTGAGGAAATAAAGCCTTTCGACTTCAAACTAATAGCAAATGGCGTCGAGCCAGGTGGGATAGCGATGTAGCTCTCCACAACGCCATCCCCATATGAGATGCCATATTCTCGGAAGGGAGTCTTCGAGATTGGCCATTCCACGTGGCAGGTCAGCTGCTTGAGGGTCGGCATTTCCAAGTGAGAACTGCAAGGCCATCGATTATTTTGCACGTCTCAGGGACAGTTGGTCTGTCAATTGAAACTGAGACCAAGTCGCTTTGTTCACAGAGTGAACCTATGAACAGAGTAATGACAAGAATGAGCTGGGGGTCCGGGTAAGGCCGATCCAAGGTGAATAGAACCTGCACAAGGCACCATCCCCCAGCGAAAGCGGCTAATGCAACTCTTTGCCCAAAAGATTGATCTTCAATGATCTTGGTTAAAGTTCTGACAATAACAAGCTTCCCTGGGGAGGGCTAGAAACGAGAGAAAGAAACTCGACTTGTTCAGTGTTTTCTACATGTTGGTAGCATTTCACGGGTCCCCGAGCTCACAGCGGATGCAAACTATCTGCCGCTTCAAACACCGTGCCAGGACTTGACTGAAGTGGGTAGTCAGACAAGCCATTCTGTAACGCCACCATAACAGTCACTCATGTCAACCCTATAGCCGGATTTCACCGCCAACGCGTGATTACCAATTAAGAAATAACATGATCGCAACTGTGGGAACTCTGGAGGAGGCTTCCCAAGATATCCTTGTTCCAAGGGAAATAAGGGTCGACCAACACCGAGACCTCCTCCTGGTTGATGAGGAGTTTGAACTGGTGATATCGGTAGCGTTTCGCCAATGGAAAACTACAATGGCCAAGTTGTCAAAAGAAATACTCCCATGATATCAAGTTGTGCTAAACGGGACACCACCACTGGCCGAGAGCAGCTCCGAGCTCTTCCAATCCTCCATGAGAATTCCAAGTTTCTAAAGGATTCAGTGACGAGGAACCTGTGGACGCGGTGTCGCTAAATCTTTACAACCCGGCCTCGCAGAACCTGCAGAGAGCAAAGGCTGTTGTCGCACATCGTCAACTACTATAGCAAAAAAGAATGCTCCGAAGAGACATTTGCCATTTACGGTAGAGGATAGCAAGATCTCTGCGAGAAAGAAAGATGAGAGGGGGAGAGAGGAAGAAAAAGAAAAGCTTGCAGTCGAGGCGCCCGTACGCAGCACTTGCACAGACTCACAGAGGACATGCCATGAATGCTACTGTACGGAGCAGAGGAAGAAGAGGTGGTGAGGTCGGGACCTGTGGGCCGGCCGAGAGTCGGAAGGCCGTGTCCCGTGTCCGGAGCGGGCCGTGGGGAAGCGACCGAAGGCCCGATCGACGCGGGGGCTCGACGGCGGTTTCTTTTCGCGTGCGGTTGGGACCGGGTGTTATGGACCTTGCCATACAAAGGCCGGATAATTATAGGACCGAGGGTAGTAACTGATCGGCACGTGACTGACCTCAATCACCACGATCACCAAGACTCAGGGAAATGGCATGTATATAATGACACTCCTTTCAGATAGATTCGGACCCTTGTGGTTAACTCACATAGCAACCTGTCTTATAGACATTGCTAGTAACACAGGCTTATTTTTACTATTATATTGCCTACCCCCTTGTTTCTTGTCTTCAAGATAAACCAACAGCCCTCTTAGGTCTAGTTATCTAGACCTGTTGTTACACTTCAACCACCTTTCTTGCAGGAAGCAAGGTGTGTGTGGGTGTTTGAGAAATTGCAAGCATGGAGAAATATATCTTCAATCAAGAACTGTCAAAATATAGGGTAATCTGGTAACCTCACAAGTAACTAGATAATCTGTAGGCTTCTTAATGTGTGTAAAGATTAGAAGAAGCTTTAAAGAGTAATCAGTAAATTTTCTATATTGATTCTAAGATCTGTATAAGAATAAGATGCAGTAGACTAAATACATGCTTGGGCAATTGGGCCTATTTATGCTTATTTCATTATATTACATTCTTTGCTTGTTTAATCTCTTAATATAATTAAATCCCTTGATATAATTCAATCCCTTGATATAATTCAATCTCTTGATATGTCATCACACTACATAATTTAACTGGTTCAGATTATCTTTATTTCTTGTGTCCATATAACTCTTGTATTTAGGGTTTTGCTGACAATCCCCCTTTCTTTAAGGCTTTTGTCCTTAAAAGATATAAATAGTAGTTTTTTCTGCATTAGTAAGATTTTTTTTTCTAGTTCCTCCACTTTTCCCAATGTGTTGGTCAAAATGACAACTGATTTCAGTATTTGCAGAAACAATCTGAAATATTGAATTCTCAAGAAGAGGTTCACTATAGTCTTTTCTTGCAATTATTATACTTGTCTTAATAAGTCCTGTGTTAAATCAGAGGATTCTGCTTGTTGCAGTAAATATATCTATACCTGTTGAAAATGTATCAATACTCAACCCAAGTTTTCAGAGGCAGAATGGAGACAATTGATTCAGGCTCAGTAAAAAATCTGTGCAAAAGAGATGAAAATTCAGGAGGAAATTGAAGTTCTTATAGCTTAATCTTGTTGTTTTTAAAAGCAAGAGCAGCTTCTTCAAAAAAGAGCTAGTGATTTTATTGCTCAGAAAATAAAGAAGATTGAGGAGCTTAAAAAGTTAGAGAAAGAAAAACAAAAAAAGTTAAATTCCAAGACTTAAAATATCTCAGCTAATAATTTTTTTTGTTAGAGAATCTTTTTCTTCTGCAATTATCTGATAATTAAGTCAACAAGATCTTAGTGTTCTCACTTTCTCTTCTTAATATTAAAATTCCTGAATCTTCTCAGGACAATGTAATGACAGGCCTAAATAACTAGACCTAAAGGAGCTGTTGATTTATCTTGGAAACAAGAAACAAGGTGAGCAATATAATAGTAAAAATAAGCCTGTGTTACTAGCAATGTCTATATGACAGTTTGCTATGTGAGTTGACCACAAGAGTTGGAATCTGTCTGAAAGAAGTATTATTATATACATGTCTATCTGCCTGAATCAATGAGTTTGTTTGAATCATTCTGGGTGTTTGGATTATGGAGCTTTGTTGGATTATAGAGCTTTGTTGAATCAGGATAAAAAGGTTTTAATTTATTATTATATGCTTCTTGCATGATATACCTCTTCTTTATGCTAACTCCAGCTATAACACTATCTCTTTTCTTAAGAATTTTCAGCTCAAAGATTCTCCTTTGCTTCTGCCTATATTTAGGCTTTTTTTTGCTTTTTGTGAGTTCTTCTCTGTAGGTCTTATAATGTTGCTATATCTTCTAAACACTGTTATATAGGTCAGGATTCTGAGTGCCTTTTCTTAAATACTAAAGTTGATCTCTTAGATAAGACTATGCCTGTTCTGTGTACTCATTGTTGTTTGCTTCAAAAGAAGGGTGAGAAGGTGGAATACAAGGTTTTTCTCAACTATTTCTGTTGTGGAGAGTGCTGTTGCTGAGGTCTTACCAACTGTAATGTTTATAGAGTAGAGAATTCTGATTGTTAGTTTCTCTCTTTCTTCTTTCTATTCTTTCTAACTCTCCTAGTTCACTGATTGAAAAAAGCTCTGGATAAGGTCTGTGCTGACTGTGAGGCTGCTTATCAAGCTCTTCATGCTTCTATAAAAGCTCTTTGCATCTCTACAGCCTGTCTAGAACATGTCAAAAAGCAGGCAGAATTGCTGGAACAGCATGAAGCTCTTATATTGTTAAAGAAGGCTCAGGCTGTTGAGAATTTAAAAGAGTTAAAGTGCTTAAAGACTAAGGCTGAGGGTTCTGAGAATTCTCATTCTAAAAGACTGTATTATAAGAGTTTTAATGCTGATTTTTTTTCTTTCAATACTTAGGCAGTGTTCTCTAACTTAGCCATTAGTATTAGTTCACCTAATGTCTTAAATAGGGTTAATTTATCTGCTTTATTCTATTTTCCTTCCTGGGATTTTTCCTTGGCTGATTTCTTTTTCTTCAAGGTAGTGGATTCTCTGGTTTTGAATGATCTAAGTTTTAGAAATAGAACTTCTTAATAAGTTTCTTACTTTCTTCACAGTTTTTAGAAGATTCTCAGATATTTTCTGAATTATTATACTCTGTCTATTTAACCAGGTATTTGAACTGATCATTTATATATTTACTGTTCAGTATCTTTTCTATTTTATATTTCTGATCCACTTCTGGGTTCTCAGGCAGTATTTCTTTAGTTTCAGTAACAACTGTTGTATGGGTCAGTGCTGGTTCTAGCAAAAAAATATAAAAAATAAGATATATCCATATATTTTTTTGGCAATTTGAGTTTATAATTCACTTTTCTAATCCATTCTTCAATTTCAAAAAGTTCAATCTTTTTGAAGTCCAGTTTGTTGCTAGATCTTTATATTTTGATGTTTTTCTGAGAAGATAGATCTTATTCTTTTTCTTAAACTTAGATGCCTCCTAATGCTGCTGATTGTAGTATATGGCTGCTCAGTAAGTAATAAATTGAATATCTAGGCTTAATTATTAGTGTAGCTTCTTTAATTAGTCTGCCTTAAGGATTTCTTTCTGGGCCAAAATTTTGTCAGAGATAAGCTCTTAATATGCTGTAGGCTCAAACCTATAGTTGGTATAGAATAGTGACTTCTGGGTGGCTTCAGTTTTTGTGCTGTTGTATGCAAACTGGGCTAGAGACAGCAATTCAACCCAGTTGTTCTATTGATAATTGATGTAGCAGTGAAGGTATTGTTCCAGGGTTTAATTAGTCTACTCAGTCTGTCCATCTGTCTGTGGGTGTGCTGTTGTTGACAGCTTGTGTTTAGAGCTCAATTGTTATGTCAAGAATTGCCAAAACTTGGATGTGACCAGCTTGTCTCTGTCTGACACAATTTTATCTAGTAGGTCATGGTTTCCCACAATTATCTATAAGAAGATATATATCAAGTCATCTGTGTTGGCTGTTTTCTGGTAAGGTAAGAAGTAGGCATATTTAATAAGCCTGTTCATAATAATCAGAATTAAATTATATTTTACCTTGGTCAGGGGTTCTTCAGATTCTGGCAAATTAGTGATAAAGTTTAGAGATATGGACTGCTAAGATCTCTTAAGCACTTCCAGAGACTGTAAATATTTATATAAAGTGTGTTTAGCAGTCTTGCTTCTTATGCAGAAATTATATTAAGAGATCACTCTGCACTGTCTTTTTAAGCTCCAGAAAGTAGAAATTTCTGATGATTCACTCAATGGTTTTGTCTATTCTTTAATAGCTATATATAGGGGCTTTATAAATATCTCTAACTAGCTGTTCTCAGAATTTGGCAGGCATATAGATTAATTCTTAATATAGAATAATACCTCCTTCTCTTATGGTTATGTTGGGGTCTCTTTCTGCAGGTTTTAATATTTTAGATTTTTCTAGAACCTTTATCAATTCCTGAGCTATAGTGTTATTTTTATAGACTTTCTTAATTTCTTTCTCCCACAAGCCAGTAATTTGAAAGACCAGTGCTAGCTGTTTGGCTAGAACAAGTGTGCCATCTGCTTTAATTCTGAAGATTGCAGGTTGAACTTCAGGCTTCCTTATCTTATAGTTTGGCCTCTGATTAAGAGTATCAGTTCTGGTATTCTCTCTTCTCTTTCTATAGATAATCTGAATATTGTATTGTGCTAGTTCCTCAGTCTATCTGGCTTGTCTTCAAGTCAGCTCCTTGATAGTGGTAAAATGAACTAAATTCTTGTGATCATAATATATTAGAATCTGATGCTTGGCTTTTTTTAAATAGTGCCTTCATTTCTTCAGTGCTGCAACAATGGCCAACAGCTCTTTATTATAAATATTATAATTTAGCTTAAGGGGTGTTATTTTTCTGAAATAATAAGCAATAAAGTGTAGTCTTTCTTTCTTATCTAGCTGATTGAGGCATGCTCTAATAGTGTAATCTAAAATATCTGTTTCCAGTATGGCTAGTTTCTCTGGATTATAGATCTTCAAAACAGGTTCTTCACAGAACTTTGCTTTAACTTTTTAAATGCTGCTTGCTGTTCTTTTCTCTATTTAAAGCTCTGCTTCTTTCTGGTGAGCTGTATCAAGGGTTCTGCAATCTTGGAGTAATTTCAGATAAATTTCTGGTAAAAGTTGGTAAATTCAAGGAAGGATTGCACTTCTGTTATAGCTGAAGTCAGCATAAAAAAGAGGTATATTATGCAGGGAGCATGTGATAATAGATTAAAATCTGCTATCCTGATTCATTGAGCCCTATAATTTATCAGGTCTTATAATTTAATAAGCTCCATGATCCAAATAACCCATTGATTCAGGCAAGACAGGTATGTATATAATGACACTTCTTTCAGACAGAATCCAACCCTTATAGTTGACTTACATAGCAACCTGTCATATAGACATTGCTAGTAACACAGGCTATTTTTATTATTATATTGCTCACCCCCTTGTTTCTTGTCTCCAAGATAAACCCAACAGCTCTATTAGATCTAGTTATCTAGGTTTGTTGTTACAGTAACATTCTTTTCTGACTGATGGATACTGCAGTTGTTATTATAACAGATAGTCTAGTAATAAACAGCATAGTCTTCTTCCTTCTTCTGAGTAGTAGCAGCTTGCTTTTTTTCTTTCTTCTTGAGCTTGTTAAGGTACTTCTATCTCATATAATTATTCTTTCTATAATGTAATCCACCACTGAGCTGGTCACACCACTGAGCTGGTCAGCCACCACACCAACACTGAGTTTTTGACTATTACTACTACCACCACCCACCACCACCACCTAATAGCTGATATATCTAGGGAGGAACATCTTCAATTGACTCTTTAAACCTATAAAAAGAGCCAATTTCCATCAATCTGAAAGGCTGCAGATATATTTGATGTGCCTAAAAGCACCTTAATAACATATATTAGTGGGACTACTTCTTGCAAAGATTCAATCACCAATTATTGAAAATTGACAGAGACTGAAGAGAATACACTTTTAATATAGATTTTAGATATAGATTAATGTAGTTTACCTCCACAAATATCAACTATACATTATCTGACACAGTTATTATTATTTATCCAGCTATCATTCTCTCAAAGAGCCTTCATTGGTGAGAACTGGGTAAACCAATATATTAAGCACCACAATAAACTTTGCTTTAAATACAGCTGAAAGTATGATTACCAGCAAGCTAAATGTGAAGATTCAGAGCTGATCAAGGGATGGTTCAAGCAATTCTATAATATTATTCAAAATTATGAAATTCTTACACAAGATATCTACAACATGGATGAGACTAGCTTCCAAATAAGTGTGATTTCAATTGCCAAAGTTATCTGTGGATCAGAAACATGATGTTATAGCCGGAGTTGGCATAAAGGAGGGGTATGTCATGCAGGGAGCACGTGACAATGGATCAAAACCCCCCCATCCTGATCCAATGAAGCCTTATGATCCAACAAAGCTCCATGATCCAAACACCCAGAATGATCCAAACGAACTCATCGATCCAGGCAGACTAGCATGTATATAATGACGCTCCTTTCAGACAGAATCCGACCC
>JGI26058J51888_1000101_pt1 | contig 57025 bp, 66 predicted proteins | sample HigsolmetaSP110D_FD_51888 | JGI IMG/M metagenome (IMG submission 51888) | reverse complement strand
ATACCTGTAGCAGCACAAACAATGCTTCAGGCAGCGTTTCCCCTTCGGCGCTGGTTGGCGCGGTTCCTTGGAACACCCAGCGGGCGCCTCCCCGGACGGCCGTTCAGCCTTCTGCCCGCGAGCGTCGCCGTCACTTCACCTCCATCTTTGACGGCTTGCTCCAGGCACCCGCTGCCACCTTTGTACTCGCCGCCACCGGCTACAAAAGCGCCTCCAGGCCCCCCTTCTCCGCGTCCCCTCCCTCAGATACGTCGCTGCGAACCAGCCTTTCAGTCAGGTACGATGGCCAAGACGACCCCTCATACGCTCACTGGCGGATCTTCGCTGGAGCCAGACTGACAGATATCACAGCTCCCAGTGTCGACAACATTGACAAAGACGCACGTTTCAAACTAGCCTTCTAGCTTCGAAATTCCTGCTCTCGCCGGCCCAAGATGGCTAGCACAACTGCTTCAAACAAGATCACGCTCACGAGCTCGGATGGCGCCAACATCGAAGTCGGTGCGTTGCAACACCTCCTTGCTGTACAGGCATTGTGCGCAGGCCTAGATCTCTTGTGCTAACATACCTCTTCTCCACAGACCGCGAAATCGCTGAGCGTTCCGTCCTCCTCAAGAACATGCTGGAAGACCTGGGTGACTCGGGAGAGGCCATCCCAATCCCCAATGTAAGTATTTCATCACCATTCTCCAGTTCCCCGCACAGGCCCCTCACCCTTCACACCACACAATCTAACCAACATCTCCTCCAGGTCAACGAGGCCGTCTTGAGGAAGGTTATAGAGTGGTGCACCCACCACAAAAACGACCCTCCAAGCACCGGAGATGACGATGATTCTCGCCGGAAGACGACAGATATCGACGAGTGGGACCAGAAGTTTATGCAGGTCGACCAGGAGATGCTGTTTGAGATCATCCTGGCTGCCAACTACCTTGACATCAAGGCCCTCCTTGATGTCGGCTGCAAGACTGTCGCGAACATGATCAAGGGCAAATCCCCCGAGGAGATCCGCAAAACCTTCAACATCCAGAATGACTTCACTCCAGAGGAGGAAGATCAGATCCGTCGGGAGAACGAGTGGGCTGAGGAGTAAGTTTTCCCACGCATCCACATTGGAAATCACAGACATCTCTGCCGTTCAGATGCACGACCCTATCCAGTCGCGCAGCATGCTGACCCCTTCCTGCAGCCGTTAGTTGCGTTGACAACGCTCGACATCATAATATACCACTTCCTTGGCCATGCCGCCATCACTCTGAAGCACCCGGACTTCAGATGATGTGCCATGCCTAAGCACGAGGGTCCATGATGTTCCGACTTGGACGACGCGATTTTCCTCACATCACCCGGCGTTCGGCTCTACTTTACGGCTCTCACTCCTTATATTGACTTGAATTCATACCATCCCATGGGTGTTGCTGGTCTTGCATCTGTGACCGATGCCTGGATTTGTGTGGTTCGTCGGAACATACTAGATAGATAGTACCGCCGAATGCAAAGCATGCGGGTCACACCCCCTCCTTCCCTGTCTGTCTCTCTTCTAGTAGAAGTGCGGCTCTCTTCTCCTTGGCATAGGTGTTGAAAAGATGCCTGCTGCTTTGGCACTATGTAGACTGGGGAGATAATATCCTGTAAGACACGAGCGTCTTCCCTCGTCATGGGTAGGTACGATTCTAGATATGGCAGGGAACAGTAGAGAAAGAACACTTGTATCTACGTGTCTGGATATTTGCGTAGCTATATCATTTAGAATTTAATGTTGCATGTCCCACCAATTGTCAGGTCGTGTTGCAGGTAGGTGTACGGGAGCGGCGCAATATGATCTGGAGCCGAGGCACGGAGTATCTACCTGCTGAGAGCAGGATAATATGACAGACGAAATGCGCTACAAGGAAAACTACTCAAGTTACGATCTTGTTGTCCCCCCTACAAAATGACAGATTTCTGTTTCTCGAATCTTCATTTTTCATTCCATCTCGATAGATACTTTTCACCGGAGAATGCGCGTATCCATCCATCCCCATCGTCCTAAGTAAAGGGGGCGGACTGACTGGAAAAGGCGTTATGACAGAAAAGAGACAAGAGAAACAAGAGGCATCTCGTAGAATGCAAGGAACCGGAAACACGACATCATTTTTTTTCAATTCGACAATTTTCTTCTTTTCCCTTCTCCCTGATTCCTCTTTTTTTCTTTTCCCTTTCCACTTCACCCTGCCAGGAAGTAATGCCTAGGCTAGGGCTTACATTCCAGCTAAGGATAAGCCCACAATTTTGCCTTCCTTTCCGGTTACCGCTGTCATTCAGTCGTATTTGATTTCCCTTTTATTTGAAATTCGTACATCGTGTAGAGAAAACATCTCTTTTTCATGGATATCCGTCACGGATCTCCGCATTGCTATCCCCCTCCGTTCTTGTCTCGTCTCGTCCTGTCTGTTACCCGCGATCCACACAGCCTTCACTGTCACTCCGTTGGCAATAATTGTCTTCCTTCAACGAACCCGTAAACGTTCAGGATGATAAAGGAATCGGACGGAGTCGGGTTCGAAAAAAAGAGCATTCACTTGTCCATCAGACAGCGACCAAAGCGTTCAGATAGCGAGAGAGGAGTCCATGACGGTTGGGAGTATGCGACTGGCGGCATCGGAAGAAGTGTTCGAAACCAGGCATCGCGCAGGCAGGGAAATGGAGGGAAGGAAGAAAAAAAGGAGCCGCGGGAGAAAAAAAATTGTCGAATTTAGATGCCGAGACGGGTCTTGCGCCAGTGCCTCCTCTTGGCGTTGTATCTGTAGTTTGTGTAGAAAAAGAAAGACATTTGTTAGCCCATTTTGTTCCTACTGAATTCTGCATGTGGTGGCTTGATTTGATTTGCGGAGCCCGGTCGTGTTATAAATTTATTTCAGGGAATCTGATTCGAAGGACAGATATATACGACTCGGACCGGGGCGCGAGTTTTTCTTCGAAATATCGAGATCGTATGAATGAAATAGGGAATTATTTACCTGATGGTGTTACCGGTCCTGAGGCGAATCCACTGGGGGATAGGACGGTTCTGCTTCTGAGCTTTGGCAAGCTTCTGCTTGGTACGGAAGGACTTGTGGCTCTGCAGAAGATTTCCAACGTTAGCTATATTGATGAACTCTGGAGAGATATGTCACGGCAGGAGACGTGAGGAGAAAAATTCCCCGTGTATCCGGCATCATATCAGGGCCGTAGATGAAGAAGTGCACTCACCGGCATCTTGAAGGCTTGTCGCGATGGCGAGCTGGGGTACGGACTGGCGTTGGTGATGTTGTCGAACGTCGACCAACTCTATCGAGGCTTCGGGGTGGTGATTTTTGTGTGGGTAGGGCTTAGTGTTTCGCTTGCGGAGAGGTCATGTGATGCGGTACCTGCCTCTCAGCGCATAGGTACTCCGTACTGGTATGCACCCCTTCTGGATGCTGTTATCTGTCGTGGAGATTTGCATGTCTACGATTTTGGTTCCAATTCGTGATATCTTTGGCATTTAAATTTCTGTACAAGTGCTTCAACCAAGATTGGAGATGCTTCTAGCACCCACGGATACAAGCCACCCTGCCCTTCCAGGATCTAACCTGACGTCCGTTCAAATGTCCTACTTGATGCTGATTTCTGAGTCTGCCAAGGCCTGCGCATCGCGATTGTTCTTGTAAGAGGCAGGCGTTGAGCCTTCAGGAGCGTCATGCGACGAATATTCAAGCTTTTGACTTCCGACGTTAAGATACGACTGGAACAGTGCCGAGGGAGGTTGTTTGCCAAGATCTTGAGTGATTTCATCTTCGCTACCATCACTTTGCTGCCTAGGCATAAGAAATTTAGGTAGGTACCTAGGTAGGATTATGTCTCTTTTTTCTACACCTGGACAGCTCGAAGAACCCCCACGCGGGGTGTGGCTTACCATCAGCAACAACCTGAGACGCACGGCTGAATATGATGGATCTTTAACCCTGCTCGCTCTTAGCGAGATTGACGAGAATGCACTAGAAATCTCCTATCGATATCAGTCTCGCGCGTCGAGCAATCGGAGATCTCCAATGTTTCAGAGTACAGACCGCGCTTGTTTCTTTAGGAATAAAGGACTATCGGCGAGTCGGCATCTTCAACCTCCGTGAGTCCGTGCACGGTTGGCACCTGCAGAACATCGATTCCTCCGACTCGCTTGTCGACCTGTCATGACAGTACCTGACAGTACATCCATGTAATTTTCCTTAGTTACGATACCAACAATATACCTTTCGGGAATGGTCTATCCGGTCCGAGACATCAGCATTCTGCGGGTTGCTATCCTGTGATTTTTGCAATCGGGATAAGGAGATTTCATTTCCCACTCGATACGTCGATACGAGCCTGTTCCCGCAGCTCCAATAAATCGTGACTCATCGGTGAATCATCGAAGGCCATGTTGCTTCTCAAGGTTCCAAGGTTCTCTATCGACCTTGCCTTGTTTGAGTTTGCTTCCGTGATTTTTTCGAGGCCAAGTCGATCCCGATGCATCATCTTATTCATCTTTGACTCATGATCGACAAGGTTAGTATGAAGATCAATAAGTAGGTACTACGTATGGTACTAATTAGCTCATCGATAGGCCCTTGCTTAAGGAGTCGTAGCAAGAACTTCGAAGGAACTCCCCCTTGACTCCTTGAGACGGCCCGTGGGGCGGCGGGATCCTTTTCTGGAACCCTACCCGCTGCGGGGCGCCAATGTGGCTAGCTCTCCTAGCCCGTCAGCCTGTGACACTTGCAAATATCACTATGACTCAAACAACTGGAAGAAATAATAATACAAGCTGTCTGGAACTGAGGATACGCAGGCAGTAGAATAATGAATCAAAATCAAGGTAATACAGAATTAGGCACAATAATTCTTATCTGTATAGTTGTTGGTGCCGCTGGGAGCTGCGGCGGACTAAGTACTGTACCTAGGTTCATCAGGCGCCCAGACCCCTACGCAGTGATACTCCGTGTCTATCAAAGTGGTGTTGCCCGAGATACAGAAGTTTGCGGGTCATGGCTGATGATGTTATTGTGCTGGCTGTTAGCAGTCCCCGTAATTGAAGCAAAGGTGTCTATGAATGCATATCGTGCACTCCTTTCTCATGGAATTTCGGCGATGGATGCACTGCGGTAGAATTAAGACTTGCTGTACTCCGTACTGTAGTAAAGAAATAATTTACTACGGAGTAGAGGTAGCTTGTCAAAACTCGGTCCATTTTATTGTTTAAAGGTCAAAACTATGCCGCGTACCTTATCTACCTGAAAGGAATGTGATCTTCGCTTATTTAGGAGTGCTGATAGGAAGAAACCTCACAATTCTTCGCAAGGACCAGTTGTTATCAAGGCATTGCCGATAAATTACTATCTGACAAGAGAACTGGAAAAGAGCCGTACCGTAACGGCGGCTTACCCCGTACGGGGTAACATCCATGGATCTATCCTACGTAAGCAGGCTGCAACGATCAGCAGTGGGCACGGGGACGGCCTCTTTGGCAGGCAGCAGCCGATGACGGTGTAGCGCGGTTTCAAGGTTGGATCCTGCACGACATTTCGAGCATGGATAAGTTCCTTTTGGCGCCACAGGATTGGTCCGGGTCGTGTACTCTGTATAAGCGAAGAACCATGTACGGAGCACTCCGTATTTTATATTTAGCATGCCCACAGGGGTGGAGCATGGCAAACAGAAGAACTGCTGAACTGGGGCTGAAAGAAAGCCTCGGAGAACTGCGAGTGGCTGCGAGCCGTGCATAAAGTCATAACAAAGGTCGGAAGAACGACACTCCGATACAGCTAAAACGAAGCTTGGCACGGCTGGCCGTCTTCTCCAACGGGTCCCAACGGGGCCGGGGAAACTAGCAGTCGCCCCGATGCGGTAAACATCTAGATCTACTGCTCCGTACTTTCGTCCGAGCAGGAACCTCTTAAAGACCCTCCTCTCCTCCAAGCTGCTGCCAGCATGCCGCTCACTCTGCACCGCTCCATGGTCTTCTCGCTCCCATTATGAGATAGGCCTATTCTTTTCATTCTCTCCCCTCCCCCTTTACCCCTCGCACGTCTCTCGAGGAGCGTCGATCCCGAGCTCGTTTTTCCTCTTCGGGGTGGCAACCTTGGGTCATAGATTGTTCACTGTATCTAGCAAACCGCGCGCCATCTGCTGTACAAACCAGCTCTTCGTTCAGAAATATAAGCCTCATTTTTTGTGTCTAATTAATAATTTTTGAGCTCTTACTGCAACCGACGGCGTTTCCGTGCGCGCTTGCTGCCATTTACCCCTGAGGCTTCGTCACGGTCAGAGAACACAATTATTATCAGTCGCGACCGGTGTTTGGTGTCGACCGAAAAGAGCATTTGTCGCCATGGACGGCGACAGTGGCGGAAAGCCTTCCCCCACAGAGAAGGCGTTGGAGGAGCCCCTGACGACAACAATTGGGGAACAGGTCTCTTCTCAATCCCCCGATGTCGAGAAGGAGAAAGTGAAAGGAACAGAGTCCGGGCCAGTCAATATACCAGAGACCACCGATGCGGATGCTGCCTTCGCCCATCTCCCCGAGCATGAGAAGCAGATTCTGAAGAAGCAACTCGACGCACCGACTGTCAGGATTAATTTCCTCGGTCTCTATCGATATGCCTCTAAGATGGATTTGTTGATCATCTTCGTCAGCGCAATCTGCGCTATTGCTGGTGGCGCTGCTTTGCCATTGTTTACGGTCTGTCTTTGACTTACAAATTACTAACCTCGTATCACGCGATATGCGATTCCATACTAACCCTTGTCCGTAGATTCTTTTCGGAGAGATGGCTTCTGTTTTTCAGCGTATCATGCTAAATACCATTTCATATGACGAGTTTTACCATGAGCTTACGCGCAATGTCCTTTACTTCGTGTACCTCGGCATTGGCGAGTTTGTGACCATTTACATCTGCACCGTGGGATTTATCTACACAGGCGAGCATATCAGTCAGAAGATCCGGGAGCATTATCTCGAGGCCATTCTGAGGCAGAATATCGCCTATTTCGATAACCTCGGTGCCGGCGAGATCACGACCCGTATAACGGCGGACACGAATCTTATTCAGGACGGTATCTCCGAGAAGGTAGGGCTCACGTTGACGGCGGTGTCAACATTCATCACAGCCTTTATCATCGCTTACGTCAAGTACTGGAAACTTGCCCTGATCTGCTCGTCTACGATTCTTGCCCTTGTTGTCCTCATGGGCAGCGGTTCCAGATTCATCGTCATGTTCAGCAAGAAATCACTGGAAAGCTACGGTGTTGGTGGAAGTGTTGCAGAGGAAGTGATCAGCTCGATCAGGAACGCTACAGCTTTCGGCACCCAGGATAGACTCGCAAAACAGTACGAAACCCACCTGAACGAGGCCGAGAGATGGGGGATCAAGCTGCAAGTCACTCTTGCGATCATGGTTGGCGCTATGTTCGGTATCATGTACCTCAACTACGGTCTGGGGTTCTGGATGGGCTCGCGGTTCCTTGTCGATGGAGAGGTCAAGAACGTGGGTCAGGTCTTGACGATCTTGATGTCTGTCCTCATCGGTTCTTTTGCTCTGGGGAATGTGAGTCCGAATGCTCAGGCATTCACGAGCGCCGTGGCTGCGGCTGCAAAGATCTACAGCACGATCGACCGTGCATCTCCGCTTGATCCCTCGTCGGAAGAAGGTCTGAAACTGGACCATGTTGAGGGCAACATTGAGTTCCGAAACATAAAGCACATCTATCCTTCGCGACCGGAAGTTACTATCATGGAGGATGTTTCCCTCTCGATACCTGCTGGCAAGACAACTGCGTTAGTCGGGCCCTCGGGATCTGGCAAAAGCACGGTTGTCGGGATGGTGGAGCGGTTCTACATTCCCGTCGGCGGTACCGTTTTGCTCGATGGCCATGATATCCAGACACTCAATCTCCGCTGGTTGCGCCAACAGATCTCGCTAGTCAGCCAAGAACCTGTTCTGTTCGCCACGACCATATACGAGAACATCAGATACGGACTTATCGGCTCAAGGTTCGAAAACGAGCCCGAGGATAAGATCAGAAAACGGATTGAGGATGCAGCAAAGATGGCCAACGCCCATGACTTCATCATGAGTCTGCCGGAGGGATACGAGACGAATGTCGGCCAGCGTGGCTTCTTGCTCTCGGGAGGTCAGAAACAACGTATTGCCATTGCTCGTGCTGTCGTTAGCGACCCAAAGATCCTTCTTCTCGACGAGGCCACATCTGCCTTGGATACCAAGTCCGAGGGAGTGGTTCAGGCGGCGCTCGACAAGGCGGCAGAAGGACGAACGACTATTGTGATCGCTCATCGGCTATCTACCATCAAAAATGCACACAACATTGTGGTCCTGGTCGGTGGGAAGATCGCGGAACAAGGCACGCATGATGAACTCTTGGATCGCAAGGGCGCTTACTTTAGGCTTGTTGAGGCTCAGCGTATTAACGAGGAGAAGGATGCGCAAGCTGTGACGACAGAGGACGAAGACGAGGAACTCGCCTTGAAGATAGCTCGAACTAGATCCGCCAATAAGGAGGGACTGGCTTCTCAAAGCTCTGACGACGAGGGGTTTGAGGAACCAGTCAAGCGGACTGACACGAAGAAGTCGCTTTCGAGTGTTGTCCTTTCAAAGAGACAACCAGAGACCGCTCAAAAGTACTCTTTGTGGACCCTGATTAAATTCATCGCCTCCTTCAATCGACCCGAACTGCCCTATATGATCATCGGTCTGGTTTTTTCGATGCTTGCAGGTGGAGGGCAGCCAACTCAAGCCGTCCTCTACGCCAAAGCCATCACTTCAATCTCACTGCCCCCGAGCATGTATGACAAGCTCAGGCATGATGCAAACTTTTGGTCACTGATGTTCCTAGTTGTGGGGATTGTGCAATTTTTCACTTTCTCCACTCAGGGGGTCGCATTTGCCTTCTGCTCTGAAAAGCTGATTAGTCGGGCGCGGAGTAAAGCGTTTCGGGCAATTTTGCGTCAAGATATTGCCTTCTTCGACAGGGAGGAGAATAGCACAGGCGCCCTGACCTCCTTCCTCTCGACCGAGACGAAACACCTGTCCGGCGTCAGCGGCGCGACACTGGGAACCATCCTGATGGTTGGCACGACTCTGGGAGCTGCGCTGGTAATCTCTATTTCCATTGGGTGGAAATTGGCGCTTGTTTGCACGTCTGTAGTCCCGGTTCTCCTGGCGTGCGGATTCTACAGATTCTGGATGCTTGCCCAATTTCAGCAACGAGCCAAGAAGGCCTATGAAGGATCTGCTAGCTATGCATGCGAGGCTACCTCGGCCATCCGCACGGTCGCGTCCCTTACAAGGGAAAAGGATGTCTGGGCCGCATATCATTCTCAGCTTCAAGACCAGGGGAGGAAGAGTCTCATCTCTGTCCTCAAGTCTTCTACTCTCTATGCTGCTTCTCAGGCACTCACCTTCTTCTGTGTCGCCCTTGGATTCTGGTATGGAGGCACTCTTCTGGGCCACCACGAGTATTCGATCTTCCGGTTCTTCGTCTGCTTCAGCGAAATCATCTTTGGCGCACAATCTGCAGGGACCTTTTTCTCGTTCTCCCCAGACATGGGCAAGGCCAAGAATGCCGCCAACGAGTTCAAGAAGCTGTTCGACAGAAAGCCAGCGATCGACGTCTGGTCCTCTGAAGGAGAGGTGGTTGAGAATGTCGAAGGCACAATCGAGTTCAGGGATGTGCATTTTAGATATCCGACCCGGCCGGAGCAGCCTGTCCTTCGAGGTCTCAGTCTGACGGTCAAGCCGGGCCAATACGTGGCCCTCGTCGGTGCCAGTGGATGTGGAAAGAGCACGACCATTGCCCTTCTCGAGCGCTTCTACGATGCACTCGCGGGTGGCGTCTTTGTGGATGGGAAAGACATTACGCGCCTGAACGTCAACTCCTACAGGAGCTTCCTGGCGCTCGTCAGCCAGGAGCCTACGCTGTACCAGGGAACCATCAAGGAAAACATCTTGCTCGGAACCAACAGGACTGATGTTTCGGACGAGGAGATAGAAAAAGCCTGCAGAGATGCCAATATCTATGACTTTATCATGTCACTCCCGTAAGTTTCTCTGTGTTATGCTTTGATTCTCTTTTTCTTGACTTGTTGACTGACATTCCATCAGTGAGGGATTCTCCACTGTCGTGGGCAGCAAGGGAGCCATGCTTTCCGGTGGGCAGAAGCAGCGTGTGGCCATTGCCCGTGCTCTTCTCCGCAATCCCAGGATCCTGCTTCTCGACGAAGCCACTTCCGCTCTCGACTCCGAGTCGGAGAAGGTGGTGCAAGAAGCTCTGGACCGAGCTGCTCAGGGACGCACCACTATCGCCGTCGCACACCGTCTCAGCACGATCCAGAAGGCCGACGTCATCTACGTTTTCGACCAGGGCAGGATCGTTGAAAGCGGGACCCATCACGAGCTCCTCCAGAAAAAGGGCCGCTACTACGAACTGGTCAACTTGCAGAGCCTGGAGAAGAATCAATGACGGCGTCTTGTCTGTCGTCGTTCTTCCCACAATACCTTTTCTCTGATGCACATAGCATCGGGTATACAAGCTTAATGTATTCTCTGTTCCTATTACCTCCTCTCAGCGCACATACAGGATATCACGGAGAGATTCCCTGTCTGTTTTTTGTCGGAAGTGTTTGGAGTCTTCGGCCTTTCTGATGATTGTTTAGAGGTGCATGTACATTTTGTTGATGGCCACGCTTTAGCTGATGAGAAAAAAAGACATCGAGAGAAATGTCCGGGGAGATGTGAAACTTTTTGCTTCCTGTAATGTACACTTTTTGTTTCGGCTGTGCCTGTTATCTCTTCCACTGGAACCTCCCATCTCCCCGCATCATATAGTGAAGTGTTATTGAACTCGTAATGTATCATGTCGCATACGTTCTTTTATCCCTGTCGACTCCTCGCTGCCGCTGCATGTCCCACTTTATGCGTTCCTTGTCTATGGCCATACCTCTCCCATCTAGAAGATGCATACATACGGTGTATAATTATTTATTTACACAGCCATTCATTTTCAGGAACCATGCGACGGCCGGGATCTCCACATGCTCGTCGCGTGGGCATAGGGCAAGATCAGCTTGATTAGATAAGCAAAAAATGTACTGTGTACAACTCTTATGCATCTTTCTGTGTTATTTGAAATGAGGAAATAAAAAATCTTGCAAGACATAATTCATGATCCTGAGGATGCAGGGAGGTAGCACTACCGAGTACCATCTCCTGTGGTCTTGATTGGTTTTCAACAGTACCACGTATCCTGGGTGCGGACTGTAATCGGACAAACCTGACAGGCCGCGAATGGCAGCCCCTAAAATTCCACCCGCGGTGCCTGAGGCCCCACCGGTGCACAGCCAACCTGACAGGGGCAGGGACCCACATGCGGCGATCTCAGGCCGACCCGACGGTAACGCCAATACATACAGTAGTAGGAAGATCGATCTGATTCGGTATCTATGTCAATCCCAAGCAACCAGACCAACGCTTTGTAACCCATAAATAATAAAACAATGTCAATAACAATGACAAGAGAAATCAACCTAATCGCCCGCCCCAACGCCAAACTCTGTTTCCACGTCGACCTGCCGCACGCCCCGCGCCTCCGCGATCAGCCCCATCAGGCCCTGCCCGACGTCCTTGATCTCGTTGTACACGTGGAGGAGGCGGATGTGGCGCCGCACGGTGGCAGCGGCGTCGGGGGATCTGGTTCGTTTTTTTTTCCTTTTGTTAATAATATTGTATTGTATAGGTGATTTGGAGGGAAGGGAATCCGATTGATGACAGACGCTAATGGAATAGAGAGGACGGACGTACTTGAGCTTCGATCGCGTCTCCGCGAGCTGCGACTCTGTCTGCGCGATTTGGGACTCGAGGTCGGCGATGGATGCGCGGAGGGCGTTCTGCATGTACTCCGTGTCGATGGTTAGTCTGGGGTAGTATAATCTAGATGATGGGTATCCACGATGTGTAGGTATGCACACGTATGGATGGATAGATCTCTCATCATTCATCCTGCAGGAAATAATGTGGAATGTGTGGGGAAATAAAGAAACGGGTAACTCACAATCTTCCTCTGCCGCTGGGCTAGCTGTGCCGGCGAGAGATCTGGTGGAGGATCGTCCTTGCGATCATCGTTTCCCGCGGGGGGCGTTGCGGATGTGTCTCCCGGTGTCGTGGAGGAATTGTTGCTGCAGGCGTCGTGATCGTCCGCAGACTCTGGAGGGGCCATCGGAGGCGGGTGCGACAAGGATCGATGCTTTTCTCTTCTTCGATCAAGGTGGAAGAATACTGTAATATCATCCCCATGGAGTTGCTCGGCACTTGTCGACAATCGGGCGGAGCGTCGCGCGGCTTGGCCGGCCCGTCGCTCGGCCGCCGTCGTGCGCCGCGTCGGAGGCCCGGCTGCTTACGTCTTTGTCCTCCTCCGCCTCGCACCCGTCAGCGGGCGTCGTGCGTTTGCTCCTCGACGTCCTGGCATGTCCGCGTCTGCTCGGCCTCCCTCCGCCTTGCCTCCACCATCGCTATAAGCCATAGCATGACCCCTGCCGGACAGCGCTCGACGCTGCCTTCCTCTCCTTCCTCCTGATTGTTGCGGACGCAGGCTCCCCGCTGCGCAGCCTGGCCCCTCCCACATCCTGCCTCGAGCCGACCTGACCTGCTTCTTCTCCTCCCCCCTTGTCGACGCCAGCCCGGATGGCCAGGTCGGACAGCCTTGCGGTGCTCCTGGCACTGCTCCTGGCCCGCACGGCCTCCGCCCATGGTGGCCATGCGGAGCTTCCAGAGGGAGAGGTCGTTACAGATGATCCAATTGTATGTCCAAGTCCAGCGCAAGGCATCCGTGACGGCATCGATGGTGCGGTTCGCTGACCATGACTTTTTTTATACGGCTCCTACAGGACTCGGTATTATGGATCCATATGATTTTGATGGGCATCGCCTTTGGTGTTATCTTCCCATTGGGCATGGTTCTTGGGGTACGGATGCATTCCACTTCTCGCAGGCATTCCGTGCAGCAGAAATCCCCAGCGGAGGGGTAAAAAGAGAATAGAACACTTGACTGACGGCTGCAACCCGCATCTCTACAGATCGTCCGCTCCCGATGGCACGTCCCGGTCCAGGTCATCGGGACGATTTTCGCCGTGCTGGCCTTCTTCATGGGACACGCCCACAAGGGCCGCCAATTCGCCAAAAACATCCACGCCGCGTTTGCCAACTCCTTGATGCTCATGCTCGTGATCCAGGTCGTGCTGGGGGCGTACCTGAAGCTTCACCTCAATAAGGGGATCAACGGCCGGATCCGTCGGTATGTCGTGCTCGGCCATGGAGTGCTGGGCAAGGTGATGCCCATCGTGAGCTGGGTCCAGATGCTGTTTGGCGGTATCACGGCCCTGGGCTTCTGCCGCGGGGACCATCTCGGCCAGTGCCTGGCGCACTTCATCATGGGGAGTGCTTTCATCGCGTACGGCATCCTGCTCACCATTCTACTGCTCGTCGGCCAGTACTGGCTGCGCCGCACAGGCCGGAGCCAGGAATTCTTCGACTCGCTGGTCATCGCGGCCTGGGGGTGTGTTAACACGTTCACAGAGCATCGCTGGGGACAGCCGTGGGTCCACAACGATCTCCAGCACACGACGATGGGCATTGTGTGGTGGTGCGCCGGTCTGCTGGGCCTCTGGCTGAGCAGGAAGAGAAACGGCCGCCCGAAGCGCAACCTGGTCCCCGGCATCGTTATCCTGCTCACCGGATACGCTATGTCTGGGCACCCCCAGACCCTCCCGCTCAGCACGATGATCCACACGGTGTTCGGATACACCCTGATGGCGGCGGGCGCCACGAGGATCATCGAGATCTCCTTCGTCTTGAAAGACCGGAGCACGCTCAGTCCGGACGGTTCGGACCCGAGCAGCTTCCAATATCTGCCGCCATTCGTATGTCCTTTGAAACCATTTTCGTTGGAATCTGAACTGACAGAGCCGTAGCTACTCTACGCCTCCGGATTCCTCTTCATGGGCGCAACGGAGGAGCAGACGAAGCTCCTCAGCGACGCGCACATCGACCACGTTTCATACGTCCTGATCCTGTACAGCATTGCATTCATCCTCTTCCTCTGTAAGTCTTCCATTCTCCCACCCCTCCTGGTGCTCGGAATCCTCCCAATGCTAACGCTATACCCCATCCAGTTGTCAATATCCTCCTCCACATCTACGCCGTCCACGCGTTTCCCAGCTCCGCCACGGTTAACAACCACACCATCAAGGGAAGCAGCCGCCCGAAAGCCCACCGCTCCCGATCATCCGCCTCGTTCTCGCAGGCCAACGGCAGCGGGTTTATGAACGGCCGCCTCTCGCGCGCCGAGGCGCAGCACATCCACGACGCGGAGGCGTTCGAGCTGCAGGGCTTGATCTCCGAGGAGGATAACGACGAAGACGACACGCATAGGAAAGGTGAGGATGAAGAGGACCCGCACGCTGCGAAGGAGACGGCCAGGGCCTGAAGTAAGTAATCGGGGGAAAAAAAAAGGAAGAACCCTGAGAGGAAGAGCGGGGTGAGCGATTTGGGGGAATATATTCATTGCATTTTGCCTTTTTGATTTCCTTTTTTTAACTGGGGAAAAAGCCACCGGAGCAGCCCTAGCCTCGACAACATCTATCCATCTTAGATAGACCGCAGTGAGAAGGAAGTCCATGGTTCTCGTTTTCGCTCTTCAATTCTACTATATGTTAATGACATGGCATGGCCTTTGTTTCTTTCTTTCTTTCTTGCTTGCTTGCTTGCTCGCTCGTTTGCCTGCCTGCCCTGCCCTGCCCTGCCCTGCTAGTTTCCTTGCTGTCCCATATATCTGGTTCATCATCATCGTCTTTACATCCAATCTCATTGTTATCCCATCCGCATTGCTCGCTGGTTTCGGTTTTTGGTTTTTGTTTTGGTTCTTTAGGATTCAAAGGCGGCGTTTTCGTGTCGTATCGTATCATATTATTTCATTTTCGCATCTATCCATCGATCACTATCATATTATTGCTGTCCAGACAGCTGTCTGTCAATCGATGTCTGTGGAGTTTGGTTTATAATTGATAATTATCTATGTAGAGCAGATAGGGACAGACAGAAAGAATAAAAATTGCTCTGCAATCGAGAGAGATGATGAGTTACTTGTTCTCGATTGGATTCTATTTGATTAATAAAAGTAATTAAATTAGTTAGACTCATTGCTTCGTTTTAAGACATTACTTTTTATCCTGCACTATCGTACATAAGTAGTACATGATCGTTTTCTTTAGCTTCTCGAAAAAGCTGTTGTTCGAGAAACATCATGCGTGCAAATCACAACGGAGTAAATGTCCGTTCTGGTTCCGTCTTTCCACCTCCTGCTGGTTGGCGGGACACGTGTAATTAGTAGGGTATGGGTATGGGTCCTTTCGATGGACTTATGTCCTGACGGGAGATGGAATCGTATCCTCCGCCGGTTCTTCATTTCATCACTTCAAGCCCAAGCCTTTCCATGGAAAGGAAGCTCCGCAATCACGAAATTAGGAGGGCCTTGCGGCCCATGAGAGACGGTAGTGAAACCAGCCGGCTAGTAAGTAAGTTCTGTGGCTTTGGATCCCGCCTGCCTTTTCTTCTTCATATCTTCCGTTATGAGAACATCTGTTCTTTCCCTGTTCATTCTGGCGATAGTATCATAGTCCAGTACTTAAGGCGCAGCCGTCACGACCCCGTCCAGCGGAACGGCGCTGGGATTATTAGCGTTGACATTCGCATTATTGACGGCAGCGGGCACGGCCGCAGGGGTGGCCGCAGCAGCCGCGCTCTCGATCTGATCCGGGAAGAAGGGATGGAGCGGGTAGATGGGCGCGACGTTGCGCTCGCCGTCGAAGAGGAGCAGGTTCTGCAGGGGCTGCTCGCGCGCGCTCAGCAGGTTGATAACGTCCTGCGCGAGGCTGCCGCCGACGAAGGCCGCCACGGGGCTCAGCTCGCTGCCCAGGTTCTGCAGGAAGCCGCGCAGGAACTCCGACGTGAGGGTGGAGATGTCAAGCTTGAGCTCGCGGTGGCGCTCGTTGGCCAGCTTGGTGAACAGCTCCAGGTCCGGGCGCGAGAAGGTCGGGAACCGCCCGCCGGAGAGTTTCTGGAACTCCCACAGCGCGCGGAGGCAGGTCAGCAGCGGGGTGACGGCTCGCCGCTTGCGCGAGTTGCGGGTGAAGTCTTCGGGCAGGGGGGAGGTGTTTGCGAGGATGAGAGGGGAGTAGACCTCCCTCTTCGTCACCATCTCGATGATCTTCTCGTTCTCCTTCTTGGTCGTGATGCTGAGGATGCTCCGCGTCGGAGTCTCCTGCGGAGGGGAGGGAACGTTGGACTTTTCGCGCTCGATCACGAAGTCGTGCATGATCAGGTCCGCGAAGACGTAGCCGTAGAATCCATGGAGACCTGCGGCGTAGAAGGGCCGGTTGGAGAGGCGGCAGGACGCATTGATTGTCGTGAAGGTTGGGAAGTCCAGCTCGGTCGCGATGATCACGTCGAAGCGCGCAAAGAACTCTGGCGGCTTCGACCGGACGTTATCCGTGTCGACGTGTATCTGGACACGGGGGTTCATGTTATGAATCTGGGGGCCCGCGGCTTGGGCACGCTGTCGTTGCCGTCAGCACTAATTCATACATGCCATCATAGATGGAGGATGAAGGAAAAGAAAGATCAGACATTTTGGCCCACATGCTCCTCTGTGAGGAAGAACTGTGCTCCCAGGTCTTCCTCAGTGACCACTTCGTGGTCGAGGATAGTCAGCGATCCGATGCCGGCCAACACGAGGTTCTTGGCGACCTCGTTGGCCAATGCTCGGATGGTGATAAGCAGGATGTTGGCAGACCGCAACCTGGGGGAAGTTGTCAGCCAAGAGTCTCTTTCTTTGGTCAGTATCTGGCAAGGATGAGATTACTTCTCCTGCGCCTTGACTCCCCACAGCCTGATCTGCCTGTCGTAGAGCGCGATCTCATCTGAAGGAACCATGGGTTAGCTCGTCACCTTAGAGATCACCGGATCACCTAAGCTCACCAGCGCTGATCGACTGGATGGTGTTCTCACGGGCTTCCATGGCTGAATGATGGCTGAATGACAAGCACTGCGTTCTTTCTGGGAGATATCCAGGATATTTTTAAATGGAATATGAGGTTCAAGATAGGGACCGGATTAGAGGTAAACAGTGGATTCAATTGCAGATATTATGTTTAAGAGAGAATTGATTCGATGGCAGATTTGAAAGCCAGCAGAAAGCACGCGAGATGAGATGACTGAAGAATACAAAGTGCTGCGTAGGTTATGGGGGCCAGGTAGGTAACGAGGAAGGAAGATGGTGTTCAAGAGAGGGTTGGAGTTGGGAGTGGAAAGGAGAGGATTCAATGGCGGTCTGGATGGGTCACCGGACAGAGACAGCACACATGCAGGGGCCCATGGAGGTGCAGACGAAGCGCAACACGCTGGATGCTGCTCTGGACGGTCTCTTGTGTCTTGTCCGGAGTGTTGATGTCGATGTCTCGGTCGCCGTCTATCTCCGGCTATCACGTGCGCCATGACGGCACCCTGCTTACATAATAATGCGGGCTGCCGTCGGCCACCGCCCGCGCCGCGGTCACGCCGCCATGTCGATCGACGCAGGCCAACTCCACCCCGGGCGCCTGCTCGTCGTCCATCCCATCCCTTCCATCTTCGCCCTCTCCCTCCCTCTTCCTCAACATCTCTCCACCTTGCACATCCCATCTGCCCCCCATCTCTGTATCTGGCTGTATATTTCTTCCGTCACTCTCAAGCTCCCTTTGTATTACCTCCGCGGATCTCGTCCTGCAGTGCACTGGCTGCCTAACCCCCGCCCTAAACCTCCTAACTCGGTCGTGGTCGTTTGGTCTCTGTGCAGGTGCCTGCCTCGGGCGTCCGCTGGAGCCGTCGTACTCAAACCACCCGTTAAATGATGGTACGTTCATAGGTTCTAACAACTGGTCACCTTTGGCTATTGTAATCGACGAGGCGGGTCCATCTGAATTGAAGGGAGGCTGGTCGATATCCCGTTGACAATATTGACCCGTTCTGTGAATCACCTGTAGTCGGGGAATTTCGACTATCCTCCTGCGTCCAGCCGTTCTTCTCGTGGAAGGGGCCCCGACCAGCACTCGGACCGCTCCAGCTCCAGTATCACCGCACGACTGCAACATCTTCGGGACCTCCTAAATTCCGAGCGAGCTCGTGACCGAAGCGGCTACACAACCACCAGGGCTATCGAGACGCTGAACCAGGAGATCGAAGAGCTCCGCTCCGACCGCGCTCGAGATCGCACCAACTTCGAACAGGCAAGAGAGGCAGTTGGCCGACAGCTACAGCAGCTGCAGTCTCACCTGACTACCCGTCGTATCCATCGGCGTGTATTTGGTCGTGAGCGAGATTCGTTACCTTCTTCCAGCATGGAGCAGGAGCCAAACCAGACAGACAGCCGACCCCGCCATCGTGGCTTGAGACCGAGTGAGATGCTGGCCAGGCTCAGAGACGGAAGGTCGAGGAGTAACAGCAGTGATATGGATGGACTGCAAGGACTCCAGCAGGCCGTTTCTCGCATGAGGGAGGCCGACTCTGCGATCGGTGCCCTGCTCGACGAACCGGTTCCTCCCATCGGGTCGTCCGATCTGTTGGCACCGGATTATTCTGTCGATAGTCAGGCGAATAGGTGGAGGGCCAAGCGACGCAAGCTGGACTCGGATGACGCACGGGAAGGTCTGCGAGGTTTCAGTTACGGGCAGTACGGTCAAGTCGTGCCTGGGGCGTTGAAGATGGAAATCGTAAGCTGCGACGGGGGAGCCTATTCCGAGCCTAACGGTGAGAGCTCGTGGCCGGAGAATGTCTTACTCAACGACTCCTCCGTGTACTGCACGAAAAGCGACCGCTGTAATCTGATTTTGAGGCATCGTGGAGAAACGCCCTTCTGCCTCAAGAAGATCGTCATCAAGGCTCCGAAATCAGGCTTTGATGCTCCGTAGGTATCTACTGTTCCAAGGACTGGGCAGTGTCGCTGACGGCCGTATGCAGGATCCAGGAAGGGATGATCTTCGTCTCGATGACCTCGGATGAGTTGCTGGCCCGCACTGCCCAATATCAGATCCAGTACTCGCCAGCCCGACGGCGACCCTCTCGTAGCAGGCGGAACGGCACCCGGCCTTCTCAAGAATATCCGAACTCGTCTAGATCTCCACTCCAGTCGTTAGAGAGGACTGTCCTTGCGGATCCTGATCTGTATTCCGATTCCGAGATTGACTCTACCACCTTGGGTCTTCCAAGCCGTCGGGACTCAACGTCCGAATTCAGAGTCACCACAGAATATGACGATAAGTCTGAAGATGGCGGTGACGAGGATGAAGAAAGTGATGGGGAGTACCCTAGCGGTTCAGAGATGCAAAGGATGTCTATAGATCAGATGGAGGACTTCCTGTGTCCCGAAGATGAAGACAGCGAGAGCGATGACGACGACTCCAACGAAATGAACGCCTTCCACCGAGGACGTTTTGAAATGCGGAGACGAATGAGAGCAGCTCGCCGACAGGACAGTGATGACAATTTACGCAGACGACGTATGGTCCCTAGCCTGATCGAGCCCGTTGGTCCCCCTGCCAGGGGCAATTCTTACTATTCCGGTGCAGGTTCTCAAGCCCCAGAAGTGATGAAGCCTCATGCTCGATTCTTCATCGAGCGGGATAAGAGCATGGTTAGCATCAAGTTCGACCCGCCTCCGTAAGTGACCTTGACCCTTGAGATGCCTCGCCATACCTCGCTGACTTGTACTAGTTCCGGGAGGTTCATTTTGATAAAGTTATGGAGCCCATATAGTGGAGGGAATATCGATATTCAGAGCATCGTTGCTCATGGTTATGCTGGACCACGGTTCTTCCCTGCGGGAGAGTTTAGATAACGCTACTGCGCCAGGCGTGTGGTAGACGACGGTTCGAATACAATTAGACAGGCAGGCATTTCGGTAAATCGCAGGCGATGAACAAAGGTTTTCCCACCGGGACCATGAAGGGGGAATGATGATTTTCTACTTCTACTTATGAGTCGGCATGCCGTATACAAGGTCTCCAACTTTTCTGATGACCGCATCATGCGCTTTTTTTCGAGTTTATGTTTATGACTACTACATTGGGCGAGGAACGATGAGATAGTTGTACGTTCAAGGAATTACCTGCAGCTGGTTTCTTGCAACCTGCACCTTCTAATCGAGTCTTATATACCTTTTACGTAGCTAATTCCTGTTGTTCATGCGGAGGTAGGGTCATTTGCCACCTATCCAGCCGCCTCGCGTACTAGTATCTCTGTCCTGAAACGAGGTTAACTTGAGGTGGGGTGACAATTTGACATCACTCACTCGTGCTGCGGCGCGGAAAACCGACACCTCGCTTATCTACTCCGTAGTATGTGCATGTATGTATGTACAGTACATTTGCCCCTGGACTTATGCACCATGTAGTTAGACAGCAGTCGCTGCTTCGCTCAGGGTAGTCGACTAATTGTTCTCAACTTGGTTGCTGCTCCTAAGCCCTGCTCAGGTCGTGCTCAATACCACATCAATTAGTACCGTGCCCGTTTATTAGTTCAATTGCCATCTCTGTACATACTCCTCTTACAGATAGGCCAGACCTCTTTATCGCCAAGTCGGAAAAGCCTTTGATGAACGACTTCCAAAGGAAAAGCAACCAATCAGAAAATAAATAAAAATGCAACTGTGTACAAAGTACCGTGTACAAACAATGGAGCACATAGTTTAAATAGATAGAGCTGACTGGGCACCTGAATCCTACTATGACCCCTTTGGAGGCACCTTCTAGGGATCTCTTGGGGATTCTTTTGTGACATTTTCTGTGACATTTGAATCCTACTCAAGTTTTTCACAAACTGGCATGTATTCGGTTAACATAGATTAGATTTGGGACCTGTGGTAGGTTGAGGCAGTAGTTGTCTGTGTAACAGGATCGGGAGCAGCGCAGTTTGTTACACAGACAACTTCTTTGAACGGCCTAAGATTCTTTCAGAAGCTTTCACTAAATCCTTTGACCTTTTTAATCATAGATTTCACTGCTACCTGAGACCCCAAAACAGTCCTAACAAAGAAATCAGTATATCTCTTTGACAGAGCTGGACAAGATTGCATATGCAGTGCAATAAGATCCTGCACTGGACCTATGCGGGTAGTGGTCATTGGATGGTTTGAGAACACTCCATGCAAGATGAATATGTATCTAAGCCAACCCTATTATGTTATTGAATAAGGGATGCTTCCACGCCTAACCAACCATCCTCTGTCAGTAATATGGGAAAATAAAGGGAAGGGGAGAGAAACGTACGAATATATATAGCAGCTCCCTTGTCCCCAAAGGCTCTGTTTCTTCTTTATCTAATCTAACTGAAAAGGAGCTTCAGTCCATTTCCAACAACCGACCGCCACAAATAATCACACACACACACTTACTTATACAAAGATGATGAAACTCCTCGTGCTCTCTCCACTTACCGTCTTCCTCCTCCCAATCATCACCCTCGCTCCCGCTCCCGTCCTGGGCCTGACAGTTTTCCCCGTCAAGTGCAGCCAGCCGGGAAGTAATGCTTGCTCGTAAGTACCCAAGTACCTACCTAGCAGTTACCTTACCTACCTAACCTACCTACCTGATCCATCATCTCTTTGAGACCCCCACACCCCTTCCATTCATTTACTGATGGGAAGCACTAGGGGCCGAGACATCTACGCCTGCACCGCCACCGGGGAACTAATCTACTCGGGTACATGCCAGCCCGGCACAGCGTGTCAGATAACGCCTACTGGCGCCGCTGTGTGCCGCTAGGTGGATTGATCGGACAACTCCTTCTATTCCGGGTTGACAACGAAAAAAGAGAGGATAAGAAGGAAGGGCCGTAGGACAAGATCTAGGGTAGAGAGGGTGGTGAGGACTAGAAAGAAGGATTGGAGAAGTCTACAGAGCAGAGCCCCCGATTTATATAAGGGAATTCCCTCCTTTGACATGTCCAAGATCCTTCCGGAAGCGTTCGCTGGTCCTTTGGGCTTATCATAGGTTTCACAGCCACCTGAAATCCTGAAACAGCCCTAATAAAGAAATCAGTATATCTCTTTGATGGTTCTGAATGAGACCACGGATATGGGCATATGAGACCTTGGCAGCAGACGCATGCAGGTAGTCGTTCAATGGATGGTTCTGAGACCACTCCATTCAACATTTGCGGGTTAGGGAATTAAGTCTCTTCAAAGTTCATGCTCTCTATCTCTTGATCCTTTAGCTCTTCTTTCTTTGTGCCGACTTTGACAGGCGGCCACAGGATAATTATGATAAGATTTTGGATCTGCAATGTCGTATCAGACTCAGTCACTGTAGTGCTTTGCAGAGTCTCATATATTACCGGTTCCGTCGCCACCAAGGGCGATCTGTTGAATGAGGCGGCCTTAGACCAACTCATCTACCGCTTCCTGCATAGGTCCGCCGCAGGGTTTCATATGCCCGCATCTGGGATCTCCATCATTTCCATCACAAGGGTATACCCGCTTCTTTATTTTGACTGTTTTCAGAGATCTGGTGGTGGCGAGACCTGTGATGAAGGCCACAAAGAATCAGCTAGGGCTTCTAGTAAGATCTCGGACATGTCAAAAGGAGAGAACTACATCTAGATATGGCCCTGAAAGCTTATAGGAAGCTCCTCCTAATCTTCTCCTTCGCCTAGGCAGCTAGTCTAGCTTCGAAATCTATCCGTCTATCCTAAAGTCACCCTATTTAATCGATTGATCTTCTTCGGAGCCTCTATTTCCCACAACCAGCTGCCACAAATAAATGCATAATACATGCATACAGATACCTGCTTGCTTACCCAACGATGAAGCTCCTTGCGCTCTCTCCCCTCACACTCTACCTCCTCCCGATCATGACTCCCGCCCGCGCACAGGTCCTGGGCGGGTATTGTGTCACGCCTGGCAAGAGCGAGTGCTTGTAAGTGCTGTACATATTCATAGTTTTTTATAGTTTTTTTTCCCCTGCTGCCTGTTTTACTTTACTTACCTTCTTTCCTTTCTTTCTCACTTACTTTTATCATTTACTGACTGATTTTTTTTCACTCGGGGGTGGGGACACCAGTGCCCAATTTATGGTGACCTGCAACATCACCAACGGATATGTCCTCACTGGTATATGCCGGAACGGCACAGAGTGTCACTACATTCCAGATAATACCTCTTTTGTGTGCTCCAAGGGGATTAAGGGGACAAATACTTCTATCGCAGGCGGACTGTTAAAGAAGAGAGAATAAGAAGGAAGGAAGGGCGGTAGGAGAATGACAATATGTGGTTTGCATGAGCAGAGTACAGTAGATTGCCAAAATTTTCATTACACCTAGATACCTGTCCGAACCTCATAACTCGCCGCTGTTAGTAAATCATGATCTGGGCTGACTTCGCTTTGCTCGCTTAGGTTCTGTTACCTATGATAATGCTGGATTACCTTTCAGGGAGCTTCAAATCACATGGGTATAAAGGAATAATCTACCAAGCGGCTAGGCAGGGATGTAGGTGTAACGAAAATTTTGGCAACCTACTATAGAAAGGAAGGCAAGGATTATTGTCTGTCTCCCTCAGCATGCATCTGGGATGCGGATTGCGGGATAATTCAATGCTGGCTTGCAGTTTGGTTCCTTTACTACTGGTCTTATATGTATAGTGAAACCAAGTACAGACCTAAAGTGCTCAGCTGCCTACTCCATAGAATTTCATCAGTCTCACATAGAGACACTTTAGCCGCTCTCTGTTGATCAAAGGAGACTGCAGAGTGGGGAGAAGGAACTAACTGAAAGAATCCAATTCAATTATCTATGACTCCAATACAGACACAAAGGAAATGCTCTTCGTCATCGTCCATAAAAGCGGCCAGGAAAAGGAAATCCGTGAACCAAAGGAACAAGAATCATCCAGCTCCATTGTGTTAGCCATTAGTCCCAAAGCTCGCACGCACTCCTTCCTGAAAGAACCTCCCACATAGAACATAACCCTAGATAAGACAACAAGAGAAAAGGATAGAGCCAGAGAAAATAGCATGACCCAAACAATGCCAAGTTAATCCACCCAGATACCATGGAGGTAAGTGATGTGGGATGATGAGATGGGAGGACCAAGAGGTCCCAAAGAAAAGAAAAATAATGAGGAACAGAGCCAAATAATGAGCCCATGCGGTCTGGAGAATGGGAAAACTGCCGCTTCACCAAGAAGCCGACAAGAGGATCGCAGTCACCAAAAAGACTGAGAATGCCGCTGGAGAACATCAAAATCGCATGCATAGAGAAAGGAAACGTGCCGCCAAATCCTAAAACACGCTAATAGCGGGCGGAACGGGGAATCAAGAAGTGAAATGGGGCCGTAAAAATGAATTCGTGAACAAGAACTGTAACACAGCTGGAAGCCGTCATGTGCCGCAACTGGTCCGTAGATCCGAATCGAATGTACAAAGACAGGTCCGGTCACTCACAGCTGGAAAAGAGGCGGTAAGAAGCAGGGTTCATCTAACTATTAAGTTGGTATGGTTGAACCGTCATAGTTGCCGTCGACGTTTCTCGAATTCATGCTCATTTCCTCGTTTCTCGCGTAAAGGTCGTTGAATGCCGAACCTCCTTTTCCGTTGATGAGAACAACCGTTCGCCAAAGCCCAAAACAATGTCCCAGAAAGAGAATCCAACTCCTGACAAGAGAAGAACACGCCAGAATTTTCATTTCCAAAGTGAGCCAAGGAAATCAGAAATGGAAATGGAGAATATGGTCAGTTATATGACGACAACATCACCCTCTGCATCAGCCGGGTCTGAAGCCATCATATCTCCATATTTACCCACGGACATCAACATGGAGTCATCATCGAGGTCGATTGCGCTGTCATCATTGTTGGGAGCGTGAAGGCCAGCCATGCTGTCTGCCATAGTCGTGGACTTCTCGTTCGCCATGTTGCTGCTGTTTGAGCTATCCTCCAGCTGTGAATTCTCCAAACTCCCTTCTCGCCGGAGACCGTTGCTCGGCGCGGGGTTGGCAGCCGTCCTCTCTCCGGAATCAGCCGGTTGAGAATCAGTGGCCATAAACGACTCATTCTTCACAGGGGAAGAGTAGCTCGGCTGCCTCACCAAGGAGTTGCCAAATCCAGTCTGTTCGGAGGTAAATGACGCGTTCTGGAATGAGCTCGGGGTATATTTCATAAATCCTCCCCTCTCCGCCTGCCAGAGCATCATCTCATGGAAGAAGACTTTGGTCATCCACCAAGCACTGAAGCTTTGCGCACCTCCCAAGGTCAGCCGGTGAAGGATGCAATCCCACAACGCGTCAACCTTGTTGATGATGCACTGCGCGCGGTGATTCGGGAAAGCCATAGGAAGGTTCAGAATAAACGATATCCACTTATCAGGGAAGTTGTACTCATCGCCGGCAGCGGGCTGGACAGCGAACTTGTGGGCATTAATATCATCCTCCCCATCCTGCTGTGTGAAGAAGGGTGTCGCGGGGGAATTTCCGTCGTCTAGAGGAGTCAGAAGCGCCCGAACATCATGCTTTAGAATCCGCTCAGTTCCACGCTCTGCACAGCTCGGAATGTTCGCCCTGTGGATCATCTCCTTCGGATCAACAAGAGTTGCATAGTCGATCCACATCTGATTCCTATTGTCAGGGTGGCAGAGCCACGCAGCGGCAGCGTTAGCGGCTTGATTCACGTCGAGCATATGCTTTAGAAGGTTGCAGAAGATCTGAGCAGGGACCAGTCTCGCCATGGAGACGTGGGCCGGCTGGGCTTTGAATGTGTCCGCAATGTGGACGGTGAGGCGCTGTGAGATAGAATTAAACGCGTCGAGGACTGGCTTTGGCACGACTTGTGTGGTAAGCGGCGCCACAAATGCAATCATCTTCTGATACATGAGCCAGTCACATTCTTGGATCCAAGGAGCCAGGTTCGGATGCGACAAAAGTTTCTGTACTGGAACAGTCAAAGTGCCGTGAAAGGCAGAGAAGTACCGGAAGAGATTCCGTTCCTTGCAAAACCGGAAGCTGTCGATGACAGAGATACAGTGAGAGCGGTAGAGGGCTGCAAGCGCAGCTGCAACCTTCAAATCAGTATTGGCAGGCAGATATGCATGAATGTCAGGAAGTTGCAGGCCGTCATTGTCAACTGCTGGAGGTGCGTTGGAGGTTGGGAAATGCAGCATCTCGTAAATCATCTTGCTCGCCTGGCTCACCAGGTTCTCAATAGTAGCTGTCGAGTCAAGATTCGACCGAAACGAAGGCTGGCATGAACACCCTGAACTCGAGGAAGCGACAGAGAACTTTGGTGTAAAGGATGTCGTTTGGGATGGGAAGACCGCGGTATCTGCGGGAGGTTGTGGGATGCTCACGCTAAAAAGGTCTGTCAGTCTCCACACGTTGTAATTGTCAAATATTCTCCCTACCTCTTCTGGCGCATTGAAGTGGTGACGGCATTCGCGTCCGGGTTTCCAGTTGCTCCGTTCATGTTTGGCGGAGCCTGGGGGTTGGGAGCTGGAGGAGGTTGTTGTTTCTCTTCGATGACCGACAGATCCACGTAATGATACTTGGACTCTCCGCGAACGCCGAGGCGACGAGTCTGTACATTAGGGAAGATAATGCGAACAAGCTTTCCAAATGAAGCCGGGTTCAGAACCGAGACGCGTTCAGTACCGCACCTCTCTGCATAGCAACAGTACACGCGATCCCGTCGCACAGAGCCGGTACTCTTCCTGCAATTCTCTTTTAACCTGGCAACACATGAGTATTAGACTATTAAGAATTGGCCGTTCTACTTACCAAAGCATGGCAAATACTTGCTTAACTTTCTCCGACTTTCCTCCCGTGCCCTCATGTTTCTGTACCTCCGCTGCCATCTGCTTCAAGCTGTACCCTTCATACTGACGGAGCAGTTTGCGCAGCTCGTTGTCATTCGCAAGTGTCGAACTCGAGCCTCTCTTCTTGCGTGACCCAGCTTCAGAGTTCTCGTTCTCGTCCGCGACATGCTCCGGCACACGATTTTCGACGCCGCTGTCATACATTGAATGATATTGAGGAACTGCCATGCTTGGAAGTCCATGAGCGGCCAGTTCAGGTGGCAACGAGTGAGGAGGCAAGCCATGGCTGTGCACAGAGTGCCCCTGGAAATCATCGGTTCGAGGGATGATAGAATTATGGGCTTCTGGCAATGGAGCATCAAGGCTCGCGCCGTTACTCGAGTGGGCAAGCTGTTGCCCATAACGCATGATCATTTCTTCGGGGTTGGCGTTGAATACATGGTGGCCTTGTGCCGTTTGAGAGGGCACAAACTGAGGATATGCATCGCCAATGTGCTGGTCCTGTGTCTGTTGGGTGGTGGTCGAATGGATACTCGCAGTAGAACCCCTCGATCTCGGACGGTGACTACCCTTCGAGGCTGCGGTGTTGGAGCGTGATCGCATAGGCTCGGTTGTTTCAGAACGGCTTTGTGGTGCCATCTGGGTTGCCTGGGATGCAGCGCTCGAGCCGTGAGACGGTGCTCGACCTGATATTTTGCATTAGCAGGAGTGGAGAATAGCACAACGGAAAGAAGGGTTCGAACTAATGGCGAAAGGGTCTTCCCAGTTCTCACCAATGTCAGGAGGCATGGCTGGGCTTTAAGATCTAATACAAGTGTCGATGATAACTCGTAATTGTTGGGCACAGGACGGTAACGATGGGCTATGTTGACTGTTTTGATCCCTTCACGTTCACATCAACAAGCCGGCCGGCGTACTCGGAAATAGCGAGTAATATGGCTAGATACACCTGCAAAAAGCAAAAGAACCCAATAGTTAGTACCGACCGAGGTCTTCTGACTGGTAGCCGGGCTAGAGAGGGCTCATCGCCGCCGGGCTGCGGTGTCGCTGTATCGAGGTCCAAGAAGGAGGATAAACAGAGATGCCCGTTCCTCAGACAACGAGAACCGATTGTTTGGTTTGGGTCGCTGGCATCACGTGCCTTTCGGCTTCAGGCTGCAGGCAAGCTTGGAGTCACGTGCAGTGCTGCCTGGAGATCGCTGTTGGAGAGTCACGTGGGCGGTGGGAGATGTTTTTGTAGAGTCACATGTGGAGCGTGGGAGGTGTTTTGTGGGTTGGGTCATGTGACTCTCTGTCTCCATGCTGTGAGGGCTGAACCCCGATCGGGCTTCTGCCGTCATCCTGGACTTGGTGCAAGTCTGCCCTATTCGTGAGCTGGCACATCTTTTGCAATCATCGACGAGCTCAATGTGAAAATCCAAAGATTATTCAAGGATGGTTCCAGCTTGTTCAAAGACAAAGTTCTAACAATTGACGAATATGGCACTGTGGACAATAATCTTTAACTGGGTCTACCTACTGCTGGAGGGAATTAATGGGCTTCTTGAGTATCCGAAACACATCATATTATTGCAAACTAGAGCTGCGTGCAGAAACAATTAGGGGCTTATTAAAGCGCACATATGGCATTCCTAGTCAACGAATGAGGCCCTATATCAATTTATCACTATCAAATGGCAATGATAACGCTGTGCTTCTTGAAAGGGAAAATAAGCAAATAAATAGAATGCGGAAAAGGAAAAGAAAACAGGTCTTATCATACATAGCTAAATGAGCATTCTGGCAGCTGAAGAAGCCCTGCATCGAGTGCAGAGGCAACCTTACTCCTCTGTGCCCGTCAGCTAGCACAGCAGCACGATAGACAGACTAGTCCTCAACGTGTTGAGAATTATCGGTATTGCTTCCTCGATTTTGGGGTCACATATTTAAGTAAGCGACTTGAAAATCTGCGGTAATGAGTTGATCTCTACCCACTCTTTAGACGAAAGATGTAACCCTGGTCTCCAGTCTTAAAGAAAAAAAAAAAGATTAATGTCTCAAATGCCTTGTAAATTATCTATACGTCCTGTATCATAGGACTATTTAACCATCTGCGTCCCGTTCGTTGCCCGATTTTCCAAATCGTCATCTTCAGGACAGCGTGCTGAATATCCAATCTGGAACTCTGTTGTCCGAACCACAGATCCATCAGGCGGGATGATGTTCTCCTCACTGTCATTGGATAAACTGGCTCTGCGGTTTCTCGGGCGGAATAGAGACTTGCTAATGTCGCGGGAGGTTCTCTGGGTCTCTCCTGTGGAGGTAATATTCGTCTTCGATTTCGCAGTCCCGCGCGAGTGACTGTTGAGTTCGTGGCTGTTGTAGGGTTCTTCGCTGCTGCCTCTGAATGTGCCCTTGAAAAGAGATCGGAGAGCGGGCACAGATGCGCATATCAATCCCATGTTGACTTTGAGACAGGTCAAAGCTCGGCGGGTGACCAATACCTACATGCAAATATGATTTGTCAGTGTTACTGGGTGGTTGGATATTTCCTTTCTGACCATTCGATGATATTACTGAGTCTCAAGCACTTACCAGGGAAAGTCGAGGTTTCTTAGCGCGATTGCGTTGGTGACTTGTCTTGCAATAGTAGTTATGATGGTGAAGACACCAACGGCGAAGACAATCGATAGACCAACTAAACAGTGGATTAGAAGGGAAATAAGGCAGAAAGATGTTTCGAGGGGCCTTCTTACTTTTCCTTCGTCGGTCTATTTGGAGTTTCCTCGATATCGGAATAGGGAGGAATGCCAAAAGCAAGTCCGTCAGAATGTGAAAGGTGGCATTAAAGTAATTGAACGGTAGTAGGGCAATGCATCCTTTAGGAAAGTCTGGGCCCCAGATGACAGAAATCGGATTGCACATTTTAGCAGTTATCTAAAACAGTCAGCCCTGTATCGTCTTTGCTGATGCCACCAGAGATACACCTATTGCAATAATTCCATGTAAAAACACCGTTATTCCGAATCCGTACACAATCTTGATACGGGTCTGATCAGAGGCCAATCTGATATATAAGGCTACAATACTGGTCTTTACCAGACTGTTAAGGAGACCTTATGTTAGAAAACCTTCTTTTCATACATAGTAAAGACTCACTCACCCAAGACCGAAGTGATAGAGAACTTGAGAAATCCATGCCCACTATATCCCGATTGGAATTCATTTTGCCAGGAGGTGCCCAGGACAGATACCATTCGTCCGTAGAAAATCTCGTGGTCTGTCAAGTCAGTATAATGGCGTCCTATCCCGAATCCGTACATAAACGGGATCGTGACGATGATACCCGTAGACGTGACCTGGAGGTCCCATCAGTAGGATGGCCCATACTGAAGACACTTGTGTCATACCGCTCCGGCAATAATGAAGAAATCGTCTGCTCCCAGAAACCCAACAAGAAACTTCCTGGCGTATAGCCTTCGTTCATAAAATTTCCAATCAGCTTCTAGTTAAGTCACCCTAGAAGGAAGAGAGAGGACAATACCTCAGGAAAACAATAACCATGGCAAGGCCATAGATGAAATAGCAGCCAATCTGTAACTTAGCATGGTCAACCATGGTGCAATATTTGCAAAGTTCTTTCCAGGCAAAAGTTGAACACTGGAAAGAAGATTGGCTGAGTTGAAGTCTTATATAATGTATCAATGTTGTCTCTCTGCCCGGTGCTCAATGTAGTATTTGGCAGAATAATACTTGTAAGTGATCACAAGATTTCCCCTGTCGATTGACATCTTTGCGACGAACGCAGAAGGGATATGGGTTAGCTCTTCATCCAGAGCTAAATTGGCTCCATAATCAATGTTGAAGACTTGTGTATGCGATAGCAATCTACCAAGCCGCTAGGCAGGGATGTAGATGCAATGAACATTTTAGCATAGGAGTGTATTTTAATCTCCTTATAACATCAGGTGTACGAAAAAAGGGTGGGCTGTTCACGGGTATCAGAGCCAGCGGCGCAGTGCTGCTTTCAATATCAACTAGAGCCTCCCAGGACAATATAACTCATCGTTAGTATGAATTTAGACCATTCTCTATTTCTGTCAAAGATCGTTTTAAGTTTGCTTTCCCGGAAAAGCTCCTGTAGACTCATCCAGCGGCAGAGACAGGCTGATGATGGAGTCTCCGTAGTAGATATCAGAATGCACAATCCCCTTGTTATTGCCAAGTACCGTTTAACGCTTGCGTAATCAAGCTGCTAACACTCGGCTGCGGCGCAGCAATTATGGCGATCTGTTCAACAGAAACCAGCCAGTACTCAGGCTGTTGAAGACCCGAACATGGCTACGATGCGGAGGCCGCTCACTCCGTAATTTATTGCCTAAACGACACAGGGATGTCCCAGTATGGAGGTAGTCCGTATGTTACCAGCAGGTGCTGCGAGAACCTTAGTCGTAAGTTTCATGTTCTCAGATGACGGAAGCAATCCAGTCCTATGTATCTACATACTAGTAGTGTATTGTTGACGGTTCTCGCCATCCAAATGTCTCAAGTTGTCGTCTTACAACCGGAAAGGTAATTGTCATTCAATCCAACATATACGGAGTAGAGGATGGGAAAGACTCCGTAATCACGCTGGTTTGACTGCCATTGGTCAGTGTCTGAATATGCAGCGCAGGCGTTTAGGAACACTTCTAAATTTTTAGTTCGTTCTTTTCTTGCCACCAGCTGCGGTTCTGTGGTGCCATCTCATCTCAAATGGACACTGCACGGCAACTTTGAGAAGCTCGCTTGATTGCAGCGCGCCTGGGTATGGCAGGCAGGTGGCGCAAGAACGGCGCCCGCTTCCCTGCTAGTAGAGACCAGGGTCGGAGTACTGAGTCATGGAGCGGGCGACTTGGAACCTGTTCGAAGTCCATAAATTAAGTGCGTTTAACTGCCTTTGGTCTGGCGCAAACTCCGGCATGAAGATAGTAGTCGTTGACAATACCGCAACGGGAACGCGGAAACCGGGACGCGCCCGCCCCACGGACGGGCGACCTGGAGATAACGGCCTGGACTCTGGAGACCGGAAGAGCAACTTCTCCACAGACAAGGGCTACGATGTCGAGAAGCCCTTGTTCCAGTCCAAGTTCCATGATAATATGTCAATTGAAGACTTGTCCGTACGTAATTGCGTCCGCGGAAGAAAACTGTGCCGCGGGCGCCCATCTACGGAGTATGCCAACTATATGTACTCCATAGGTACATACAGAACAGGTCCTTGTCTTCTGGAACAGAGATGACTACCTATACTGATTAGTAGTGCCTAGGTATACACTGGATTGTTCGAAGATTGTGTTCCTCCTCAACAAATATCAATGGCGTATGATACTTACCTAACGGCCCGAGAGATGCGAGAGTGAACTCTGGGCAGCCTCCTTATGTTTCTTCTGGACCCGCGAACGAACTCCTGCATGCAGCAACGGTTCCGTAACCTCCAGTCCTTATAACTCATCTATTGGTTGGATAGGTACGGTTATGAGTATTCCTTGACCCGCTTTGATAGGGTCTCACTGACAATCTTTACTCGTAGGGGATCCGGCGCTTCCCTGTGCATACAAGGCCCAGATTGGTCGTGGCATGAGAGAGATTAGGAGACGAAGGGACCATCTCCTAATAAAAATGCACAATCCACAAAATAATTCCTCCTGTAGTTTGTTTCCTGAATGTGACTCTGCAGTCACTTCAGTCTGTCTTTGCATGTTCAAATCCCAAAATGCTTCTAACTGAGGCAACTCTTGGATTCTGGCTGGCAACAATTTCTGCCGCCTTTCTTTCCTTTCTAATAGGATGGGTTGTCTATCAGAGATTCCTCTCTCCATATGCGGGCATCCCAGGCCCCTTCTGGGCTTCTATCTCCAGATTCTGGTATCTGCAACGCATCGAAGCTGGCGATATGCACCGTGTGACAAAGGAACTCCACAGAATTTATGGTACGTCTGAGATGAACTCGCAGTCTCTAAAGAAGAATCGAACATTGAATATTCTTCTGGTTAGGTCCCATTGTCCGCATAGCCCCTGATGAAGTCTCGATCTCCGACTCTGCTGCGATGAAGGCGATATACAATGTTAAGGCTGGTTACACAAAGGTTAGATCTCGATTTTAATTTCCATAAATGGCATGAATACTAATACATACACCTATAGACGGATTTCTATCCTACTCAGGCCCCGAACTTATGTACGTCGACGCTTTGGATGAATAGAATACTAAGTTTTGAGCCTTACTCAATATTGTAATCTAGCTCCACATGGCGATAGCTTCACGCAGCTTGACGAGAAAAAGCATACATTCCGTCGCCGCATGATCAGCGGCATATTCTCAATGTCCCAGGTTCGGGAGGGGGAATGCTATGTTGACAATGTAACGCAATGTTGGTCACCCAAGTTGAATTCAAACTATTCGTCTATCATTGACTTGTGCTGAACTATGCAGTATTCATGAAACGCATGGGTCAATTTGCTGATAGGGGTGAGGTGTTTGATTTAAGTCCCTGGCTCCATATGTAAATGAACCCCCTCCAACTTGCTTGATACTTGTCGATATGAACATTCAACATTCTAGGTATACTTTTGACATCATCGGGGAGCTCTTCTTTGGACGGATGTTCGGATTCCTTAGTGAGGGGAAAGACATCGGTGGTTACATGGGCGCCATTGATAAAATCCTACCACATGCTATCAAGATGGCAGTCATTCCTGCTTGGATGCGCCATTTTCAGATTCTGCTGATCCCATTCTCAAGAGAGTTCCGCGACGCCCTCAGGTGCTTCAACGCGCTCACCGCGGAGTCTATACGATACGTGGATGAGCGCGTGAAAAGCAAGGCCACCAGAACTGATATGCTAGAGAAGTTGCTCAAAATCAGCAAGGAAAAGGCACCGGTCTTTGACATCACAGATGTATACACCGAGTCCTACACTGCAATGTGCGTTCCTGCCTTTTTTGACGGTTGTGGGAGATGAATGCTGACTGTACTATAGCTTCGCGGGAAGTGATACGACCGCTATTGCCATGCGCTCTGCCATCTACTATCTTTGCAAAAATCCCCGGGTTTATCAGAAGCTACAAGCCGAGATTGACCAATTCCATCGCGAGGGGAAACTCAGCCCGGTTGTCACATACGAAGAAGCGAGTGCTATGCCGTACGTCGTTGCAACAGTAAAGGAAGCAATGCGGATCTTCCCCTCAATCGCGCTTACATTTCCACGGCATGTTCCCGAAGGTGGAAGGGAGATTTGTGGCCGTTACTTTCCTGCTGGTGTACGTATATTTTCCGTTTGGCTTTTATCTTTCTGCCTCGCTATTAGTTTCCTTCCTGGCAGACAGGTCAAAAGAATGTGGCTGATCCGAACCGTAATCCAGTCCCGTGTCGGTGTAAACCCCTTCGTACTGCACTTTGACAAATCCGTCTTCGGAGAAGACGCAGAGGAGTTCAACCCAGATCGTTGGTTCCGCCCGGAAGCAAAGGAAATGAATTCATGCATGTTCCAGGTAGGGATATCCCGATGTCTTTAGTCAATGTCATTAACTGACAACCTATTTTCTTCGTATTTTACAGTTCGGACATGGCTCTCGAGAGTGCATTGGTAAAAATGTAAGTTTCACAAGACCTCTACCTTTCCCCGAAGGATACGTATAGAAGTGGATGTAGCGGTCTCTAATTGGCATGCGAAAATGCAGGTCGCCACCATGGAACAGTACAAGTTCCTCCCTCAGTTCTTGCGCGCATTCCACGTGGAACTCGCAGATCCGAATAAAGAATGGAAGGAGGACAACAAATGGTTCGTCAAGCAGACTGGTATCGACGTCAGGCTGCGTCGACGGGAGGTACCTGCGAACTAATTTCGCCCTAAATTGGGAACAGTCAGGCCTTCATCATCCAAGACTTGCTGCCGACAATGGTCACTCCTGGAATCGTCAAGTCTGCTTGTGGACATATCTCTCAGGGGTTTAACTCCCTATAGGACTCAATCCCTTCTACTCTCGAAGTCTTTTCGCATTTCATTTATCTTCTAGCGGATCCTATTCTTTGTTGTGACTGTCTATATGCTTCTTATTTGTCTATTCTTTTTGGACATCATGGCCTTTTTTAATAACATATATATGTCCATATCTAGGTGGCCGTTTATCCGGAGATTTCTCTTTTCTTTCCCATCGAGTCCTTTATTACTGTATATATTCATGGCTTTTAGGTCCGAACCTAATATTGAGATTTCCATTATTTTTTTACGCAACATGCCACAGTGCCAAAATAATGTCGAGAACAGCAGAAATTGTCAATTTATCGAGCAACGCTCATTTGGATTCCCGTGTGTAAATTCGCCTCGGTAATAAGAACAGCCGTGGTATGGGGATCGTGGAGGCTAGAAAAATATCCGGCCAGAGCTTAACTCGCTGCGACGCATATTCGGTCCACAGGGTTAGCCCGACAATACCCGATCAGCATTTGGGCAATCGCTGCGGAATGCTCTTTTCCGCGGCACTCAAAAGACTGTGCTAAGGAAAATTACTTCGACGGGAAGGCAGAAAAGGAAAAAAAGATGGCAAAGCTGACAAGAGTGGGATTCGAACCCACGCCCCCTTTCGAAGATCAGGAACCTTGCAACTTGCAAGTATTAAGGTTTGAGTACCTTAACCTGACGCCTTGGACCAACTCGGCCATCTTGCCTTGCTTGTGGCTTATCCCTCTCCTCCTTGGCTTCATACGACGACTTTGGAAAATCCGCGCTAAGTGGGTAAGGCGGGCAACATAGGGTAGGCAGTTTACCCCTGACCTGTGAGTTAGTTGCGAATGATTCACTATCTGAAAAAATTTGTTTATTTTTGGGAGTTATTTTTGGTCTTAGTTATTGCTATTTTCCTTAGAATGGAAGACTGAGTTGCTGGATGTGTCACTGCCTATGGTATCGGAACGGTGGTGACCGCCGGTGAGCTTCACATGAGCATAACAGGTCAATTCACAACGTCGGACTCGCAGAATGAGATGAAACTTTTCATGATATATTCTTCCGGTATCAGGGGAAAAGATAAATACCACAAATGTATGATAGCAACTCCAAGGCAAAGAAGAGCCTGGGTTCCAATGCGAACATAGTCACATGATTTGAGAGAGAGATATATATATAATGTGTGATCGAAGTGTACAGACACGGCTTCAAGAAAAGGATATCAACAGAACACCTAGAAAGTGCACAATAATCGCTCGATCCAAACATCTTATTTTCTTTGCTACGCTAAACTGACGTATCAGGTAACAGCGATACGGTCTCCAAAAAGAAAGAAAGAGATCGTACTCGACATCGAGCTGGTTGAACTCTCCCTCCCCTGTTGACTTGGTCTTGACAACCCGCTGTGAACCCACGTCCTTACGCGAACCCAATAAAGTGCTGTTTGCTGCATACCTAACGACAAGTATGGGACGTGAGATAGGGAGTCCCTTGAACAGGAGAATGCGCCATGCACGTCACCAGCTGCTTTCGCAGGCAGGCATCTAGATGCCTCTCCACAACAAGTCTCATCCCGATGAATACTACACGGTGGAGGCTTTTGTTTATCCAGTACCGGTGAACTAGCATCCAAGCATTCACCAGAACACTTTTCGCAATAAAAACCTAAAAAGTACAAGAACGAACCATCTCCCACAGATCTCTATGTGGATAAACGAAGTGAAGCGAGGTGGTAAATGACCCGCCCCGGTTGTGGGGTATATCCCAACCCCTGATCCTTCTCGTACCCTTCACCATAAGACGCAGGTATCCGACATGGCCACACGAAAATTCAGGTTGGACGTAAAAATTACCGGGATCGGAAAAATGGGAGCCTTAGAGGAGATCCCTCTTCACAAACTCCGCGTGCAGAGTCTTGCCGAGAGAAGCTGGGCTCCTCTCAACGATGACACCGGCACTCTCGAGAGCGGAGATCTTCGAATCGGCGCCTCCCTTACCGCCGCTGACAATAGCACCAGCGTGACCCATCCGTCGTCCTGGCGGGGCGCTGACTCCGGCAATAAATCCAACGACGGGCTTGTTCTTGATGTTGTTGCTCTTCAAGAACTCGGCCGCATCCTCCTCTGCACTACCGCCGATCTCACCAATCATGATGATACCCTCGGTCTCGTCATCTTCAAGGAAGATGCGCAGGCAGTCAATGAAGTTCGTGCCGGAGAAAGGATCACCACCGATTCCAACAACAAGGGACTGGCCGAGCCCGGCCTGAGTAGTCTGGTTCACGGCCTCGTAGGTAAGGGTTCCAGAGCGAGAAACGATGCCAACGCGACCGCGCTTGTGGATAAATCCAGGCATGATACCAATTTTACATTGGCCCTAAGGACGAAAAAATTAGCACTGTTCAATTTAGGTGGAGGCGCTGAGAGGTTAGAAAGGAAGGACCCACAGGAGCGATGATACCGGGGCAGTTTGGCCCAACGAGACGAGTTTTGTTCTGAGTCTTCAGGATGTCGGTGATGCGGACCATGTCTGATGCTCTGTGAGTCTTTATCTATCTGGATATCATGCGAAGAAATGCCATACCATGCTGTGGGATGCCTTCCGTGATACTGCATAAATGACGAGTTAGTTACTATATATAAGCACGCGGGTAAGACAATGGAACAAACCAAACGACGAGAGGAATCTCAGCTTCGATTGCTTCTTCGATACTCTTCGCAGCCAGCGGTGGGCTGACGGTTTTATTAGCCCTCTGAAGATCATGTCCGCAAAATGTCCCCTGCTAATCCTTACGGAACGAAGATGGCCGAAGCTGTAGCTCCAGTGTGCTTGACAGCTTCGCTGACAGTGGCGAAGACGGGCCTGTCGAGATGCATCTCTCCGGCCTTCTTCGGGTTTGTGCCGCCCACGACCTTTGTGCCTAAGGTTTGTGAGCGCCTGTCTCGATAGCGACGCGGTTGAAATCGATGGGAGAGATGATACCATAAGCAATTGCTTGCTGAGCGTGGAACCTGCGAGCGACCAGTGTCAACAACTAGGAGTCGCACATGCCAAGGCGTCGAATCCAGCGCTACGTACGTTCCCTGCTTTCCCGTGAAACCCTGGAAGATAACCTTGGTGTCGCTGTTTATCCGAAGATTCTTGATGGTTTCCGCATAGGGTGAGGTGGCCTGGAGATAGCCCCGTCGCTGCACAGCGGCGACATTCTGGAGCGCGGAGAAGGTGCGGCGCCGGAAGGCCTGCATGGCTACAAAGGTGGTAACAGGAGAATTAAGAAAATTAATTAAGCGCAAAGGCGATGAGAGAAGAGGAAAAGACGAGACGCAGGGCGGCACAGGGCTGGGCGGGCTAAATGGGCTGGTGAGCCCTGGGGTTCACCGATGCGCAAAGGGGACAAAGCTTAAGCGGTTCCGAGTTGTCGCGTAGGCCGGCTACAGCCTCGGCCTCACCATCTTTTTTCCTCGATACGGATCACCGACCAGCCCCTCGCCACGGACCGCCCCGCGCCGCTGACCAGTGAAGATATATACGGCCGGAGCGCATCTTTCCTTTTCTAACCGCGCGCTTCATCCACACATCAAGGGCTCTTCTTACTCTTTTTTTTTCTTTGCGCCCGCGATCGCGCGCCCAGAATCTTTCAAGATGGCGACCGAAACGATGACTGTGCCGCCACCATCGCACCCCAAGCCCAAGAGGAACGCAAAGCTGCCTCCCGAAAATGAGCGCTACATGAGAGCTTGCTCAGATATCGCGAACGCTCTCATCCAGGAGTATGAGTCGCAGAAGGACCCCACGAAGCCAAAGAAAGACATCAACCTCAACAAGCTGCGGGGTCAGATAGCCAGGAAACACTGCCTGAGCACACAACCGCCGCTAACCGCCATCATCGCTGCGGTCCCGGAGCACTACAAGAAATACATTCTTCCAAAGCTGATTGCGAAGCCAATAAGTATGTGCAACCCCTCCGTTATGCCTGTCTGTCTTGTATGGGACTGCGTGCTGACTTGCCACCCTAGGAACATCGTCTGGAATCGCGGTGGTGGCTGTCATGTGCAAACCCCACCGCTGCCCCCATATTGCCTATACCGGAAACATCTGTGTCTATTGCCCTGGTGGCCCTGATTCCGATTTTGAATATTCTACGCAGTCATACACAGGATATGAGCCGACGTCGATGCGCGCAATTCGAGCCCGCTATGATCCCTTCGAGCAGGCTCGAGGACGGGTGGATCAGATCAAGGCCCTTGGCCACAGCGTGGACAAGGTCGAATACATCATCATGGGCGGAACGTTTATGTCGCTTCCCGAGGACTACAGGGAATGGTTCATAGCGCAGCTGCACAATGCTCTGAGCGGGTATCAGACCGATAATGTCGACGAGGCCGTCCAGGCGGGTGAGATGAGCAACATCAAATGTGTCGGCATCACAATCGAAACCCGTCCAGATTACTGCTTGGATACCCATCTGAGCAGCATGCTCCGCTACGGATGCACTAGGTTGGAGATCGGTGTGCAGAGTCTGTACGAGGATGTCGCGCGGGATACGAACAGAGGCCACACGGTTGCTGCCGTCGCGGAGACGTTCAAGCTGGCGAAAGATGCCGGCTTTAAGGTCGTCAGCCACATGATGCCTGACCTCCCCAACGTGGGAATGGAGCGGGACCTGGAGCAGTTCCGCGAGTACTTCGAAAACCCTGCCTTCCGTACCGATGGGCTCAAGATCTACCCGACTCTCGTCATCCGTGGCACGGGTCTCTACGAGCTCTGGAGGACCGGTCGCTACAAGAACTACACACCAAACGCTCTCATTGACCTCGTCGCCCGTATCCTGGCCCTTGTGCCACCATGGACCCGTATCTACCGTGTCCAGCGGGACATTCCTATGCCTCTCGTCACCTCCGGCGTCGAGAATGGCAACCTGCGTGAACTCGCGCTGGCCAGGATGAAGGACTTTGGCACTACGTGCCGCGATGTCCGGACCCGCGAGGTTGGCATTAACGAGGTCAAGAACAAGATCCGTCCATCGCAGATCGAACTCGTCCGCCGCGACTACACCGCCAACGGTGGCTGGGAGACCTTCCTCGCCTACGAGGACCCGAAGCAGGATATCCTGATCGGCCTGCTCCGACTGCGGAAGTGTAGCCCCACGCACACCTTCCGCCCGGAGCTCACTGGACAACAGACGAGTCTGGTCCGGGAGCTGCACGTGTATGGCTCCGCAGTGCCCGTGCACGGACGGGATCCGCGCAAGTTCCAGCACCGCGGCTTCGGCACGTTGCTGATGGAGGAGGCGGAGCGCATCGCGAGAGAGGAGCACGGTAGCCGAAAGATCAGCGTCATCTCGGGCGTTGGAGTCCGCAGCTACTACGCGCGTCTCGGCTACCACCTGGATGGTCCTTACATGTCGAAGATGCTTGACCCTGTTGAGGACGAGGAGTAATCCTCCATTCTTTCCCTTGCATGTTTCTTGACCCGGTTTGAAGGAAGACCTTGGGCGGCGAGGATATCCTTAATGTATACACAGGATCATCGCTATGGCGCTGTTTTTACGTTTAATGGTACGGCACGACAAAAAGGTTTTTATCGGGTTCGAGGGCCATGGGGCACGGCCTATGGATATTGCATAGTTGGGCGTTTCGGGCTGCTGTACATATGTTTTTGGGTTGACCTTGGACATAGACAAAGGTTATGTGTATATAGAGGATTCATGAATTATGGGACATGAGAGGCCCGTTGGATCTGGATTTAAAATGCTTTGTTTTTGTGTGTCGATACAAGGGTAGATGCAACTTTCGTGCTTGGTCAGCTGTTAATATTCCCAGTTGACATCCCTAGCAGATGCAGGTGCGGGCAGGGTACACAGGCCATATAGATCCCCATGTTGATATCAAAGATATACTATTAAACCAAATCCACTAAATGCACCCTATGTACCGATCCGATCAGATAGCCTAAACTTTAATAACGCATAAGGCCTTCCAGCCGGGCAAGTCACGACAAATAAAAGAAAAGGGTAAAATCCAACCAAAAAAATCAGGCGCCGGTATATCATAACCCCCAAGATGATACGCTCAAGCAGCACAAGGCAAAGTTCAGTTCACCCAGCACAAGCCTCTTGTGGTATATGTGCGTGCGGATGGGACCGGTTGTTTCATCGTAGTGTACTGCCCTTCCAGACTAATCTGCGGGACGGATACAAGATCAGACAGCTTCAACTGAGTGAGATGGCGCCTCTCCTGCTGCCGCGCATGTGGAGATATGCTTGGAAGAGGCAGAAAACGAAGAAGCCCTGCAAGTCGAGCGAGCGAAAGATTGATTAGCATCCGGGGTTCTGCATTGTCGCTGCATTTGTGTACACATCTAGGAGAAACATACAGCGTATATGATCACGGCCGTGAAGATCGAGGCGGCCACTGCGGGGCCATTCTCAGGGTCACTTTCTCCGCCGGTGAAGGAGTGGTGGTTGGACTGTGTGTCGTTCACGTTCAGTCAGCGGTCTCCTGTGTTTTAATGGCTGGTGTTGTCCTCTGAGTTTGAGGGCCGAGATAGGAACTGGGATCATATCACGGTGGAGGAAGTGAGGTAATAACTAACTTTGAATAGCGACCCGATGACGGAGAGGATGATAATCGCAAAGAAGGATATCAGGACGCTGTGTGGCAGGCGAGTTTCGTCAGCCATCCGATTGCATGCGATAATAATCACTTCTAGTTAAGCCAGCACGCTTACCAGCTCCAGGCATTCAACGCAGAGACGACTGGCTTCATATTGAAGGTGCAGCCGCAGGAGGCTAGCTGATGGAACGATGTTGCTTGATAGGAGGATCGGTAAAGCTCGGGACGTCCGAGGGACGGGTGTAACGGCTTCGCAGACGGCCTCGGATCTCGGGGGAGGTGTGCAAGGCAACAGAATCTGGAAAAGAGGTCGGGTGGATGAGATTATAGATTAAAATCGGCGGGGTTGGAGACGATAGGACGTCCAGGTCCTCAGGAGGAGAGTCGAGCCTGGGCGGAGAGCTCTACCACAGGTCGGGTTCCGCCGCGAGGCTCGGGCGGTCGTGGGCGGCGTCATTCATCCTGCTAACGTAATCCACGACATGTGCGCATCCTCTCCAGGAACGGGGTTCGCGACTGGCACTCGATACGCTCTTCTCGTCTCTGGATGTTTCACTAATCTCATTCCTTTTTAACCACGGGCCTTCTGATCTAATTGACTCGATCAAGTAATCGGTATCGATGTGGCTAATACGCACTCATCCCCCATAAGGACCGGGTCAAACAAAATAGCGGTACTGAAAATAATGTTACCCAATTCGGACAGTATGAGGTACCAAGGCCGCACTCGCAGCTCACAGAGAATGGAAGACCTGAAATCGGAGAAATACATTACTGTTCACGGCACAAAAAATAATAAAAGTAGTCGAATATTTCTAATAGTCGTCTATTCTAATTCATTTTGTTCCACTGTACACATTCGTCAAAGGTCACTCCGGAACCACCAAAGATGTCCAGCGCGCTACCGATGGTCAAATCAACCTTTCCATTGCTGCTTGCCTTGACCTTTTCTAGGTCCTGGATGTTTCGTGCACCACCGGCATAGGTGACCGGTATTGTGCACCACTGCGCTAGCTTCGACACCAGCTGCTCGTCGATTCCCTGCTGCAAGCCCTCAACGTCGGCCGCGTGGATCAGGAATTCGGAGCAGTACGGTTCCAGCATCGAGATTGATTCTGAAAACAAGTTAGAAAGACGAAGAAGGAATAACGCGAAGATACGTGATGGAGGCACTAGCCTTGTTTGATTTCCATCTCCGTAATGGTCTGCCAGCGGTTGATGGCAACAAACCAAGTGTTTCCCTTTCTGCGGCAGCTCAAGTCCAAGACCAATTTGGACTTGTCGCCTCCAAGCGCAGCTAGGACTGCCTCTAAACGTTCAAGAGAGAATTTTCCTTCTGGGAAGAGATATGAAGTGATAATAACCTACTACCACAGATGCGTTATCAGTAAACCAGGTACCAGGTACAAAAAACAAGAAAGTGCGCTCATATAAAAAGACAAAAATTGAATTTCTGAACAGAGACAGGTCAAGATACAAGAAGAACACCGCAGATTAAAGAGCAAATATTTGTGCGAGATGGCGAACCTTTTCCGCGCCCTGGTCAATCCAGTACTGGGCATTTTTGTCTGTAATACCGCCAGCGACCTGGAGTCCTCCTGGCCATGTTCTCAATGCTTCCTTCGCCGCTTCTTCATTGCCTGGTCCAAGCATCACAACGTGACCGCCGCGTAGGTCGTGGTCTCTGTACAACGCTGCATAGTGGCTGGAGGGGAGCTCGGATACGTAGTTCGTCTTTAGCTCTCCCGGCACCTCACTTAATGTACCTCCGACAATTTGTTTGACCTTGCCGGCGTGCAGGTCTATGCAAGGTCGGAAGCGAGTCATATTGGATGTCCAAATTGGTCTTGCCGCTCTTCCAATGATCGCGAATAATTGACTCCTTCCCCTCATCTGGGATTTTGGTGATAATCTTATCGCACGTGACTGATGTCAACCAAAAACTTTCCATGTCCACCGCCTTTGGATTTTTTTTATTCGACTCCAGGTGCGCGCTCAGAGAGCGATAAATACGTGACCTCGAGATGCCAGGAAAGAGGAAAAGAGAGACCACTGTTGTCTCACGAACGGTGGAGGAGGAGGATCGGGAGCCAAGTCCTGATGTTGCAGACTCTTCTCATGACATATTCCGCCGGTACTTTGAAAGTCGCTTCGAGCCTCTGGAACCGACCCCAGTCAAGAACTCCCAGTCTTCACAGTCTACAACCGCTATAAATGAAGATGAAGACGAGGATGAAAATGAAGACACAGACTCTGAGTGGGACGGGATCTCAGAAGAGAATGACGACAGCCCGCAGGTCGAGGTTGTTGAACACATGGATACGCGGAACATGACAGACAATATGCTAGTGGATAAGAAATCTCGCAAAGCTTTCATGGTGCGCCTCACTCATTCTACTACACCGACATTGTAGACGCGTGCTAACTGTACGCCGTTTGACAGAACTCAAAACCGCCATCGTTTTCTGACTCCTCGACTATCAAGTCTACATCTACAAAGAAAGACCAGGAAGACGACGACGATGCTATGGATGCGGAAGATCTCAAGAACGACCTTGCTTTGCAACGGTTGCTCAAGGAGTCGCATCTTTTGGAGTCTGCATCAGACCTTAATCCCACTGGCAAAAATCGACACAAGGCGATTGATCTGAGAATACAAGCTCTCGGCGCAAAAAAGTCGATTTACACGCAGGAGAAAATGCCGATGTCTCACCGAAGAGGCATCCTTGCCAAGGCTGCTAAGAGGGAGGAGAAGCGGCGCCGAGAAGCCCGCGAGAACGGAATAATACTCGAGAAGCCTACATTTAAACCGAAGAACAGCAATAAGCGGAGGGAACGAGGCATCGGAGGGCCGTCAGTCGGGAAATTTGTTGGAGGTACACTGAAGCTTAGCAAAGCGGACGTGACACGCATCCAAGGTCCCTCCAAAGAGTCCAAGGGCAAGTCGAAAGGCCGCCGTTGAAAGACAAAGAAGCACCAAAGTACGGAGTGCGGTGTAGATACACCAACCATATGGCGGCTCCAAGCACCGAGGGAGGGCACCCGCTTACCACATCATTTGATAATAACTAATAGCTTAAAATCGAGTGGTGTGGAGAACCCTGCAGTTGGGCCTGAGAATCACATTGCCCACTCGGGTTGGTTACTCTGTCCGGCAATGGGCACTTGTCTCAGTTGAAGTCGTCATGCCGGAATTGTTTCGCACGCTGGTCCGTGGCGTATCGGCTTACTAATCGTCGTATACCCTTTGATCGTTTCTGGGCATCATCTCGACTAAGCCGGGCTGGGAGCGCGATTTGAAAACAAAAATAATGATGATAAGAATGGTCTTTCCATGTCCTTGTGGAATGGGACATGTTCAGTGAGACGTCTTCTGCTGCTCATCTGTTTCCATCCACTACTCATCCGCGGGCATATTGTCCCTCCGGTCTTGAAAGGCGGCCTGCAGGTTCCAAGACTTGCTTCTCTAGCGGTCCTGACAACGACGGTTGGATTGTGGGATTGGACTTACTGATTTTGTATCTCTTACTGTGTACGGAAGTGCTCCGGACGGCGGGTTTACGTACTCCGTAGTAATACGAGCGGTAGATCTGGTCTGTTCTCTTGGACTGTTCCGAATATGGAGAAATCTCCGATCCTCTGCAGGGTTGACTGATTCTGGAACCGGTCACTTTGCGCCGTCCTGCAGGGGTTGTCACTTGTCGGCGACGGCGTTGAACTCACCGCTTCAGATCCATCCCCCCAAATCGCTGTCGTCATTTGATACTACTGGATTGATTATTATGGATAGCATCGAGTAAAATTGACTAATCGGGGAGGGCCCGGAGAGGTGGAGGGTGCCGCCGAACCCAGCCCGATGACCTGGGGTAGCCTCGTCGAACTTGAAGACTCGGATCCTGAGACTAGTCGTTATGGGTCTCTTGGGTTCGTGTCTTACACAGTAGACCAGATCTCGATCAATCTGTGATGAGATTCAAGTCCCATCTGCGAAAGCTATGTGCGTACGGAGTACTTGGATTTTGGAATGTATCGGCTGGCTGTTTTGCTGTAGTTGATGCTGCTGCGTAGACCATGTTTTGCGGCTTCTACTCCGTACGTCCGGACTGCAGTACAGATTCCAACCGGCGCCGTTACGCCGTACCTGCATAAGCTCGGCCTAGAAGACTCGCACTACTCCATATGAAGAACGCAGTACTCTGTACTCCGTAGTTACAGAGTACAGCGATCACCAGAGATCGCCCTTGTTTAACGTGCCTGAAAGGAGAGGACGAGAATCTCGTGTAGCCCAAAAAGGCACGACGCCGCCGATCACGAGCTTAAAAGGTATATCCTCGAAGTCGAACACGAGCACACATGCCATTGCGGCATTGCCCTACCCCATACAGAATACGGAGCACGCCACACCGGTTGCCATGCTGAGGCTGCCGTGCAGAGTGTAGTGCACGAGTGCCACGAGCGAGCGACATACCGCATCCCACGAGCTGCAGTGCAGTACTTAGTTACTCCGTCGAGCGGGCTCGAGTGCATGCGGCATGTTTCAGATTCTGCAACCTGCACACCCCCGAGCAACAGAAGGCGATCGGAAAGATCTGAAACCTGATGCACGAGCGTCGAGAACAGGAACGCACAGCAGTGACTCGTCCAGTTGAGTACCGCCTTGCTCCGCTGTAGGCGAACCTTGCGGACGCTAAACTGCTGCGTACAGTAGCCTTGTAGGTGTTGTTGAACCCACTCATGCTGAGTAATGGTGCTTGTGGCTGGTGATTTCGGCTCCTCATGCCTTTGCGAGTGTTGGGAGCATAAACTGAGGATCGATAGCGCCGAACCCTTTTTCGAGAATTCACACCAAAACACTTCAAGATAGGGGACGCCCTTCTCCTTGGCCGGCAACGAAACAAAATCCAAAAATGGGAGCACCAGGAATGGGAGGGACGGTCTGCAGAGTACGCAGTACATTTCGTATCACTACTCCAACTGCATAGAAGAGGTGTTGTTTTCATTCACTGATGACGAACGCAAGAGCAGTCAATCGTACACAGAGCAATCTTGCAGGAATAATATGGACTCGATCAAGTTCCGCAAGGATTAATAATCCCTTCCCTTCTATCAACTTGGCAAGTGTCAAAATGGCCGACAAGAAAAAACAAAGTTCCTCTACGCAGTACTACTCTAACCGAGCTCGCGGAGCTCCCTGACTGACTCTTGGAGTCCTGCTTACCAAGTTGTCAGTAATAATGTGCCAGCGGCCAGCCGGACAAACACGGGCCGGAAAACCGTTGGACGTTAGCTTTGAAATTGATTTCTAATCTCCGAAGCCATTCCATTTACTGTTATTCCATCAGGTCCCCTCAGGCCTCAGCTCGGGATCGCTGACATGGCGGAAATGCCGACGAATCGAAGGGAGTTTTCCCCTGGCGCCAACCTGCATGCTAAAACTTAAGGTGCCTTAGTAGTCCGCAGCGACCGCCGGGCGGGCTTGCACCGCTGCAGATTCGGCTCGACGCAAGCAAACAACGGGCACTTTTCCCCGCGGGCCCGCGCGCAAATTCAAAATAGGGCACCCGCCATACCATACTGCGTCGAGTATAGAGTATATTTAACCAAACTGGGTCCGCGTCCGCGTCGGTCATAACCGACTCCTGAATTGGGATTTTGGCCTCTCGGAGTCTTGGAGCATGGACATGCTAGTATTATTATGATTTATTATTACAGTGGGCACTTGTGGTCTGGGCGGTCTAGTATACTGTATACTTTCCGTCAAGGCGCATCCACAGCATTCCCGCCTCCTTCCTGTTCACAGTGAAGTGTGAACGGGAAAAAAAAAGAGAATCTCCGATCTAAGTAGAAAGACAGAGATCTCCATACCGGTTTTGGTCCGTCTCGAACACCTACCTCACTCGGTTCTCGTTCTAAAGAAGCTCAACACGTTTGTGTTTCAGCATCGACGATCAAACATGCACGGAGAATTTAGAAAGAGATTCCCCAGATTCCCCCGGCCACATGGGGCGGAACATTCGATTTCGACAGAATGCCTTAGGGCCCCTTCTAGGTCTCTCTAGAACGTCCAGCTGACAGCGTCGTTCGAGCACATCATTTATGCATACTACCAAATGTAGCCTAGCTAGCTGCTCCATACCTACCTAACCAAGTCGCCTTCGCGAACAGCCCCGAGAGCCCGACATCCGGGTACGGTGGTGTGGCAGCACTGCAGCCAGCCAGTCAGCCAGCCACGCAGCCCGGCTCAAAGCCGGGAAGAAGATCAATCATCGACAGAGATACTTTACTCCGTGCTATACTACTGCTCTATCTGTAGTCAGGGATCTCAGATAGATACGTGCCCCGTATGTATACCGCCTCCTGCATCATCCGTGTCGCAGAATCGACAATCACAGCACCCTTTTTCCCGAATAGGGAATTGGTTTGGAAGGCTCAAGGTTGCGACCTCTGAATAATATGCCAAATCGGTTAGTAGTTACTCAGGTACAATACATAACTCAGCTCGGAACGTCGAATGCTGAAGGAAGAAGAGTCATATCATGAGGCTTTTTTTCCCGGGGGAGGTTTTCGGCTTGACTTTCTACTTACAGCGTACGGAGTCCTCCGTATGTTCTTCCGTAATGGATGTGATAATAATAGCCTCAGGCTGCATTGAAGAATGCAGATGTTTATAATAGAGCCGTGATATTACTCCATACTTGGTCGCGGACCACGGAGGGCTCTGTGTACTTTATGCGATATGCTTCTACTTTATGCTTCTATATGCGCCTCTCTCTCTCTATCTATCTATGGAAATGCGCTTTTATGATGATGAAGTACTACGTATATACCTACGTAAATGTTTTTCCTTCTAATATTTTCTAGCATTGTTTACTAGTATTATCCATTGCTGTTCTTATTGTTGTTATTATTGCACTACTGACTTTGACGTGGACAAGAGGACAGAGTAAAGGCAAAGACAACCTCTTAATTGAGATTATAATTTTAGAAGTGGTCCGTACTTCACTTTCTTTGCCTGTGCTTTTTTTTTTGTTGCTCTGGCAGTGCACGGCTACGGTCCAACGGACCTCAATGCTATCCAAGTGTCGGCGGAGTACTCCGTAGGCACCTGAGGTACTCTGTTGCTCCGCGCGGAATCGCGGATTCTACGCATCAACCGGGACCTACTGCCAGCAAGTTGTAATCCTCGAACGGTATCTTGCGCTGGACGTGTACTGTGATCTGCATCCGGGGCGGGATGACAGTTGTCGAAAGAGCTGCGCTCCGATGCAAATGAGAATGGTTATTAACCGTGTCCTCTACACAGTACACGTACACGGGTGGACAAGTGGCAGTGAGCATCATCCATTCAACATCATCGAGATTCGCAATCGCGGCAATCGTGACCCATCAATAATATCGCTGTTATTACTCTTATATCCACTCGCGGTTAGTTAAGCGAAGCGGAGGCGGGATGCGTACACATAGGCACGGAAGTACAGTTCGCCGCATTGTTGAGCAGTCCCTGCCCGTTCGAGTGTTTGTTCGTTCTTGGTAAGTTGGTCTCGACTCTCGGAGAATTTGTGGTGCCGTTCCCCAGTTCGCTTGCGTCTTTGACAGGTGGGGACCTTCAAAGTTATAACTTCTTGGCTGCTCTTACCCTATTGCGCAAAGCTCGAGCCTTTTTGTGTTCATATATAGCAAAGTTTGCGGTCGACCGAGAGGCGGATCAGCAAGTAAGAGAGGCTCGTGAGTCGGCTGGGGCCCAGCAGGTGGCTGAGTAAGGTGGTCGCGACCCTCCGGACCTCGCTTCTCGACCAAATCGTGGCTTGCCGTCCGCTGCCGTCGATTCCCATTTCCCCCGGTGGATAAGTCATAAACGGGACGGATACGCCCTGAATCGCCTGATGCTCTACGCAGCACTCCGTACTCTGTATTTTTTATGTGGCCAATGCATTCCATTTACCCTTTTGGATCTTTTTACCCGCCTGCCACTGATCAACTGGTGGCCATTGCCGCGTAGGCTCGCTTGCGGATGTAAAAAAGAGGAACAGCGCGGATTCCGGAATGCGCATCAAGCAGTAAATACGATCGCCGCGCATACCGGTGCTGTGACCTGACGGTCAACACTGCGCTTCCGGTGGCAGAATAATGCATCCATCGCGCTTCTCGTGCAGTGCGGACAGACACAAGTTGAAGAGGACAGAGGACTTGGCGGCGAGAGGCTCGAGCCGTCTCTGTGCGCAGACCTGGAATGGGCGATGTAAATCTTGTTGGGGCGACGCCGTAGCTACCTACCCAATGCAGGATGTTGTTATCTGCACGGCTTTACAGGTCGAGGATTGCGTATGCGGATGGCGTTTGGCGCATATCGATAGAGCACACAGGTCGAATAACAATAGATCGATTCCTCCAGAGCAGTCGCGGATTATTGCGTTGTCCTCGCCGCATCCTGCTCTCCAGCCACTTTCCCAACCACGGGTTTCCGCAAGGTCGAAAGCATGGAGTTGAGTGGTGAGTTGTCGCTGGCAGGTCCGTTCGACTTGCCGCTCACGAGGAACCAGAAGGAGAGAGCGAGTCCAGCAAGGGACGATGGGGCGAGAGTGCACAATGCACAACGGGACCGAGATGGACGGCGGAAGGCCGCCTGGCGATCCCCGTTGGCTGGTGATCAAGCGAAGTCGACTTTTGGGTGGTGGTCTGCCACAGCCAGGGGGTGTTTGGGCCAGGGCCACAAAAAATCTGAAACAGCTGGGCGGATGCTTCAGAATCAGGATCCCCCCAGTCGGCGCTAGTGTGAGCAGTTCCTCGACATCTGCTTGGCGGGCGCAGCTGGGGGACCCTCCCCTCCGTGCCCCTCCCCCTGCCAGAACACGCCCAGAAGAGCAACGTTGCGTCTTCTCCACAGGCCGTCCCCCTCCAGCACCCGCCACTCGTCGATGCCTCGAACCGGTTGGCGCGTAGGTCGTCCGCCGTGACTCGTTCCTCTCCAACCGAGCTGCCATCTTGCCCCTTGTCGCCCTGCTAAACATTGCATGTGAGCATTGTGCTCTGTGCACAGTCGACCGTTACTACTCTCTCAAAAAGACGACCGTTGTGAGATTGTCTTGGATGCGTCGAGTGTACTTGTCGCTTATTATTATTATTATTTATGGACCTGTGCCCTCCATTACTAAGCTATATGTAAGAAGTCCGGGCCATCCATCGTGGGGCCACCGATCTCGAAGGAGCGTGATTTCGTGATGAGCGTGATGCCTGATGTCAGCATCTACCTAGGTTCTCCAAGTTGTATATGCTCTCATGGATCCTGTTTTCTCCTTTGGCTGTGCTTCTGTGAATCTACTCAGTAGGCAGGGACTGTATATGCGGGATGTCGTCGACCAGGCTGCTGTCTGCCTCTCCGTGCTACGGACCACGGCTGGTGCTCCCGGCGCGCAGCGGCAGGGGTCAGGCGAGGCTTCCAGCCCAGGCTAGCCGAAGACAGGCAGCCGTAACGATACGGTATTACAGGCCCACCGGCGGGCGCCTCGCTGGCCCAGGCCCCGGCGGGCCGGCAGCCAACGGGACGGCGCCTGCCCTGCGCCTGCCCTGCCCCGTCCGATCTGCACATCCTTCTTAACCCCTCGAGCGCGCCGGCGTCCCGCCCGGTCGCTCTGGCTGCCCGCAGACCCCGTGTACAAAGACCTTGCCCTCCCTCCGACGCTTCCTCCCCCCCCGTCGCAGCAGGCAGTGGCCTTTCTTGTTTCCCTTCTCCCTTCGTTTCGTCTCCCCTCCGTGCGAGAGCACGAGACTTGCTTCGGGCTGGCCCAAGTCCAATCTCTGTTCTCGTATATCTCCCCCCAGCATCTGCTTTCGTTGGAGGCTGGCACCTCTCGTTTGCCTTGGATAGCATCGCTCCCGCGCGCGCTCGACCGCTCGCCGACATCCGTTCCTTTTGCTTCCTCCGACCCCTCTCTTCTAGTCAAGAGAGATCGTGACTTCTTTGTATCTGTTCGCTTGTGTTGCGCCGCCCGCACGGCGTCTCTGACGGTGCGTGCTCCCCAGCCTCTCCGCACACGAGCGCGCCGGTTCCTTTGTTGCCATACTCCCAATATCACCAACGGGGCGACTGACCATCTCTTCCGTCGACAGTGCTCGAAACAATCATGTACCCTCACAATGGTGCCGTAATGGCACCCCCGCAGAAGCCAGAGACCTTCATGTTGTCCACTGAGGCCCAACAGCGCCTCCCCCACGACGCCCAGGTTGCGCTGCAACAGGTTGACAATCGTAAGTAGATGCAGTCTGGTCGCTACTCGGGACTGGCGCGCAGTGCAGTCTCGCATGTCAAAAAGGCATTAAGGTTGACTTGCGGCACAGTGAAGTACTTCCTCATCTCTGCGCCGGTTGATTGGCAACCAGACCAGGTCATCAGGCGGTTCCTTCTTCCCACTGGCGACTACATTTCCTGCGTTCTATGGTTGGTGATCGCGCCAAGATTGGAAGGCCCAGGACACGGTAACTGACGAGCCGTAGGAACAATCTCTTCCACATCTCTGGCACGGACATTGTCAGATGTCTCACCTTCCGCTTTCAGGCGTTTGGTCGTCCGGTGAGGAACACGAAGAAATTCGAGGAGGGCATCTTCTCCGATCTTCGAAATCTCAAGTCCGGCACCGACGCCTCGCTTGAGGAGCCAAAGAGCCCTTTCCTTGATTTCCTGTACAAGAATAACTGCATCCGAACCCAGAAGAAGCAAAAGGTCTTCTATTGGTATAGCGTTCCCCATGATCGACTCTTCCTCGATGCGCTGGAGCGGGACCTTAAGAGGGAGAAGATGGGCCAGGAGGCGACCACCGTTGCTGTTGCCGAACCAGCCTTGTCCTTCGAGTTCGATGCTTCACAATCGCTCTACGAGCAACTTACGAAGGCTCAGCAGGCCAACTCCTCGTCGTTCGCCGCTCACGCGGCATTTGGCCCATCGACCTCTCCGCTTATTCGGTCCATTGACGCTATGCCTCCCCCCCAGATGCCGCCACCGATGCCGCTCCTCCCGGACGATTCTGGAAGTTCGATGTACAACCCGCTGAACGCCTCGAACACGATGAGCCAGAGTCTAGTCAAGCGCGAGCAGGATTTTGGACAGTTCCAGTACGATCGCAATGGAATGCCGGTGGCCAGGATGCATCAGCGTCACACCTCGATGCCCGCCTACATTGAATATTCGCCGGCTCCGTCGTACGTTTCATCGCAGTACGAGGATTACAGCAACCGCGGCATGTCGTTCGAACCGATTACACCACCGCAGCAGGCTGTCACGTTGGGTTCCGAGCCCGCATATATTGCAAATGAGGACACCGGGCTTTACACCGCAATCCCGGACGTTGGAACTACGACGTTCAATTCTATGGTGCAGCTGCCACCGTCGAACCTGGCGGGTCCTCACTTCTCGACCGCCGCCCGCACCTTCCCTTCGAACGTGTATTCTGTGATCGAAGGATCTCCGACGTACAAGCAGCGTAGGCGGCGGTCATCTGTCACGCCGGGTATCACCAATGCAATCGCTGCTACCACCCAGTCCCAAAGCTCGCAGTCGACCGCGTACGCCGCTCACAAGCAAAGTGACCTTCGGCGCTCCGTCTCAAGCTCCGTCGCTCCTGTCGTCGAGGTGGATGAATCGAACGACGACTCGTCGCCTGGCCTCATGAACGGCTGCTCTTCATCGCAGAAGGATTTGGTGCAGAATGACACCCCACTGCCGAGCCTTGAGGAGAGCCCCCAGCAAAACGACATGTCTCTCTTCAACGGCCAGGATGATCTGGCAGCTCTTCCCAACAGCGAATCCCCTGAGATGTCTGCTCAAAACAGCTCGAACGCATCGGATCGCCCCGGGCCTGTCCGTCGTGCCCGAAGCGCCACTATGACGGAGCTCGGCCCATATCCCCAGAAGTCCCACTCCTGCCCAATCCCATCCTGCGGCCGGCTGTTCAAGAGGTTGGAGCATCTGAAGCGGTAAGTTTCACATCCTCCCTTGAATCCGACACATGAGGTTCCTGATTGGAAGATCAATATTTCCTCTGCAATGTCTGTAGCCGCTGACCGACTCTTGGCGCATAGGCACGTGAGGACCCATACCCAGGAGCGACCCTATCCTTGCCCCTACTGCAACAAGGCCTTCTCGCGGTCTGATAACCTCGCGCAGTAAGTTGCGGAGCATATTCCGTTGTCAGTATTGCGCTAACATATTTTTGGCAGACATCGCCGCACGCATGAAACACAGCAAGATGGCCAGCAGCAGCAGCAACAACAACAACAACAACAACAACAACAACAACCGCAACAGCAGCAGCAACCTCTGAGCGATGAGGATCTGGAGAACGAGGAGAACGAGTTCGGCTCTCTCGAGGCCGATTCGCCCTCATCCGACTCCAACTTCCTCCCGACGACCGTCAACATGGCTAGTGTTACCACTATGCCCACCACCGTGGATATGCAGTCGACAATCCCCACGATGGTTGCTCCTCAAATGATAACTCCGCAGTATCTGCAGCAGCAGATTTAAGATAGCTCCTAAATATAGGACAGAGCACCATAGAAATGGTCCGAAACCGTCCCGTCTGAAACGTCCGCTGGCACTTGCGCATGCGCCGAGGGTCTGGCCGTACTCAGGGCGCCATACTTCACCTCCGTCATTTACTTCTTAGCGCCGCGACTGTTGAGACTCTCGATTCTCGCGGTTCTGCCGGCAAATAGATGATACCCTTTTTATTTTCATGTGTGTCATTCTTCTTGCTCTCCTTTCTTGTGTCTCTATTGGGGCTTTTGGTGTTTTCTGTGAGCCGAGTCTCCAGCAGCACGATCGGACTTGTTCATTTCACTTGTCTAGATGAAGATGCGGGATACCTTTTTCCTGGGGTTCAGCTACCATCGTTTTGAAATTCTCAGGCGGCTTTCTGGGTGTGTCGGTATTCCGTCTGCGCGATGGACGGCTGAAACTGTAGCCGGCCCGCTCGGATCGACCCCATACCTCTGAAGTCGGGTGGTGTGCGCAGGCGCATCGAATGGTCGTCCCAAAATGCATACTACTTGTCATCCCCGATGCTCTCAGCCTTCTCTACTGCCTTGTCCAGTTGCTGTCACTTATCACATGTGACCCATCTCTGCTTTATCTAGGCAGTTTTGCTTCACTTTGGACGATTTCAAAGGTTTCCCCCCCTGAGTTTGTCCACTTCTATGTCACGTTTATTCACAGGCATCTTTTCTGTTTTCTTTGTTTCATGGCATTTTGCGGGATTATGGAACTTTGAGGATCGCGGTGAAGCATGAGGCCCCAATGCGACCAGGAAGGAGTGGCGTACGTGTATGATGACTGAGGAACCTTGAGGATTTGGGAATATAAAGGGTGGACTTGGTTCTCCAGGGTGGGGGCTGTTTTGGTCTGCTAGCACAGCAATACTATATAGATTTTTTTTAGCGCAAACATATTTATTTTTGCATTCAGCTTTCCAGAACGTTGAGTAATGCGTCATTTGGTAATGAACGTCAAGCCCAGGTACTGCAGCTCTCTATTTTGGGTATGGCTCTTAACTGATTTGACTGCCAAAGGCTGTCATCTGGAAATGCGGACATTGGTACCTCGGTCCAACCCTGTGGGCTTAGACGGTACTGCTGCTTCTCAATTTCACACCAGGACTGAATTGATACAGACGATGTTGAACGTATTCTTCTTCAAGTGACCATGGGGAATCCAAAGGGAATGGATAGGTGAGGCAATAAAAGGATGGGGTAAACCACCTATACAAAAGGACGAAACCACTTCAATCCTCTGTTCGCTTAAGGCAACTGCTCTACAAGTATGACCTGTTGAAGAAGCCATGCACAGCCGTAGAAATAACCGCCTAACAGTACCTACCGAGGTAGGCAAAGGTACTGTACAGTACATGTACCTTGGGTGTGCATGTGATCATCTGACTCGAGCTTTCTCGATTGCTGAATCACGGTGCTGGGGCGTTCATGACTGTATCATGAGGTGCTGCACTCCGGACCTGGCGCCCAAGGAACAGCCCAGCGGCAGTGACAAGTGTCTCGCCTCGCCGCTCTCCAAGTGGCTCCCCGGCCCTCCGCATCTGCGCCGGGCTGAACCCTGGAAGCCAGCCACCGCCCCATGGAGCGTCTGGTCACGTGTATGGGTGTCAGCTTGACTTGACGTTGTTCCTCCCCAGACATCTTCGACATCCGTTCATATCATCGTTGCCCTGCGAACAACGGCAACGTCGCTGTGGAGCTCCGTCAGCAAGTATTAATACATCATCGTTCGTCCTTTGGAGAGCGACGTTCTCCTCTGTACCTTTTTTTCGCTTCTCCAGTTCATCGTTCAGCTCGATCCACGACCCCAGTCACTTCTAGTATCATCTTAATCTACCTACCTAGCAGTTTTTCCCGGCAGCTCTTGAATCTGCATTGATATTGGTCGTAAACACTTGTTCCTGCCGGCGTTGTGTCTTCAGTAACTATAGAAGAGTTGAACATTCCTTGCTATATACATACTGTGCCCTGCTCACACCGCTCTTTAACGGGCTCCTTCATTCTCCCTCCCTTGTACGGGCTGAGCCAGCTTTTGTCGTGTTCCTTTCCCTTCTTTTCCACCCTGCCCTGGTATCCGCAAAGAAAGACCGGGAGATAGAATATTTTGGTTATTATAGCTTGGGAACGTCATCTGAGTGGTGTTTGAGACGGCTCAGGCGTTTCACCTGAGACCTCAATTTCGATGACGGAGACAGATGAGCATGTAGTGAACGAGTGGTCGCCGCTTGTGGCGCCGGATAACCCCAACCCCGTTGACAATGACGTCGACTCTCTGAGGGTGAGCGGTGCACGGCGGGGAAATGGCGATGTCGTCGCTGCAGGGGACAGGTCCGGCTTTGACGAGTCCTCGAAGAGCAGCTGGTACCTTTTTCTGCTGACACTCAGCATTGGGGGGTGAGTTGTTGAATTTCGGTGATCTGTGGAGCAGTATGCATATAATGTTTAAGGGTTGCGTTGCTGAAACCGGATTATTTGCAGGCTTCAGATCGTCTGGTCGGTTGAGCTCTCGAATGGGTCGGTACGTTGAAGTCACCAGTTTATTTGCCTCGTTATTAAAAGAAATATTCTTATCCTTGATCTTGTCTCGTTTCTTCTGGACGCTATGCTAAGCGCATTTCATGCAGCCATACCTTCTTTCCCTTGGGATGAGTAAATCCCTGCTCGCCTTTGTCTGGATCGCAGGTCCTCTGACTGGCGCCCTCGTCCAGCCCTATATCGGCATTCGAAGCGACAACTGCCGCATATCATGGGGCAAGAGGAAGCCCTTTATGGTTGTTGGCGGCGCGGCGACCATTGTGGCACTGCTCTGTCTGGCCTGGGTCCGAGAGATAGTAGGCGGGTTTCTGGGAACTTTCGGTGTTGATGCTCATTCGACCGGAGTGAAAACAACGACCATTGTTGTGGCCACAATTCTCATGTACTGCCTTGACTTTTCCATAAATACGGGTAGGTCTTTTTTTTTTTTTTT
>JGI26058J51888_1000098_pt1 | contig 57225 bp, 58 predicted proteins | sample HigsolmetaSP110D_FD_51888 | JGI IMG/M metagenome (IMG submission 51888) | reverse complement strand
TTTGTTTTTCTTTTTTTTTTTCTTTCGTGTGCTGTCTCTGTATTTTCCTTCTTTTCTGGTGTTCCAGTTTGCTTTTCCTTCTTTTCCCTTAATTTTTCTCTTTGTATTCTTCTTTCTTTGCTTTCTTTTTGTATTAATATGACATGTGGGGTGTGTTGTGTTTTTATTTTTTTTCTCTTTTTTCTCCTGTATTTTTACTTTTTATTTTAGTGAAGAAAGAGCAATAGGTAGTGCGATTCTGAGAGGTCTGGTCCTTTTCCGGACTCACTTGTTTTATTCTTTTTTCTTGTATTTCCCTTGTAGATGGTATATTCTAGATTCTACTTAAAGACACAGCCGCTCACGGATCCTTATCCCAAAATCTTGCGAGTTTGCTCCCGCCCCCAAGAAGCCAACTCACAGCGCCGGCGTACAAAATCCACCTTTCCCCCTTCTTTATATTTAAAGTTTTCCACCGACAAAGGCGATTCTACCGCACGATGTACTTCTTCAGTCCACGCAACCGCTCCTTGGCCGTCTCGAGGACGTCGTCATTCTTGCAGACCGCGAAACGGAGGTAGTCCTCGGCGATGTGGGCGTTCTCGTCGGTATAGAACTCGGTCGGCGGGATGGCGGCGACGCCGACCTCTTGGATCAGGAACCAGCAGAGCTTGAAGTCGCGGGGGCGGCAGGCGACGTGGGGCGGGAAGGGGTAGCCCTCGGGGAGTTTGACGGAGGCCATGTTGGCGAGGACGAAGTAGCCGCCTTCCGGGTCGGAGTACTAAGGTAGTGATTGGAAGGTCAATACAGTGTCTATAGCAAGGGAAGGGGAGGAAGGTAGCGTACAGGAATGCCTAGCTCGTCAAAGACCTCGCAGAAGCGCTCCATCTTCTTCTTCATCTCGGTGCGGCTCTGGTCCCAGAAGCCGACCTTGTCCGCCTGCTCGAAGGCCACGGCAGACGCCTCCTGCAGCGGCGACACGCTGCTGTAGCATATCCGGGTGTGCGCGGCCGCGACGAACTTGATCAGATGCTCCGGCCCGATGAGGTAGCCGACTCGCCAGCCAGTAGCGTAGAAGGCCTTGCCCGCGGAGCCGACGGTCAGGGTGCGCTCCCAGAGCTCCGGGGACAGCGTTGCGATCCTGGTGAACGGGACGTAGTAGAGGCGGTCGTAGACCTCATCCGAGAGGATGATGATGTTGTGCTTGACGCAGAGGTCGCCGATGCGCTGGAGTTCCTCGCGCGAGAAGACCTTGCCGACGGGGTTGTGGCTTATGGTTGGTTAGTTTGCCCTGCAGGTGCATGCATATATCCGGCGAAGATTTGCTTACGGAGAGTTGAGAACCTGGCAGAAAGTCAGCTTCTGTCTACAAGGACTCTGTTATGGTGATTTCTACTCACAATCATTCTTGTATTGGGGTTGATCGCCTTCTCGAGCTCTTCAAAATCGATGGTCCATTCCGCAGCGGAAGACGTCCTAGTCGCTCCGTCCTTGGGTGGATGAAGCGGAACGTATCGAATCTTGCCGCCGGGCATTTCGATGTTGCTGATATACCTATGCCGGATGTCAGCTCAATGCGTAAGATCTCAAATTCTTTTTTAGATCACTAACTGATCAAAGAAAGGTTCGAAGATGATGACTTCATCGCCCGGTTCGATGAATGCCATGAAGGCGCTCAACATTCCTGTGATAACCGTGAGCTGAGCTCAAGCCCAGGAGAAGGCTACAGACCAACCTTCATTGGCTCCGGTTGTGATGGTGACCTCCGTGTCAGGGTTCAGCTGCCGGCCGAAGAAAGGGGAGTACGCATCGGCGATGGCTTTCTTTAGGCGCGGTCGACCCTGTAAAGCAAAGTTTTTTTCAGTGAGCAAAGAGGTCCAGACTCAAGCAAGACCGAGCGACCAGGTCCATACCTTCGTGGGCGAGTACTGGTTGCATTCAACCCTATCCAGGGCTTCCTTGGCGGCATCGATAGCGAACTGGGGAGGGTTATAGCCGCTGGTTCGAGCACCGATCAGCATCCCATTCCTCTCCCGAGCAATGCGACGTCGCATACTCACAAAAACCCTTGGCCCATGTTCACAATCGGCTGGATCGGAGAGGCGGCGGCGGCTTCGTTAACAATGGACCTGGCGGAACCGGTCAGCAAACTGTCAATACCCAGGCAAAAAAATCTACACACCAGACATCTTGTCTCTGGCCAGCGACCCGCTTGGCCGGCCGGAAGGGATCCTTACGAGCAGGCGTTGCGGACATGGCTCTTACAGCGAGAAAAGACGAGCGGGGAAAAGTAGACCGGGGGACGAAAGCTGCGGGGATGCCTGAGGAACAGACGCGGAGGCCGGTGAGCGCTTGGTTTAAGCAGCTGCGGGAGGAAACGATCATGGAGCGAGCGAAGGGAGGCTACCAACGACGGCCGGCTCAATTGAATGAATTTGAAAGGCCAAAGGAGTGGAGATTGCCGTATGTGCAACTTTTCATGACTGTACGGCGATAAGCACCGTCGCGGCGGCGATGGCGTGCTCGGGCGCTCCGCAGCCTCGGCCGAGCGTCCGGCGGATATTGCTGCCTGGTTCTTCAGGCATCTTAAGGCATGTACGGCGGAGCTTCGGACTTGGCGTTGCGACTGCGTCCGCCTGCGCGTCCCGGCACGCGTCGCCGAAGCCCTGGCCGAGAGACCGCAGAGCGCCAGCTGATAATCATAAGCAATTCTCCACCACAATCCATTGCATCTCTTCAGGGCTACGGACCGTCTCTTTTTTTCCTGCCACGCCTGATGAACCTATCATCATGGTGTCCTGCCCGATATGTGGAAAGAACGTCAAGGAAATCAGGATCAACGACCATATAGACTCCGAGTGTAAGAGCTTCATCGATGAACCAGACACAAGCCAAGGGGACGCCTCTTCGTCCCAGAAGACCCCGGTCTCCAGCTTCTTCCAGCCTGCATCTGCACGCAAGGCATCGCTACAGTCCTCTCGGTCCAAGGATCCTACCAGTTCATCACCGAGTCTCCACGCCAAGCGGCCCCCTCCGCAGGACCCTGATATCGTGACGGATACGAAGCGGACGAGACAGGAGCAGTCAACGGCAGATGCAGAGACTCCGGCCAAGAAGCCCAAGACGAGCGCGTTCCAGAAGGCCGCCCCGTTGGCGGAACGCATGCGCCCCCGGACTCTCGATGAGGTCTGTGGCCAGGAGCTTGTCGGGCCCAACGGCGTCCTTCGTGGGCTTATCGAGGAGGACAGGGTCCCCAGCATGATCCTGTGGGGCGGACCAGGCACGGGAAAGACAACCATCGCGAGGGTTATCGCTTCAATGGTTGGCAGCCGGTTCGTGGAGATCAACAGCACCAGCACCGGGGTCGCAGAGTGTAAGAAGCTCTTCGCCGACGCCAAGAGCGAGTTGAGTCTCACCGGAAGGAAGACAATCGTCTTCTGCGACGAGATCCATCGCTTCTCCAAATCGCAGCAGGATGTCTTTCTGGGCCCCGTGGAGAGCGGGCTGATCACGCTTATCGGAGCCACGACGGAAAATCCGTCGTTCAAAGTTCAGAGCGCCCTGCTTTCGAGGTGCAGGACATTCACGCTGTCGAAACTGACCGACGATGATATCGTGTCAATCCTCAACCGAGCTCTGGAGGTGGAGGGGCCGAACTATTCGCCGACGGCATTGGTTGATGAGGAGTTGATCCGATACCTCGCAAGCTTCGCAGATGGCGACGCCAGAACAGCACTGAATCTTCTGGAGCTCGCGATGGATCTGTCGAAACGTGCGGGAATGACCAAGGAGAAGCTCAAAAAGTCGCTGACCAGGACACTGGTTTATGACCGTGCAGGAGATCAGCACTACGACACGATCTCGGCCTTCCACAAGTCGATCCGCGGGAGCGATCCCGATGCGGCTCTGTACTATCTTGCTCGCATGCTCCAATCTGGAGAAGACCCGCTCTACATTGCTCGACGTCTCATTGTCGTGGCGTCGGAAGACATTGGTCTGGCGGACAACAGTATGCTGACGCTCGCCATCTCTACCCATAGCGCCGTCGAGAAGATCGGGCTCCCTGAGGCCCGCATCAACCTCGCGCACGCCACCGTCGCCATGGCGCTTTCGAAGAAGAGCACGCGTGCGTACCGCGGATTGAACAACGCCATGGCGGCACTCCAGGAGCCCGGGGTCGCCGGGCTGCCCATCCCGTTCCACCTGAGAAACGCCCCCACCAGACTGATGAAGGAGCTGGGATACGGCAAGGAATACAAGTATAACCCGGACTACGTGGATGGGCGTGTGGCTCAAGAGTACCTGCCGGAAAAGCTGCGAGGGCGACGGTTCCTCGAGGATCACGACCTTGGACTACAAGTCGATCCCGATCTGGAAGATGAGGATGGCCATCTGCAAGCTGAGGAAAGGTGACCCCACCCTTCTTGGCAGCCTGGGTCAGGACATGTCTTTCCATCAGTCTTATATCCTGCGACGGCCGTAAGCGCAACGTGATTGGCGTGGTGTGGCTTCTAGATACCTGCCTACTGAGCTCGGAGGTAGACAGGTACCTAGGCACATGGGCTTGGCTTGGGCGGCCAGGACGGATGAGACCTGGGTAGCGAGAAGAGTGACGCTCTCGATCGCACTCACGTGCCCTCATGGCGTCTTCGTCTCATGCTCCGGCAGCCCAGTCTCCCAACACGATTCCTTGGACAAGAGACGGTTTTCGAGTGATTCTGATGACTAGAGCGTGGTGAACTTACATACAGCGGCCATCTGTCCGGCGGTAGTTAGTACTTCTCCCCGTGTCGGAGAACTGGGCGACGGTGTGAGGGTCGAAGACGACGCGGTGCCCGTGCAGCGGAGAACCACGTCTCGAGATCAGTATACCGCGTGAGCGCCTCATATTCAATTCTTGGCGGTCTTCAGGCATCATTAATGGACCATTCCTCTGGAACACGTCTTCTTTTCCACATTTAAGGGATTCTGACGCTGACACTCGTCACTGACGAGCGAAGTGTCCGTCCTTGGGGATGCGGGGAATAAACAGCATTGTGCCGGCCATACGACACCGCCTGGTTCACCGCCTTCGACCAGCCAATGAGCGTCCGAGTCAACAACGCGCTTTACCGCAACGGGTTCACGCCATACCGGATCGGGCCGCGGCGGCCCAGCAGGTTGACTCGAGCTCTGCCTCCGGGCCCTAGGGCGCCGCTGTCGCGCAGCCTCTCAGCAGCAGAGCCCCCCGGCAGCGTCTCGTTTCTTCTCGACGCAGGTCCTTCTATGAGTCCTCGTCGTCTCGTCCTTAAATACGTCCTGTTCCCCCCCTTCCGCCCTCTGTTGCGCTTCCCTTCTCTCCTGCGCGGTTGTTCTCATCTTCCCACCCGTCCTGTCCAGCGTGCCCTAACTCCTCGCCCGGTGCCAGGCTTCACCCTCCTTTACCCACCTGCGTTACCCCAAATCCTGGTCTCCTTTGCCTGCTCCTCTCTCACCTTGCTGAACCTCCTATATATACTCTGTTCCGGGTCCTATCGTTAGCTTTCCTCGATGCCCTATTCGGTAGCAGCCCCGGCTTCGTCTTCTTTGCAATGACAGCCCTGTTCTCGACGACCGCCGTTCGTCTCTTTGGCTCTGGCTTTGCCGCTGCCTTGGGCTGCCTGCTACCATGGCCCATAATATGTTTCCCGACAACCTTTCCTACGGGCCACAATACTCCCTTGCGATGACTCCCTCTCCGGCCTCCTCCATTCCCTGCTCATCCTCACCCTTAAGCTCGTCCTCAGTTAGGAAGCGTCCGCGGCCTCTAGTTCTCCAAACCCGTCCTGATCTTGTAAGTGTCTATACACAGCTTACGTTCTTGGCAGCCTTGGACTGCCGTTCATGTCTGCTATTTTGTATCGTCGTGATCCGTCTACGTCCAGAGTCTCTAACTATCATTCTATTTCCAGCTTCCGCAGACTGTCGGGCAGCAGACTGGTACAGAAACTCCAGCCTATGTACCTCATCACTATTCTCCTCAACCCCCATATGGCCTTGTTACGCATCTTCAGCCTATCAGTGTGCCATACCGTCTGAATAGCCATGCGCCCCAAACAGGTGCGGAAATGGGGAGCAGTTCATATTCCTTTTTCCAAAATGCGAGGCCAAACCACATCACTCAACCCGCCTTGACCCCCAGTATAACGGAGAGCTCCTTGTCCAGTTGCCTTCCTGCTGCCCACGGGCCCACCATCTCTTCTCCCAGCTTGATCTCAGAGTCACCAGGATACTCTCAGACCATCTCTGAGACCTCTTTACGAGTCCTGACGTGGCATACCAGTCAGACTCACGGTTCACCCGCCTGGCAGAGTAACGACTATGGCTCGCAGCAGCAGCCTATGGTCCAGCTGGACACTTACGTTCCAGCCTTTGAAGCCCAACCAATAGTTAAGCATGAAGGGCAGTGTAAGCTTTCCATTTCCCCAGTTATCTACACTTCGAGTCTAACAGACTTAGCTGCCATGAGGTCGAGTCGTCGACGTTATCATCCATTGCAGTCTTCCCACACGCGAAGCAATGGTTCGGTGTCCAATTCTCCAGGAACGCCCGAGCTCAGTTTTGTAATAGAAAATCCTGAAAGCCCTTTCACCTATCGAGAGAAGAGAATTCGGACTAAGGAAGACTCAGAAAAACAGAGGGAGGATAGTCGGTTGCTCAAGGAACGCGGTGGTGCTTGTGTCTGGTGCTACTTGAATAAGAAAAAGTGCGGCCCCAAGAACCCTTGCCCTCCTTGCAGTTCAAATGGAAGGGGATGCTTCAGAGATGGTTCACAGCTCTGGCTGTTCGTACCTTTGTTGGAGCCCTGTACGAAAAGGAATTCTCGAAGCGCGAGAGACCGTACCTTCCAGCGAGCTAGTGAAGTCTTCCGTCGTCTACAAGAAGCGTCCTCTCCACAACCAGGAACTCCTCGAGTTACTGTGAAGATTCGCTGGCGTGATCCACACCCGGTTGACCTTCTGGTCGCTGATATCTCGCAGCTGAATCTCAAGGATTCTGACGTGTCTCATACGCTGAAAGAGAGCCTGATCCAAAATTCTTTGGCAAGCGTTCGTCTCCCAGAGGTTGAAAACCTTGGATCAGACGCGGTCGGATTATCTCTTGTGCAGTCTGCAATGAGAATGCTGCGGTTACTCGCAGTCATTGTCACTCTCTCCAGATCGCGCGTTTACCTTCGACCAACAGATCTTGGTCCCGCAAGATTGACAATGTTTTTCATCCTGTGCCTTCAGGCGAAGGCTCTCTGTGAGATATCTGAAGAGTTCTGTTCAGAGCTTTGTGATGCGATGCGTCGAAAAGAGCCCCAGGAACACTCTTCCCCTGGTGAGGGCCACCATGCAAACAAAACGGAGCTTCTGAATCCTGTCTGGGTTGCAGCAGGTCTCTACTATCGCGTTATAATGGGCCTTGCTGATTTTGCACCCAGTCCCCTAATCTCCGAGATATTTGATGAAATGAAATCTAACCTAGTAGACCTCCGTTCAAAGGTCCGACACATTCTCAGGAATGTCCCACTCTATCAAGGCACGGACAAGACTTCATCTAAACCAAACTTCGTCGACAAGTTCATCCCTAGAGTTCCCGTCCGAGACTACTTCGAAATCGCATTCTGGATGGGGTCAGAGGCCGAGTTTCCAGTGTCTACGGCGCTAGTCCGGCAAGGTACGCCGTACACGGAACTTTATTACTGGATGAGTTGTCTGCTCAGCGAGAATTTCGACTTGCACATGCTACCTCAAAATCATTCCGGTCAGGTGCCAGGTCCTTCACCAGTTGATTTCCGAACGCCTTCCGAGCCGGACTGTCTAGCGGTCGTTGACCAGGAAACGACTCTGTCAGACACAACTTCGGGCCGAAACCAGCCGGAGGTGCAGAGCTCAGCATTCGATAACGATGTTGACGTCCCTAGCCGTGCGAGCTCGGAAGGGAAAACGGCTGTAGATTCGCTTTTCAGCGATTTAACTTGGATTGACTCAATTTATCGAGAGAGTTCCGAGGCCGCATTCGACAGCAGTGACAACCCTGTGGACTGGGACGCATGTTTTGGAAACGGGGATCTGCTTGATTCTAATTTCGAGGGCGGCTATTCCGGGATTTCTGGTTCAGTTGACGCTCCTGGAACCATCCCAGCCTCAGCTGGGCTCAAGAGCACCGACGTCACAGAGCGTTCGTGGGATCTTGCGTTGTAAAATTGTCCTTGTATTGGCAGCTTCTCTGTTGACTTGTGCACTGTGAACCATCATTTGTTTACATATGCAGCTCACGCGATCGGATCCCACGTATCAATCCTTGCCCTCTCCGCCTGACTGCTTTTTCCCCCCTCACATGGAGTTCCTGGAGCTTTGGTGTTCCTTGGTTTATTTGGTTCTTTGCATACATGCAAGTTAAAAGGTGATGGACGTAGGTAGGTTTAGCGGACACAGTTGATATCCTCGAGGTGGCTCATAGAATTTGGCCATAATAGTGATACCCCTACTTTGAGAAACACGGATTGGGAGCCGCAGGTGCCACGGATTGGGTCTATTGAAGCAAGCAGGGTACCGGACCTTTATTTTGTCTCTGCTTGTTTTATGCTCTGGATAGTTGATACATTGTGCTATGTCCCAATTGCTTGCTTGTTTGATCCGATTTGTGTTGACCACTATTCGAATTTGGATAATTCTTGGCAGCCATAGACTTGACGGCTCAAAAGTTAATTGAATTTTGTAGATTGGCTATCAGAATGTCGCGGTATTGGGGTATCTGTGGAAGTAGAGGACTGTATTTGTTGCAGCAGACTCGCGATGCGGTCCGTCCGCCAGCTGGCTGCCTGGGCCGGGGCCCACCGCCCGCCGCGCCCGCGTTCCCCGGCGCGTGTTTTGTCTCTCCGTGCCACCGTCCGACCTTCGACGAGCATATCATCTCCGCAGCCGCCTCGACGTCGCGCTGAGCTCTTCCTGCTGGCAGTCTTGATCTCCGCGAAGCACATCCGTCCCGGACTGTCTTCCCCTCGTCCTCCTGCCGGACCTCCTCCCTCCGGCCGTCCAATCCTCCATCCGCATCCGCATCCGCGACGACCATGGCATCCTCCGCGCACCAGCCCTTCGGTTCGCGCTCCGTCTACGCCAGCGGCAAGCTCCCTGACCGATCGCTGGGCGCGAATCCGACTCCCTTTGGCGCATCATCCTTCGGGCGGAATCGCGGTCTGGGAGGAGTAGGAGGCGATTACGGCGCAGAAGTCGGAAAGTCGTCGCAACAACCCCCGCCTCCGCCAGCGCATTCGCAGAACCACGGGCAGTCGCAAGACCCAAACCCATTGAGCAGATTAACGGAGGAACAAAGGGAAGAGATTAATGAAGCTGTAAGAGCCCCCTCCCTCTCTTGAAGTAGCTTGTTTGGCTGGTCTATTCTCCTTTGTTTGGGTGTCAACATTAGTACGCACCTTGCAAACCACAATCTCAGTCAGTCCACTGACTTATGGAAAACCAAAAAAAACAGTTCACCCTCTTCGACCTCGACCGCGACCGCCACCTCGACTACCACGAGCTCCGCGTCGCCTTCCGCGCGCTGGGCTTCAACGTCCCCAAACAAGAACTTATCACCCTCCTCACCACATACGGCGTCCCCCGACCGCAAGTAATGTCGCAACAGCAGCAGCAATCATCATCTCAGGCGCAACAACATAACCATGTCTCCGCAAAGACCGCGGGGTCGAACCCACAACACCCCTCGTCTCTCCTCATGCCACTCTCAGCCTTCCAGGCCGTGACGGCGCACAAGATCCTCGAGCGGGATCCGCGCGAGGAGATCATGCGCGCGTTCGAGCTCTTCGATGAAGGCGGGAAAGGGTACATCGACCTGGAGGATCTGCGCCGGGTCGCGCGAGAACTGGGCGAGACGGGGCTCGAGGAGGAGGAGCTCCGCGCCATGATTGAGGAGTTTGACCTCGAGGGCGTCGGGGGCGTCACGAGAGAAGGGTTCGTGAGTATCTGTTGGCAGTGATTGTTTCGTTCGAGTTTTACTACCTTCTTTTCCGCCTTTCTTTTTTTCATCTTTGTCTTTCTTATTATCTATTTTTCATGGCCGATGTTCGATGTTGATATCAATTACCGCAACCCGGTGAAGAACGGAAGGAACGGGAAAAAAAGGGTCTGAGATGGAGGATTCAGGGCATTCTAGAATGTCTGTCAGTCAGGCTCGGTCAGGTCGGATTGCTTCTTTTAGCCTTTTTTTTCTTGGTTGTCTAATTCTTCTTTCTTTTTCTTTTCTTTTCTTTTCGCATGGGTCCTTTTTCACGTTCCAAGCAGAGAACTGGGAGTTTTGGCGCCAGCTAGTAGCCAGTTAGGTTCTACGGGAGGGGCTTTTTTGTTATCGAGTTGGTTTTTTTATTCTATTTTATTTATTTATGTATTTATTAGGTGAAGCACGTCGTGTCGTGTCGTGAGAGAGAGATGGGAAAGTTTCGAAAGAGCTTGTATCTCTACACACATACATAGTTCATGTTTTCTTTTCTTCCTATCTCGTGGCCTGTTTGATAATCAGCAATCAAACGACTATGGTATATTATATATAGAGAGAGAGAGCTAGCATATTCCCAACATAAAATGACATTAAGATCAGTCCGATTGTGGACATGCTAATAATAATAATGATAATATTTAATAATACAAGGAAAAGTAATAATAGATTTACTAGTTCGGGGACGAGCTGCTAGGTACTGTACTAGTAATTATTATTACACAGTAGTATGCGCCCAATTTTGCGAGTTCTCAAATTTACCAACTACCTAGGTATGTAGGAAGTCGGTTATGCTCGCCGAGGGTGAACTCCAGGAATAGTTGAATTTGGTTATTATTGACTAAACTAATCTAGTTCGGTGGACAAGAAGAAACGGATGCGCAGGGATGAGAACTCTGCAAGCAACAACTATGAGCACCTGAGGTTTATTATGTATATATGCATGCCTCCTTCAGTGGCAAATTGCTCATAAAAAAATTTTTTACAGAGAATTCCAAATCATACCATGCCTTCTTATACTGCTCCTAGGAGGATGTTGAAGTCCTTGAAAAAAGTCATTTTTACCTGTTTGGGCAGTCATAAGTGAACCCAATTAAACATACCATGGATGCAATAATGTTGAAGTCGTATATATCGGTGAAGTCCCCGAGATCCCGAAGCCTCCGGCGACGGTCGGAGATCGCCCGAATCCAACAAGGTATCTAAGTTCCTAGCTGGACGTGCCTATTACTACCTAACCTAGGTAGGTAGGGTAGGTACCGCCTGTATGGATGGAGATGGAGACACATGGACCTACCTCTTTTTTATTCATTTCCCCATTTTAATTAATTAATTAATCGGTCGATGTACCTGGTCGGTTAGTGCTCCAGTATAATATATACTATACTATAATAATATAATTAACCCTGAATCACGCGTTCAATAAATGTCATTAAAATTGTTGGCGCAATTTCTACTACTAACTCCCTAGGTAACTAAGCTTGCTCTCGTCAGGTCTGTCAGTCAATCTGATCCTGGTCTAAGAAATTGAAACTAACTCATGGATTGCAAGTTATCACACTGGCAATCTGATGCAGCGAGTGAAGAGTCGAAGGTGCAGACCAAACCTCCGCGCTGGAGCTTAGTCATATTATGATTGAGCAATGCAGAATCGGGTAGCCCCGAGACATGTTATATTATTTCTACTCAAACCACCACGGGTTGATCCTACAGCAGACGATACAGAACATCGAATAGCAATTGCCACACTTCTTCATTGTTGTCCCGCTACCTAATGCAGCAGGGGAACACGCTGAGCGTTTCCATTGTTGTTCCAATTCAAAAGCATGTTATTCGAACAGTTGTTGTTCAAACCCTAGTGTATCTATAGCCTGTTGTTGTAGTCGTACCGCATCCCAAATAATGCCCTAGTCTTCGAAGCTCCCAATGGCCCTGGGGAAAGAAAAACCGCACAAAAAAGGAAACAATAAAAAAAAAGAAAAGCAAAACAACTGGATACAAGAAAAGGAGTATAAAAAATCCAGAAAGACTGAATCAAGGCAAGCAGGGAAGAGAGAGCCCCAAACCGAATCCAAAATGCAAGACACATGCCATCCAATGATGCGACTAAAACCCCTCAAAACTCTTTTCCGAGGTAGTAAGAAAGGAGAAAAAGAGCCCTTCACATATCACAGAAAGGGCATTAAAAAGGAATAAACGAAAGTGGAGGGCGCGAAAACGAGGGCAGTAAGCAGCAACACAGGCATTTAGCAATGAAGGGGGCCGTAACAAATCGATCAAGCATACCGCATTGACGGTCCTCGACCGACAACGGTGTTATACGCCGGTGGGGGATACGGAGGAGGGGGCTGTTGTTGCCAGTATCCAGGTTGGGGAGACGGATCTGGACGCGATGGCACTCCATCAGCCTTCAGGGGACGTCTTGGTCGGCGACATCGTCTGAAGATGCAAGTTAAGAAACTTAGCAGGATCAAGCCTCCTATTCCGGCTGCAAGACCGATAACCAGAGGTTTGTGGTGATCCACCCAGGACTTCACTTCCTGCCCGACTGATGCGCCAACACAGCGGCCGTTGCTGCAATGGCCCCCTCCACTGCATGGCGTCCCATCCAAGAAGTTCTGGTTCATCGCCGCACACACGTCTGCTGAGAGGGATGGTGAGTAGCACTCCAGAGTGCATGAGTCACTGTTACAGGCACGAGTTTCGTTGCTGCCGATGAGATCGCCCATCACTTCCTGACACTGCAGATCGCGGCTGGTGCACTGGCCGCTCGCACAAGCCAGGCCTGTAGAGTTACCACAAGACTGGCCGTCCGGTACATGGACATCTTCCGGGCAAGTGGGGGAGTTGCCTGTACACTTCTCTTCCACATCGCAAGGGCCCGTGCTGGCACGGCAGACGGTGTCGGCAGAAGCGAATTGACAGTTCACACAGCAAATTTCGTTCGAATCATCACATACTGCCCCGTTCTTGAATTTGCAGGTCTTTGCATCGCAGCATTTGTTATCCCCGCACGACTCTTCGCCTCCACAATCGCAGTCTTCTCCAGCCTCAACAATCCCATTACCGCACTGACTGCCAGTAATCGTTATCACGCCACGATTATCAGAAAGACAGCTGGATTTGACACTATTACGACCCAAGGCGGAGCAGATATTCCCAATTGTACAGGGCGAGAATTGCGTGATATCAGTCCCCGTGCTGGGGTTCATTATAAACCGCCCGCCTGCATCACACGTTGTCGAGGAATAAGGACAGCACTGGGACGAGTCGTCGAGGCCTTGCGCGCATGTGGACGAATCGCAATCGTGCACAGCTCCAAAGGTGTGGCCGGATTCATGGGCAAAGACCTGCCACTGAGCTGCCGTGCGAACGACGACATTAGCTCCAGTAACGGCCTGGGAATCATCGCCCACAACCTGGTTATTGCAGAGCTGTCCCAGCCACGATAGGCCAACTTCAGCTCCCGTTGGACAATTGCTCATCAGCGTCCAGTATGCATTGTCATCACCCCTTGATCCACGCCACGATGAGAAAAGATCCAGTCGAGAGGTGATATTCCCACTGTCGCATGGAATATTCCACGGAGCCGCTTCTGGAGCGGTGCTGGGGCATTCCTTCTCACTTATCGTCAGATTTCGTAGACCAATTGAGATATTGAAGGTGCGCTCATAAAGATCGGATGCAGTATTCACAATGTTTATAACGTTCTGGCGCACATCTTCATCTGAGTCGAATGACGCTGTGTAGGAGCAATCAGTCGCAATGCCGATCAATGCGACTTTCTTCGTCGTTGGACACCCAGCCGTGCTGCCAATGGTCGATCTAAGGTTGATGGCACCTGTATTCCCACCAACGCCACTAATGTCAGATTGACGTTTGGTAAGCCCAAAAAGAGAATCTAAAGATGATGAACCCCATTTCGAAGGCGACTGCGAGTCGAGACGGAAGATTGGATGGTTGGGATCAGAGTTGAACGCCAGCTTATCAGCCCGACATGATGACGGAGAACCAGACAATGACCGCTTCAATTCGGAGTGGAGCTCCTGCTCCGGAACCATGTCGGAGTCGCGATAGACGACCATGTAGTCATCTCCTTTATCTTCTAAATCGACATCGGACTCGCGTCTCGTCTGCATATAGCTCGACCGCAGTTGGATGTGGTGGTGGTCACCCATGAAGCTAAAGGCACCTTCGAACAAGGGATGAGCTCCATCCTTTTTCACGTATATCCTCGCCCAGCCAACTCGCTTCCAGCTACCGTCCGTTGCCTGGACCCATGCCGATCCTTTGAAGACCTTGTGCGCCAACCTGTCGAGAGGCTCCACATGTTTGACATTGCCTTGTGCGTCAAGGTACTGAATGTGAGCGTCTTCCGCGAGGATATCATGGTTTGGCTCGAGAGTAAGCTTCAACCGCTGACTTTTCTTATGAAGGCCGAATGTGATGTCGAAATGCGATGAGGGGTTTACGCGGTGGGAAGGAGTATGTATCACTGGATCCTCGAGGAGGGAGACATATCTGATCGCAGCCGGCTCCTGTGAGCGTGCTGTAGAAATTCCAGTCAGACAAGGGCAAAGAAGGACCCGTAGAAGAGTGAGCACTTACCAAAAACATGAACCGTCAGGAAAGATACTGCGCTGGTCAGCAAAGGAACCAGGCTGCGAAAAAGCCTCATAATTTGAGGGCGGGATAACGGTCAAGGGGACCGTGAAGAAGCGATGGGAGGGATAACAATAGCAGATTTGTAAGCTACAGTCCACACAGTTCCACTCTATGTCGGAATTCCTGCCGAGCCGTGATATTATCGATGTGAAAGAAACCCCCCTAGGTTTAAGAGAGTGAAGTCCACGAAATGAATGAGAATTGGCCGTAGATATATACAGGGCCGTCTGCCGGCGGAGATATGGTTGACGACCACGAGTAAGCAACAGGTTCCCGGATCTTAGGTAGCACGAGCGAGTGGACAGAACCGCCACAGCAAGAGGCAAGGGAATGCGCCCCGTGTCGATACAAGAGGGTAGAGATAGATGTCGTCCTGGGATGTCAGGACTGTCCAACCAGCGAATTCGCTCCGGAGAGTGCGGATTCCTCCGCACGCGGTCGCATCGGACTACTGCGTGCTGATTACGGCGGGTCGTCAGTCCCAAGGTTCTCGGGGAAACAGAGAGCGAAACTCTTTCTCTGCCCGTGACGGTGTCTTTCTTTTCTGCTTGGAAAGCTCAGGGGAGGAATGGATCGCACGTAATCCAAACCATGCCAGCAACGCCGTAGCGGGGTGGCTAAGGACGATCCCTCCCAAGCGCCCAGAAAGCTAGCTCGGGGGAAGGATGCTGGCCAGCGTAATCAACTGGGGCGCAGCAGGCTTGGCAACAGGAGAGGCAGGACAGAAAGCGTCCTGTAAGGAATTGCCGCGATTGAGTCCAAAAAGAGCGAAGATGGAGAGAAAAAGAGAGAGGGGGGAAAGAGGGGGAAGGAGGGAAGAAAACGAGCGACCAGAAAAGCGAGAGGAGATGGAGGGAGCTGGACGTCGATGGCCGCACGAGACCTGGGGATGGCACGCCTGACTCTGAGACGTCTCGGCGCCAACATCCTCGAGAGCTCTGGCCATCGACGATCCACTGCCCCTTCTTTTCTGCAGTCTGCCCGCCCTTTTCCTTCTTTTGGTCGTCTGCTCATCATCTTCAGGCCTCAGCCTTTTCCCGCACGCCACTTAGTCTCTCGGACCTCTCGGTTGTACCCCGGAGATCGCGAAGTCCCACCGACTACGAGGAGTCCTGCATGAGGCTCATCAAACCAATCCAAGCTATATACAAACGGAGTACTGAGGACATATCTGCGAACCTATCAAACACGGGAGCTGACCTCTACTCCGCATCTTCAGGTCTGCCATCTCAGACTGTTTTATCTACTCGCCTGGCGGCTTCCTGCCATTTGCGACCTTGCCAGCTACAACTCAGGACATGCATCCTATTTGAGTAGCATCTCTCGCGATTGCCGGACTAATCCGGATCGTCAGAGGAAAGTCTCGAAGCTGTGTTTTTCATTCTATCCCTGCGCAATGTGTTCCTGGCATGCTAAATTCTGACCGCAAACATCGTATCCGGGGATTTTTTTGTCAGAGTATCGGATCATTTGAAGCTCAATGGTTTCCAAAAGTAGCAAAATGTGACTGCCCCGGACCTACCTTGAATGAAGACCGACTAGGAAATTTCTCATACTTCCTATAGGCCAGTTGCCAAGTGGCTGTTCATCACCCGCAGCATCAAAGGGTTGTCAGACACGTCCGCAATGACAAACGGCCGATTGTAAAATGTATGCCTCTGGCATAATGCCCAAAAAGACTGACCATAAAAACAGCAGACGGAGTTGAACAACTGCTTCTCTGGGCCTCATAATGGCATCACAGTGAGCATATTTCAAATTTCAGCAAATCACCAAGATATCGCGTCCACTACTTGAGACGCCAAGTGTAGGCCGGCGGCTTGTGAGACGTCGGAGCAATTGCCAATGCAACCAACGCAAATCACCTGATTTTCCCGCTACTTTCTAAACCGCTTTGCTATTAAGGTGAAAATACTATAAATAAATCTTCTTGCTAATCGCATTTATGCAGAAATAATGCCACAAGAAGCAGTAAGCAGCCGGCAATCACTATCTCACTTGGGCATCAGTTGAAGATGGAAACATCATTCACAGCCTTGGATTCCGAAAGGACAGGACATTTACCTGTCTAATGAGGGTCCCAATTAACCATTTAATATATCAGGGGGACAATGAGCGACTGAAGCTAGGAGAATGGTAAGAAAGAATCGGAAGTGTGAGACAATTACGGGAAACTACCAACACACAGTAAGTATCCTCAGAACAATCAAATATCAAAAATAAGAACTATCTATCAGACTCATATATGAAAAAAGCTCACACCCCCAGCCCCCACCAGCGCCATTCTAATGGTGCTACGAAAACCCCCGCCTATGGCTTTTGGCGGGCAGGGAAATCTCATTTACCTAATCCTGAAAACCAGCAACTTCACTGACCGTGAATTGCACTATCGTCCTGGATGCTGGTTGCTACATGAATGGCGATAGGGGAACATCAACCAGAAAGGGCAGGCAGAGGTTGAGGCGGGGTTACTGGGGGGACGATCGTATCTCTGTCCCCCTTTCCCTTTCCTCCTTCCACCTCTGTGGAACCTATACCAAGAATACCTAATCTTACTAGATGCCCATGTGCTATTTCCACGTCTAGCAGTTTATTTATAATGAAATCTTGCAGATATAGCCAGTTGACTACTATCAGAAGAGTCATCTTCACAAGGAGAAGGATGCAGGGATTGAAGAAAGCTACCTAACTTGTGCAGAGGCCATCGCTTTCTCTGCATTATGTAGTCAAATGATCCGTCTGTATCAACGTCTCGATAAGTGCTCTTACACCTAACAGATCTCGGACCGGACAACGACTGCTACGTAATGTACCTAACATAGTCAAAAGACTGGTATCTGTTTCTTTTCGTTATGTATGTCAGGCATCTATCTGGACTTGCGAAGAAGTTGGTATTACGTCACTTTATTCTTCTGCCAGGTGATGTCAATGATGATGATGCCAATGTAGTTCTCTTTCCCCGGATTAAGGATCTTTTCAGTCTCAGAGTCTGGGGCTGACGACTGAAGCGCTCCCGCTTCGTTTTCGTCCATCCGTATTTCTTTCCTCATTAAGATACCTAACACAGACTCCCCACATCATACTGGACTTTCCGGGTTCGATACATACCTACCTAGGTAGGTATGTACCTCTTGTAGCGTTTTCAGAAGTTGACAGGATCCTTTTCTCGAGGAATGGAGGATAGTTATTAAAGATGAACCTCGGAATATAATAGCGCTGCATCTTTGCTTTGATCAATAGAACGTCAGCGGCTCACTCATGGCGAACAGTAGGCATGTACATATACAGCAATAGAAAGAACGGTGGCAATATCAAAGCCATTCGTGCTCCCTTCACACAAGCCCACCTTCATGTCCGCTGGTGTATTTCCATGGATTTAAGGCATGCCCCATCCGCAGCACAGCTATATATAGATCATCGGATGTCATACAAAATACGTCATAGACAGTGGAAAGGGGCCTTTGTCTAATGTGGTCAATATCTTGGCTCCTGGGGACCCCGGAAACAGTGAAGGGGACAGGTCAGAACGCAGGAGACCATATTTTTAGCATATTAGACAGATGTTCTCTCTGGAGACTTGTCGATCGACCTATATGGCCTGACGATTTAGAACGTTCCAGATTGATGCCCTGGACCGTGCATATGCAAAGGGATCCGCATGGATCATGATCCGCCTAATTTCAGCGGCGCTTTTGGCTGCGGGGTATATTTGGGTATCAGCTATTCAATTTCCCTTTTTGATAGGTAATAAATGGTCAATCAGGAGCTGTATGATACAGCTCATGGGCCGCCATCGCAAACTGTGGGATCGACGCCCCGCATAGTTTGCACGTATCGCTGAAGATTGCCACCTCGTCATCACTTTCATTCTCTTCCCAGACGCCATCATCCCGAGCAGAATCGCAAAGTGTGGAGCTTGCCGGTTGGGCTTCTACAAAATTTTGATGCGAGGGAGGCATATGGGCCACAGTTTCCGAGCTCACCTCAGAGGGAGGATCGTGAGGAGCCTGGACATCAAGTTGTGAGCGCACAGGGTCGCTCTCGGGGGGCTTCCAATCTTTCAGCACAGCCCCCTGCTTCCGAAACATCTTTCCTATATCTCCGCCACTGCTCTGTTTCTGCTCCCCAGCGCTCTCGACCATGTTGGTGACAGCTACGTTGAGTAAGCGCAGGCTCCAACCGGACTTCTCTGGATGTAGCTTGCGAAACATGGACATGAGACTGTCTTGGACCAAGCGCTCCGCGAGAGCATCTACACTCTCGTCAAGGTTGAAGATAAAGTGAGGGACGGGAGCGGAGCGCGATATCCTGTTGAAACTGTGACTGTGGGATCCATCTCGGTTGGGGGGTGGTCGGGGCTGCGTCGAGAGGCGCAGTGTCCGCGGACGGGCCAGCCAGCGGACTCTGCTGACGGGACAGGATTCTTTCTTCTCATCTTCGGAGTCCGCCTCTTCTGTCAGGTCTGTGCGCATGCGACGGATTAGGCTGCCAGCGAGCGTCACGAGCTCCTTCCTAACAGCGTCAATGCTATCAAGCCTCCTGTAGGAGTCTTCGATGCTGATCTGCGTAGGCGTAGCTCTGGCTTTCGAGACTTCGGAAGAGTCAACTCCATTTATCAGACCCCATACCTTCACGCCGATATCTCTAGGAGACCCCGGTTTGCCAAGGATCTTTTCCAGCAAGGGAGGTCCCATTCCAGGAAACAAACGGACCTGTCGAACGGTGACCTTGTCGTCCGCCGCAACTGCATGGTAGGAGTCAGAGTTCGGTTCCCGGCCGAGGATGTGAGCTCTGAGCTTATGAGCAAGCTTAAACCCGATTCCAGGGACCTTGCCAATCTCATAGGCATCGAGAAAACGCGTAACATTGCTCTCTTCGCCTGGCCCTCCAGCAGCATAGGGCGGAAGGAGTGTCGTTTGGTTATTTGGCTTATGGACACTGCCAACCAGCTTTGAAAGAAGCTTGGATGTGGATACACCGACTGTGGCAGTGTAACCCTTCTGTTGTTCAAGTTGGTCCCGGAGGTAACGGGCGAGATGGGAGGCAACAAGGAGTCGCACACGCAGTGCGTCAGAGGGAAAAGACGAGGAGGTAATCATCGCTCCGGGTTGACCTTCCGGGAAAGGAGGATAAGTCGGACCGCAGAACGTTGTGGCGTCATAGGCAAAGCCAACGGTAGGATCAAGCTTGTCTAGATAGAAGAACGAATTGGCCAGGTCGTGGCTGTTCAACAGCTCCACGTTGTACTCGATCATTTCTGTGACGTCTAGAAACACCTATATTTGCAATAAGAATCTCTGCTGGGATCTATATTTGGCCTAGAAACGCGGCCGGAACACACCTCGTCAAAGCCTAGTTTCTCGACGCGGTCCCCCCAGACGAATGACTTGAGGAAGCTATACAGCGCCTTCGACGCGTCGCGGAACTTGGTGAGGTCTTCTCCCAGAACGATCACCACATCTGGACAGACCTTCTTGGCTTCGCTGATCAGCTGCAGCTTGCGCAGCCCCCGCCGACGGGCCTCGTAGTTGCATGTCACGACAATTTGCTTCTGCTTTACGGCAAGGGGGAGTGATTTCAGCGCCGGATTCTCCGCCTCAAACACTGAGGCATAGAAACAATCATAATCCTGTGAGCCGCGCCATTGTTAGCTCGACCGGCCCCAACGCCAAAGGTGGCGGAGATTATTATTGTCATCTGAAGATTACTGACGAAGTGGATTATGATCCGGCTGTCATTCCGGGGAGGCGGAGCAGCCATTATTTCCTGTGTCAGCAGGTCCTTCTTTGCCGAGGTCAAGCATAAAGATCCACACGCGTCATACAGCGGCGAAGCAAAGAGGATGGGTCTGGTCTAGTCTAGTAGTAGTAGTAGATGGAGATCTCGGAATTTTCCAGGTGGCTTTTTAGCAATATTGGGGAGGCTGGAGCAGGTCTGGTGGAACCAACGGAGTGGATCTCCCACCGGAGACAGATCGCCGTAACCGCTTCCCAACAGCAGCAGCCCGACATGATCGAAAAAAGCCAGGGGCTGGGGAGGAGGCTGGAGCTCCCCCAAGAGGCGTCTCAAGCTGCTCGGACGGGCGTCTGACGCGATGCGTCGCTGCGCCAGACACGTCACCGCCACCGTGGCTGGTGTGGATATCACGTGACCCTCAGGGATCCGACTCCGACTGAGATCGGGATCCTCGACGCGACACGCTGCCGAGACCCATCATCGATTCACATCACCCATCCTCACCGTCCGATGTCTACAGTACGTCTCCGTCCTTGCTTCACATGCCAACACGTCCTTTCGACAGGCACCCGATGCGGTCTACCGAGTTCCTTTGTTTCCTTGCCGCCCGGGCCGGCACTGTGTTTCCCTCCCGCCGTGAACCGCCGGGTACAAGGTACTATGAATAACATCTCCCCGCTGGAACCACTGGCTGACATGGACCAGCCACCCTGTGCGTCGAGGCAGGGTTCTGCTCGCCGATAGGCCTCATTGGCAGCGGTCCAGCGCTCCGCCGTGAGCTCCAACCTCCCAAGGGCCCCTGTCCTCGCCGCTCCTCTTGGCGGTCCCACTGGCTCGTGTCCCAGGCTCCTTTTTTTAGCTTGTCAACGCGCGGGGGAGAAAAAAGAGCGCGATAATCATGGTCCCTTGGCAGCAGGACCTATCGTCGATCCCACAGCACAGTCCCAGTGACAGATAACTAGAGTCTAGCGGTGGTTGTGTCTCCCACCCTGCGTCTCTGACCGCGTGTTTCTTTTCCATTGCCCCACTGGAAAAGCTGATCCCCGGGGTCTCTGCGGTCCTGGGTGTCGCATCTGGACTCAACATGATCTTTTCGGGCGGCGTCTCGATCTCGATGGGTCCATGGCGCACGATAGTCTCGCAGCGTCAGCACCTCCGCTCCATAGCGCTTATCCCTGTTTCTTACTTTAGCCGGCTGTCTCTTTAAAAAAGAGGTGAAAAAAAACCGGATGGAAGACCTCTGACGCGGCTAATCTTGCCGTGCGATTTCTTCTGCTTTAAAAGTTCTTTGCCTGCCGCTCCCCTCCCACAAGCGCATACATACCACTCCAGCGCAGCGTCCAGGACTCCGGAGTCAGTGGCGACCTGCTCGGGACTCGACTAGCTTACGGGCACACACGGCGCATGTTCGCAGTTCTGCCTTGGTGGTTATAATATCCGTTTCAGCCTCTCGGGCGCTCTCCCAGGCCTGTCTATTCTGCCTCTCAAGAACAGTCCTGCGGGGCGCAGCGCACGCCATCTTCTCTCTTTTTACTTTTTGATTATCTCTTATCGACCCCTCTGTCCTTCGTCATGCTTGCGATCTCCATGACCCCGCAAGCACCGCACCTCTGCGATCCCGGCTCAGACGCAGGCTGTACGTCGTCTGCGACGACGACCCCGACCATCGCGGCGCAACCCATATCTTCTCAACACGCATCGGCGGCTCGTGATATGCTTTCCACCATTCCGACTGCAGATTCCTCAGGCCACGACAAGAATGTCAGGAAGCGACCAAAGCTATCTCTCCAGACGACATCACTCCCTATGACCTTTGGGAAGTCGACGACTGGACTGTCTCTCTCCTTCGCAACCAACTCAGCTGTCTCACCAACCGTGCTCAATACATTTAGCAACGCTTATGACCTTTGGCCATCACCTTCGATTAGCGCAACCTCGTCTCCGAAAAAATCGGGAAAGCACTTCAGATTTCCATCTTCACATGCCGCAAACAACCGAGAAGGAGTTCCATATCAACTACCACTTGGTGTGAAAAGCATTCTTCGAAATTCGCCTTTGCCGTCATCTTCTATGCGACACTCCTCAACGTCAATGGCCACGGGCGCGACGACACGACGAGTATACTTTCCTGCAAAAAAGCAAGTCAGCTATCGGTTCCCTCTTGAAGAGGAGATCAAAACAGTCCGTTTCACCGCGAGACATTCAGATCTCTCCGATGAATCCGACTCGGAGGTCTCTGATATATCTGAATCGGAGGAGAGTTCAGATTCAAGCACTCTGCAGTCGGATTCGGGCATGTCAGATGACGAGACCGACTCACACGCATCTCCACAGTCTGAGAAGAAGAAGAGAAAGAAGAACATGCGCAGTGAGAGGCAAATTCGGGCTGCTGCGCTGCGGGACGGTCTGAAAGGAGATGATTACGACCTAGCAAGTCCCCAGACTCCTCGTCAAAGCCGACGGAAACGTCTTTGCAAATGGCGATGGACGTTGGGACCACTTGAGACGAGTGACACTGCGATTATTCCTTCTTCCCTCGATGAACAGAACACGCATACAGCATCTCCGGTGCCTGCACCATCCTCGAAAACGGGCGAAGTGAACGTTGCTTCTATCCAATGACAGCAAGGGACATCCTGCTTGATGGTCTCATTTCAAGCCCACGCTTAGGCTCCCCGTCACGTCCTCTCTCCCGATAGTGTCTGATGAAGTTGATGGATTTGACGAACCCAACAACGACAGCACTATGAATCTCCATGCCAGCATTCAATGAATCGACGAAAGACGCCTTCCACTACCGGACGCCGATGTTGTCGCGCAAAATGACGAGTCACGTTACATAAAGGTGGAGCATATTTGGGATCATGAATGTTCTTTCTCTCCGCGATGTATAGATCTTCCGCGAAACCTTCTATTTCCGTATCTTCACTGTTTATATTTGATGTGATGGAAGAGGGCGGATATTTCAACTTCCGTGTACTTGTATCTAGATTTTTTTTTGGCGCGGACATGGACATGGCTGGACCGGGATTGTCTTCTATTGCCTGCTTTTTGATTGTCCAGGCACGCCTTTTGTTGACTGGGCATATATTTTTACTCTTTTTATAATTAATATTTTTTGTGTCATATTTTCGGTCCTTGAAAGTGTCATTTATTTTCTTTCAACCGCCACAACTACTTGCCTTGCTACCAAGGGTGTCACTTTCCTTAATCTTCGGGATCTAACGAATTCATCGAGGAGCGACACATTGTGTATATGTGATACGAGATATATACACTTATGATGTCATTGAAATCTTGATTGTGAATCTCATGTCAGCGACTTGGGTTGGTGCTCGGTTGGATCACGAAACTACTACTGGAGACTATCTATTTATTCATCCCGGCTTTTTCATCCCCATCCTCCAGTATGACCATGATCATGATCATAAAAGCCCACACACCTCACGATATTAATTCTCCGACCTCTTTTGCCCCTCTCTCAATTAGAATCTCTGCATACTGTAGGTAGTTGGGACCAACAGGTGGCGGGCGCGAACCAAACAAGCCAACTAGTTAACTGCCAACGTGGCCTGAGCGGTCACTCAGTCAGTATATGACGTATGCCGGTTTTCTTTCCAACGCAAGTCATGGCCTATTTTTGTCTCATGTTGTTATGCTAGGTGGCCGGATCAGATGCTCGATTGAGTAATTTCTACGGTTAGTAGTTTCTGTGCTGTAAAAATAGCAGCGATTGCGGCAAGCAAGTAAGCAAGCAAGGATGCTATTCTTACAGAGTCCAGCAGCAGTTTAAGTTATTTGTTTGCCTTTGAAGACGTGATGACGCTATGTATATATATATAGAATGTTATTCCTACCTGCCTATGTGGCTACCCGACTCTCGACTGGGGTGCCTTTTCTTTTATTTTTAGAGTGGCAAGCAGTATTTATTGATTGTTCGGGGAGCGCTGACGGAATAATGACAGACCATGACCATGTAAGATGGGAATGCCGTCTTCGAAACGAAAAACATGTTCCATTGATTATCAATGCGTCGTAAAACTGAAACAAGCAAGACCATGTGCATAGATACTTTATAGATTAGATAGTAGAATCGTACTGTGCAGATACGCAGCGTGTGCGTTTCAATCAAATGTCGAATATCAATCGAACTTTTTCGGAGCGGGTTCATGGAAATGCCATGCTCTGCTAGCTTCGTTCTGAACAGACAGACAAAACGCAAGCCACATACATGTGTTCAATCAATCAGTCTCACTTGCCAGTCTCGGTTTCAATATCCGGCTCTCTCCCCGTGAGATCGCCACCGAGCTTCTGCCTCACCTTCCGCAGGGCGAACTTGGCCTCGTCTTTGGCAAAGACCGCGTTGCGCGCGGCCTTCCACTGCATGAGGCCGCGTTGCTTGCGCTGCTCGGTGCGCCTGTTCGCCTTCTTGCCCATGCGGTGCTGTGCGGCGGCTTCTTCTTCTCCCTTGGACTTGGAAGAAGAAGAAGAAGACGACTGGCTCGTGGCCGTCGCCGTCGTAGCCAGGTCGGAGAGGGACTGCTCTTCACTTCCGGTCGATTCACCGGAGGATTCGCTGCTCCCGTCTCCGCCGTTGTCCAGGTCCTTTCTCGCGGCGTCGCGTCCCTTCTTGGCGTTTTCAGTCCCCGGTCGGGGCTGCGACTTCTCGCAGATCGGAGGGGGACAGACGGGGTCGTGGCGAGGCTTGTCGCGGCCTGGCTCGGCGACCTTGCGACCCTTCGAGTCTGTGTACGCGCGTGGATCGTGGCCGAAGGCACCGCTCCAGTCCGTTCCGTCCTTGGCGATCCAACGTTGTCGTTCCTCCGGATCGGCCTGCTTGAGCACGTTGCGGCCTTCCAGCAGGGACTTCTCGTGCAGATCCCGGACTTCCTCGGACATCTCAACTTCGACAGTTCGGTTCCGTACTCCCTCAGAGAGACACGCTTCCCAGGTCTCGTATGTCTCGCGTGAATCGTTATCCATCACGAAGTGCTCGTGAGACTCATCGATACCCGGCGAGAAGCGCGCTGTGAACTGCAGACGGCCGACTTCTGTGAGGTCCTCCAAGCCGGGAACTAGCTTGGCCTTCCAGTTTTGCTCCGTGATATAGTTCTGGGTTAACCGGTTGCCGTTCTTCGTTGTCCAGATTGGAATGTCAATGGGAGTTTCTTCATTGTCAACGAGATGCTGGAGCCAGAGCACCGCATACGCTGCGGCACCTCTCCTATGCGGGATGTGGAACTCGAAAACGACGGGAGAGCGGTAGCGATGCTTGACAGGCAAACGGTTTCCATGTCTTGCGTGTCTCTGCGTAAGGTCGAAGACAGCCCCGTTACCCTCCCAATGGCAGGTGCCTCGTGGGATCCTGCCAATGCTGCCGCCAGTGCGGAGTTTGATCTTAGCGTGGTGTACGTAGTTTTGCGCTGTAATCCGGTCTGATGTGAACTCGAAGGTACCGACGTCCCATCCGAGCATGTTAGGTGGCAACCTGGTTTCGACGCTTCGGAAAAGAAGCGAGATACGGATTCGTCCAAACCCGATCCCACCGTCGAGGGGATACCACCTGGTCACTTGGGAGCGGTTCTCGAATATGTCGGAGAGCTTCAATGGTACCACACCCAATATAGGATCGTGTTCACGATATCGCTGGTCCCGAACAGTGACAGTCACGATACTCGATCTCCAGTCACGGATGAACCGCTCTGTCCCTGCGTTGAAGATCGGCTTGCTACTCACAGCTTTCGCTCGGGTACGATAAACCTTGAATGGGTCAGATCCAGAAATACATCAATAGATAAATTGCACTCACCAGCGTATCGTTCAGAAGAATTGTGCAGTAGCTAGTTGGGAGATCTTTGCCTTGCTCCTCGGTATTCTCGCCATATGGCTTCGCGGGCTCATATTCCCTCCCTTTCCGATTGCCATTACTTCCTTTAATGTTCACAAGTTGTAGGTTGACGATCTGATGCACGACGATACTAAGAATGCCACTGGGCCAGAGAGGGTCAGGAGGGGTATGCATCACAGCGTCCTCCTCGTCGTTCGATATAATGCCTTTCTCATCCTGGAGCGAGGGTATATCCTTGAGGTTTTGTGGCAGATTCTTGTTCTTCCCATCTGTCCTCAGTGCGGGCCTGATTCTAGGTTTTCCGAAGAAACCAACTTCCCAATGCAGCTCGCCTGGCATCGTGCTGTCCGCATCCATCCCCTGAAGTTTGGACACTTGCGGATACATCTTCCCTGGGTGCTGGATCATTCTCTGCATCGACAGCTCGACTTTACCAACGATGTCATCCGCTGTGTGGCGGTCGGAGTCCCAAAGCTCAACGCTGAGCTGCTCGTCTGCTCGTATCAGCTCAGGAGTGACAAGCAGTGCTGCAGTCTCCTCCCAGATTGGATTGAGATCGTCAGTAATGACCCGGGTGCAATACATCGGCTTCCCATATTTCGAGAAAGAAAGGTTAATGTAAGGGTCGCTGCCGCCACCGTGAGAGCCACGTTTGTCCTGCTTGCTCAAGCCAACAGCGCGATGAATTCGAATCCACATGACGCCTAGTGCATCGGTCTCTTTTTGGATATCGTCACCTTTGAGCATCATGCTAAGGTCCAGAGTCATCGATTTGGGAGCCACATAGAGACTGGCGGCCGCGCCAATGGCATAGTTGACGAATTGAGAAATCACCGGGAGATTCAACACGTTAACGCCTTTCCTAACCATAGGAGTACAACCAGCCTGCACATGGGGCAGACCCATGAAACTGAAAGTCAAGCTCTTCGCAAATGGGGGCTCGGGTGTCATCTGCACTCTGAGCCGAACAGTGCCCACCAGCTGGATTAGCTCGGCGAAGATTGGAAGAGGAACCCCAAAGAGCCCTTTTACTCCGAGATAAAACACCAACTCCATATGCATGTTGCGAGCTTTGGCGGCAGTGCTCTCCCCGCTGGGCTTCGCATGGTATGCGAAAGAGATCTCAAGGTTGTAGTAATCCCCACCCTCCTCGTCAGCAGCAGCTGCCTGTGGATCCTTGTTTTTCCTGTTTTCCTCATGGATATTGTCTCTCAGATGCTGGACGTGATCGTCGGGGAGCGCACGTAGGCTGAGAATGCGTATAGGGTTGTTCCCCTGATCGATCTCAGCAACACGGACGTTTTCGATCACGCCTGGGATAGAAGCTTGCATAACGTCTTCAATCGTATCTGCGATGCCTGAGAACATGTCTGGGTTCATCAGGCCCCATGCAACGCCGAGAAAGGTGTTTATCCATTCAACAGACTCGGGTAGCAGATTCGCGGTTGCCTGGAGAGATCAGCACAAAAAAAAGATAATATAGCCCGATAGCCAATGGATCATACAGACTGGCCTCTTAACTGCTCATTGTGCCATTCCATTTCTTGGCCGCTTCGGATAACCTCTTTCATCCAAAGCCACACTCCAGACGCGACGCAGAAAGCCAATGGCAGGAGCCCCCAAAGCGAACCGCCGAACACTCTTCCCAGGAAGATAATTGCAATGGATATTCCCACGCTCAGGGCACTGCCACGCTTCTCCAGCGCCTCAAACATAGGCTGGTAGGTTACTGAGGGAGTAGGGTGAAAAAGGATGTTCGTTTTCTCGCCATGGATGGGGACGTCCGACGTGGTACCGTCGGCCATTGGGTCTGGCGGCGCGGTGGCATCCTGGCTACGCTTGTACTCGGAAAGGGTTTGTGAGGGATCTGTCTTGTTGGGCTTTGGCACGAGTTAGGTCTGCGCTGTAGTACGGTGATCCCGACGGAACAGTGACTTACGGTTGGCTTGCCGAGATTGGCATTGGGAACTGTGAGCTGCAGCGGGTCAGCACACTTATCCCCATGATTCATGGAGTCATGCCTACCTTCGGGTCCTTGACAGATTTTATAAAATCCTTGCCAACATCTTCAATCTCGATCTCTCTGCCAGTGGTGGGATCCGTAACCCGCCGGGACCGTTGTGACGAACCGGGGGCCCGTTCTTCCCTGTCAAAAGTAGACTCTCGACTCTTGTCTCTCCTGTGCTCTTGCTTCTTGTTCTTGCTGTCGCCATCGATCTTTCTGTCCCGTTCCTTCTTATCCTTGTCGAGGGTCTCTATGAACTTCTGTATTGTGGGAACGGGGTTTCTGGCACTCCAATGGCCTCCTGGATGACGATGTTGGGTTTCCATACTGGCCAGCTCCAGCTGCTAATTTAACGACGAGGCCAGCTCTTAATTTAGTCAATTGGCCACTCTAAGGAGGGAATTGCGCGGTAGAAAGACATCAGCGAAGACAGTCTTCGCTCTCGTGGCGAAGCAAGATCACCACGAATGGGTGAAAAGAGAGAGAGGATAGAGAGCTTCCAAAGAAACACAGTTTGAAGCGAGAAATGACGGCAAGCAATACCATATCATGGCTCCTCGGCGGTTAGAAGCTGTGTACTCCGAATCTCTGATATCATTAAGTTGGCGAGCTGCCTCCGCAAGCTTTCGCCTACGTCATTGCTGAGGGACTCGCCAAGACTTGCGCATCGACACTGGATGCGTCTGAAGACGTGATCGGCCGATGATACAAATCCATGGCCAATTGCAGGAGAGATATGGCGACGTCCGCTCTGAATCACCAGGGATGTCTGATGCGCTGCGTGTATGAAGAGGTGCGCGCGGTGACGGAGTAGTGTGTCCGTACTCCGTAGATGATCCCGTTCAGCGCATGGACACGGCCCGGGCTTTGGCAATCCATTTCCGCGCGGAGTATGAGCCGCGGCACTTGCCGTTTTCATACGAACAGTGATTTCTCACAATTGGCAGTCGGTTTTCTCGAAATGGACGAGCTAGAGGAAGAGTTTGCAGACCGTCAAGGGCAGATGTGTTCCTATTATGGCACTATACCTGTTATACCTGGTGCCTACCCAGAGTCTGATCAAATGCCCACGGGGACTCCCGAAGATCCTACCTATAAGTAGTTTCCAATTGCTATATACCCCCCGCGTGGATACCTGCCTAGGTAGGTAGAGATTGACGGCAAACTCTGGAGAACCACATGTTGGCCATCTATTCAGAAGGTCACGGGGAAGTTGTCCTTCCTCTTATTTTGTTGTGAGACTTGGTTTCCATTGAACTTCAATCTCCTGAGTCGCTCCGAGGGAATAGGCTTATCATAGAGTCCTCTTATTGTTTTCCTTCCATGTATTTATTTAGCTCAATCGGTGACCACTCGTGAAATCATCAGGTAATAGTGTTATGGAATACGAGATTAAGGAAATGAAGATAGGAAAAAGAATGAGGAGGTGGAAAGACAAAAAATAAGAGAGAGTGGGATGGCGACAGGTGGAGTGAAGAAATCTCTTCAAGAGGTCGTGCTGCTAATTTGTTGTCAGCCTTATCCCAAAGAATGTACACCTACAAGAAGTCACTTAAAGATAATACCCAATCTTAATGATTGGATCGGAAAAGTTTACCTAAGTGAGAGAGGAACGTTTCTGCTTATGTTTGCTTTTTTGGTGCCTTGTTCCTTTTCTTTCTGCAATGATCCTCCAAGGCACAGAGCTGCAGAAGCATGTTGACGTAATTTCAGCGCCGGATTGTCTAGCCCTTGAGGAGGAATACCTCCCGCTCGGCACATCACAGAAGTTAAAACGAGGTCCTGAACTCGAATCAGAACGTCGGGAACAACTGTCGTCAATGGCGAAAGTTTATGGAGGCGTTGTTGCTGCCCAACTGCTTCCTCTATGCTGCTCAGGCGCTCTTGAAATAAACAAACAGGGCTCTTTCGAAGATAAGGGTATACAACTGAGCATAGAAGAAAGTTCATCCAAAAGGGCGAGATGGTATCTTCATCCTAGGAAGGAGTCAATGGTGATATGAGGTGTTCGTTCAGATGGGCTGCACGGGCCACACGACATCGAATATTTTCCAGGAAGCTCGTCAGACTTTCAAAACATCCATCGGCTTCAAACAGTGGCGTACAGTCTATGAATTCCTCGTATCTGCATGAAAAGATTCTCCTGTAAGGATTGATATTGAACTAGCTCTAGAGAGCTACTGTCCTCGTGACCAGTGATGCAGAAGGATCTTCGCGTCAGGCTACCGACATCTTTCTGTCATTGATAGATCTGTCGAGAGATTAGCATCCTCGCAGATCAGGGCGTGGGGTGCACCGTGCGCATCAAACAAGAGATAGACCGTTTGCATCTCCTACACGCCCAATCATGACTGTTGTAATTCTCGATTACGCCCTCAGGAGGCTATTATTCGGGGTCATGATAGCCTCGTCTTGGCGAATGATGGTTGGTGCTGTCTCGAAACACTGGACGATCTATGAACCGGTGGGAAAGAAGGACTCCCCCCACCCAAAAGACGCGATGGAGGATTCGCGAAGAACCACCTGATCGATTTCGTTACATAAAATTGCAGAATTGGAATCATGTTCAGCCGCAAGTAGAATCCGTGAAAATTTATGCAGCCCCTCCAGGGTTGGAGACAAAATCTGCTGCTGCCCCGCTATGGTCCAGAATTCGAGAACGGCTAGGTACTGTACTTCTCGTTTCGCGGCAGCCGCCGAAATTATTGCCTGCAGCTAAGGGAATCGAGTCACTGGATGCTAGCGGCGCAGCGCAGCATGCTGAAGAGGATGATAGCCCTTGAAGATATCCTCGAATCAAGTGGTTAAGGCTTCATTCGGTGCTATGGTCAGCCTGGATGGGGAGGAGGCAAGTACGGAGTACACTTGGACAACTGGGGGCTTCTGATTTGCGGGCCTAGGAGCAATGCACGCAGATCCGTAAACTGCGCATCTATTAGGCATAGAATGCCCAGTCTTAATATGATAAGACATGGGGGTCGGAGAATTTTTTTTAAAAAAAAGTATTTATATTCGCGAGATGCCTCGTAAAGAGCGGGTTTCCAGAGAGGCCCCGGGAGATTGAGAGTTGAGAGATCAGGAGGAAAGCGCAAGCATGTCACCGAAGACACAACAACTGTGGACATTTATTTCTGCCTTCTATGAGGCCCATATCCGTCGCGTGACACTTCAGATTGATATCGAGAAGTGCAACTATACGACTGTGATCGTCGAGCCTCATGCAGGCGGCACCGGAGGAAATGGGTATCTTGAGGATCGGTTGGTGATGCTCCACGAAGACGGTCTGGATACAGAAGCCGCTGTTCACGAACAAAACGAGATCATAGAACGCATCACGAGCCTCTGTCGAGCAAAATATGGGAGAAGCGCGCCTCCATTCGGCAGCGTGATCTACGCGCTCACAATCGACGGGGAATTCCAGGTCAAAGACCTCCCAGATCATCGTCTGATTCCGGCACTGAAGACGGCACCCGAGGCGTTCGGAACGGACATCCCTCTGCCCCCGTTTGTTTCCCGGTCTCAGCTGAAGCCCGTCGCGGGGGTCGGTCAGTTCCTGCTCTCGCAGACCCGTCTGGTCGAGCACCAGGGCAAGCTCTATATCGCAAAGGGACCGGTCTACCCTCAGCGGGCGATGCTGGATCTGAGCGAAGTCAGGAATCTGATTTCTCTCCCCGGCAGACATCCCAACGTTATGGACCCACCGGCAGCGCTGATCACGCTGAGCGAGACGGACGAGCGCGTTTGCGGGTTCCTGACCACGTATCATGCCAACGGGAACCTTGAATACTACGCGCGCAAGCTCCGGAAGGAAGGGAAGCTGTCGCCGAAACTGCTGGTGAAATGGGCATCGCAGCTGGTCGACGCGGTGGCCTTCCTGGCGCGCCACCAGACCTTCCACGGTGACCTCAAGCCCGACAACATCGTCGTAACGGAGAACGAGGACATTGTCCTGATAGACTTCACGCGCCTCTTCACCACCTTCGTGACGGCGAGCCCGGAGGTGAGGAAGCTCTGCGCGCAGTCCGGCGGCACGACCCTCGGCATCCCGGCCCACTGGCCGATGGAGTCGGTCCTGCCGTCGGAGGTCTACTCGATCGGACGCACGCTCTACCTCGTCTGCGAGGGGATCGAGATGGCTAAGGTCTACCGCGAAGTGGGCTGGACCCAGGACGGCGCCTTTCCCACGGTCTTCTCCCCTCGCACTTCTACGCCCCCAGAGCTGCAGCGGATCATATCGCTCTGCGTCGCGCAGGATCCTGCGCAACGACCTTCCTTGGAGGATCTGGCTCAGATGCTTCGTGCCGCGGACAAGAAGCTGAGCAGCAGCAAAGATAAAAAGAAGCAGACGGTCAATTGGTCATTCCATCTCCGTAGGGCTGACGAAGAAACAGTATCCAGGCCGTTTTACATGATCAGGTCACGTCTTTTTTATTGAGAAGAGTTTTTTTTGGTTCTGCAGTGTTTGGAGATATCGGGTCTTTATTTTTTTTAATTTTTCTATATACATGAGATGTGTTGTTTGATATTCCTGACTGTATATAGGGAGCAAATGGATATGGGGAAAAAGAGGATGAAGAGGAGGGCATTCCAAACTCCGCATTCCCACTGTAGACTTTGGACAGAGCTGACATATGATCAAGGAATGGCAGCCAATAGGTACTGACCGTTTTTGTGTACATCAACAAATGTACTGTGCGACAGACACGCCACCACGGAAGTTCAGAGGTACTACTGCATCTATCCATCTACCAGTGAGATCTTACATAATAACCGTAGGATCACACTACTAGATAACTAGATAGATGGACGTGCGGCAAGCGCTCGACTCTCGTGATACCAATTTCTAAGCTATCTGCCTGTCGAGGCCCAGAGCTAGAGGTCGAGCGTTGGCCGATGCTAAGGTAGGTAGCGTCCTTGCAGGGCCACGCGCGGAGCCGGGCCCGGCCGATGTCCGGTGTCGACGTCAGGGCGGCATGACCACACACCGACACGCCGGGGTACACCGTCCAGTGCGCTTTCGCAGGTGTGCGCTGGACAGCTAGCTGGACAGGTTGACCAGACCACTTGCCATGCACACGGTATCGGGCAACGCTTGACTTCAGCTTTTCTCTCTTCAGAATCTTTCTTCTTAAGACCTGGCAGCTAGAGGGACTGGGACACTCTTCTTTCCAGTGTTCTCTGAAGTCGACGTCGGTTCAAAACGTCGAGGTCGATCACCGATCGGACAGCACAGTAAGCTTACATAGCTTGCCGGATACCTTTGTCTTTTATTTAGCGCATCCGGCCCTATCATTTCGCCATCGACTCTTCCTTTTCTCTCAGACCAGATTCAGAATAACAGGTTCTCAATAATGTCTACTACAGAAACGCCCGCCCAGCAGGCGGCGCGCCTGCGCCGCGAGCGTCGCGAGGCCAAGATCAGAGAGGGTGGTTCTGCGCGCTTGGACAAGATCACCAGCCTGAGTCGGGCGCCGGTGTCTGGTACGTTTTTCTTTTCTTGCTTTTTGTCTACGCTGATATGTCGCTTGCCTTTTTTGGCTGTGTCGTTTTCCACCGGCTTGAGTTATGGCGAACGCCGCACTAACGTGTACTGTGTATCTATCTAGAGATTGCTACATCCCCATCACCACAACCCGCACCGACACCGCAGCCAGCATCATCGGTATCACCAGCACCAGCACCAGCCATCGCTGCCTCAGAGCAGCCGCGCGCCCAGGCGCCGCCTCGAACCACGACGACAACACCTGTACCACCACCGAACCCGCCGCCGAGTGTAGAAGACCAGTCCCCGGAGAGCATCCAAGCACAGCGGGAGTATCTACGCGCGTTGCTGCACGCGGCGCCGCCAGCCCAACCGCAGGAGCAACAGCCCGCGGAAGACCCTGCACTTAAGCTGCTCAGCGCACTGCTGGGAGGCGGTCTGGCGGGAGATTCAGCCGCCGGGGGAGCAGCACCAGGGCTGACCCCGTCCGATCTGACGTCGGCCCTGGGCCTGCCTCCGTTCCTCTCGAATCTGCTGCTGGGCGCGGGGGGAGCAGCAGTACAGCCTCAGACGCCGGAGGAGAAGCGACGGGCCTGGATCTGGAAGCTGGTGCATGTGTTCTTCGCGTTTGCCGTCGGGGTGTACCTGTTGCTGCTAATTGGGTCGTCGGTTGCAACGTACGGCAGCCCGCCGCCGCCGCCGGCCACGGCCCAGAACCCCTTCGTCATCTTCATGACGGGGGAGTTGCTCCTGAGCGGGAGTAGGATGTTAACAAAGGGAGGAGGAGGGGAAGGGAAGCTGGTGGCCGCGGGCACGTGGGTGCAGCTTCTCCGGGATGTCGTGAGGGATGGGAGCATCGCCATGTTTGTATTCGGGATGGGGAGCTGGTGGCGCGGGGGATGGCAGACATAGATCGGGAGTATTTAGTAGTAGCATCGTTTTAGTCCTACCTTTTTTAGGCACAGGTGTTTGGTTGTCGGGATAAGCATAAGCTTGCAAGGTAGCAGTAATGAGTGACATCCAAGAACTGCCTTCGATCCAATGGTTTCATATGCTATCTTCCGTGCAATATCACTCCCTTCCCCCTAGCCCGGGAACCCGCGGGCCGAGACCGTCTCCCTTTCATATGTTCTCTGACAATTAAAGTTTACTCCTGACAGGGGTTATAACAATATGACATATCGTTTATCTCCGAGCTGCACCGACGAAATAAAAATATAATATATATTTCGCGCCGCAGACAGGAGCAGCATAGCTTCCAAAAACTGTGAGATTGGTTGGACTCGAGGGCACCCACAACCCCGTCCTGGATGTATTCTCCGTACAGGCTGAGACATCCGACATGATCTCGACAGAGCCCATGCGGTTTTCCGGAAAGTACTCGTGTGGGCTGCAGCATGACCTGTTGTACAGTACATTTACCTCGGAGGAAAGGCCAGCGGTGTGAAGCACCGAAACTTCCGTGTAACCGTCTTGCGCTGGGAGGTTGCGAGAGAAGTCCGTAGTACGGAGCACGGAGTACCTAGGAAGGAGCCTTGGACCGTACACGGTACGACTACGACGGCCATGCGGGAGGCATAGCCGGCAGGGGGAGAGCAGCAACTGCAAGGGCGGGGCGGGCGACAGCCGACGACGACAACTGACACTTCCGTCTCTACGGAGTCCGGAGCCGCAGGTCTCCCCCCGGTGTGAACGACAACGATCGCCGAGAACCGGCCGGGATACATGCGAGCGGCGACCCTTTCCCCACATCCGCGCGACTTGGCCCGACTCCTGCAGCTGGAACGCTGGAGGGTTGGGGAGACTAGCTATCCGTATTTGGGAGTTTCAAAATTTTGGGATTTCACAAAATCCCTGGGTCTCAGATTTCCCAGAGCATGGATCCCTGGAAGAAGGAGCGTTATTATCATTATTGTCAATGATCAAATTTGGCGTATCCGGCATGTGAATTGGCTACCCCATAGCCGACCGGCTTGGGGATCTTCTCAGCCACGAGATTCTGCGTATCTCGTATTTTGACTCTGATTGACAATGCACGCGTGTCAGCTTTTCTGGGGAGGTTGTCCGATGCTTCTCCGTAGATTCATTTAGGATATCCGCCCCCAGATTTCAAGACAGAGGATCGCAAGCCGTGCGCCGTGCTCAGAAAGCAGGCCCTAAGATAGCTGTTTTTGCGGGCCTAGGGAATTCCGGTAGGATTTAGAGGGTCCTAATGGCACAGAGGGTTAGACATAGATCCATGGAGATTTGCACTCTGGCTTCCTGTAATGTATAGCCTTGACTAGTGTGCGATTGGGTTAATAGAACTTTTAGAGATACCTCCTGTCGTATACTCCAGATGTCCCTGGTGCAACGTTGCTTTCACCACACACGGAAGGCTGACTAATGCAGCCATCTATGATGCGCGCTTTTTTGCATTCAAAAAGGCAAAAAAGGCCCCTGGACTCGGAACCGCATGCGATTTTGCCAAAATCCCCAAGTCCCAAAATTTCACTAGGCGGGTGGGGTTGCGCGCCGCCCGGCAAAAACGCTGGCGTGCCCCGTGCAGCTGTTGGGCGGCCGGGCTCCGGAGTGAGGGGCAGCGCGCCCGTGGACGAGGCGTGGATCATCCCATCGCCACGAGATCTCCCTGTTGCAGGCCGCAGCGACGACTCAAGGGCGCCCTCGTCCTCGCGCCAAGGACACGGTACCTCCCACGTCCGCCGACGCGACAGTCATCTGCCTCGCCCGACTCTGGAGAAGGATCTTCTGGGGAAGGGTCTGCGAACAGAAGCTCCGCGGCCTCATTGGCCAGCCGCGCGCCCTCGTTGCTACATCGTCCCGTTCCCTGGCCACCTCCACACGGTCCTGAGTCCTGACGATGTCAGAGCACGGAGCAGGTCTTCAGAAGATGTTCCTTCCAGGGCCCCGCTTCCAGGAGCACCGGGATGGCGAGCCAGGCGTCTGAAACATACCGTAGTTGGCTGCTGGCTGCTCGAGCCCTGTCGATGCTGGCGGCTATCTGCGTCCTGCAGCCCTGCCGGTGCAGGTCCGCGTCCTGGACCTGCGCTGCCTCAGGCGGTCGCGCGCACGGGCAGGAGTCGAGGCGTCGCGCGCGCACGGGACTCGTCAGCCTCTGCGAGCAGATACAACGAGAGACATCAGCAACGCCGCGGCCAGTGAGCATCGTGCAGTGGAGAGGACCGCCGCAGCATCCCTGGCCTGGCTCGTCTTCCCCGGAGGGCCGGAGCAACGGAAACTATGGACGGTCGCGCCCCGCATGGCCGAGCGCGCTCGCTGCAATCTCGGGCGAGCGTTGCGGTTGGTTGGGACGGGGGATGGATGATTATTTCACGGAGTAGCTCATTCACCCATCCGTATACGGGAAGTAGAAATAGCCTAGGCCCTAGGGTCGAGGGGTTCACCGGGGGAACCTTAATCGTCTGTCGCGGTTCAACATTTAAGGCAGTTGCCTCCGCCGTTCCCCAGCGCAGTACCGCCCTCCTCCATCCATTTTTAATCCTCCCCCTTTTCCAGCTTTCTCTCGATTGTTATTTGTTGTTTATTATTATTATTTATTCATCCACCGTCGCGTCCTGGTCCTCGGCGGTCTCGAGAGTCCTGCTCTCGCAGTGCTTGACGCTTTTCGTCATAAGTCGCTCCTGCGGCCCTGCCCCAACCCCGCCGTTCCCCTTGCTGTACCTGAAAGGTAGCTCCCGCCAAGCTCGCGTGTGGTGCCGGCTGGACTTTTGACCGGCCGCGCGCCGCCGTCCCCTTTCGCTGCCGTCCTTCCACGTTTCCAGCTCCTCCGGTCCAAGCAACAAGCTCGTTGACATCTTGCACAGCTAGCAGTCATGTCCGACGGTGACGTTAAGCCTCCCAAGGCCGCAGTGGTAAGCTCATCCCGGTCGGGGCGCGCCGTTGGAAGAGGGCCGGTTGTGCGCCGAACATCGGCCGGTTGCTGACAGGACAAAAAAACAGGTGGCCGAGGCTCACGAAGTCGACACCTACCACGTCCCCAAGGCCTTCCACGAGAACCACCCTTCCAAGCCGAACCTGAGCGGCCTGGAGGAATACAAGAAGCTCTACGAGGAGTCGATCAGGTCCCCCGACACCTTCTGGGCGAGGTTGGCCCGTGAGCTCCTCACCTGGGAGAAGGATTTCCAGACCACCCACATTGGCTCGTTTGCCAACGGCGACAACGCCTGGTTCGTCGAGGGCCGTTTGAACGCGTCGTTCAACTGCGTTGACCGCCATGCCATCAAGAACCCCGACAAGGTTGCCGTCATCTACGAGGCGGATGAGCCCAACGAGGGCCGCAGCATCACCTATGGCGAGCTGCTCCGCGAGGTGTCCCGTCTCGCGTGGGTCCTCAAGCAGCAGGGTGTCAAGAAGGGAGACACCGTTGCCATCTACCTGCCCATGATCCCGGAGGCCGTCATCGCCTTCCTTGCGTGCGCCCGTATCGGTGCCATCCACTCCGTCGTCTTCGCCGGCTTCTCCGCCGACTCTCTCCGTGACCGTATCCTGGACGCCAAGTCCAAGATCATCATCACCACCGACGAAGGAAGGCGCGGTGGCAAGGTGATTGGCACAAAGAGAATCGTGGACGAGGCCCTGAAGCAGTGCCCCGATGTCACCACCGTCCTGGTCTACAAGCGCACCGGCGCTGATGTGCCGTGGACCAAGGGTCGAGACATCTGGTGGCACGAGGAGGTTGAGAAGTTCCCCAACTACCTCCCCCCGGAGTCGATGAATTCGGAAGACCCTCTGTTCCTGCTCTACACCTCCGGCTCGACTGGAAAGCCCAAGGGTGTCATGCACACCACCGGCGGTTACCTGGTGGGCGCCGCTGCTACCGGCAAGTACGTCTTTGACATTCACGAAGACGACCGTTTCTTCTGCGGTGGAGACGTCGGTTGGATCACCGGACACACCTATGTCGTGTATGCGCCCCTGCTCTTGGGTTCCACGACAGTCGTTTTCGAGAGCACTCCCGCCTACCCCAACTTCTCTCGCTACTGGGATGTGATCGAGAAGCACAAGGTCACTCAGTTCTACGTCGCTCCGACGGCGCTGCGGCTCCTGAAGCGCGCTGGCAACGAGCACATCCACCACAACATGGAGCACCTCCGTGTCCTCGGATCTGTCGGTGAGCCGATTGCCCCTGACGTCTGGAAGTGGTACTTCGAGGTTGTCGGAAAGGAGCGGTGTCACATTGTCGACGTAAGAACCCCTTCTCCCAAGAGATCTTTGCCTGTATTCCCTTCTGTGAGATGCTAATCCTCCCGCAGACCTACTGGCAGACCGAGACCGGTTCGCACGTGATCACCCCCTTGGGTGGTGTCACTCCGACCAAGCCCGGCAGCGCTTCCCTGCCATTCTTTGGTATCGAGCCTGCGATCATCGACCCCGTGTCGGGAGAGGAGATCACCGGCAACGATGTTGAAGGTGTCCTGGCCATCAAGCAGCCATGGCCCAGCATGGCCCGTACCGTCTGGGGCGCTCACAAGCGCTACCTTGACACCTACCTCAATGTCTACAAGGGCTACTACGTAAGGATCCTGGCAGTGTTTTTTTTTTCACATTCCAGCGCAGTCAAGCTAATTTGGCGATCTTTAGTTCACCGGTGACGGCGCTGGCCGTGACCACGAAGGATACTACTGGATCCGCGGCCGTGTCGACGACGTCGTCAACGTGTCCGGACACCGTCTCTCTACGGCCGAGATTGAAGCTGCCCTTATTGAGCACCGTAAGTGAAGAGAATCATTGCGCTTATGCTTTTCGACATAGCTGACCAGCCCGGCAGCCCTGGTCGCTGAGGCTGCCGTCGTGGGTATTGCGGATGAGTTGACCGGCCAAGCCGTCAACGCGTTCGTCTCCCTCAAGAGCAGCAACGAGACGAAGGAGCAGGTGAGCAAGGACCTCGTGATGCAGGTGCGCCGGTCGATCGGACCGTTCGCCGCGCCCAAGGCGGTCTACGTCGTCGATGATCTCCCCAAGACCCGGAGCGGCAAGATCATGCGTCGTATCCTGCGCAAGATCCTGAGCGGTGAGGAGGACAGCTTGGGCGACACCTCGACGGTAAGTTTGCGGTTCCATCGCCCGAGAAGTGTGACGCAAAACGCTGACGCGGAGCGACAGCTGTCGGACCCGAGCGTTGTCGGCAAGATCATCGAGACCGTGCGCGCTGCCCGGAAGTGAAAAAGTGTGCAAGGGACGTTGGTGGGAAAATGACGATAACAGAAATAAATATACATGAATGGCATGAAGGATGAACATAATCCAGTCGGCTTCGATCCCTACGGGTACATTTGCCTCGATGGCAAGGCGGAGTGATACGAGTAGTACTTGTGTGGATAGCAGCTCCTTTTTGGACTATCTGTTTGGCTGATTCCCATATGTGTACGACCGGTAGCAGGTACAGTTAACTATTTATATATCCTTTTGATATTATGATGTCGAAATCTCTTCCGGTGGCTACATACTGGTTCTGACCAGAGAGCTCCGAGTTTCTGGTAGACTGTCGGGCATCCTCTTGTATACCATACACGTGACGCATACGCATGATAAGCGCTGTACACGACCCGCGTCTTTGTTCCAGAATATGGGCTTTTTGCCGGCGATAAGCCTCCATGTAGCACGATGCCCGCCAGGCAGGCACGGTGGCTGAGTAATCCGATCACCTGACGCACCGCGGCGGGCGTGCTGAGTGGCCCGCCGGCCGGCGCTGCTCCTGCAGGCGGCAGCAGCGACTCGCGGCGTTCTCTTCCTAGCGCGGCGTTCCCGGGCCCGACCTCGCCTCCCCCAACTCGCCCCAGTGCTGAATAGGCTACTTAAGCGAACCCGCCCGTCCCTAACCTCCTCTGCGGCCGGACAGCTTCTTCTCCCAGGCTGCGCGTGTCTCCATACCTTCGCCCCCGTCATCATCTCTCCTTCTCCCTCTTCTTCTCCTTTCTCTTTCCCCAGCACAACCTGACAGACGGTGTTCGCGGACCCTCTGCAGCTCGTGCTGAGCTATTTAAGTCCAGCTCGTCGCGCCTGAGACGCTGTCTCGCTCTACAATCTCTTCTTTGCTCTCCCAGAGCGCGTCGCGATCCGTCTCTCTACTCGACTTTGCCTCTTCATCTATTTGCCCTTTGTCGCCGCTTTGGCAGCTTGTCAACCGCAGCAACTCTCTTCGACAGGATCGCGCCTTTCTTCGCTGGACACGTCGCTTACCGCCACTTTGAACGGATGAATCAATAGACAGGAAACAGCGGCAAAATGTCTTTCGGATTCGGTGGCTTCGGCCAGAATACCCAGCAGCAGAGTTCCGGCTTCGGAACTGGCTCTGGATTTGGAACGAACACTGGAGGAGGTAGGTCTACACTCTCAACACCGCAATTGTTCTGAAGTCTTTTTGCCGCCCTACCTTTGCGCCCGTTCTCGCTGGTGCTCCTAGCGTCGAACCGCACACCGTCAACACTACAGCGAACACTCTACCCGCGGACAACCTCGACGCTGAGCGAACACCTACGAGAAGGGAAAAAACCCCCCAGCTTAGAACAGTGTCTGACCGCGTCTACCCCGTCATCTAGGCTTTGGCTCGACATCGTCCCCCTTTGGTGGCGGTAACACATCTGGTAGCAGCCTGTTTGGGAATACTTCAAGTGGCTTCGGCTCCGGCGGAGGTACGTGCTCAACGACAAGTTCGTAAGCTCAAGCGTGGCGGTTTCTCTACCTTCTCGGCATTGCGGGCGCAATGTGTTACTGTTGGCTGCGGAACCCCTACTCGCAAATTCACAATCCGGTTCGCCTGTGGTTTGCGAATCGCCTCCGGGGACCACATGCGACTCCGGATTTGCGCTCGGGATGCCCAGACGACCCTTCTGGACGATGTCCCATTTGCAACCTGGAGTGTCGTGTACCTGGACTGTGGCTTTCGTTTTCTTTGCTGACATGTTCACGTGATGATGTGCAGTGATACTAACTGAGTCTCTTGTAGGTTTTGGAAGCACGCAGAACCAGTCTGGCGGTCTATTCGGAAATCAAAATCGCACTGGCTTCGGCACTACCACTACCACCAGCAGTGGCAGCCTCTTCGGAGGCGGTACGGCCACCTCTGGTGGAACAGGCTTCGGTGGCTTCGGCTCGACTAGCAACACAGGCGGGTTTGGCAGCACCGGAACCACCGGCGGAGGACTCTTCGGCAACAAGACCGGAGGGTTTGGCAGCACGACCGGTACGAGTACCTTTGGTACCGGAGGAGGTTTTGGCACTACATCGGCTTTCGGTGGCGGAGCCGGCTCAGCGTTCAACCAGCCTGTTCCCCCTTGTGAAGGAACGGGCAGTACGCCTTTCAATCCTGTGACGGAGAAGGATAGCGGCTCCAATGTCACCAACCACTACCAGAGCATTACCTTCATGCAGCCCTACAGCAAGTACTCGTTCGAAGAACTCCGTCTCGGTGACTACGCCCAAGGCCGTAGGTACGGCAACGGAAGCGGTCAAGCCGGTGCATTTGGTACCTCCGCATTTGGTGGAACTGGCTTCGGACAGCAGAACACTACTTCAGGCTTCGGCTCCGCATTTGGTAGCGGCACGAGTGCACCATCTGCGTTCGGCCAGACCCAGACCACCGGTGGCTTTGGCACTACTTCTTCGAACCCTCTATTCGGGGCACAGAAGCCGGCAACCTCCCTGTTCGGAGGGACGTCGGGTACTTCACAGCCAAGCTTATTCGGTGGCACCACTTCGACCACTGGTGGCGGCTTTGGAAGCACAAGTGGAACTGGTACTGGGTTTGGAACCGGGGGCTCCCTCTTTGGTAACACGAACCAGCAGCAGAACAAGCCCTTATTTGGTACTGGCACTGGCTTTGGTGGTTTCGGTCAGCAGACTACTACCACTAGTACTTCCAACCCGTTCGGCAGCACAACGACTACCTCATCTCCATTCGGCCAAACTAGCACAAGTGCATTCGGCGGGTTCGGGCAGCAAACCCAGCAGACCGGGACTGGTGGTGGGCTCTTCGGCACTCAGAACCAGCAGCAGCAGCAGAAGCCGAGCCTCTTCGGCGGTGGCACTACGGGAGGAGGTCTCTTTGGTCAGAACAATCAGCAACAACAGACTACCACCGGTGGTGGTCTCTTCGGAAACACCACTCAGCAAACCGGCACAACGTCCCTATTCGGCGGTGGAACTCAACAGCAGCAGGAGCAAAAGCCAAGTCTGTTTGGAGGCACCACCACTGGCACCACTGGGCTTGGAGGTTTTGGAACCAATCAGAACCAGCAGACTGGCGGTGGTCTTTTTGGCACTCAGAACCAGCAAAAGCCGAGTCTCTTTGGAGGATCTACCACTGGAGGCTCCCTGTTCGGGCAGTCGACCACCACCACCACTCAGAACACCGGAACTTCTCTTTTCGGCAACGCTCAAAGTCAACAGCAAACCGGAGGGCTGGGTACCAGCTTGTTCGGCGCTTCGCAGCAGAATCAGCAGCAGCCGCAACAACAACCACAGCAGCCCGCCCCTGGTACCCTCCAGGCATCCCTGCTTGATGGAAACCCTTATGGTAACCAATCTATCTTCTCCGGTCTGCCGGCTCCTAATGCTGCGAGCCCCGGCCCTCTGGCCACTCCACTGTCTTCTAGCATGAAGCAGAAGCAAAAGACTCCTCTACCTGTTTACAAGATTACTCCGAATGCAGCCAATCGTCTCATCACACCACCAAAGCGCCAAGGATTTGGATTTTCCTACTCCACCTATGGCACTCCAACAAGCTCTTCCAGTAACCCCAGCGGACTGGGCGGTAGTCTCCTGGGTGGTAGCCTGCGTGCAAGCGTCAGCGGCAGCTTTGGACGCAGCTTCAGTAAGAGTTTCTCTAGCAGCAGCCTGCGCAAGACCTTCGATCCGGATAGCGATAGCGTCTTGGCTCCCGGGGCATTTTCTCCCGGCAGCTCCCGCTATTCGAATGGCAGCCTGAAGCGACTCACTATCGACCGTAGCTTGAGAACTGATCTCTTCACCCGTCCTGCAAGCACACCACCTCCTGCCATTACCAATGGAGAAGACGCTGGAAGTAAGCTGAAGAAGAGGGTCAGCTTCGACGCTGAAGCCCAGCAGGAGCCTAACGGCACCACGAACGGCGAAATCGTTCGTGCGGAGACGGAGAGTCCGGAGCCAACCGCTGAGGAGCTTGGCTTCTTGCGATCGACTCGTAAGAATGGCCATGTCAACGGGGTGAATGGGGTCAAGGAAGGCCCCAGGGAGACCGCAGCCCAACCCGAGATGGAGCAAGTGCGAGGCAATGAGCTCGCTGTTGTCGCTGAGGATGCTGAACAATCTCCTGTCCCAGATGGTCCTTCGAGGCCCTCCTTGGTCCCGGGTGCTGATCCACAGCCTGGCGATTATTGGATGAAGCCTTCCCGCGCAGAGCTCAGGGAGATGACCCGTGAGCAGCTGAAGCATGTTGTCGGCTTCACCGTCGGACGCAAGAAGTGTGGCCAGGTGACCTTTGACGAACCTGTCGATCTCACTACCATCGACCTTGACCAGATCTTCGGCGGGATCGTGGAAATCACTGTGCGGTCCATCACCGTCTATCCTGACGACGCACAGAAGCCGCCTCTCGGCAAGGGTCTTAACGTCCCGTCTACTCTGAGAATCGAAAATTCTTGGCCGCGAGCTCGGGACAAGAAGTCACCATTCCCAATCACCAGCGGTCCTCTGTTTGAGAAGCATATTGATCGCCTGAAGAAAGTCCACAACACCGAATTCATAGCCTACGAGAAGGATACCGGAACGTGGGTGTTCAGGGTGCCTCACTTCACCACTTATGGTCTTGATTACGATGACGACGACGATGAAGGTGAGAACTTCAACCAAAGCACATTGAGTGCTGCTCCTGACACTCCGACTCCCAAGGCTCGATCTCCTGCGAACCCGTCGCCAGACCACACCATGGGTTCTGAGCAGACCTCCTTCTCCATCGATGAGTCCTTGGTCGGGTCCATGGCTGGAGTTGAGGATGACACCTTCGATTTCAAGAAACGCAAGATGGTTCCCGGTGCATTTGGTAACCGGATGGAGGGAATCGAGGATGAAGAGATGGGTTCTGGTTCTGGTGAAGATGAGGAGCAGTCTTTTTTAGAGGAAGGCTCCACGGGTTCAACTGCTGAAGGTGACGAGGTCACCGAGAGCCAGCAATCCGTAGACACAGAAGTTGAATCTGATGAGGATGAAGAAATGGAAATGGCAGGCTCCTTTCCAAATCCTCATCGCACCGTGGAGCAGGAAAACACCACTGCCATGTCGAGCTTCGATGTCACCCGGCGCTCGGTTCAACGATGGGGCACGCCCGCAAAGGCTCGTCTTGACCTCAGTGGGGATTGGGCGGACCAGTTGCAACGGACAATCAGCCCTAGAAAGCAGGATCGCGATGCATTGCGTGAGATACAGGCGAATGCATTCGCCGACAGGAATTTTCTGGACGACACTCCAAAGGAGAAGGCTACAGTGGATAAGCGGCCAAAGACGTTTACGACAAGCATTGACTTGATGAATTCCTTGTTCCAACAGCCACTGAAACAAGCAAAGTCCCCGGCCAAGAAGCAGACTGTGCAGCCTACCAAAGCTTTCGAGGTTTGCCTCCCCTGTTGTTGATTTTGCATTTTTCTCCCTTTCCCTTGACGAAGCATGTAATTAGTTTAACCGCAGATAGCAGAACAAACTTGAATGGAATTGGTTGGCTAAATTTTATTTCACTACACAGTGGCCCTATTCGAAAAAGCCAAAGACCTTCGCTGGCGAGTCGAATGAATTGACCGAGGACGATATCGCGTTCCACCACTCGTTCAAACCTAGATGGGGTCTGATGGATTCCATCATCTGCGCCAAGAATGATATGAGAGAAACCCTCCCTGATCCAAGCGAACCATGGGAGCAAGGGATTTCTGTGACGAGTGAGGGGAGGGATGTCGTTCTATTGGCTTTCAACAAGGCTCCGGAGGTTCGTAGTTTGTAAACAACGTTTGATGGAGCTATGTCTTACTGATTCTACCCGCAGCCCGGAGAGATGCTAGATGCTCAGAGACAACAGTCGACTATTCGTAGAGTTGACGGTATTCCCTTTGCTCGCCTTGCCAAGATAGATTTCCGGCCCCTGATCCAGCTGTCCTCAAGCTTCTCAGTGCAAGGTGATATGGAGAGAAGGATCTGGCAGCTGGCAAATATCCTCTTCAATGACGACATCGAAGATGACATCTCTGCCGGCGTCCCTCCGCAGCTGCGGAAGAAATTCAACCACCGCATCAAGAAAGACCGCCTTAGCCGACTTTGGGAGGGCATTGTTCGCGAGAAGCACACTAAAGACTTGGAAAAGTACGAGTCGCCCGAGGAACGTGCTGTTGCGCTCCTCTGCTCCCACCGTGTCGAGGAGGCTTGTAAGACGTTGGTGGATAGCGGGAATCTGCATCTGGCGACTCTGCTTGCGCAAATCGGCCGGGATTCCACCATACGTGCTGATATGCAGAAGCAAGTCGAGTCGTGGCGTAAGCATAATGTCTACTCTGAGATGAGCGAGCCGATCCGTGCTCTATATGAGCTCCTTGCTGGTAATGCCCTCCGCAGCGAAGGAAAGTCGGGAGGCGCATTGGAGGATCGGGCTTCTACGTTCACCTTCACCGAGAGATTTAACCTCGACTGGTTCCAGGCATTCGGTCTGCGCCTGTGGTATGGTATAACTGAGGATGAGCCGATCGAAGCAGCCGTCTCCAAGTATCTGCATGACCTCACAGAAGGAGATGAACCCGCTTTCCCCGTGCCCTGCCATCTGGCATCGACTCGCGCAGGGCAGAATTATTATACTTCAGATGCACACGGCCGGGAGTCTCCTCTCTGGGTACTGTTGAAGGTCTACGCTGTAGCCGCAAGCCATGCAGATACTCCCGGCCTCCCCAAGTTGGAATTCCCGGCGGCCGTACTCCCAGAGTCCGTATCTGGAGATCGGCTCGCGAACCGCCTTTCATTCCAGCTGCATCATTTCCTGTGTGCTCTCGTTGGCCAGCATGATTCTTTCGTTGTGGATGCTGGACGGACTGATCAGCTGGTCTGGGATTACGCTACCGAACTCAGCTCAGTCGGCCAGATGGAGCTGGCAGTGTTCGTCCTCTTGCATCTCTCTCGCGCTGTTGATCGAGAGCGCGCGGTAAAAGAGATGCTGGCTCAGTTTGCTCCACGGCTCCCGAACCCCGTCGCTGCCGATGGAAGCCCAGATGCCACTTGGCGTTACTTCACCGAGGAACTCCAGCTACCCGAAGCGTGGATCTGGGTTGCCAAGGCGCTCCATGCCCGCGACATTGGCGACGCTCCAGGCGAGGTGGACTACCTTATCAAGGCAAAGAACTGGAATGAGGCACATGCCACGTTCTGTCGCATTGTGGGCCCGCGGACGATTATTGAACGCGACTATGCCACGCTTGAGAAGCTCCTGTCCGGGTTCGGGGACGCACCGGAGAGGAAGGTGAGAGGCTGGGCAAGCGGAGGTGGAGTGTACGAGGACTTCCTGCGGCTTGTGACCACCCGGGGCGGAAAGAGAGATGCCAACCGCTTGAAGCGTCTTGTTGGTGCTCTGGTTGCAATGGGAGAGACCGTCAACAAGGGGTCCGGTGTAGAAGGGCTAGAAGAAAGAGTGGCGTTTAGAGAGATGAGCCGTGTTGTCGCCGGCTGGTGTGTGAATGAGGATAAAGATGTGAGTTACCTCGTTTCTGTTTCTATTTTATGCTTGTCCACTGCTAACGGCCAGCGACAGGCGGTTGAATTGTCTGCGGTCCTCAACCTTCCGCTTACTGGGGACGCACGAGTCATGCATACGGCTGAGATGAGCCGACGGTACTATGGCGTTGTCATGGCAGGTGCCTACTGAGGTCGAGATTGTTTTTGTACTGTAAAAAAAAAAACTGGACTGCATTGCATGGATGTCGCGTTTTTTTTTCTGTCTTGGATGTGTTCAATGGCCTGTGTCATCTATACGAACTGTTCTGCCTGCTTCTTGGATCCCTGTCAGCTCGTTTTTGTCCTCGATCCCGCTTCAGCCTTCAGCGTCAGACCCCATCATTATTAATGCGTTCATTGGACGGGGTCTTGGGATTGTCAGATCCGGTTGTCTGTCTGTTCGTTCTCACCTGGGATAGTTGTGTTTTTAGGTCAGCTGTCAGCACGCATGTCTGTCTTAGCTAGGTAATGGGCAAAAGTGTATTATGCTGTCTTCACAAGGATGTTTCCTGGTTGATGTGTTGGACTTGCAGTTAAGCACGTAGTCTAGTAGGTTCTTCACATGGATCCGGTGGGTCTCCGGATCCCGTATCCAGTGTTATAGACTCCATACTCCGTAACCTTAAACCAAGCATATCGTCCGGATAGATCTGTGTCTGCAACGTCAAGAGGCCGGGGTTCTTTGAGTTCTTTACTCCACTGCACTTTTACAATCTATAGCTGAACAAACCCTCATCATGGCACCGTCATGCGCCTAGTACGAGGATGCAATTGACGCCGGGGAAATTAAACAAATACAGTCCCGCCCTCAGTACTACGGCCATGGATGGTGCTTCGCTAGTACTGTATTTATCAGGTTGATTGCCTTCACCTGCGTGTGGTTGCACTGCCGAGACGTTGCCGGATTACCTACCACCACTTATGTTGCACACAAGACCACGGACGGTTGAGAGGTCCCTACTGGAGGAAACGGTAACTTGCAGAAAATTCCCGGCTCTCTAAGTACTTGGCGAACGGCTTGACACAAGTTGACTTGAGTATTTGATCTCGACTGAGAATTCTTTCCATGAGCTGCCTTCGACCGCTTGTTAGCGGGAGCCGGCGCGAATCCCGGTCCCGGCGTCGCTGTGATGGGTCGCTTATATTTTAGATCCCGGTACCGGCTTGTCACCAGGACATGGGGGAGGAAAACGCCGTCCTTTGGGGATGGCAGGCTCTCTAGGTCTTATCTCCGCGAGACGCATGGGATGCCGGTACCGGGCCGGCGTTGTTTGTTGTGTCTTCGTCCCTGAGATAAAAATTCAACCTGCCGGTGGATTGAGTGTCCTGCATGCCTCCTTCCCCCCCTGCTGTGCTTCCCATCTACTTACTATTACTACCACTCTCTGTTTGGAATCTGAATTGCTTCTTCGTTCGTTCAACACACAGGTGGTGCGGTACATCGAGTCGTGCATGCACCTTCCGGGTGAGAGTTGCGTTTTGTGTTTCTGTTGATCTGCCGTTCCTGGATTCTGGGTTGTACAGTACTCTCTCTTCTATTCTTGTGTACCGTCAACATCGGGTGTTACCCATCGACAAGAGCCCATCCAACCAGATAGATGGACAGCGCTCAGCCTCGGGAGGAACAACACGTTACATCCTCCCCGGATGCCAGCGTCGATGACATCGAGAAATCAGAGACGCCCAGTAAGGGCGTAGTGGAGAAGCTCGATGAGGATGAAGCGGCCACGAACTCGGATCCCTCGTCCCTCGAGGCGCAGCAGCAGCAGCAGCAGCAGCAGCAGAAGACTACAATTACTACTACCACCGACTCGCGACCCGCCTACTCGGCCTTCAGCAAGTACGAGAAATGGTTCATCGTCGCGATGGTGACGATGGCGACCTTCTTCTCGCCGCTCTCGGGCCAGATCTACTACCCCGTCATGCCGACCCTCGTGCAGAGCTACCACCTGACCCCGGCCCTGGTCAACCTCACCGTCACCACGTACATGATCCTGCAGGGGCTCGCGCCCAGCTTCATGGGCACCTTCGCCGACTCCGCCGGCGGCCGCCGCCCCGCGTACATCCTCGCCTTCGCCATCTACACGGCCGCCAACGTCGGGCTGGCGCTGCAGGACAGCTACGCCGCGCTGCTGGTGCTGCGGTGCCTGCAGAGCGCAGGCAGCAGCGGCACCGTCGCGTTCGGGTACGGCGTCATCGCCGACATCTCGACGACGGCCGAGAGGGGGAAGTATATCGGCCCCATGGCGGCGGGGGCGCTGGTCGCGCCCGCGATGGGGCCCGTCATTGGGGGGCTCTTGTCCCAGTTCCTCGGGTGGCGGAGCGTATTCTGGTTCCTGGTCATCATCAGCGGGGGGTATCTGGTGGCGTATGTCGTGTTGATGCCGGAGACGGCGAGGAAGGTGGTGGGCGATGGCAGCGTGCCGCCGAGGGAGTGGTGGAGGATGTCGGTCGTCCAGTACGTAGCGGCGGCTCGTCGACGGCGGAAGAATACTTTGGATGCAGGGCAGCTAGAAGCCCAGAAGACACAGAGTACTCTGGCGGCTGAAGAGAACAAGAAGAATGAGAAGAGGAAGATAGGCTTCCCGAATCCGTTCCTCTCCTTCGCGATCCTGCTCGAGCGAGACGCGCTCATCATCATCTCGTATATCGGGTTGACGATGTTTGGGATGATCGCCCTGCTCACCAGCGTCCCGAACCTCTTCAGCAGCCTCTACGGGTTCAACGATCTGCAGATCGGGCTTTGTTTTATGTGAGTTCCTGTTATCCTCCAGAAACATCATCAATCTCAAAACATCTATACTATATATCAGTTGCTGACTGCTACAGCCCCCTCGGAGCCAGTGCCATGCTCGCCGCCATCCTCAACGGCAAGCTGCTCGACCTCAACTACCGCCGCACAGCGCGCAGGCTCGGGTTCCCCATCGACCGCAAGCGCGGCGACGATCTGTGCAACTTCCCCATCGAGCGCGCCCGCCTCATGCCCGTCCTGCCCCTGATCACCCTCGGTATCCTCGCCTACATCCCCTACGGCTGGGTCCTGGAGCAGCACACCTCGCTCGCCGTGCCGCTGGTCCTGCAGTTCATCATGGGATTCTGCCTCACGGCGTCCAACAACACGCTCAACACGCTCCTCGTGGACCTGTTCCCCGACCGCCCTGCGACGGCCTCCGCGGCGTGCAATCTCGTCCGGTGCTGGCTGGGTGCGGTGGGTGCCGCCGTCATCGACCACATGCTGAGCGGGATGGGGTGGGGGTGGTGTTTTACGTTCTGGGGACTGGTCATGGGGGCGGCGATGCCGCTGCTGTGGGTGGAGATGGTGTGGGGGATGAACTGGAGGGAGAAGAGGCTGGAGAGGTTGGAGAGGAAGAAGAAGGAGGAGGAGGAGCGGCAGCAGCAGGGGTAATGTTTGTTGGCATATGGGGTCCATAGGTACAGTACCTACCGTACCTACATACTGACTCGGTATATAAGTTCAGCTTACTTGTATAGATAGGTTCCCTTTCGAGGAACTGCAGCTATGTACAGTGTAGTATAGCATAGTATATGACAAGTCTAGACCAAAAAAAAGTCCTGCATAGCACATAATATAAATATACAAAATACTAATAACACTATGTGATAATAACTCCAACTACCTAGCTAGCCCGAACTTTAGATCTCGAGCCCTAAATCCAAATAGAATAGGATAGGATATGACACCCGAGGGCGAGAACCACTCATGTAATAATGTAATGTTATGGGAAAGATTAGAAGGCGCAAAAAGCGAGAAAGAGAAGATAGTATACCGTACGGTATGTACGTAGTACTTCACCTCCGAAGTCAAAAGTCATCCCGTCCCGTCCCGTCCTGTAGCCGAGTATACTGTAAAGAGTAATCAAAAAGGATCTTCGATGGATGGATGATAACTCTTTATCCATATATCATGGTTAGGTCTAGCCGGTGCAACTCCCAGAGCATCTACTGAACCTTGTGTACAGACAGTGTCTTGACTGGCTGATAGGAGGGAGCAATTGCAATGGGATCAAGCTCATGCGTGTACATACTGTACTGTACTGCTCGCCTAAACGAAAATCTTAGCATTCTAGCATTCTATTCTACTTTTTTTTGTTGTCTTCAGCGGAAATCAACTTCTAGAAAGAAGACCGAAGAGACTCGTTATAACAACAGAAACGATGGATATGCATACATAGCAGAGTAAGGCTACTTGCTTGTTACAGCAGGACTGTACAAAGTATAATAAAATAGACGCTCGCCTCTTGAGAAGTTGCTTCCCGGACTGGCACAGGCTCAACACAGACCCAAACCACTGACCAGAATGAATGAATGGTTAGGGACTAGTTATTTTTTCTGCACCGCTCCGCGTAATGCGCGTGCATAGAAGATCTATCTATTAAGATTCGATTTGAGATTTTACATGCCCGGCGAAATCGTCTTTCCCTGAGCCCTGGCCTCGGGGTCCCACCCACCGGCAAACGTCTGCTGCCCGCCGTGCTCCTGCGCGTACTTCTTGATGCGGGCCTCAAGCTCGGGCCGGAAGTGCCGGATGAGGCCCTGGATGGGCCACGAGAACGCCTCGCCCAGCGCGCAGATGGTGTGTCCCTCGACCTGCTTGGTCAGCTCCAGGAGCATGTCGATCTCGCGCTCGCGCGCCTGGCCGCGCTCCAGGCGCTCCATGATCTGCGCGGTCCACTTGCTGCCCTCGCGGCAGGGGGTGCACTGTCCGCAGCTCTCGTGCTTGTAGAACTTGGACAGGCGGGAGATGGCGCGCACGACGTCGGTGGACTTGTCCATGACGATGACGGCGGCCGTGCCGAGACCCGACTGGGAGTCTTTGAGCGCGTCAAAGTCCATGATCTGGTCGTCGCAGATGTGCTTCGGGAGGATCGGGGTCGAGGAGCCACCGGGGATCACGGCCAGCAGGTTGTCCCATCCGCCGCGGACACCACCGCAGTGGCGCTCGATCAGCTCGCGAAGGGGGATGGACATCTCCTCCTCGACGGTGCACGGGTTGTTAACGTGGCCGGAGATGCAGAAGAGCTTGGTACCCGAATTGCGCTCACGGCCGAACGAGGCGAACCAGCTCGCGCCGCGACGCATGATGGTCGGCGTCACCGCGACCGTCTCGACGTTGGTGACGGTGCTGGGGCAGCCGAACAGACCGACAGCGGCCGGAAATGGGGGCTTCAGGCGCGGCTTGCCGGCCTTGCCCTCGAGCGACTCGATCAAAGAGGTCTCCTCACCGCAGACATACGCGCCCATTCCACGGTGGATGTAGATGTCGAAGTCGTAGCCGGTGCCGCAGGCGTTCTTGCCGATCAGACCGGCCTGGTAGGCCTCGTTGATCGCGCGCTGGACGACGGTCGCTTCGTGGTAGAACTCGCCGCGAATGTAGATGTAGGCGGCGTTGGCGTTCATCGCGCGGCCGACGACGAGACAGCCCTCGATGAGCTTGTGGGGGTCCTTGCGCATGATCTCGCGGTCCTTGCAGGTGCCCGGCTCACCCTCATCGGCATTGACGATCAGGTAGCGGGGTCTGGGATCCTTCTCCCAGTCCTTAAAGTTCATGAACGACTATATAGGACGCCGTAATTGTCAGATTTGTCGCATTGGAGATGATCATTGATGCCATTGTTGCTTTTTACTACTACTTACGTATTTCAGTCCAGAGGGGAATCCGGCACCGCCACGGCCTCGAAGACCGGAGGCCTTGAGTTCCGAGATGAGCTGCAGAATTGAACAATCGCATGAGCATTTCAAAGTCCCAGAATCGCGATTACAGCCACACAAAGCATTGGACGGCGTACCCAGTCATGACCCTTCAGTAGGATCTCCTTGGTCTTGTACCAATCTCCATACTTCATCGCCGTCTTCAGATCTGTGTCATGGTGACCGTACAGGTTCGTGAATATACGGTCCTGGTCCTTCAGACCTCCATAGGACTTCTTGGGCGCCGCGCCCTCCTGGACCGTCGCAAAGGCGCGAGCGGGCTGCCTCTGCGACGAGGCCGCGGGGAGTCGGGAAGCTGCGGCGGTCGAAGGAAGGGTGCGGGAGGAGAGGTGGGCGAGAGAGGAGGCAGAGGGAGCCGCCGCACGGGATATCATGGTGACGGGGGCTCGATGGAGCGCGCTGTGGAGGGGTGGAGGGAGACGGGGAGAGCGAAGGCTGGGGATATGGGGATCTCGCTCGCTGTCGTCGACCCTCAGTGTGGAGATGCCGTCGGGTCGCTGAGTACCCCGGATTTGGGGCCTTCCTCATTGGACCACCGAGAGGTCACGTGATATCATATCGAGCGGAAACAGACACCGCGGTGCACCATTATCAGGCTTCTGTATCTTGGTGGTAGATTTTTGGTCACTGAGAGTGTTATTCCTGAAGTTGCTGAGATATCATTTAACATCCTTGAAGCAAGACACACGTGTCCAAGCTGTTTACAACTCTTCCCAGCCACCATCAATGTGATAAAGCGCCGTAAAAAAGATTGTCGATGCCTCTCGTGCTTAAAAAAGCTATATATTTGCAGGTAGAGAGATGTTATCAATTAAATTCCCACACGAGACAGCCCATCCGACCTCTAACTTCCCCCGCCAGACGCATCTGCATCCTGCGGAATATACAGGTAAGAAACCGTAGACAGCATCACCGGTCCTCCGGCCCCAAGGCTCCCCGTCGTCACAAATCTCAACGGATCATCGGGGACATTGACCATCTCTTGCTCGGCCGCCATCCATGCCCACCGCAGCCAGTTCGGGGACAGCCACCACCCGTCACCCTGCCAGTCGCCGGCGAGATGGGCCACGCCGGAGAAGATCTGCGGATTCTGAGACCGTATCGTCTCCACTATGTCGTCGAAGTTGCTGAGAAGCGCTTCATCGTTCTCGTCCGGAAGCACCCAAGCGACGTCATCCGGGGGTGGGGGATACGTGTCGAGGAGGAAACGGGCCCAGCGCGTCAGACGGGGCGGTAGCTGAGCTTTCTTCTCAGGAGAGGCGGTCATAAATCTGTATATTGCGACGAGGAAGCAGAGAATGACCGAGAACCCAAGCGGTCCAGATGCATTGTCCGGTGTCTGCGGGGCGATCAATTGCTCCGCGCGAGAGAGTAGATTGCGCATGCAGTTCCTGTATGGCTCCTGCATCTCGGCTGGGAGCATGCCAAAAATGTCCCGGAACTGGAACAATTCGCCCTCGTGCTTGAGAAGCGATTTGCGTCCCAGAATCGTTGATCGGATCCGAGCAATCGTCTCTTCTGAGAACTTGCCAGCAGGGAGACGGGACAGGTATGAATTGACGCGATCCTCCATTACGCTGCTGGAAGTTCCATGTTCCCTAGCCCGAGCCAGCGTCCACTCAGCAATGATGATCGCTGTCTCAGAGAGCGTGACTTGGCTGTCACGAAACATCTTCGCGTGAATCTGTTTCAGATTCCGCGGTTGTTGCAGACCTTGCGCCGACGATTTCAACTTGACAATATGCGTAATAAGCTCGATAACGATCTGGCTCAGAGCAGCAAGAACGTTGCGGGAGTTCCCATAGGGCTGCACCGGTATTCGGACCGCGTCTTCGGAGACTTCTAGTGTCTCGAACTCTCGATCGTTTGCCGAGAGTATAGAGACGGCATCAGACAAGTCCGGAGAGAAGATGGAGTGCTCCATGGCGGCATTCGGGTCGAGAAAAGGATAGGAGACATTAAAGACATAATACCTGTCCTCTGTTTTCGCTTGGGCATTAGGAAACATCTGCTGCTGTCTGCTCTTTGCTTCGTACAATGGGCTTCCCGGCGGCGCTCTCAGGCTAACGACGCGGTAATCAACAGGATTCTGGGGAATGCAGAAGCCGTAGTTCATCATCACTGATTTATGAGTCAGCACGTTTACCATCATAATTTGAGAGCAGTCAACCCAGAGAATCGGAGACGAACTCACACTGCTCATTATTTCTTGGGCCATAGTTATTCCCAACCTCCTGGCCAGCTGCAACACTTTCCAGCACGGTAACGCCAATGTCCCTTTCCCCAGCTTTCCATTCAACCTTTGCCAGTGGCCGGTGATTCGTGACATCGATCAACGGCAGCAGAACCGACATCCTGTCCTCCGGGAGATCCGATGCTCCAATGACACCGGACAGGACCTTGGAGGAGAATGCCCGGGAAGCGATGATGGTCGACGCCCACTTGTAGAGGTCCCTAATTTTCACAATATTAACCATCCGTCCAGTTACGAAGCAGGTAACAAAAAGAAAAGCACTCACCAACTATACCTCCCTACATCCTCGAACCCGCACTCCCGCAGCACCCTCACCCCATTCTCGTACTTCCCCCTCCAAACCTCCATCCTCTGCTCCCTCGCCGCGTACAGACTCGTGCCCCTCAACCACTCCAGATCCCCGCCCTCGTCGTAGTACAGCGGCGTCGTGAGCTCCTCCGGACGAGGCAGGGTCCGAATATACGGGTACCAGAACCCCTCGGAGCCCCTCAGGTACTGGCCCATGAGGAAGAAGGCAGTCGTCTCCTCGGGCCCGACGGCGTCGATGAATGCCCGCGGGAACGTGACGCCGTGAGAGGAGAAGAAAGGGAGGGAGGAATCTGAACCTGCACCTGCACCGGCACCTGCAGAAGGACGGAAATCGATGGCATCAAAATACGACATGGTAAGGGCCAACGGGGTCCGGATGACACAGGTGCCGGGCGGCACGCCGCCGGCGGAGGCGCAGTCCGGCTTGACCTGGATATGCACGCCGCGCGATTCATGCCTGGCGAGCTGGACGCGATCGTCCAGGTGGCCGCCGTGTTGGAGGACCCATTCCTTGAGCGCGATGTGGTCGTTGAGAGGACCGTCCTCCGCGGGGGGTCTGGAGACATGGTTAGAGAAAGATAGAAAAAAAATGAGAAAAAAAAGGAAGTGAGGTAGACACAGACAGAACTTTTTTCTAAAAAAAAAAATCAAAATATACAAAGCTTCTCACAATCAGACCATTGGACCAGAAAGATCAAAATAGGAGAGAGGCACGGTAAGAAAAGAAGTACGACGGAGTACAGTCCAAGGACATCTTAAAAAAGAGAGAGAAAAATCAATGCACTCAAGCACGACCTCATGGTACAGCGCACTATTACACCCAAGATTTTTTACACACCAGAAATCACAATAGAGATAGGTAAGGTACGGAAAAGCCGGAAACACCATGAGAGAGATTGATCGATTGTCCCTCCTAGGTACTGTACCTACCTCTGCGGGACCGGCGCCGACTCGGGGCCGTCGCCAGTTGCCATGACAGACGAAACAACTGCCAAAGGAGAGAGATACACCCCAAGTAATTTTATGCCGTCACTCAGAGACCAGTGTCCGAAGATTGGCCAGTCTCAGGACTCGGGCTCGTGCGGTGTCTGCGCTCCCCCAGGATGATGTGCGTGCAGCGGAACTCGAACGGACATGGTGAAATTTCGACTTGTGTCCCACTTTTTGGTTTTCTTACATGGGCGGGAAACCATCCATATGGTTCTCAACACCAGGACCGCCGCGCAGGAACTCATGCTCCAAAAAAAATTTACAATATTGCAAACTAGGTATTGGAGCGTACTAATCTACTGTGATAGTAATGATGGCAACTTGTACCTAGGACAAAAAAATTATGAACCTTCACACTTTTCCCCAGCAAGACCCTCTATTCTCTACCTAATGCCAAGCGCATTCATTAGGTAGTACCCGTCATCTGGCCTTTATTTTTCTCCTTCCCCCCCCCTTAGGCTATGGAAAAGAAAAAAAAA
>JGI26058J51888_1000087_pt1 | contig 59497 bp, 49 predicted proteins | sample HigsolmetaSP110D_FD_51888 | JGI IMG/M metagenome (IMG submission 51888) | reverse complement strand
CCCCCCCCCGACAAGGTGGATCGATCAATCCACGTTCATGATTCCATGGGGCACTCCGAAGTGACTGTTACTTGAAATAACTACGGTGTACGGAGTTAGGTGTTAACATTCACACTTTGAGTCTCTTGGGCCATATGGCGGATGGACTCTATTACCGTGCGGAGTTAGAAAAAAATATCAATAGTCGACCGCACCACACTACGGAAGACAGAGGGCGCCGTCGTGGGTCGGCTGTGGCACAGTGGCAATTTTTCAGGATTCGAGTGAGGGATGGTCCGCAGCCATGGCAAGAAAGAAATGAGTTGAGTCCGTTGGTGGACCCTTGTTTGAGATGGACCGATACGGCAAGATTGGCGTCGCTCGATGTCTGGGGCGGGAACCGGTTCATGGATGGAAGCGAGATAGTGTATGGGTATTATTTTTGTCAGAACAAGGACAAGTAATATTCTGTATTCTGTACGGTCACGAACGCATGATGCTTTGCAACCCTTCAACTACGGACGCAGTCGAAGTCGGTTCGGCATGTCCGCTCTACCAGATCTTCAAACCTAGGGCTCGGTAGCGATAATGATCTGGCTGCTGCATAGATACACGATGTTTTGCAGAGGTCCGATTTTTGGATTTCCGGGATGTTAGAATTGATAAGAAGAGACAAGCATTTATCATGGACTCAGGATATCTGATAGACCGACCCTGGATTTTGGGGTAGAGCATCCCGGCTGAGGCTGCGTCTGCAGCCGTCGCTGGAGAAGAGACTTCGCCCTCTATTATTTCCCTGGTCCGCAACGTTCTCCTCATATTCCTGGGTAAGCGGGGTGCATCGACAGACAACATATATGAAGCGAGAAGCACAGGGGAAAATGATGATAATAATGGCAGCGCGTCTGTTGCCACAGCGCGCGTTACTCATGGACTTGCAGGGGCGGCTAAGTCACCAATTTAACTACGGAGCACCGAGGCGACTAAGTTTAACAGCGTGAGTATTCTTCAGCATTCCTCGCCTGTTCCATGGGGATGCCATCCCTTCATGCCGGACGGTAACAATACGTCAGAAAACCGACCCGTGACAGGCGTCGGGGGTTCTCGATCCCGATCGCTAGATGTCAGTGGACCGGTTTCAGGGGCCGTCTCTGCTGGCCCGGCGCATCCAGGGAATCGCTGGACCGGCCGTCCCGCCCTGATTGGCGGCGAGATTCTACCCCTGTTCCACTTTCCGCGCCCGCCAACATGATGCTCGAGGTTGCCGGCCGATGGTCCACACAGGATGTTATCGATAGGCTAGAGCCGTGACGGAGTGGAACAGCAAGGGAATGGCCAGACAGAGTATGGGGCCCTGCCAAGTGGACAGACAGGGGGATTCAGGGCCTTCCCCCCCTCTCCCAGGTGTGCTGTTTCTATGTATATCGTTTAATAATCTCCCGGCCCAGAAATCCTGTGCAAAGTGTAAAATAACTGGCTCCCATCCATCCTCCGTACGCCAGAACCTGTAACGCTCCCGTTCCGTTCCCGGGCGCAGCCAGACATCCTCCGTAGGCCTGCCAGTGCCAGCAATTTCCCTACTCCGCCGGCCAGATCAATCCCTTTCTCTTCCATCTCACAAGGCCATCTTCCCTCTCCTATCCATCTTCTCTCTCTTTGATGTTCCCTACGCTCTTTTCCTTCTAGACGATCTTGCTGAGGCCGTCGACCGTGCTCCCTTCCTTCCCTCTCACATTCGTTTGAGGAAAGCAGGATTGCTGGGGGTGGGTCGTCTTTGCGCAGGTCGACACCCAATCGCGACCGTCGCCTGTGCCTGAGAGATTGGCTCAGCAACGCCGATTTACCCCCTTTCACTCGTTTCACAACAATCACCACCGCGGTCGTCTCTGCACCGGCATCACACTCCAGTCTCCCTGAGAGTCGCCAGGGCGAAGAGGGAGCAGAGCAAACTGTCTGTACAGAGGATCCCGACCGCTCTTGAGATCTTCCGATCGCAGTGTTCTTCAATTCGCCTTTGTCACAGTGCCAGAAGTACCTTCGCTTAGGGGCAGCTTCTTCACCTTACGCTCGTTAACCACGACCATCCCATGGCAATCTGATACAAATCAGCTCAGTCTATTGATAAAAGCCACCGAATCTACAGTTCTTGCAACGGAATACTGTTTAATGGGCGGATTGTAACGTGAGTGTCCATTCACCCGCGGCATCTGCGTGCCTCCTTCTCGAGGGCACGTAGACCGTGACCTAACAAACTCTACAAATTGCATGCGGGAGAATTCGTTCTTACCTTGACTACAGGGTATCAGGAGTCGAGTTGATTTTCGCCTTTGACCATGTCGGGTCAGCAGGGTCACTACGACGATGGCTATGGCCATCAAGGAGGGCATGGCGACTCGTACTATCAGGACGGCCATGGCCAGGGCTACTATGATCCAAACGACTACTCGCAGCACGGTGATGGGTACTACGATAGAGGGTAAGCACTTCGATACTCTGAGATTACCTTTAGCAACCCTACTGACAATGGAGCAGCGACCACTCCTATCACCACGACGGAGGTTACTATGAGGGTGGTCAGCAAGGTTATCATGATGACTACTACAACGATCAGTACTATGATCAAGGCGGGAATGGAGGAAGCGGCAGGCGTCGCGGGGATTCGGAGGATGATTCGGAGACGTTCAGCGACTTCACCATGAGGTCGGACACGGCTCGTGCTGCTGACATGGACTATTATGGACGAGGCGATGAGAGGTACAACAGCTACAATGACAGCCAGCTGGGCGGTCGGGGCTATCGACCAGCGTCTTCTAATGTCTCGTATGCCGGCAACCGATCCTCCGGCGCCTCGACCCCAGTGTATGGGGAGTACGGCAACTCTCTACCAGCCGGTCAGCGCTCTCGGGAGCCATACCCTGCATGGACGTCGGACGCCCAGATCCCTCTCTCAAAGGAGGAGATCGAGGATATCTTCCTTGATCTTGTGAACAAATTCGGTTTCCAGCGCGACAGCATGCGCAACATGTACGACCATATGATGACCCTGCTGGACTCACGGGCTTCTCGGATGACTCCCAACCAGGCTCTTCTGTCCTTGCACGCGGATTACATTGGGGGTGACAATGCCAACTATCGGCGTTGGTACTTTGCTGCCCATCTGGACTTGGACGACGCTGTGGGTTTCGCGAATATGAAGGATAAAAAAGGCAAGCGCAAGGCCAAGAAAGGCGCACAGAATCCCGAAAACGAACAGGAAACCCTGGAAGCTCTGGAAGGAGACAACAGTCTGGAAGCCGCTGAGTACCGATGGAAGACACGCATGAACCGCATGTCGCAGCATGATCGTGCACGCCAGTTGGCACTCTACCTGCTCTGCTGGGGTGAAGCGAACCAGGTCCGGTTCATGCCTGAGTGCCTCTGCTTCATCTTCAAGTGCGCGGATGACTATTATCAATCCCCCGAATGTCAGAACCGTGTCGAGCCTGTTCCTGAGTTTACGTACCTCAACGAGATTATCACCCCTCTCTACCGGTTCTGTAGGGACCAAGGGTATGAAATCTTGGACGGCAAGTATGTTCGGCGCGAACGCGATCACAACGAGATCATTGGATATGATGACATGAATCAGCTATTCTGGTACCCAGAGGGAATTGAGCGAATCGTCCTTAACGACAAGACTCGGCTGGTTGATATCCCGCCCGCGGAGCGATGGACCAAACTCAAGGATGTTAACTGGAAGAAGGCGTTTTTCAAAACGTACAAGGAGACCAGATCGTGGTTGCACATGATCACCAATTTCAACCGAATCTGGATTATCCACCTGGGCTCTTTCTGGTTCTTCACGGCCTTCAATGCTCCTGTCCTGTATACGGAGCACTATGAACAGCAGGTGAACAACAAGCCCCCCGCATCAAGATGGTGGTCTGCTGTTGCCCTTGGTGGTGCAGTGTGTTCATTCATTCAGATCCTGGCCACTCTTTGTGAATGGTTGTATGTGCCTCGACGATGGGCCGGTGCTCAGCATCTGACCAAGCGGCTCCTCTTCCTCCTCTTCGTGTTTGCCCTCAATGTCGGTCCCAGTGTATACATTTTCATGATCTCGGATGGGAATGACAACATCGCTCTCATATTGGGAATCGTTCAGTTCTTCATTGCCCTGGCGACGTTCATTTTCTTTTCTGTGATGCCTCTCGGCGGTCTATTTGGCAGCTATCTGAAAAAGCATGGTCGCCGATACGTTGCCAGTCAGACGTTCACTGCAAGCTATCCTCGTCTCACTGGCAATGATATGTGGATGTCGTACGGTCTCTGGGTCTGCGTCCTTGGCGCGAAGTTGACCGAGTCTTATTTCTTCCTGACTCTTTCGTTCAAGGACCCTATCCGTATCCTCGCGCCAATGAAGATCCACCGATGCGCAGGCGACAAATTAATCCCCAACGTCCTTTGCAAGAGTCAACCACAGATCTTGTTGGGTCTCATGTTCATCATGGACTTGACGCTCTACTTCTTGGATAGCTACCTGTGGTATATCATCATGAACACTGTGTTTTCGGTCGCCCGCTCATTCTACCTCGGTGTTTCGATCTGGTCGCCTTGGAGAAACATCTTTTCTCGCCTGCCGAAGCGTATCTACTCGAAGGTTCTCGCCACTACAGACATGGAGATCAAGTACAAGCCTAAGGTCCTGATCTCACAGGTGTGGAACGCAATTGTCATTTCGATGTACCGTGAGCATCTGCTGGCGATCGACCATGTTCAAAAGCTGTTGTACCATCAGGTGCCTTCGGAACAGGAGGGTAAAAGGACATTGCGTGCTCCAACTTTCTTTGTCTCCCAGGAAGATCAATCTTTTAAGACTGAATTCTTCCCAGCGCAAAGTGAAGCTGAGCGCCGCATTTCGTTCTTCGCCCAGTCTCTCTCGACACCCATTCCGGAGCCTCTTCCCGTCGACAACATGCCGACTTTCACTGTCTTGATTCCCCACTACAGTGAGAAGATCCTTCTGTCATTGCGTGAAATTATTCGTGAGGATGAGCCGTACTCCCGTGTTACTTTGCTTGAGTACCTCAAACAGCTTCATCCTCATGAATGGGACTGCTTTGTCAAGGACACGAAGATTTTGGCCGACGAGACCTCCCAGATGAATGGTGATTACGAGAAGACTGAGAAGGATGCTGCCAAGAGCAAGATTGATGACCTGCCGTTTTACTGCATTGGATTCAAGTCTGCTGCTCCAGAGTACACACTTCGCACTCGTATCTGGGCTTCTCTGCGTTCTCAAACCCTCTACCGTACAATCTCAGGTTTCATGAACTACAGCCGGGCTATCAAACTTCTGTACCGTGTTGAGAATCCCGAGGTTGTACAAATGTTCGGCGGTAACACGGACAAACTGGAGCGTGAACTCGAGAGGATGGCACGTCGCAAGTTCAAAATTTGCGTTTCCATGCAACGGTATGCCAAGTTCAACAAGGAAGAACGTGAGAATACGGAATTCCTTCTCCGTGCCTATCCTGATTTGCAAATTGCCTATTTGGACGAGGAGCCTCCAGTGAATGAGGGAGAAGAGCCTAGGTTGTACTCGGCCTTGATTGACGGACACTCGGAACTGCTGGACAATGGTATGCGGAAGCCCAAGTTTAGAATTCAGCTCTCGGGCAACCCTATTCTCGGAGACGGCAAGTCAGACAACCAGAACCATGCAATCATCTTCTACCGCGGCGAATATATCCAGCTTGTCGATGCCAACCAGGACAACTACCTGGAAGAGTGTCTCAAAATCCGCAGTGTGCTTGCCGAGTTTGAAGAGATGACCACGGACAATGTCTCTCCTTACACACCCGGTCTCCCCTCAACCACGACCTACCCAGTTGCCATCCTTGGTGCTCGCGAGTATATCTTTTCGGAGAACATTGGTATCCTTGGTGACGTTGCTGCCGGAAAAGAACAGACGTTCGGTACGCTGTTTGCGCGTACCCTTGCTCAAATTGGTGGCAAGCTGCACTATGGTCACCCCGATTTCCTGAATGCTACCTTCATGTGTACCCGTGGCGGCGTGTCTAAAGCCCAGAAAGGTCTGCATCTGAACGAGGATATCTACGCCGGTATGAACGCGATGATGCGTGGTGGCCGTATCAAGCATTGCGAGTACTACCAGTGCGGTAAGGGTCGTGATCTTGGCTTTGGTTCCATTCTCAATTTCACAACCAAAATCGGAACCGGTATGGGTGAGCAGATGTTGTCTCGCGAGTATTACTACCTTGGCACTCAGCTTCCTCTTGATCGCTTCTTGTCGTTTTACTATGCCCATCCTGGATTCCACGTCAACAACATGTTCATCATGTTGTCGGTGCAAATGTTCATGATCGTCCTGATCAATCTGGGAGCCCTGCGCCATGAAACAATCATTTGTCGCTACAACCCTAATGTGCCGATCACCGACCCGCTGATGCCGACTGGATGTGCCAACTTGCAGCCTGTCCTGGACTGGGTCAACCGATGCATCGTCTCCATCTTCATTGTCTTCTTCATCTCGTTCGTTCCTCTGGCTGTCCAGGAACTAACCGAGAGAGGACTCTGGCGCATGGCGACCCGTCTTGCCAAACACTTCGGTTCTTTCTCGTTCATGTTCGAGGTCTTTGTTTGCCAGATCTACTCCAACGCCGTGCACCAGAACCTTGCCTTTGGAGGCGCTCGATACATCGGTACCGGACGAGGTTTCGCTACCGCTCGTATTCCGTTTGGCGTTCTCTATTCGCGATTCGCTGGTCCTTCTATTTACTTCGGTGCTCGGTTGCTCCTGATGTGTCTATTTGCCACTACAACAGTCTGGACTCCCGCGCTCATCTGGTTCTGGGTCTCACTTCTCGCACTTTGCATTTCCCCATTCCTGTTCAATCCCCACCAATTCGCCTGGGACGACTTCTTTATCGACTATCGGGACTACCTCAGATGGCTCTCTCGCGGAAACTCTCGTTCTCACGCCTCCTCGTGGATTGCCTTCTGCCGTCTGTCTCGTACTCGCATCACAGGTTACAAGCGCAAGCTTCTCGGAGTCCCTTCGGAGAAGCTGTCTGGTGACGTCCCTCGGGCTCGTCTCTCCAACATTTTCTTCAGCGAGATCATGGGGCCATTGATACAGGTCGCTGTTACTCTGATCCCATACCTCTACATTAATGCACAGACCGGTGTTAAGAACAACCCACCCCCCACCAACTCCTTGATTCGAGTTTGCATTGTCGCCTTTGCTCCGATGGCTGTCAACGCCGGTGTCTCGCTTGGTTTATTTGCCATGGCGTGCTGTATGGGTCCTGTCTTGAGTATGTGCTGCAAGAAGTTCGGTGCAGTACTCGCTGCTATTGCTCATGGAGTCGCTGTTGTCATGCTGCTCGCGATCTTCGAAGTGATGTTCTTCTTGGAGGGCTGGTCATTCCCTAGATGTCTTATCGGAATGATTGCCATGGCTGCCATCCAGCGTTTCGTCTACAAGCTGATCATCGCCCTCTTTCTGACCAGAGAGTTCAAGCATGACCAATCTAACATCGCTTGGTGGACTGGTAAATGGTATAGCATGGGCTGGCATTCGATTTCACAGCCTGGCCGTGAATTCCTTTGCAAGATTACGGAGCTTGGTTACTTCGCTGCGGACTTTGTTCTGGGCCACTTCCTCCTATTTATCATGCTGCCAGCGCTATGCGTTCCATATATCGACAAGTTCCATTCAGTCATTCTCTTCTGGCTTCGTCCAAGGTAAGCCCACATGCTCCCCTTTTTCAGATTAGAACCTGGCTGACCGCGACTACAGCCGTCAGATTCGCCCACCAATCTACTCCATGAAGCAATCCAAGCTTCGTAAGAGAAGGGTCATCCGCTTCTCGATCGTTTACTTCTCCCTGCTCATCGTTTTTGTCGTTTTGATTGCTGCTCCACTGGTCGTGCGCCGCTTGAACATGTCCCTCCCGAGTATCCCAATGGACCTCATGCAGCCAATCAACCAGGACAACAATGATACGACATCCAAATACACGGGTAACAACCTTCCGGGAGGCATGAAGGCGGACGCGGTAGCGACTACCGCCCTTAAGATGTTCGCATTCTAAGGAAGGTGGCATTCGTCTTGTTCGATCGTCTCTCTCCCACTTTGAGATTGACTGTACAGAAGTGTATCTGAAATGACGGATTTCCATCGGGTCTTGTTATACCGTGGGTTCTCTTGTTGTCCGTCTGTACCCTATTACTCAGGCCAACATTAATGACCTCAATATTTCCCGATTGTCTTATTGTATGCTCTGGGTGTTAGCGGGCTTTGTCTTGTTCATGTGCACAATCATGGGACTTTAGAATCTTGTACTCCAGCCTTCCCTCGTTTAGTGTTAGTATTGCTGTCTAAATCAAATATGCGTCCAACAGTAGCTTTTATAGACTAATGCATGTAATAACGAGAGTGCCAGGTTCCTACTGACAGTAAAATGATTTGGACCTCGTCATTTTTATCTTTCCGGGCTCAACTTGTACTCCGGGGCATCCACAAGCAACTTTCCCCAGACGGTAGAAAATCCTTTTGCATTCGTCAAAAAATCGTGGTTTCTAAGATGATGTACTAAATTTATGAACGGACTTTGGACGAAGCATCTCATCACGATGATTCTCGAGCGGGGACCGACGTTGTCTGGGATGCACTAAGACCACGTATCACGTGAATCTAATTTCCCCTTAAGTTCCCAGGGTCTGCCCGATCCTCCGAGTCGTCCAACTTGAGAAGGAGAGACTGATTAGATTACCTCTCTCCGTTTTACATATGTAGTCTACTATTCCTTTCATTTGGCTTTTTTTTCTTTACATTAACCTACTTCTACTATCCTTTCCTCCCTGTCCCTCTAAAGTCCAGGCTGCGGGCACAGACAATGCCATGATGGATCTCCTGGAAGCCCTGCACCTCCTAGCTGTTTACCTTCAGGAGCTCGCAAATCAATTCCAACGCCTTCCTGGTTCCGCCATTGTTGTGCGCTACGTAAAATCGAGCTACCAGAATGATCCGATTCGCTCCGCTGTTGAGCTGTTTCTGTTCCTCTTCGCAGTCCGCTACTTGCTCGCTCCGAAATACTCGACCAAACCCGGCATCGTTGCTCTGTCGGAGGAGGAGATAGATGAGTTGGTGGAGGACTGGACGCCAGAGCCTCTCGTAGGGCCTCCGACTGCAGTCGAGGAGATGGAGGTGGAGAAGAGAGCGGTGATTGTTGGGTACGTGTCAGCTCGCGGGAATGGCACCGCTGAGGACCTGCTAATTCTCTGCCAATCTGCAGACCGACGGGACCCAAGTCGAAGCTATCCAATGGCCGCACAGTCATCAATCTTGCGTCTTACAACTTCTATAATTTCAACGCCAACGAGGCGCTCAAGGAGAAGGCGATTCAGACCCTCCGAAACTATGGCGTTGGGCCGTGCGGTCCTCCTGGTTTCTACGGCACCCAAGACGTTCATATGAAGACCGAGGCGGATGTCGCTGCCTTTCTGGGTACTCCTGCCTGCATAATCTACGCTCAGGCATTCTCGACCATCTCGAGTGTAATTCCGGCCTTTTCGAAACGCGGGGACATCATTGTTGCCGACAAAGGTGTGAATTATGCCATCCGGAAGGGTATTCAGATCTCGCGCAGTACGGTGCGATGGTATGAGCACAATGACATGGAGGATCTGGAGCGGGTGCTGGCCAAGATCACCAAGGAGCAGGCGAAGAAGCCGCTGACGAGGAGGTTCATCGTCACGGAGGGCCTGTTTGAATCCTACGGTGACATGGTCGACTTGCCGAAAATTGTAGGTTTTCATCTAATATTTTTTTTGGCGTATATTCAAGTCTTCTAGTCCTGGCTGTACTGACTTTGGTCGTCGATAGATTGAGTTGAAGCTCAAGTATAAATTCCGACTGATTCTCGACGAGACGTGGTCTTTTGGTGTTCTTGGAAGGACTGGACGGGGTGTGACAGAGCATCAAAATGTCGATGCGGCAGAAGTTGATATGATCGTGGGATCTCTGGCAGGACCGCTTATTGCTGGAGGAGGCTTTTGCGCTGGATCGGAGGAGATTATTCACCATCAGCGCATCTCAGCGGCTGCCTACACGTTCTCTGCCGCGCTTCCGGCGTTGCTATCAACGACTGCTAGCGAGACACTCAACCTCCTTCAGACGAACCCTGAACTTATCACGCAGTTGAGGGAGAACATCAAAGTCATGTGGGCACAGCTGGATCCGCGGAGCGACTGGGTCTACTGCACCAGCGCTCCAGAGAACCCAATCATGATCCTAGTTATTAAACCTGAGGTTGTGGCTGCGAAGCGTTTGTCAGTCGAGGATCAGCAGTTCTTGCTGCAGGATGTGGTCGACGAGGTGGGTACTTTTTCTCAATTCTTTCCCTCCGCGGTGCCATAGATAGAGTCAAGAGTTCGAGAAGATGCTAACAGCTTGCCATGTAGTGCCTTGCAAACGGTGTGCTCATAACGCGCCTCAAGAGCCTCCCAGATAATTTTGAACCACAGCAAGTTGTTCCTCCGGCTCTCAAAATCTGTCTAACGACCGGCCTGACGAAGAAAGAAGTTGAGAAGGCGGGCACCATTATCCGCCATGCAATCACGAAGGTTCTGAGCAAGAAGAGATAAGGGAACGTAAATATCGTTCCTGTACGACTATCCTTATGTCAATGGAATTTCGGCCTTCCCCACGTATCATGAGCTTCTTTGTACGGTACACTCATGCCTCTTCATCACCTATCCTCTAACTTCTCTGTGAACGTGACTTGACCACTGTCACAAATTACGACAGAGGGAATGTCTTTTATTGTTCCTCAACAGCCTTGATGGCTCGGTTTTTCACCTCGTCTTTCGCAGACCAGGGTGCAATGCCTAAGAAGCAACTGGACAAAACTGGACCGATCCAGTAATAGACACCTGTACTCTTTGCCTTCATGTTTTGCTCCTTTCTTCTGCTTCACGAGTATTCTTAGAGTCGATAGATATTTTAATTACACGTTTCTCCAATCCGTTACCTTCGCTGCTTTAGTGATACATCAATCAAGTAGCACGTTGGAAAATGCATTCAAACCACAGGGCCGAGGATCGTGTTATCAGAATAACTTAGTTGAGTAAGGGTATATGCCCTGTCTGTGCAAGATCTTAGCTATGGCAAGAAAAGCCCGCGAATCCGGAGGATCGAACAGACAGTTCAGTTAATCTGTGGCATCCGTGCCATGTAGCAGACCAATGTGGATGTGTGGCATGTTCACAGTTGGTCTGGCGTTATGTGTAAGGGGTTAAAAAAAAGGAAAGTTGCATAATAGTTGGTGTTCCATAAAGAGACTTCGAGCCTGGAGAATCGAGGATGGGGGCAGAAAAAACGTTAAAAAAAATTAGCTTCATTCCTTACCTACTCCTATATGGGGGTATCCTCTCAGGACGCGAATATCCACTTCCTCAGCATGAGAGTATCCCTAATTTGAAGACAATAACCTATCCCAGCACGCCCAAAAAACTGCAGTATAAGCCAGGCGAAGGATCTATTCATAGCTTTTTTTTTTCTCCACAAATCATCCTACATAGATGTCTAAGAGATTTGTACCAAAAAGACGTAGGCACCGGGAAGGGCGTGTAAAGTCTTTGAGAACATGGAGGTTCATACAAAAAGTGTGTTCTCAGGGACTGGTCATTCTCAATTAAGTTCTAGATCTTTTGGCATTATTTTGCGTCTCTTTCAATTTTCAAGTTAGCAGGGTAATGAAACATGGCATCTTCTTCTAATAAGGAGGAACCTCCCGAGGTCAGATTCACGTATTTCTGACTAGGGCTAGCATTCCGGGGTGATTGTTGTGGCAACTCACAAAACATTCCTTTCAGATGCAACTGAGGATCGATAAACAACGAACAGGTATGTTTGTATTACCGTCATTTAAGACTTCTGATTCTACTGGTTTCTGGTCTCTGCTATTCTGTGTTTATCTGTTGTCATAGAGACCCTCCATCCCACATCACTCATTATGCTGCTGCCGGGACTTCACGTGTTTAAAACTGGCCTTCTTCGCTACACATCTCACCTCCCCTGAGCAGTGATTTCGTTCGTTTTCAACTTGCAGGCCTGGTGTCCAGATACATTCTCTTTACAATCTCGATTGACCTGATATACGCGTCAACAGACACCACAAGACTGAGTTCCTTCACCATGAAGGCCCCAGTCTTTCTTGTCGCTCTGGCACTGGTGCTCTTGCAGAGCGTCATTGCCAAACCTCATGGTCGGTCATACAAAACAGCATGTGATATTGTGAGGAATGGAACTCTTTTGCTAATAAAGGAACAAACAGGCTATTATCGCAATAAGAAGCGTAATATTGCCGTGGAATATATCACGATACCCTCTGAAGTTATCGTTTGGGTCAACCAGTATGGTAGCACGCTGAGCGTGGAGACAAAGGGCTGTGTCGTAACACAGCCTGTGGAGGTAAATCTTGGAGAGGTCCTACTTTGGAAACCATGCTGACTGATAGAATCGAGATGCCTGCTGGGCCAACACTTCCTGCTCCACCGTCGACTCCTGAAGAACCGACAGTTGAAGCTCCTCCTGCTCAGCAGACGTCGGTTCCTCAGCCTCTTCCTCTTCCTCCACGACCTCCAGTGGAGAAACCAACGACGGAAGCTGCTCCTGTTCAACAGACGTCTGCTCCCCAGTCTCCTCCTCTGCCTCCAGTGGAGGAAGCAACCACCGAGGTGCCAACGCCTGCTTCCACGACTGCTGCACCCTCACCTTCTGCGAACGAGCGTGTACCAACCAGCTCTGTTCCGGCCAATGAAGTCGGCATCGCATATTCTCCTTACAATGCCGACAGCACCTGCAAATCCCAAGGCGAAATCAATGCTGATTTCGAAAAACTGGTCGATTATCCTCTTGTCCGCATCTATGGCGTGGACTGCAACCAAGTGACCACCGTCCTGAATGCAGCAAAGAAACACAACATGAAGATCTTCGCCGGGATCTTCGACTTGCACGATCTCCCAGGGAGTCTTAAGACGCTGATCGATGCTGCCAATGGCGATTGGTCCCTCTTCGACACAATTTCCATTGGAAACGAACTTGTCAACAAGGGACAAAATACCCCGGCGGAGGTTGTCAGCGCCGTCAATTCCGCGCGTCAGACTCTTCGAGCTGCGGGCTATACTGGTCCCGTCGTCACGGTCGACACGTTCAATGCGATGATTCAGTATCCCGAGCTCTGCCAAGCGTCTGATTACTGTGCGACAAACTGCCACGCCTTTTTCGATGCTGACATGACACCGGACGAGGCAGGCCCTTATGTCAAGGGACAAGCAAGACGGGTCTCTGCTACTGCTGGCGGAAAGAGGACCGTCGTCGCAGAGTCTGGATGGCCACATGCCGGACAGGCTAACGGTGCGGCAGTCCCATCGCGGCAGAACCAAGCGATTGCGATTGCCAGCTTGAAGAAGAGCTTCCCAGATAGTGGGATTATCCTATTTACAGCATTTGACGAGAAGTGGAAACAGGATGGCAGGTACACCTATTCCGCTGAGAAGTACTGGGGTCTTCTGTGAAGACTCCCTGGCAAAAAGGGGCTGGCTGGACCCAGAAGTTGAAGAAATGATATTGCGTAGGGGAAAAAGGCAGTGGGTTTGACGAATATCATCTTTCGATCACTGTATATTATTATTACATCATATTCGGGTGGCTTTCTCGACTCTTCTGTTCACTGGGAAAGTGGGATGACATCTTTGGCCGTCAGGGACTTTTTTCTTCTTCATGTATGAATACATATGGAGATTTCATTTATTCTGCATGTCTTTTTTTTAACGATGGATGTTCTCATAAAATGAAGATGCAGTTGAGTGTCTGCTATCTCTGTATACCACATTGCAGCGTGGTTGAATAGCAGTAGCTCCCCCAAATTTACTAGTGGGCCCCCGCCCTTCTTTTGACAACTCTTTTGCGCTTGACCATCCGCCTGGCTAATGCAATAGTGACTCATCGCTGCTTCTGCAGCAGCGCAGCTTAGATCTTTCGGAACGGCTTTCCTTTTTCTAAATGTTCTAGAACTTTGTGCTTCGGCACCAATGAAGAAAAAGAGTAAATAAAGTCGTTATGTGGGAAATCCAAACCCGTGTTTTCAGACCTCACGTCCTATCATTCCACGCTACCTCTTAGGTTGATACCCCCTTCAACTACTATAGTTCCTCGTCAAGAATGCAGGATAAGGCTTCCGAGGTCTCAGTCGCCTATCCTCAGCTGAACCCTGCACAGCACTCGTCCAATTTCATCGTCGACGAGGAAGCACGCGTACCCTCGGCTGTCCCGAGCAAAGAAGACGAGCCTCCGGGTCCCTCCAACAACAATGCCGCTGATGGCCCCCACCATCACAGCAGTCCTGACCCGTCGGAGACCTTCCCAGACGGAGGCCTTCCCTCATGGCTGGTTGTGCTGGGGTCCTTCTGCCTGCTGATGGCCTCCTACGGCCTCATGAACTCCGTCGGGGTCCTGCAGGAGTACTTCACCGCGCACCAGCTGGCGCACTACACCGCGCGCGACGTCGGCTGGATCCCGGGCGTCTTCGTCTTCCTGGCGCTCATCCTGGGCGTGCAGGTCGGGCCGCTATTCGACCGCTACGGGCCCAAGGGCATCGTGCTGGCCGGCTCGTGCTGCTACGTCGCGAGCCTGTTCCTGCTCGCCGAGTGCCAGGTCTACTGGCAGTTCCTGCTGTGCTTTGGCGTCCTGGGCGGGATTGGCGCGGCGCTGGTCAGCACGACCGGCATGGCGGCCGTGCCGCAGTGGTTTCGACGGCGGGCTGGCCTGGCGATGGGGATCGCGATGGCGGGTTCCGGGCTCGGGGGTACCGTGTTCCCCTTTATCCTCCGGGCGGGCTTTGCGAGATGGGGGTTTAAGTGGGGAATCAGGCTGCTTGCGTTCCTGGTGATGGTGCTGTGTCTCTTGGGATCTCTGCTTGTCAAGGCCAGGCTGCCGAAGGGGAGGTCGAAAGGGGTGGTGAATCTCAAGTGCTTCAAGGACGCGCGGTTTACGTGGTTGAGCGTTGGGATTTTCAGTACGTCTATTATTCGTCTTTTCTGGATGGATGAAAACAATGTTTGTTTGCTTTGGAAGAAAGAAGGAAGCTGAGATGTCACGTTTGAACAGGCCTGGAACTCGAGGTATTCTCTGGTCTGGGTCTCTATCCGACCTATATCGTCATGCAGGGATTCAGCTCCAACACCAGTATCGTCTTGCTTTCGGTCCTCAATGTGTCCGTGCTGCCTTTTTTCCAATACATTTTTTTTCCCTCTCCAACTGATCTGACTATTGCAACCACAGGGGCTCCTGCATAGGACGATTCTGCGTTGGCCTCATCGCCGACCGCTACGGCCGCATCAACACGCTTACCTTCTTGATCGCCGTGGGCGCAACCGCCATCTTCGCGATCTGGCTGCCGTTCGGGCACTCCCTGCCGGGGCTGTATGTCTTCAGCGCCCTGTTCGGATTGGCCTCGGGCTCGTTTATCAGCCTGGCGCCCGTCTGCATCGGGCAGATCTCCAAGGCCAGTGAGATCGGGATGAGATTCGGGACGTGCTATTCTCTGGTCAGCTTCGCGTACGGCTCTCTTCCTATTTTTTTTAATCATCTTTACCTCTCTTTCATCCAGTTATTTGATAACAGCAGTAGACTAACTCAAGCACACCTAAAATTCGGTGTTATCCAGGACCTTGATCTGCATCCCAATCGGCGGAGAGATGCTGGAGAAAGTAGGCGCGCGCGCCATGGTCTCCTGGCTCGGAAGCCTCCTGGTCATGGCGCTGTTGCTGTTCATCATAGCGAGATGGGCCTGCTTGAACTACAAATGGAAATGGCGCATGAAGATATAATGTACTTAGAGTACTAATAGCGGAAGGAAAGAAGGAACCAAGCAGAAACTAAGGCATGGCGTGGCATGGCACGGAAGCCAGGTATTAAAGAGGTTCTCTCTCCCTGGGGAACATATCCAAATACTCATTCACACACATAGAGCTGTCGAATGATGTGCTAATATAATATGGACTCAAGAGGTGTGCGTCTCAGTTTTGGGCGCTTCGAGCTGAATCCCCAGAACCGTTAGGTTAATCTACCAGCTTGTCCTCGCAAGCCTTCTTTGTGCTGCCTCAAGATGTCCCGGATTTGAGAAAAAGGTTATACCCGTTGACTGTCCGAGAACCACAATAACATTATAATTAAAGCAGCACAACGAACAAAAAAGGGGTTGGGGAGAGGGAGGTCCAGACATATGCAGAGCAATAATTATCAACTTAACCTTCTAGGAAAAAAAAAGCAAGAATAAAAAACAGGCATTGTATAATATAGATCTCTCGAAAATAAAATAAATAGACACCACATCTATGTATGCCCGTTCTATTTTACTATATCATACATATTATTATGCACTAGAAGGAAGTGATAGAGATATGAGAGCCAAAAAGAAGGCAAATATCAATCTGTATGTATAATTAATTAATGGCTGGATTCGCCATTGATTAATTAGATCACAGCTCAAACGCCACTTGGAGAGTCCTATAGGATAAAGCGAGCGTCAGTATCTATCACAAAGAGGTTCTTCTGACTACAGGCTCGATGAATCGCTGGGGGCAAAAATAGACTAACCAGGATCAAGTTGTGGCTCAATGTAAAACAGAATGGACTTCAGTGTGTCTCTATAATGATCGGCTGTTTAATTAAATTATGTGCGCTTTTTTTTGAATGAATTGCTGTACAGTGTGTATGTTATGTGCAATGACATGGCTTTCTAAACCGGGGTATCTCTCTTTTTTGTGACTTGTCTATACCATAGCATTTTAAGTTTTTTGATTGCTTCCGACTTTTCTCATCCACCGAAACTAACGTTCTGCATGGCCTCCTGGAGGCTGCCTGTTGAGGAGCCTGTATGGGCTTCTGGCTGCGCTGATACTGCCGTGACGGTCTCTTTCTGATTTTGGGTCTCCGTCTGAATCTGCTGCTCTTCTGCACTTGGTCCAGGCTGCAGGTGCTTTCCGCGTCCCCACCGCCGTGGATTTGGCGGTTCTGGCTTCTGACCGTGCCTGTGAGGACTGCTTGGCGCGGTCGGGGTGGAGGGAGTGCTGAACGTCGATGTCGATGGGTGTTGGTTAACGGGATGGGATGATCTGCGAGGCGGGGGCACAGCTGGTGGAGGACGGGAAGGCGATCGACGCGCGTGAGGCGGAACTGGCGGTGCCAGAGACTCTTCGACAGAGCCTATCCTGTCGACGCTGATGCTTCGTTTTGTCTCCAATCCTTCAGATGTTTTGCCGCAACCATCGTCCTCCTCCTTAATACGTCTCCCGCGCCTTCTCGTCTTCGGGGGCTCCGGCTTAACTTTCGACTTCACCGGCACTGCCGTATCCGGAGGCTTTTTCCAAGCGGCAGGATCGCTGCGGCTTGGCGTCGTTACTCCAGGTTTCTCCTGAAGCACCGCGACCTCCAGCACACTCAGTGAAGATGAACGAGCCGGTTCCAGATGCATCCCGAGGCATTCTGCTTGTTTAGTATCAGGGGCCGAACTCGTTTGGGACGAGGTACGCTCTGCAACGGTAGTAGCCGATGAACTGTCTAGTGAGCCCGTTGTCGTGGTGCTGGACACACTATTGCGGGCTTCCTCCTGCTGCTCTGGCACAGTTGTATCGGGTGACTGGCATCGAGCGGCGGTATCACCAGTGATAGAAACATCTTCCTTGCGCGGCTCTGAGACGACCTCAGGCTCTACATCCTGCAGCCACTCGACGCTTGCGCACCGCGCAACGAGCCTTTTCGTCGTCTCGTCGACATCGTTAAAGTGGAGAATCTTCTCGCAGTCCTCTGCGCCTCCTTGGAATTGACCGTGGACGAGGATGCCAAGCATTCTCCTGACCTCATCACGCTTGTAGTGAGGAGGATATTTCAGCTGCGTATGTGCCAGCAGCGGGTAAAGAACACGCAGATATGTGTGCCGCAAGGCAGATGCCTCTTCGGGAAGATCCAAGAGGTTTCTAATTAGAATGTCCACCAAGACACGGAGATCATTAGTGTAGAAATATTCATACGTGGGAGGGGTCGTAAAGATAAGATATAAAAGTTTCAGGGTAAGAAGTTGCAGTGATGTCTCGCCTATATTTACTAGTTAGACAGGATTCGCGGATTAGACAAGGGAGATATTATATATACCTTCTCGGTTAAGCAAGAGGATGATATTTTCGCCGAATGTCTTGTACACGTTTCCATACATTGAAAGGATCTTGATTACTTTATTCGTCGGAGGAGTCGAAGTGGCGCGATCTTGGTCGGGGTCGTGTGCCGAAACCATAAACTGTTCATTCAAAACCAGCTAAGACGGACGAGTCAGTATGATTCTGGACTTGCGATCCCGCGAGCGGAGCACTAACCAACACCCGAATGACGGGGTAATGGTACGGATCATTGGCGTCGTCCGAAAGCTCCTCGACGAGTTCGAAGAGGTACTTCACGAAATCGTCATCCACTAGCACTGCTCGTCCCAAGACACCATGGCGCCCTCTGAATCAGCCACATACTTCCAAATATTTCTGGGCCTCCCACTCTTTCACTCAGAAAGCGTCCTCTCGCCTCCCTTCCTGAGTCCAATTGCAGAAACTCACCGAGGTCTTCAATCTTCAGTCTTTGAATTCTCGACATCTCATACAACAGGTCCAGTAGAAGCCGATGGAGGCCAGCCCCACCGTTGCGGCTGTTCGATTTCTGACCCTGTATGAGCTCCAGCAGACGGGGGAACGAACCCTCCTTGTTCATCATGTGGAACGTGACCTCATTCTGACGGCCGTCGAAGAGGAGGAAGGAAACGATCAGGTGCAGAGTATCGGGATCATCTTCCTATTTCAATCACCAAAAGGTCCATCAGCGATCAATACATCTAAATTGGGAATGGGGGGAAGAGGGCGCGAAGTCGCAAACAAACGGGAGCAGGAACTCAATTGCGCACGGCATACCTGGAGCAGGCCATATATGATCTGCCTCCGGACATAGTCTGCGTGCGTCGCAAACATATTCGATGAGAAGAGCTGATATGAACAGCGGGATATATCGTACTCAGTGGTGAGGTATTCATCTGTCACGACCGCAGGTGCTGCGTCAGCTATAACATGGTCGAAAACAAGATAAAAAAAACCTCCCATTCCCCGTGCGCTTAAACTCGACGGAAAACTTCCGGGCAAGGAGGAAAGGAAAAAGGAGAGCGGACCTTTATACTTGGTCGTAAAGCTCAAATAAGTCCGCAACGCATTGTCGATGAGGCTTTCGGAGTCGCATTGAACGGAGACGATCTCCTGTAGCTCTAATTCCCCAGATAAAGAGAGTCAGTTCTCGAATTGAATGCAAAAACTCTTCCTTCTATCAGACCATGGACACCCGACAAAAAAGTGTTCTGCAGATAGACAGTGTCGGCGACATGCGCCGTGTTTGTTGAACGAACGGGAACGGAAGGAAAAGATCCAATTCAAAACTCACCATCCCAGAACTGCTGCTCATTCTCCAGGCTGTAGGAGACCTCAAAGTCCATTTCCTACAGCTCGATCTTCTTCGCCGGGCTTGTCTTGACTCTACACTCATCCCGTCCCGTGGCCGTCGTGGCGGGCGTGCGGTGATGTGACTTGGGGCGGCGAGACGGTGGGTTTGCAGCGAGCAAAGCCAGCGGTGGGGAGGGTGAGTCCGCGGTCTTGGTCGTGCGGCGTGGCCTCTGCCAGCGGTGTCCGGGGGCGCGGTCGACTCCCGCTAGCGTCCATGGCACGACAGCGTCTCCCAACTAAAAAACTATAGCCAGACGTCACCCGTCGCATAACGTACGACAGCAGTTCCACCGCCGTCTCGTCTTATCTCGTTTTACATTGGGCCCCTAAAAGATTGAACAGTGTGTACTCGACGCGCACTGTACAACGCTCCCACTCTTTTCTGCACATCGAACTGGGTGCACCTTGTGGTCAGTCCAGAGGTAATCCATATGACGACATATTGGGTTTGAGCATGGGGTGCATCCTGCTACATGCTCCATGACTACGGCGTCTAGGGTGGTGGGTTAAGGGCATCCTGTTCATTTACAGCTAGGTCTGAAGATGAAGCTACCGCCCGGACTACCCAGAAAGGAGTGCGGAGTACCAGTAGTCTGTAATTAAGCCCAGGACTTATTTTCTACTATTTCAGAGGGATCGGCGCCGGCGGAATTAGAGCTGAAACGGTTCTCTCTTCTAGCGACTGGCGCTGGGCGCGTTTCCTTCTTGGTCACTTGCCTTTATCTGAAAAGCGTCCACGTAACTCTCCGTACTGTACAGCTCAGTAGTAATGACCACCACCACGTCAATGAATACTCGTAGCGTCATCCCAATTTGACCTGCGGTACAAGTTCCGCGTCGGTATGATATTTCTGGACGCATCCAACCACCTGCCGCTGAATTGGTTCACGTTATTTCGCGGCATCTTCCGTGACAAGAATACCATAAGGGACCAATTACCCTTCAAGTAACATATATCAAGGGCGCAATATCTGCTAGGCCGAAAGGAGCAAAATACCTTGTTCGTGTTATGCACGTATTTATACAAAGAAAAAAAAAGGCTATATAAACTAGTTCATCCAGGGCGCCATTATTTGCCCGGCCGCTTGAATGGATGAGCTTCGGTATTGCTGTGAGGTCCAGTCAGTCTCCGGGTTTCCATAGCCCACCTAGACAGGAGAAGTACTTACAGAACATATTCATCCAGGCTGACTACATTCGGATCAGAGAAAAGCAGATAGAAGTATTTCAATGTCTCCGCGAGCCAGAAAGACTCCATCTGATCCGAAAACACGGGCGCCTGGCTCGTAACGTCCTTGATGGCTGAGTTGGCGAGCTCGGTGCGCGTGTGCTTGTTGATTGCTTCAAACATTTTCCATCCCTTCTCCCGCCAGGAGTTGTCGCCTGTCAATCGGTACATAATGAAGACCGACTCGATGGCTTCTGGGCGAAGGATGTATTTCCGGGATGAGATCTTGATGAAGCCGGGCGGGATCCGGTCCTCCTTGATCCGAGCTTTAACATAATCTTCGTGGGAAAGAACGGAGGGTTTGGCAGGCATGGCGACGTCCATGTCTGTGACACTGCCCGCTTTGCCGTTCTTTGCCGGGAGCGTCTTGGTTGGCACCTCGTTGCCCTCCTCTTCTGCTGAATCCACCTCGCGCTTTGAAATATGGCCCTCACTATTGTGAGATGGAGGCGCCGCGAGAGCAGTGGATGAGGGTTCCTCGGCCTTCTCTTTCTGAGCCTGTTGTGCCTTCCTGAGCTCACGCTGGTACCACGCTTGTGCCTGCTTGATCCTCTCTTCCACATAGGGATCCAACGCGTCCCAGTATCGTGTCTCGTTCCATGTACACGAATCCATACTCTCGCACGGCAGGACTTCGAAAGTCTCGGGCATGATTCCTGTAGCTGTGGACTCGTAGGCCCAGACGCAGCCATCGGTGAGTTTGGCGGCAATATCCATATCACCTTCGATATCAAATATCTTGGCCCCAATTCCAAACATGCCACCCGCAAAGCAGGTAAGATGGGTCCCTTCATACTGATATTTCAGGGAACGGGTGTCCGTGTCAGAGGGTGGTGCCGATGAGGTAACCGTAGCCACAAACCGAATATCACGATCGTCCTTGACCATGGGACGAAAGAGGAGGTACTTCCGCACCGTGTCCATCGCCCTCTCATACATTGTACGGTACTGGTCATTGAGACCACCTAGAAGCATGTACTCTTTCAGGAGGTATTCATATGTTGAATCCGATTGTCCCCCCAACCCGAACCTGTCGACCGACGCATAAGGTGGAGAGGCAAGGCCTTGCTCCTCACAAATCTTTTGGCCAGATACGTCATTTGAACGGGCGCTAGGCGCCGGGGTCTGCTCAGGCTTCTGGTTATAATTTGCCGGCTGAGGGTCTACATGGAGGCCACTCTCGCTGTCTCGCTTCATGTAGTTTTTGTAGCTCTCCAGGTCCGTCGGCGCCTGTGGCAGACGAGGCGACGGACTGCTCGGGGCGGAATCGGTTTTGCCCCTAGCTATCGTAGGTACTGGACCGGCCTTGCGCTGAACCTTCTTGCATCCTGAAGCATCGAGCTGAAGAGGCCACATCCCAGGGAGTCTCGTGTCGTTCTGCATCTTTTCAAGTTCGTTTGTAATCCGCGCAATTGCGTCATAGTACTTGTCTTCCCCCGTCAACTGAGCCAGTCGTGTGAACTCCATAGAGAGGGACCCCAGTTCTGCAAGAACAACCCGAGTGCCAGCACGATGAGGCTGAGATACGTAGTCCCTAAACAAGGTATTAGTCATATAATGCACAGAATGGATCAACTATGTGCTGAAAAAAAAGGGAAAAACTCCGACGTACGGCGCCCAGTTATAATATGTGATCGGCATCCTATTTGGCGTGTCAAACGCACCGATCAGGATTTCAGCCAGCTCGACAGCCTTGTCCAGAAGGACGCTGTATTTGTGTCCAGAGATGTCGTAGGCACCGATCAGACCACCCAGGTAGCGGATGACTGTCTCAAAAACCGGAATGTCCTTTCTCGGACTCGTGGTAAAGTCGATCTTCTTCACTTCATCCAGTGCTGCCAAGAACTCCTCCTTCAGGTCCATTATCCAAAGCGTGTCCAGAGCATCGACGAGGGTCGCACCCCAACCGGAGAACGGATCGCGATATCCGCCTGTGACGGGGAGGACCTCATCGTGGCCCATGGCCTCCTTCTTGTACCCCATCCACGCATGCTCAAAGGCCTCCTTGATCGTAGCCAGCCTCTGCTTGCGCTGCAGTTGAGCGTAGGAGGATTCCTCCGGGAAATCAAACTGGATCTTTGGCAGGTCCTTGGGCCGGCCCGTCGGGAGGTGGATGAGCAACTCTGTGGGCACCGGGAAGTGCTCGGGCAGTTTCTTCCAGTGAGGTTCGGGCAAGCCCGCGTCAGGGAGTATCACCTCCAGCCTGCCCTGACCCTCCGGGCCAAAGTCAGAGTCGAGATCACCCGGCCGCTTCTTCGGAGGAGTCTCATCGTATCCCTTGTCCGGCTTAGGAGCAGCAGCATGGCCGGTGGGTTTGAGCGTGGGTGAAGGTTCACTGACGACGGGATTCGAGACCGAATTCAAGGCGGGTTCTTCGGCGACCGTGACGGGTTTCTCCGTATCAGCGGACTCGTCAGTCTTGGGAGGCCCTTCCGGTTCTTCAGGGACGAATCCATGGGGAGAGGGAGGAGTATCTGGCTTGAACTTCGTGTCACTGACGGGCGGCGTGTCTGCTCCCGCGAGATCGGCCGGCGGGGCGGGCTCCGGAGACGGGGACCAGTCGCGTGAGCGCGCGAAGTGGAAGAAGACGAGAATGAAGAAGACGGTGAAGACAAGAAAGACCCGATATCGACGGAGCCTGAGCATGATGGGCGATCCTGTCTATGGAGGGCGGGAAAGAGAGGGAGATGCCGTCGAGACTTCCTCCCTAGACCACGGGCTCCTGGTTGAACAACCCCGGGGTTCTGGCCTTGGAAAACGGAATATGATGGGAGAAATCCCCTCAGGACATGGCTGCCCGACCCTTGGAGACTGGAGAGCAGAGCGAGAGGCTCAGGCCATGCTGTTGCGAGGGGAGTAGGCAGACGAGGGGAGGAGAGCCAAGAGGCCAGCGCGGGCGGCCGTCAGCCAGGCGCCGTACAAGCGGACGGACGCGTGACTCGTGCCCCTTGTCCCTTGTCGGCCCCGGCCAGCCCCAGGGCCCACTCGTGCTTGCCGAGCGCCGCGGTTGCTCCGACTCCACGGGGTCTTGGCCGGTTACTATGTTTGGAGCGGACGACAGGCCGTATAGTCTCCGCGCATGTCATCCTCCGCACATGTTTTCATTATTATGTTATTTTATTTATTTTATTTTTTGGTCTACGGCGATCAGCAGAAGGCCTGCGGACAGATGGACTACTTGGTTCCGGAGTGGGCCCGCCGTGTTCATGACCATGGCCAGACGCCAAACGCGCCAGGGCTTTTGGCCCTTCTGTTTACGCAGAAGTACTAGTATGGAGTTACAGACAGAGTCGGCTCTTACTCAGCAACACAATACATGCTCCCTGTGGAGGGCACAGCACATAATACAATAACACGTCTGCAGTATCTTGGCCAGCTCGAATAACGCTTGTCTTACGCCCAGCCAAGTCCGCTCCAGTTCGCCTCTCTCTCTCTCTAGAGAAATTTAGCAAACCCATTAGAGTTATGGGCATCACATTAATGGATTGCTCGCATTAACTCTATATAATAAGTTGTTAAACCTAGTTGTGCGATAGATCACAAATGAAGAAAACCTATCGTCCCGGATCCGTATCGGCCTCTACCCACGCGACTCGTGAGCGCGAAGACCATGTTGGTAGATTGTGGAATCATGACCTTCGTCGAGCCCCCAACTTGCGCGTGGTGACCGCTAGATACCAACGGGAGCTCTCCCTCTGCCTTCATTGCTCACCTTCTGAAACTGTTGAATCAGTCCCAGTACTCCTGCTCCCCCAGCAATGGCGTCGACGTTCTCCCTTTCTTCGGGTGTATCGCTATCATCGACCTCACCCGCCAGGTTGGTCCGCCAAGACTCCCCGAGGTTGCTTTCGCTGGCCCCTACACCTCCGCTCGACACCGGCTGTGTGGCTGTGGCTCCGGAGGCCTCTGCAGCCGATGCCTCATTCTCATCCTCGATGGTGTCGGATATGGGGTGCCGCGGACGCGGGGGTCTATATCGTGACTGCGTGGGTGCGCGATGCATGGAGCGGAATCCTGAGGCGGAGGGTTGATGGTGCGGATCAAGAAGCATCGACGGGACCGGGGAGCTGGGCATAGCCGCCCCAAATCGAGAGGCCCGTATTGTAGACTGATGGCCTAGATGACGGTCCCACCTCTCCGCACCTGGGGGCGATGCGAGTGTCGGGAACGACGGCGGCGGATGAAATCGTCGTCGAGTAGACGGCTGGACGTAGGGCGCTCCTTGTCGTGGGTTGGGACCATATTGATCTAGAAAGCCATAGTACGAAGCGAGCATCTTCCCGTCCTTTGTGGAGAAATAGTCGTCTCGTAGATCCTGCTTTGCAGTGCCTCGTCGACCTTGGGGAAGATCATTGGCTCCCTTTTTGAAGTCGAAAACCGCGAATGAGCAGACATATCCCAACCCATCTACGTGTACAGTGAATTCCCTGAAGAAGTCGATAAGACGGTCACTGCATTTCGGCAAGCTGAACCACAATACAAAGGGCGTGAAGATCATACTCAATATCTCCTCGAGAAAGATGATGATCTTCATCTGATAGAGCATTGAAAACTCCTTCATTACTTCTTCGCTGTGTAGCCGCCCCGTCCAATGGGCTGGGCGGTAATGAGTGAAATCTATAACTTCGAGGAGCGCGTATTCTGGATCAAACACCTGAGTCTCCTCCGGCACAAGGCTCCGGGCAACAGCCCAGACAGATCCAAACAGTCCCAGATAAAACAGGACTGTACGATCATGCGTGATTTCGAAGCCTAGGAAGAGCTCCGGATCCACAAGCGACGCAAGAGCCAGCACGGAGGCAAGGGCGCCTGCGATGAACGCGACGAACCGTGCGAGCTGAACGGTCTTGTCTTTTGGAAATTGGTCGATATATCGGCTAGCAAAAGGATACGACATATTGATTCGACGCTCAAACAGGTGCCAGAGCTCGTTGAACTCACGGAATTTCCATTCTGCGAGAGGAGTATACTGACGAGATCCGATCTGCGACGGATTCTTCTGGTACTCGTTGAAGTAGCGGAAGAAATAGTGCATCAGGAAGTAAGTGACAATGAAAGGAGCAATAAAGATGTTCATGATGCCTGCAAACAGAAACCGCCGACGTAAACCATCGCTTAGGGCCCGTCGATGGGTGTCTTTCAGAAACAGCGGTCGGACCTGGCCTTGTTCGTTGAAAACATAGTCCATTATGCAAAAATTGATATTCCATTCCAGTGTTCTGGAGAAGAGCTGCCTATTCCTAAGAAAGGGTATAGGGAGCGTCAAATCTAGTATGTCTTTGTTGAAGAGAGCAATGAGATAGTTCTCCTTCCTCATCAGGCGATTCGCGATGTCGTGGGCGTCCATCCGTTGCTTGGACTGACTGCCCATGAACTTGCGATGCTTTGCAGAGACGGCACCCGCGGTGGCTGGATTTGAGTCCCTCAACGCCATCAGCCGGCTCACTATCTCCTGCCAGGAGATCGTCTGGATCTCGGAATCGGGGATTCCGAGCAGATAGTAATAAAAGTCGTGCAAATTGCGGAGTCTTGGGATATCCAGTATATATTGAAACAGCTTTCCGATCCAGAAAAATGTAAGCAGCCATAGCAATAAGGTCGACGAAGTGGACATCTTCGACACGCATCTCTTGATGAGAATATCGTCCAACTTCCTGCTACCTCGGATGTCGCGGTAGTTGATACAGTTGGTTAAAAATGTTGTAAAGCCAACCACAAAAGCAAGAGTGCTGCTCTGAATTAGCTTCAATCCTGACTGCATACACAAAGGCTCTCATGCGCTTACAGAAGATTCAAGGCTCTATTCAGCATGATACTCCAGACCCCGTTTCCCAAGTAGTAGACATAGACATCTTTGAGGAAATTGTCCAGATTTTCGACGTTCGCCCATCTCCACATTGCTCTTTCTTTGGGATCTACAGAAGTTAGACTTGGATACTGTCCACCCGGCGGTCTGGGTACAGAGCGGCTTCGCCGCGGGGGAGGATGAAGCGGCTGCTGCGCTCTAGTTGCTTCCCACCGCTCCCGAGTCTCTCTGGATGGTTGTCCTGGAATGGGAACTTCCTGATCAAGGTTATGAGTGGGCGGAGGCGCGGGGGGTTTCGGATAGACGTCTCCATCGTGGCCTTCGACTAACAGTGAAGCGGGAACATCGTCGTCTCCTTCGTCAGCCTCAAGCATCCGTGGAGGTGATTGCATCCACTTGGGACGAGCGGACTTGCCGCCACGAACCCCAGTCGTGCCGAAGCGTTCTCCGGATGCTGTACGCGGACGTCCCTGACCCAGGAACGCGGCACTCTGAGCGGTTGTCTGGCTCCCCGATTGGTTGGCGAGGGCATGCTCAACATCATCTTCATGGAAATGTTCCCTCAAGTTCTCCTCGTCCAGTGCCAAACCGGCACGTTCCTCGACGTCAGAGGTGTCTGACTCCGCATCGTCTTGACGGAGTGCTTCGTAAACGGAACGGGACCCTGTGGGGGGCAGAAAGCGCGATAGCAGATTTGAAGTCATCGTGATTGCACTTCAGCAGGACAAGGCGATCCGCCAGCGCAGAGATGTGGAAATATCGATTGGTGACTGGCGAATGGTAAACGCATCGCAGCCACCCGGACGCGGGAGAAAGTCTAGGTCTGCAAGGGTCTATTCATGAGCTAAGAAACGCCAGGGCACTGAACATTTAATATTAGATTACATTTCCATGGGAGCCACACAAAATAAGTGCTCTCAAGACACCAGTTGCGAGACGGGAGGAGGGGAGGTTGCTTCTGGAGGACTATCTCATCTCGTGATATGCTTGGGAGTGGTCACGGCGTATGCGGCGGCCGCATGACGTTCCGGGACTGGAGGGCTTGGGGCCAGTCATGGCCAACCTGCCGTCACGTGAGTCACGTGCAACATGGCCTCCTGCCCATCGACCGACGGAACGGAAGAACCTCTCGGCTGAGCGGCGCTCGGCTGCTTATCTAATCGGAATCCGATTTCCAGCGAAGGGGCTTGGAGGGAAGTACCTCTCCGTACTCGGTACCTGTCCTCTGGCCCGTGCGGGGCGTTATCGCAGGTCTCGGGTACTTGGTGCAGTCGAACGAGATACTCCGTACTCCGTACTTGGACCCCTGGACGGTGAATATAATAATATACTCCAGGTATGTGTCTACCGCCTCAGACCACTGATGAACCGGTACAACAATCTCTTTGCCTGTAGTCGGGTAGAGTACCTAGGTACAGTACATAGGAAATAGATGATTGCTGCTGTAATGTGTACTCCGCAAACTGCTAGGGACCCTCCTTAAGTTACCCAGGTCCTTGTGCCACCGCTCTTGGGCATTGTCCAAAATCACCTGTCCACAGCGACAAAGGGGCGTCTGGCCGACGATTCAGCATCATCAAGACCACCCCGACCGAAAGCTGAGGGCCCTGCCGTCTTCAGGCCATTTCCAGCGCTCATGGACGGTAGTGCGATTCCCTGCAGGTGACTAGGCCTCCTTTGCCCCGTGGCCAGCGCCTTAGCACGGTTGAATCACAGCGGGATTAACTGCAAGTGGCAGTCCCTGGGCGGCCTCCAAGCCTGGGCGCATCTTCATTGTCATTATTTTATTACTCTGGATGCTCACGCTTGCGGTGTGCAAGAGGGGGGAGCGAAAGGGAAAAAAAAGACGAGCGGTGGACCATGCGCCCAGTGCGCAGCCAAACTGTTCCGAAATCGCATGCCAACTACTAGCTGGCTCGTATCGCATCGCATGGCATCGCATCTTGCTAGCCGTGCAAGCCGTTGGGGACGGCGTACACGGTGCGAAGAGCGGCCGCGGCGAGCGATTCACTCCGTTCCTCCCACACAGGCCCTGCTGCACCTCGTGCCTCTCTACACACCACCCGCGGCTCCGTCGTCCACTGGCATTGGCGGCGGACCTGAGCCCGAGTTTGAGCCCTAATAACCCGACCGACATCTCACGATTGTCGTCCATCGATCCCCTATCTTCTGCCTGCTTCCGAGGTTGTTTCCGCCCCCGTCCATTCCATACCTCCGCTCCAGCGCCGTCACCGACTGTGCAGACGCCCTCCCACCCTCGCTCCCTGCCCTTCGCTTACCCGACCGCTCGTGGTGCAGAGCATGCCTGCTTGCTAGGGATCGGCAATCGTACCAGGTACGAGCCACTGAACGCTGGTGAACGTTTGCTTTGCTGCCCCTGCTGTCCTGGAGCGTCTCAATCCAGTGATATGCTGAGTTCTGCTTCGTCTCCTTTACCCGACGCACATACTGATAACCGTGTTGCCTTCAGCTGCGGCGTCGTGACAAGAGGCCGCTTGTTGGAGGACAGGGAGCTCGTCTCAAGTCGACCGCTATCCAGTAGGTTGTGATCCAGACGTCGTTTTCGAGCCGCGTCTCCAACGTCCCATAATTGTACCCTCTGGCCTCGACAGACGTGCGACGTCCCCTACATTCCCTTGAGCGGGCTCCATGCGTTCAGGTAGAAGTTCACTGGACGAGAGACGCCTCCTCCTGATCGCTCGAGGACGTTGCTCTGCATACATCGGCTGCAGGCGGGCTGCAACGTAACCTCAGGAAGTGTGTAGCGATCCTTTCAAGTGCTGCTCGCAGGGGAAGGGTGCGACACTTCAAAGATGGAACCAGAGCGTCCCAATGGGTTCAAACGGAACTCTACCAGCCAACAGGGGTCCTACGGTCGCCCAGTGGAGCGGCGCCCAAGCAAGAAGTCGTCTTCCACGGACCGACATGGCATGGTCTATCCGGATAGCTTCAGGGAGACAAGCATCCGCACGGCGACTCCAGATTCTATCGACGACTCTGGTAACAACTCTCCAATATCTGAAGCAGAGTATCTCCCTGCCAGCGCAAGTGCTTCCCCACACTCAACCGTCAAAACAAAGACTCGCGACCAACGTGAGCGCTGTCGAGAGTTCACGGCCTACTATTCAGCTGGCGATGACGAGGACGCTTCCGTCGAAGCGAAAAGTCAGCGAGCGCGCTCCAGGACAACCACCTTGGATGACCCGAAAAGCGAGATATCTCCAAGTTCGTTCTTTGCAAGGACTAGGAATCGCCTAGGATCTATTAACACTGCCGCTTCGTCCAGTCCCAAGACATCAGATGATCCAGGTTCTATCGGCTATCCCTCCATTCAATCACCCACCTTCTTTAGTCAGAGGCCTGGACGTTTAACCAAAGCTCCCCCGGGAGGTCCTGCCCTGGTGACAGGGGTGACCCGGAATCCAACCGCAGTCACGTCGCCCCTGTCAAATGCAGATGCTACGAAGATACTGCAATTAATGAAGACAACGTGTGGGCGGATGCACGGTATTCTGTCCTTTCGCACATCTCCCACCGCCTCCTGGACGACAGGGTACTGTGCTATTAGTGTGGCTACTGGAAGTCTGATATACCAGGCGAAAGGAGAGCCTGCTCTCGCAAAAACTTTGATTCCTGATCTGCGCGGATGTCGTGTTCGGACGCTGTACGATCCAGAGCTTCAGAGTTCCTATCTGAGCGTATCCACATTCTCCTCTGGACTTAGCATTCAACTCAGGCCGCACGTGAACGAGACCTTTGATTCGTGGCTTGCTGCTCTACTGTGTTGGCAACCGATCCGACCCAAAGGCGTGCAGAATAAGATGACCAAGCCTCAATCGGTAACAATAGGTGACCGTCGTCCTGGAGATCGCAGGAGAAACTCCGAGACCACAGTCCAGAAGGAAGCGGCAATTATCAAGGTAGGAAAGATGCTCCTCTGGGACAGGCAGAGTGCCTCTGGAGCGCGCCCTCCCTCGAGACGAAGGGCCTCGACCTATCGACAACAAAGGGCATTTTCTTCGGCATGGCAGAAGGTGAGCTGTACGCTACAGGAGAATGGTCATTTCAAGCTGTATCCGGAGTCGGACGGTCCTCCCGCGACATGTGTCCAACTCTCTAAGCTCTCCCGGTGCGCTGTACAACGGCTGGAGCCTTCAGTGCTAGAGGACGAGTTCTGTATTGCCATCTATCCTCAATATGCCGCCCACGCTGGGCCCGAGACGCTGATGCGTCCAATATATCTTTCTTTGGAATCTCGAGAGCTCTTTGAAGTCTGGTTTGTACTTCTGCGTGCTTTCACCATCCCGGAGCTTTATGGACCCGAATCAGCAGCAGGCGATGACTCGAGTCGATCGCAGAATCTGGCAAGTCAGTCCACCGCAGACATGTTCCGAATCGAAAGGCTGCTTTCGGTGAGGATCACGGAGGCAAAATTGATTGGCGTCAAAGAGGAGGAGTCGTCAAAGAGCAAAAAGCAGCCCAAATCTCAAGCGGTTTCTGCAGGGAAGTCTGCCGTCAGTGATTACTACACGGAAGTGCTTCTTGACGGGGAGATCAGAGCCAAGACAGCAGTGAAGTATAATACAGCGAATCCTTTTTGGCGGGAAGACTTCACGTTCAATGATCTACCCCCCGTCCTCGCTAACGTCTCCATACTTGTGAAGACGCTCAATCCAGCGCAGAAGGATTGGACCCTCGTTGCCCATGGGCCTTATGCTTGGCACCAAGATATGAACCCCGTGAACATGACGGATGGCATTGAAGTTTCGTCAAATGATGCCACATACGGAAGGGTCGATTTGAGACTCGATGACCTAGAACCCGGCGTTGACATCGAGAAGTGGTGGCCGATTCTTGATGACAGAGATCAACAGGTTGGCGAAATGTTTATGAAAGCTCGACTGGAAGAAACTGTTGTCTTGATGTTCGACGAATATAAACCGCTGTCGGATCTTCTCCACAACTTTCCGAATGGTCTCACTCCAAATCTCGCACAGATTCTGTCCGCGGAGCTGAACCAACTGTCTGAGATTCTCCTCAACATATTCCAGGTATCTGGTCGGACAGTCGACTGGATATCTGCTCTCGTTGAGGATGAGATAGACGGCTTTCACAAGGAATCAACCGTCAATAGGCTGAGGTATACCGCAAGAATACATTCGAACGATTCAAAGGAGTACGGCCAGGACAGAGAAATGATTGTTAGGGACTTGGGACGGTCTGCTACTGTTGAAGCAAATCTTCTCTTCCGAGGAAATTCTTTACTGACCAAAGCCCTTGACCTACATATGCGCCGTCTTGGAAAAGAGTATCTCGAAGAGACCATCGGAGAGCGGCTTCGCGAAATTGATGAGAGTGACCCTGAGTGCGAGGTTGATCCCGCAAAGGTGCAACGTCAAGAGGATCTTGATCGGAACTGGAAGAATCTCATCTCATTGACGACAAATGTGTGGAAATCCATTGCCAACTCCGCGTCAAAATGTCCAGCCGAGCTAAGGCTCATATTTCGGCACATTAGAGCCTGCGCGGAGGATCGGTATGGCGATTTTCTTCGCTCCGTAACTTATAGCAGCGTTTCAGGATTTCTTTTCTTACGGTTCTTCTGCCCTGCAATTCTCAACCCTAAGCTTTTTGGGTTGCTGAAAGGTACAAAGACTCCCTGGTCCATTCGTTGATGCCATCTGCTGAATCTAACGTCCTATTATAGAACATCCTCGTCCCCGTGCTCAACGGACATTGACTCTCATTGCCAAAGCTTTACAGGGCTTGGCGAACATGACTACCTTCGGCAATAAGGAGCCCTGGATGGAGCCGATGAATAAGTTTCTGATTAGCAATCGCTCGTCGTTTAAAGAATACGTCGACGCAATATGCTCCATACCTGCAGAACGGCCAGCAGAAACAGTATCACCGTCATATGCTACTCCCATTCAGATCCGTGGCCGCCTGCCGCCCACTTCTCGAGAAGGCTTCCCGAGCCTCCCGTTCCTCATTGACAACGCCAGGAGTTTTGCGGCCCTTACCAATTTGTGGCTCGAAGCAGCACCAGAGAGGATGGCCGAAATGCAAGAAATCGATCCGGCTGTTACCAAGTTCCATGAATTGGTCCTTGGGCTCCAGCAACGAACCAAAGAATGCCTGAGCAAGGCTGAGCAAGCGGAACGTCCAAACGGGAATCTTGAGGTGAAGTGGGAAGAACTCGTTGAATCCATGGAACGATCCGCGACCTTCTACGATGATTCCAGCAAGCCCAACACACCCGCTACGGAAACGCCAGTGACCGGTCTACCCGGAAGCAATAGAAACTCCATCAGCTATTTCTCACCTCGGCCTTCTTTTCCTCGCAGATCATCTGATGGCGATGATGACGATGACGACACTCCTCCAAGCTCTTCTTCTGCGACTTGGGATCCGACTCGCCTGCCCTTCACAATGCCCAGATGGTCAGAACCTCGCGAGAGCACTAGTAGCTCCAAGAATTCCTCTACCTATTCCCTCGACTATTCAGACAATAATAAGGGACGACGCTCCAGCATGACACGAGACGCCTCAAGCAAATACCGATTCTTCGACTTTGTCCCCGCCCCGTCAAGACGGAAAGTTAAAGATCGGGATAGTTCCCAACAGCAGCCGCGAGAGGAGCCACGAAATGAGTTCTGATGACGATGAGCATGATCCCCTTCTGAAAATCCACATGAATTTCTTGTTGGTGTGCCTCCTGGGATCTGTTCTGTATATGTAGCTCTTGTGTGAGCGTTTGAGATGCTTTTCATCGAGTACACGATCATAGCCTAATGCGCCGCAGCATACACTTTCTCTTTTCTCATCACTATCTATGTAAACATGGCGGACCTAATGCCTTTTTCATCACATGGTGGGAAACCGGCGGGGGAGCAGTGGGAAGGACGATTTGGTTATGTACAGTCTTAGTGCTGTGTACGTGACCGCCTACGCCTCCCGATGTACTTGGATTTTTCGCTCATGATTTAGCGTTCCTTGGTCGCTGTTCGGGAGCATATATATCGTGGTGTTGGATACCCTGTCTTTACTATTATTGGTTTGCAGCGCACACCGAACACTGCCTTCTTGTCTGCACATCGGTGGAGGGTACGAGGTTTTTTTTCGTGCTTTGCATAGTAAATCCTTTTTAGTCTTCATACCTTCTTTGTCTTATGACGAGATCCAGATTTGCGTTTCTGCTACGTGGTAGTTACCCCAGGCAGTCTTCTTAAACTGAACAGAGATACATACTATGTAAACACCCTAAGTATAGAAAGTCCCTTAGCATTATGTCATGAGAGATTTATTGCTGTTGGATGTGTACTGTAGACGAAGTGGAACAGCATACACAGGGCAAATAATGAAGAATATTGGTGTGAAATCCTTTGTGCTTCTGACTCCAGTACTTTCAAAACTTGATAATCTCCAACTGTTAATAGGTGCTATTCTTGCATCACCTCCTTCTGTTAGGCTATTTGCCATAGCTTCACAGCAGGGCCATCCACTGAGTTTGGTGTCATGAGAACTCTTCTTTGTTCACAGTTCCCTTTATCACTCTCCATGGGACCCTGTGCCGAATGTAGTCAATTCCGAAAGAAGTTTGTCTCAGACCATGAAGTACTGTACAGATGTCATTATCTGCTTATCACATCCGTGCTTCTTCACTCACAGTTTCCAAGGGTCAGGATCTGCTGCTTCTAAATCTTATTTGAGCAATTGACTCACTCAACTGTAAGGTCTACATCATACAAGCCTCTGCAATATCTCATCCATCCTCAGTTCTCCTGCTCTCACTCTGCTGCTTTCCTGCCCACCTAAACTGGTGAGACAAGATGCATCAATTTGAATGCATCAAAGCCTAATCTCAGAAGATATTTTTCCCTCCTTACATCAACTAACTTTCGCTTTACTTCCCTTCTCTTTCATGCCTTGTGCTTCAGAATGGTCTGCACATGTATGTCTGGTCCCTGAGACAGTCACCTACCGCCTTTTATGCATGGCAGTGGCAGAATATTATGTCAGCAGTGCAGGCAATCAGCCGGAAATTGGGAAACACCACAATAACGCGTGAGGTACGGAGAAGAGCAACACGAGGTCCCCAGTGTAGCGAGATCCAGACTTCAATTTCATATCTTTCTGAGTATATCAGTCGGGGAGGATGAACTTGTTATAATGTTCTCTTCCTTCTTTTTATATTCTTGTATTTCTATTCCTGTACGGCTCCCTTGTGGTTGGTAAAAGTAATAGCGGATTTGTCCTCTTTGTCGCTGCTTCGGAATACTATTTATATCAATTGTGCATTATGCATTTGGGATGTCAACTTCTCGTGAATTATATGAACTCTGCATTCCTCTTTTTCCTCAATTGTGACCATTTGGCCTTGGTATGTTCCTTTTTAGTCACATAGCCGTCTTCCCAGGTTCTCGTCATTACCGACCTACCTAGGTAAGATCATCAGTCATGGACTCTCCGCTCTGCTACATACACAATTATCCTTTGTCATTCTGAATGCTTTGTGTCACAGTGAGCACACATAATGGATGGCTGTGGAGCCACACCAAGTGACTTAGAGAGAGAATCAATAGCTGATGAGGTGCTCTCTATCTCAACAAATACCCAAAGTGCGGATGAAGCAAGCAATTTCGAGAAGAAAAAGACATCTAGTTCTGAAGTCTTCACTGGCATTAAGCTCCCTGATCTTGTTTTCCCACCATCGCAATACGATGGCTGGCAACCACCATGTCCTGTGGTGGACGAAGAGCAGGCACTCGGGTGCCTGCTATCAAAGTCCCCAGTGAAAAGATCGACCTACGCGGATTCTGATTTTATCTCATTCGACCTGGATAAGTTTGTTATCTACAGAGACAGCAGTTCTAGTGTCCTCCCCGATGAAATGACATCATTGCAAGAAGTCTCGTTGAAGCAGGGGAATACCACTTTTTTCTTCGACGGGATATTGATAGATCCAGATCCCGCTGAAGATGAAAACGGAGCGAAGTTTCTGAAGCGTGTGCCGTTTAGAATCGCCTCAATCGGCGGATACAAGGACATTGAGCAGCATACCGTCGGCTCGGATATCTGGATACAGTCTGTGCATGGTGGAAGGACCCAGGTCTGGTATCATCTACTCAGCCCGTCGAAAGAGTACAAACCATACCATGATGCTTTTCTCTGGTTGGCAGATTTCGGGAAGCATTTTGTGGATTTTCTCTCAGAGCACGAAACGGTCAAGGTCACTCTACAGAAGTTCAGAGCGGACTTTGCTTCCTGGTTAAAGAGGACTCACGGTGGTGATGCTGCATTCCAAGCCTGGCTTTCACTGTATGGCAGTCAGGACTTCAGGCAGGCTGTTGTCGCCTATTCCGACTACCTTTTCAAGCAGGCCGTAGACATAGACGGGAAATACGCGCGTCATCAGATATGGCGTGAAATGGGGGTCACTCAATCCATTTTGAAAGAGCAGCCAAAGAAGGTGAAAGGGACCCTTCTTACTCCATATGTTCACAGCTGTTTTAAAGACATGGAATGGGCTAGTCTTCTGGAAGTCGTGGAGCCCACACCGGCTGTTCAATTGAAGCGGCGGCAGCGATTGCAAGAGCTGGGATTCAACTCAGCTAGACAATTTTCTTTCAGGGCAGCGCAGAATCCCTCGTCTAATTCTTTATCTCGAGCTCCAATTCTCCAAGGAAAATCTCAGATCAGCCCAGGCGATGTGATCGCCACGGAAAAGGATGAAAACACCGTTTGGAAGAGCGACAACGAGGATGATTTGTGGTATGCGTTTGTGCAAGGAATTCGTCAGCACCAGAATGGGCGTATATGGCTTGATGTCATCTGGCTGTACCGGCCTTCAGACACCGTGTGCGCAAACATGACCTATTTCCATAAAGACGAGCTATTCATGTCTGACCACTGCAACTGCGGGGACAGAAAGATCGAGATCACCGAGGTTGTCGCGAAACTCGACGTCTCATTTTTCTCTTCGGAATCGAGAAACGGAGCCGATTTCTTCGTGCGGCAGATCTATCTCACTGAAGATGAAGTGTTCATGACATTGAAAGAAGATGACTTCTACTGCTATCACCGAAAGAAGCGAGATAGTCTGCAAAAGCCAGTCTACCAGCCTGGTGATACAGTACTCGTAGAAGCCTCCGACAGACTTGAACCTGTGGAAATTATCAATTGCGATGAGAGAATGGCAGAGGTCCGGGAGCTTCTTCGTAGGAGCCGCGATTTCAACGATCCCCGAAGCCGACCGAATGAGCTTGTTTATACAGACCGAACACGAAGAATTTACGTCAGTCAGATCCGGCGAAGATGTTACGTGAGGTTCTACACTGAAGGCCAGAGAGAAACAGGCGCCATTCCTCCTCCCTATAGTCGAGATGGAAATGGTGATGCGTTTTACATCACTTGTCGAGAAGTCAGATCTCAAGGAAATGACACATCGTGGCTGAAGCCTATGGATAGTTCTTGTTGGCCTACGACACTCAAGGAAGGCTTCGATCCAGCGGCGCCAACTCCCAAGCTACGGGCGTTGAATATTTTCAGTGGAGGTGGGAATTTTGACAGAGGCCTGGAAGAAGGGACCGCTATCAAAAGTGAATGGGCCGTCGAATGGGACCAGATAGCTATGCTCACATATCGTGCCAATCATTCCAATCCAGAAAGTATGAAACTATTCTGGGGCTCAGTCAATGACTTCTTGTGCCAATCAGTTCGGGATCTAGGAGGCGACGCTATTGCCAGGGTAGGTGAAGTTGAATTCATTTCCGCTGGGAGCCCATGCCAGGGCTATTCCTTGACAAATCAATTCAAAACAAACGAGGAGTCAATGCGGAACTGTTCGATGATTGCATCAGTTGCCGCTTACATTGACCATTTTCGTCCCGAATATGCGATCTTGGAAAACGTGACTGCAATGGCAAGAAAGAGCAGAAAGAATCCGCTATCCCAAATGCTATGTGCCCTGGTAGGCATGGGCTACCAGGCCCGGATTCTGAATCTCGACGCCTGGAGTTTCGGTGCTCCCCAGAGCCGATCAAGACTATTCATCTTTGCTGCTGCACCTGGCCTGAAACTCCCAGACCATCCTGCTTTGACTCACTCGCATCCTCGACACACAACGCACAGATCGTTGGGAGAAGCGGCCAATGGACTCCCGTTTGGAAACCGGCGCTGGGAGACGCCAGTATTTGACTACGTCACTGCTGCCGAAGCCACGAAGGACCTTCCCAAGATTGGCACAGGCAAGGTGATGTGTATCTCAAGACCGGATCACAGAACCTCCCGAACGGAATCGCTGTTCACACAGACGCAAATCGAACTCATCCCGAAGGCCCCTAGGACCCAGGGACTGATGTCTGCCATCCAACGAGGCCTCATGCCCCAGCGGCATATCGACGCCTTCGCCCGGAGGAAACAATCGTGGACATCAAAGGTACCCCGTTCCTGGAGCCGCGTCCATCCGAACGGCCTCATTCCAACAATCACGACAGCGATTGTCCCAGCGTGCGCGTTCACAGGAAGGTTTCTACATTGGGAGCAGGATCGAGTGTTGACGGTCATGGAGGCGCGGCGCGCACAGGGATTCCCTGACCATGAGATCTTGATTGGAAGGCCAACGCAGCAGTGGAAGATCGTGGGGAACAGCGTCGCCAGACAGGTCGCACTGGCTCTCGGAATGACTTTGAGGGAGGCTTGTTTGGCCAATCGGCGGCGGAACAGGGGATCGAAGACTACTAGTACAGTTGAGGTCGCAATCAATGGGGTTCCGAAGGTGGACAGGGCCGACACAGAGATGGCTCAGGCTTCAGACTCGCAGGAAGGTGTCAGTATCGCCGTGGAGGTTCCCGCAGAACATACCGTGAAGCGCTTCACGATCAGGGAGAAGATGCCAACCATCACAGTCGACCTAAGTGAATCGACTTCCGAATCCCGCTCAACTAGCAGCAGCGGGGTGATGACCTCCGAAGAGTACGGAGGGAGGAAAAACGCGGACAAGAAACGCAAGAGGCAAGAAATCACCATTTCGAGTTCAAGCTCAACCTCGGACTCAGACCCAAGGAAGAAACCGTGGCTGAATGGGGTGGTGATTGAAGGGTGAGGATAATGAATTGATGAATAGACTCGTCGCGGCACATATTCCACCGCCGTGAAAAACATCTATTCGGACGCTAGACTCCTCCCCTTATTTTGTTTATTTTATATTTGATATTCCACACATATTTGCTCAGTGGTTGAGGGAAAGAATCTTGAAACTTAAGAGTTGTGTGGAAGCATTAGAGGATTGGAGTTGATCAGGGTCCGTCCCGTCTCATGGGATATTTATTTCTATTTTTTAAGTTAACGATAATTAATGATTATTTCACGACGATGTGGACTTCTGCCGCATGTGTCTTGCGCAATTCATCCCTGTTTCAGTATCTGATCGTAACTCCTGGATATATAGTTCCCGAGCCACAATTTCATTGTATAGTAGATATCGCCCAAACCTTTCTGAAATCTAGAACCCAAATGACACTTTTATAACAACACCGCAACGCGGATCATAAAGTGGATATAAAATGTGAAACCAGGATATAACCTTTAAAAATAGCACAGAGACGGGAAAAGAAAACCCATCCAGTCCGGTCCAGTCTATGTCACTTCAACGTCTAATCTACATCCACAAGCAGAGTTTCCCACTTGCAGTACCACCAACAACCCAGTTCTTGCTCCGGTGGAAGACGGCTACCGCAGGCACTGCGGTGATCCCATCTCCTCCGAGCTGCGCGAGCTGGTCCCCGGAGCCGCTGTAGATGTCGACAAAACGGTTCATGTTGCCAATGCAGAAGCGCTGAATGTGGGATTGTGGATTTTGTTGCCATTGCGGGCGGAGGCTGATAGTTTTTTTGTTGTTAGCAAATTGAAAGTTAAAATGTAATAAGACTGAAGAATGTAAACGTACATAGTAACCCAACGCCCCGTCTGGCAGTTATGCCTTACAACAACATTCGGCTTCATATCCTCCTCCGAAACGGTGTGACCGGGTTCCCAAGACGCGATGCCCTTGGCACCGAAGTCGTATATCTTGAGGGTGTCGTCGTACGATGACGTCGCAATCTGGCCCGCGCTATTGAACGCCGCGTGCGAGACCGACAGTCTGCTCTCATGCTCCCCCACCGGCACCGGGTTATCGCGGTCCAACTTTCGAAGGTCCCAAAGCCGCATGAACCGGTCCAAACTCGCCGTAGCGAAGTAGTGCGACCGCGACGGGTACAGGGAGAACCCGCCGATTTTCTTCTCCGAGAGCTGCCACTGGGCGACTGTGCTCTTGTCGGCCGTGCGGACGTCGTAGCGTCCAAAAGCCCCGTCCAGGGTCGTCCAGTAGAGGCAATGCGGATCATCTGCGGCCATGTCAACGCCGGAGATCGGCTCGTCGGTCGAAGTGGAATCAGGGGCATACTTTTCCTCAGACGTCGTCTTCTCCAGGTCCATCTCCCGGATGGAGCTGTCGTAGCTTGCGGTGTACAGGTGGGTAGGCTTCAGTGGATGTATGAACATCGCACTGATAGTACGAGTGTGCGGCTTGAGGGTTGTAATCACCGGGTCTGGATCATCGTCCTCCTCGTCCTCATCTTCATTCTTGACAGCGGAGGTCGGCCGTTCTTGGGAGGCATCAAAGACACCAAGGTGGCCCATTTTATCACCGGCAAAAATCAGCGGTTTCGTCTCGGACGGGTGGAATATCATGCAATAGACTCTTTCAGGCGTGATTTTGATCCCTGGTGGTGATATGTCAATGGACGGTAGGTACAATAGCAGCAAGGATCATACGGTTTGGCTCCCACGGTTCCCAGAGCTTCAATCCACTCATCTGTTCTCTCAATGCCTTCAAGTCCTTATCCGTTGTCTTCTTGATATCCTCCTCCCCGAACGTCCGCTCATATGGCTTCGCGACACCCTTTGTCACCACGTCGACGCCGATAAGACTGTCGCCGCTCAGCTTTTTCCCCGAGACCAACATGTCGTTGAACGAGTAAGAATCGGACTTCCGCATCCTCTTCGCTTGCTCGGCCCTCTGCGCAGCTTCATATTCCTCGTCCGCTTTGCGCTTCGCAATCTCACTGTCCGCAGTGAGACCTCTCAGGCGAGCCGACATGCGGCGGGGTACGGGGGGCTCATTTTCTTGTTTGGCCTTCTTCGCGGGGGCCTTCTTCTTGGGTTTAGAGCCATCTCCGGCCGGGCTTTTTGGAGAAGGCTTGGAAAACAGGCCGGCGGACTGTGCCTCGAGCGTGAGCTTCCTCAAGAGCGCATCGCGCTCCGCGATGTTCGCGAGGCGCTGCTTCTCGAACTCAGAGAGCTCATTCGATTCGTCCTTTTCGCGCGGCATTTTGGGGTGATGGACGTCAGCCAGAAACACATTTTTTTCGTCCGATCACCAGCTCTGGAGAGATCGTGGTGTCTCCCTGGCTCCCCCAGACGCCGTCAAACGCGCCGATGGAGAGCGCGTTGAGAACGATCAGCCCGCGCGTGTCCACGTGACCTGGAAACAGCGAGACCGCGGAGTTTGAGCGCCGGCGCTCGTTATCTTATCCATACTTGATGCATAATTTTTCTGATGTCGTCGTGGACCTCCCGACAAGCATATCTCTGGTTTCTTCTTGGAACCGCCTCCATTGACTCACCAGTTCATGTAATTACCGAATGATCGACAAGTCTCTTCTGGTAGTATCCGGACAGAGCATTCAACCCAAGTCGAACATCACAACTTGGCCGCTGCTACCGTTGAACTCCAACTGCAAAGCTCCCGTTATATTATGACTGCGAATCTCCCCCGCAGAGTTGTAGCGTTCAAGGCGGACAAATCCCTTGCGCCCTTCCTCTATCACACTCGTACTCTTGCAGCGCAACCTTCCTACCTTCATCGCAAAACCGTCTGGTCTCAACGCTGTGCCTATTCCACTGAGAATATATCCTCGAGCGAGAGGATCTCAGATGGAGCTTCAAATGACGACTCCCACGCTACATCTAATGTCGAACAGAATGACTCGTCTACGGCATCCACGTCGGACGCCCCGTCAGTGTCGACGACAAGCAGCGATGCCCCCGCGAGTCTCCTGAAGAAGAGAGCAGTGGCCATAACAAGCTCCATCAAATCCCAACATACGCCACCTGAGAAACCGCACCCTTCGATAACGCGCGAGGAGAAAGAGGCGTTCAACAAGCTGCTCGACAAGTTGGGCTCCCAGCTGCCTCCCCAGAAGCAGGAGAACTTGGAAAAGTCAGAGTTCGTTAAAGAGCAGCTGAAAAGAGATAAAATCGTACCATCCCAGGAAAATCAGGAAAATGCGTCATCATCTCGCGGCCCAGAGTCGAAAGAGCAGTCCGAAATTTCTGCGATATTCAACGAAGCGGTGGAGGATGTCAAAGCGGGGCGCAACAAACCGGTGACACCGGAAGAGCTTACAAAACGCAAACAAGCGCATCCTAAGATGGGACGCGCCAGGTCCACTCTGGAGGTGGAGCGGGAACGTATATCTAGGATAATTGAAAGGATCCGGAGGTTCAAGTACAGTGACGTGGACATTTCTGAACGTGCAAGGCAGCCCATGTCTATCGAGCGAATCATAGAGATGGTCGTCCAGAGGGAGTCCAAGAAGATCGAGGCTGCATTGCAGAGCGCCATCGACGAAGGGAAAGGCGACATTGGGCTGTGGGAGGTCTGTCAGGAGCGTGTGTTCGGCATCCTACAGCACCTGAAAGAAGACGACGCCGCTAAATGGGAACGGCTCCTGAACGCCGGCGGCACTCCTAACTTCCATGCTGGTGGATCTTCCGGCGAACAGGAAAATCGGGATCTCAATGCAGCAGCTAATATCCCGGAGCCCGCGACGGCGAGTCAGCCAAAAGAAACCGCAGACGCCGGCTCCTTACCAGTTGAGTCTATCGAGTCTTCAACAACAAGCAATGACAATAACGAGGAACCCAAGACACCTCCTCCTGGTACAACTTCTACTTCTACTACTAGCACTACCTTAGAAATTCCTCCATTCGTCCCTACATATCCCGTGGTCTCCGTCCTCTACCCGGAGATGATCCTGAGCGCCTTCCGCCTCCTCAACAACCACTTCCCCAACTCCCCGCTGATCAGCCAGATCCTGCCCACCATCAAGTCCTACGGCCGGCGCTCCGTCATCCTGGGCTCCTCCACACCCCTCTACAACGAGCTGATCTACTACCACTGGAACACCTGCGACGACCTCTCCACCGTAGTGTCCCTGCTGGAGGAGATGCACGTGACTGGCGTAGAGCCGGACCGCCAGACCTACGAGCTGGTCAAGTGGATCGTCCAGCAATACAAGAAGGAACTGACATCGTACCGCCGGCGGATGCGGCAGAGGCGCGGACAGAAGAAGGGCGGTGATCGGAGCCTCTGGACGGACACAGATCCCAACGAGCAAGCCTTCCGCGAGCTCAAGGGGCACGACGGCCGGCCGGGTTGGGTCCGACGGTTGCGTAAGCGGTTGCGCGAGATCGACGAGAGGAGGAAGATGGACGAGGTGCCGATCCGGACGATCAAGGTCGGTGGTTACGATGACGACCAACGACAGCTGGACGAGAAGGAGGAAGAGAAGAAAGAGATGAAGGCGGAGGCGGAACCGCAGAAGCGTGATTATAATGATAATGATGATGATTATGAACAGAGCGTACGTGACGATGAGGATGAGAAGAAACGAAGCCAGGAAAAGAACCTGAACAAAAAGTTCTTGCAAGTTCTGGGAGAGTAGGTTTCGGTTTGAGGGATCTAGGTTTATACCCTGGACAGGATGTCTTTTTTACCATCTCCATTGTATATATGTACCTGTATATGTATCTATCCCTGATGTTCAGGGTGGTCATGTTAGGCTGGGCCTATAAAAAAGAAAAAAAGAAAAAAAAAATAGAGTGTAGAGTAGGGGGAAGCTTTAAAAAATGCACGGACACGAATCTCCTGAAGACTTTCTGATATCGGCATCCCAATGGCTATATACAAGGCAGCTCAGCTAGGAGAGCGGAAATGGGGCCGGCCACAGTCAAGGTAGCCGAGGAAAAAAACTAAAGAGGAAACCCCAGTACAATCTGCGAAGGTAGAAATCAACAAGACAGGAAGGATATCATATCATATCGAGTAGCGTACTGTACAATGTAGTACAAAAGTAAACGAGACATTAAAAAAGCGCCCGGCAGATATCTAGTAATGGTTTATCCTCGTCATCGCCGCGACGCAAAACTGAGTAATTCACGGAAATGTCTGATGAAGTCCCTCGCCTTTTTAACAATTTTCCAGGTTTCTCCAGCCGTCGCGCGACCTCTGACCGTAAAGCATTGAACATAAATCTCAACAGAAGGGGAGAAAACCCCTCATTGAGGATCCACTGCTAAAGAACGCAGGAGAAATTCTGTTTTGGCTTATAATTCAAATCTTCAACCCCCAACTTCTCCCCAACCCGACCGCCGTGCTCGCCATGAACCCCAGATACTGCTTGATCCCGCCGAGCTTCTCCGTGATGGCCTCGCAGTCCTCGATCCTGCGGTCCACGAAGGCCTGGGTCATTCTGAAGCCGGGGCTGGCGTCCTGGGTCATGACGACCTCGGCGCTGGCGTAGACGACCGACAGGGACAGGCGCTTCGTGTACCAGGAGGCGTCGATGGAGACGTCGCCTGCGAGGGTGAGGATGTCGGAGGAGAGGGCATGCAGCTCGGCGAGGGAGGGGGGGATGTTTGAGGGGAGGGACATGAGGGCGAGGGCCTGTTGACATCGGTGTAGTTGGTTAGTTATCTGTCCGAGTCTGTTTCCTCAAACAAGTGATCCATTTGAAAAGAGAAAGAAGAAGGTAAGGGGGAAACATACATCCTGCCACCGATGCACAATCGTCTCATTCATGCGCAACCGCTCCATGACCAGGATCTTGACCTTTTCCTCGACGGTCAATTCCCTCTTGTTCTTCTTCTGCTCCCCTTCCGCTTGCTGTCCACCACGAGTTGTCTCCTCCGTCATCTTCTTCTCAAACAAACCTCCCTCCACCAACCCCCTCAACATCCCACGCCGACTCGCCAGCCAGAACAGCACCAGATCCATCTCTCCCCGAGGGAACAGCTGGACCGAGACGTCCAGGAACCCCGCGTCCCGCGCGCCCAGGGTCAATGCCTCGTGGGTGAAGCCGTGCTCGGGGACGTGCTGCAGCGCCGAGGAGAGGATGGCCACTTGGGAGGTGGTGTAGTCGTGGGGCGGGAGCGGGGGGTGGTATTGAGAGTGGTATGGTCTGGTGGTCTGGCGGGGTAGTAGTAGAAGCGTGCTTGGGATTCGAGCCGGCTGTTGTGAGGATCGACGCTGTGCGACATTATTCTGAATAGCGCCACGGTTGTGCAGGCTCCGGTAGAAACGAGTGAGGGAACATTGCTGCTGTTGCTGACTCCGGATGGAGGAGAGGGACAATGAAGTTCGAGCAGCTGCGGCGCCGAGTGATGAAGCCGAAGCGGTCACGCTCGCAGCGGTCGGACATCGAGCGAGCAGCAATGGCTGGGCCATGGTGTAGACCGATTGAACACCCAAGTAGGCAAATGTCTGGCAGCTCAAGAAGTTGTTTCTGTTTCCGCAGGACTCCTCCGGGTGGAACGCTCCGGAGAGGCGCGGTGTTTGGTGGTGAGTTCAGAGTGGTCCTGGCAGGTGGAGAACGGCGAGAGGTATCCGGTCCAATCTGCTTTCAACTTCCCGGTTGTTCCTGCAAGTGAGATCAGAATGAAGCCCGTGGGCGTTCTTATATGTTGAGATCTCGCCTCGACTTGGACCAGAGAGACAGATCTCCGCACGAGGTGGTCTGTCGATCCAGAGGTCGGTCCCGCGGCCGAATTCACTTAAGCTTAAAGCCTTACCTAAGTCCTGCCTGGTGTGCGAGTCAAAGACCTAGAACACCTGATATTGTTGTCTTCTTTCACTTGCACTCATATATACTGCAGGACATTCCAATCCAATTAAGGATCAGAGAATTTGCATGTGTGGAAACAGATGCACCCGTCAAAGAGGGATAAAATAAATTCCTATTGCAGTATACGAATACGTCGGGAACGACCTTGTATCAACAACAATGATCGTCAGATTCCTCCAACCCCAAAAGACCAATGACTAAGAATCAATCTGTGCAGCATATCATATACATTCAAGACCCTTTTCTTTCTCCCCGGTCAGAAGTCTGAACCTCTTCCTTAACAACCAATAAAGAGATCCTGTTGTGTCTATGGTTCCTATCATCACAACATTCAATTGAATGGACCAATCACTATCTCCACCCTAATCTAACAGCAATTATATACCTACGTATAGAAAAAAAACCAACTTCCATTCTCTTGTAGCCTCTATCTACAGTCTACATCATCAAAGCTGCCTCCCCGCTTAACTATTTACAGATGGGCACTGAATTCATCCAGTCATTCTACATTAGTTAAGTAGGTAGATCTGGATACAAATAGGAACCCTGGACATGTGGTTTGACTACATAGATAGATACAATCGCACCATTTTTTTGAAAAAAAAGATCACTTCCCACATCCATCAGCATTCAGCACTCATGATCCATCCATCCATCCATTAATTGATCAAGTAAGCAAGAAGTCAAAGCCAACTCACTTCAGGCTCGCTCCAGGCTCAGAACTAGCACCATTACCAAAACCAGAACCAGATGTGGATCCTGGTATTCTATCTCTATCTCTATCCTTATATGCTATCTTCTTCCTAATCCATATTCATATTCATGTTCACATCGATACCATTATGACACCGTGAGGGACCCCAGAACATTAGATTCGACTCGACTTGTCATTTTTTATGTACTGTGCTCAGTCAGTAAGAGCAAAAAGTACTGCATCCAGTTGAGCCAGGTATGGCTGGGTCGGGCTGAAGATATGCGTATAACCCCCCCCCTCCCCCCAACCCCCCATTCCACCACACTTGACAGGACGAAAGGGAGAGGGGAAGGAATTTAGTATGTACAGTACAGTACAATGTAAGTTAGGTAGATAGATAGTTAGTTAGGATGCTGAATGAGTGCCACCGTGGTACGGTACTACTGATCATGATCTCAATCATAATCATGACAGTGACAATGACAGCAATGCTCATATAAATAGGAATAAAGCTCTCAATATGAAGAAAAATGGTGTATATATATATATATATATATTTCCCCTCTTGCATCTCAGAGCTTTTGCTCTCTCATTCCAGGCATATGTACACAGTACAGGGGCTCTCCAACCAGTGAGATGAGGTACCAAGTACCTATCACGTCATTTCACCTCACCTCCTCAGAACTTTTCCACTATTCATTCCGTTCTTAAGTATTAATTTGACTCAATTGGAATACCTTATTCCTTACACTCACTACCCAAGTCCATCTAGACGGTTGCATATATGATATATGATATTATATGTGTCATTAGCACATTCAATAGCGTTTATTAGCGACGCTACTGTAGGCATCGCTTGCAGAATTCAATTCAGAGAGGTCCTTGCTCATATGAGCCCAGGTTCAATGAGTAGCTCAGTTAGTTAAACTATACATACGTACATACTACTAAGTGGTACGGATCAGGCCAACACGTGCTGCTTTAAGACGGGAAATTAATATTCAGGTATGCGGGAGAAGACGGCATATATTTCGATATGTGTGCTGATTGCTAGTTGATTGTTAATTCCAGAGCTCACATGTTGGTTGTGAACCAATGGCTAACTGATGGATTTCCCCTAGGGAGGGAAGGAAGTAATGAGACCAGTTCGAAGAGTTCAATTTAGACACTAGGATCATCATCCTGGTGGAGTGTAAAAAAGGACGACGCCACGCATATGGATGGAGTGGTGATGCACCCGTGCCGGCAGATCAATAGATGATGCCATGTAGAAAGGGAGGCGCCGGGAGTTTCTGCCCAGCGAGGGACAGGAGACAAACACGGACACCTATTATTCCAACGAGACAAACGGACCTCCACAGAAACACCCGCAGAATTCTCGTGTCTCCGAGTCCAACAAACAGGACCGCTTCCTGGTTGGTCCAGCGAGATCCGTTGGGCTTCAACGAGACTCCTCCAATGGCTGGAATCCTGCTCGCTCAAGGCCTGGCCCGCCTGTGACACACCATCTGCTCAGGGAAGCAGGGAAACTGTTGAACATACCAATCGGATTGCCCTGTCCAAAGCCACAGGTGTGCAGCAGCAAGGCCGGCGTCCTTTCAGCGTCGCATCTGCAGCACCCCATAACCGGAGGACCAGACTGCAAGCAGCCAGTCTAACGGGAAGAGTCTTTTTCAGCCTTTAGAACTTTCATTCGCTGTATGAATTATGTCTCTCCATGGAGCCGTTTCCAATGACTACCCACCATTCCTCTGCTGCTTCAGGCCTCGAGAGCAGCCAGAACTTGGTTTGCATGGAATAGTGAGACGATCGATGGACACCGTCGTTATTGATGGACAGTGCCTTGCGGACAATGAAACGTCGCAGATGTACTGTATTCCGTTGCACACCCCACGGGCTATGGCTATGTGCAATGTAGAGATTGCTCGAGTCCGCTCAAATACTCCATACCGTAGAATAGCCCAGCCCAAGGTCCACTCACGGAATGAGGTTGTTGAACTTAACTTAGAGGATAAATCTTCACAAGAATGTGATCATATTCTTAGGAAAATATTTGTGAGAGATGAAGCATATGGCGCAGACGCAAACTCCATCTTAGAGCCAATATTTCGTAGGAATAAAGATTAAATAAAAGGCATGAACTTTTACTTTGCGTGATGGCCAATGTCTGCTCACCGCCGGACTCAAACAAATCGTCCAGGTTCCAATATTGGCAGATGCAGGTCCGACGATCGGTTTGCTCGTATATTTACCCGGTGGCCGAATCAGGAAGTGGTCAGCCTGGCTGAATTAGTAGATCTCGTCAACGCCCGCCAACCGCCAGCCTTTCAAATGCATGTGCTGCGCTAGCCATGCATTAGCACTGGTCCCCGACTCTTACCTGTCTGCGGCCAAAGACGGTACTGGATGATAACCACTATTTGTGGGGAGAGGGATTCTGGACAGACCAAGATAATAGACGTAGTTTGAGAGAGACATGAGGAGAAATCCAATTATAGAACAGGAGACAGATAACATTCCATAATCACATGTTAAGCAGCGTTTTGGTAAGATTCTGGAACCTGAAAGTTCCGAAAGTCTTGAGCGCTCAGGTTTCGGCGTGACGTACGGAGTATATGTCTATGCAGCCCAGCTGGGAATTCGAAATACCGAGATCTGTTGGACAACCAATTAAAATACGTGGAAAAGAGACATTTCAGCTGTCACAGCGCTGCCTCCATATGCGGGGAAAAAAAAAGACAATGCATGAAACGACTGATTCAAGGCAGAAAAACCAAGAAACTCACACGCTAGAAGTATTCCGTATCAAGTGAAGTCGAAAGAGCGAGGTAGATAAATAGAATTTGTCGACATAAGGAATACTGTAATCAAAGAAAAAATGCCCTAAAAGTTGTTAGACCAGTGGCGTCTATAGTAGGAGCAACCTGGAGAGCCATATGCATTTAACGCCGTGGAGCACGGTGGCTGCCACTTTCTGGAGCCAGTTTACGTGCTCGAGACAAAGTAATAACAATGCTCTTTGTGGATTCATCGGGGCAGTCACGCCGCGTAGAAACCCGACCCGCGATGAGCTGAGCAATGCGTGACAGTGAAGTGGAACCGTCAAGACTCCTAGCCAATCTTCTGCGGCAGAGGTCTATTTTGCTTCCCTGCATTCAGACTGGCATATTGCTCCCGTGAGTAGCGAGGCACACCCCACGCAGAGAACCAAGACAGGCCGCGAAAGCAACCCGAGATTATCTATTCCCTCCTTGAGATGACTGGCTGGTATCGATCTCCAATACCAACACAAGCGGACTCCACGCGACAGCTTCTTAGTATGTCGTAACGCTGTTACACCTGATACTAGGAAGATCTGTAGCCAACAACTACGCAGGAAGGACGTGAAGGATGAAGCGTGTGGCTTTGTTTGAGTTTCGATGGTAGATAGTCCCTGGTAAGCATGTCGACTCCGGTATGCGTGGAGACTTGCGGCGCAGGCCACTCCTTCTCTTAGATGGCAGCGCACATACTCCACACGTACAGAAGGTTCGCGACCGCTGAAATTATTAACCAAAGGCCGACGTGAACAGCATCGATTGATTCAATGGTGTCGTACAGAGCACAGTCACAAAAATCGCTCCGGGGGAAATTTTTGACGATAATAAATAACATCTCGTAGCGAGCACGAAGCAGATCAGTAGGAGTCCTGCTGTAGTAACGGCTTCTGTCTCCTGCATAGGCATCAAGGATCGTCTCGTTAGCCATTCACTACTAAATGAAAAATCTGAGAACGGAACAAATGCCGCAAAGTCCGGTTGCGGAGCTTGAGACAGCCTTGGCCCACGGGGCGGTGCCATCGTCCCACAGGAGATTGCTATATGATCAAGCAGTCAGCCAGCCCAGCCACTGGGCAGTCTTGAAAGAGAAAGCAAACAAAGTATGACAACCGAGACACAGTCTCCTTCAGGTTACTTGGGCTAGCTGGGCCAGTTTCTTCTGTTCCAAATGGCGAGGAAGACTCTCCGTTCTCTCCCACTGCAGGTCTCGACGAGCGACCGAAGAGCTTTTTTTTGCCGTGCCGGTCGGTGGGATGAAGAGAGTTGCACGTAGGAGGGAAGCCACCCAGCCCGCTGCCGTGATTGGACCCAAGCCCGTGCAGCCGTCACGAGCGATCCGATCTGGTTGGACGTGAGACACGACACCACCGGACTATGTGCGTAGGCCACACGAGCGTCAGGGACTCGGACATGGGTGCTCTCAGCTGGCCATCATCGGCGTCTGTTGGGGAATGAGTCTGGAGAACAGAAAATAGAAGAAAGGGAAAGGAGATGATAAGCATGGTCAGCGCGACGTAGTCAAGGCATGCGGCGGATTGAGCAATGGCTGCTGTGTGTCCAGCACTGCACAGAAGACCAACCAGAAGCAGAGTCGCCGTCCGACACGACGGCACTGGATCGCTAGCCCTAAGCTGCTGAGAAGACCGCGTGCTGGTGGCGGATGCTTATGTACGGTGGTTCAGGCTGACTGGAGACGAGCCGGGGGACCCTGCGAGAGCACGGATGACGGACAGACTCCGGACGGCGGCTCCGTGCTTCTCCACCCGCCCTATCGCGGGGCCCGCAGGTACGCGAGAGATTCTGGTCCACTTGGCGCGCGCCCGTCAGATATACCTATGCACGCTCCGGAGTCGCCTCGACACGGTCTGCTTCTAAGTTCTGACGGTTAAGCGTTCATCATATACGTCTACGTCCGTCGGGCTGCACGAGGAGGCAGCAGCCTTCGTCGGGTCCTGCTTAACTGCGCAGCGGACGCGTTGGGGTTGGAGACGTCTGGATGTCTGGCATCCTCTGTCGTGGCCGAAGATAACCCACACACAGAATAGATGGGCAACGGGTAAGGACCGTGGACCAGCTGCAGGGGTCAAAACACCGGGTAATCTCGTTAACCTGCATGATTGGTAACGATCTGGGTAGGAATGGCAGACGGTGTGCGGTCCTGGGTACGGAGTACTGTGTTTCATCCGGGCTCTGAAAGCTGACCTACTCGAGCAGATGTTGGCCCTAGCACAAGTCAATGATAGTAATCGTGTCTGGAGAAGCACAAACTGCAACAGACACAATGACCACCCCTTGCCCCAGGGCAGCCTGATGCAGTGCAACTCTGGCCCACTGGGCAGGATCTTCCCGTGTCTCACTGCTGGGTCTCGACGGTGCGCATTAATAATAAATCGCAAACGGACGCTGTAGATATCTTGTATTCGCTCGAGGACGAGCCTAGCGGAGCCTCCTGAGGACCTCCGTTGCAGGTACGGTGCGCCGTCGATCCACGGCGTGCGGCGTTGCTGGCGGTGCCTGATCGCTGCCGTCGCACACGCGCATCCTGGCGGCGCTAGCAGGCGCTAGGCTCCCACCAGGCAGAAAAAGGGCCGCGAGAAAAAAACTCTGCCAGCACCAGCATCCGACCTCGTCGCCATCCTCGCCGCGCATCCGATCCCAGATCACATACCTGCTCCTCGCGTGCTGGACCGCGTCTGCCCCCCGTCCCCGCCGTTGCGTCTAGCCCATCCATCAAGGTTCGACCGTCCACGGCTCCCGGATCGTCCTCGCGGCCTGGTTTGACTCGCGATCCCGCACCGCGATCCCAGCTCCGTCTGACTCGCAGAAGACGCACACGTTCGTCGCGGGATTCAGTCTCCATTATTGCCTGTTCCGTGCAGCTGCGCAGCGCTCCGTCGTCCCGCCCTGCCCTACGCCCCCGACCGTTCCCTCTCCTCCGTCTCGCAAACCGCCAGCATCCCTGCTGCTGGTCGTACGTCCTGACGCTGCTGCCCCCCCTCCCATCGCGCTCTCTCTCCTCCTCCTCCTCAGAGCAACCAGAAGCTGTCCATCATGGGTGCGTCGTCCTGCCCTCCCCTTCCCGCATCTCTGCCTACTGTCTGCCTCGCTGCATCCCTCTACCCGCCCTGACTCCTGCCCACTGCTCCGGCTGAGCCGCATTCCCCCTCTCTCCTCCCAAGCTGCCCGCGCTGTTTTTCTCTCTGCTGCTCCCGCCACCCCTTGTCTTGGCTCCCGAGCAGACGCCCAACTGCTGCTGCTCTGGCTGCTGCTGCCGCCCACCCAACATCCCATCACCTCCTCCACGCGCTCTCTTTTTCTTCCCTCCGGGTCCCATCTCGCCTCCATCCCTGTTGCCCTGCCCCGCCTCCATCTTCCTCTCTTCTCCCGTCGCCCCATTTTTCTTCCTCAAAGCTCGTGGCTCACGCTTTGGCTCCATCTTTTTTCTTAGGTACAGCCGACGTTTATCGACCACAAGTAAGTAGGATGCTTCTTTTCTCTTGCAAGTTCTCCCTCGCGTGACTCCCCCCGCGGATGGGACTTCTTCCTCGCGTCGGGGCCGGAAGATCGTCGGAGTTGTGTGCTGGTCATGGTCGTCCGCGAACTCGCGCACCGAGCAAGCGGGAGGCATCAGGACCGGCAAAGGCGCGTCGTAGAGGCCGCGGCCAGCGTTTCGCTGTTGCTCTGCGCCGGCCAGAGGGTCGCGTCGGCGGGGAGCTCCTGCCGTGAACCGGTCTGAGGCAGAGGCGACAAAGAAAGAACGGCGCTGCGCCCGTCCTCGCCGTGCCTTCCCTCGCTGAACGAGCGCCTGCCACAGCGCGCCTGCCTCCTCGGGCGCGTCTGCTCCCCCTCCTTCCGCGGTTTTCACCAAGGTTGCATCACCTGACCACCGCCCATACCACGGTCTCTCGGCAGCGCCGTGCACTCTCGCCCCTCCCTTTCATCGTCCCTGATCCCACCTTTCCACTTCCCCCCTCCCCCCGTCCCTTCTTGCCCCGTGTCCCCTCAAGTCTGCCTCTCTTCGTTTCTTGCCCCCCATTCGATGCCGTCCCTCCCGGCTGCTGCTAACCGCGCCCAGCGTGAGAGGTCTCGTTCTCCACGTCGTCGTTCTCGAAGTCCTCGTCGCAGCCGTCGTTCGTACTCGCCCCGCAGCCGCTCTCGGAGCCGTGACGACTACCGCCGTAGTGACCGCCGGTCAAGATCTCCTATGAGTGGTGCAGCTGGCGCGTCTGGAGGACACTCAGGCTCTGGCTACGGAGGACGTGGTGGCTTCTCCGGTAGATCGTACGAGGAACGTCTTGCTGCAAAGGAACAGATGTTGCAATCCGTGCGCGAATCGTCCCAGCAGGAGCGCCGGGTCTATGTCGGCAATCTGTCCTACGATGTCAAGTGGCATCACCTGAAGGATTTCATGAGACAGGGTGAGCAGGGTCATATCGTGCGGGTGGAAGAGTACGCTGGCTAGGTGGTGGTGTGGCTGACTTGAGGGACGTGCGTTACAGCTGGAGAGGTTATCTTCGCCGATGTGCTACTACTTCCGAATGGAATGTCGAAGGTGGGCGCCAATGTGTAGTGTGGCTGGTTTCCTGGTTCTCCTTTGGTTATTTTGATGGACTGTTGGATTGACGGGTTGGGACTGGCTGTCCGGAATACTGTAGGGCTGCGGGTGAGTTGGCCTCGTGACAGAAACTAACCATCAGCTGAATGGCAACTCACCGGGATCCAGGATTGTGGAATACGCAACGAAGGAGCAAGCTCAGCATGCGGTCCAAACGCTCAGCAACCAGAATCTCATGGGACGACTTGTCTATGTCCGCGAGGTACTTTGATGCCCCAAGCTCTTCAGGCAGGATCTACATCGGATCGACGTGACGCTGACATGTCTTATCATTTCGTAGGACCGCGAAGCTGAACCCCGTTTCACCGGCGGCCCCACTCGTGGAGACTTTGGGGGTGCCGGCCGAGGCGGGTTCGGAGGCTACGGTGGCGGACGCCAAATCTATGTTTCCAACGTTCGTCACCCATTCTACCAGGTAACGTGAAGGATCTCATATTGACTCGAAAATTGTAGCTCCCTTTCAATGTTGGCTGGCAAGACCTGAAGGATCTGTTCCGCCAAGCTGGTAAGTCGAGAAGAGCTGAAGTTGTCCTATAGCCGATGCCATGTCGTGTGAGCGGACCAGAATTGACAATTCCATCATGCAGCCCAGCACGGCGCCGTGATCCGTGCAGATGTCCATACCGATGCCAGCGGCCGGCCGAAGGGATCCGGTATTGTTGCATTTGAATCGGCCGAAGACGCGCGCAATGCCATCCAGCAATTCAACGGCTACGACTGGCAGGGGAGAACCCTCGAGGTGCGTGAGGACCGTTACGCTGGTGCCGGTTTCGGTTACGGCGGCCGCGGCGGATATGGCTTTGGCCGTGGCGGCTTCGGTCGCGGTGGTTTTGGTGGCCGCGGCGGCTACGGCGGCTTTGGAAGGGGCGGTTATGGCGGTTATGGAGGCTATGACGCTCAGGCCTCCGTGCCTCCTAACCCCTTCACAGACTTCGCAACCTCTGGAGGAGAGAAGAGCAACACTATTTACGTCCGTAACGTAAGCACCAGACACTTGAATTGCCCTGCAGGTTCTAGGCTTCGACTGACGACTTGGACTTAGCTGCCTTGGTCGACTTGCAATGAAGATCTTGTCGATCTCTTCTCTACGATTGGCAAGGTCGAGCGTGCTGAAATTCAGTACGAGCCCAATGGCCGCTCCCGTGGCACCGGTGTGGTCCAGTTTGATAATGCAGAAACCGCCGAAACCGCCATTGGTATGTGACTGCTTCGCGCGTACTCACGGGGAGCCCTTCACTAACTCGCATCCAGCCAAGTTCACTGGCTACCAGTATGGCGGTCGCCCTCTTGGCATAACTTTCGTCAAGTACCTTAACGCTGGACCTCGGGGAGACGCGATGGACGGCGCTGAGCCGGCGCCCGGCATCACCCAGGACCAGATCATGTAACATTACCGTGTGCTTTCTACCTTCGCGAGACCATAGTCCACGCGACGAGGTTCGGATTTCAGCTTCTCTTCCAGTTGCTTTTTATGAATCAAGACACAAAAAGCGAATGATGGTTCGGCTGATTTGCGTGCTACGCTATGACTGGGCTCGATGGACAGATCGATTGAACATCCCCTATTGTCTTGTGTGTTAGTTTTTTGCCCGACTTGAAGCAGTCCAGCTAGTTTTTAGGCATGATCAGATTGTAATTCATAGTTTTTTGCCTTCTAGAGTCCTTGCCAGCTATATTCTTAATCTTAAGGCACAAGCTGATTGTGCAGCACCCCGACAGGAGGAACAAGGTGTCACGTTCTGTTCGGTTGCCGTAGAGAGTAGATGTAGCAGCTATGTAGTATGTACATACATATACAGTACCTAGGGATGTATGTGTGTACATGTACATTAGGTACTCATATGAATGTTTCGACAAGTAGTGCACGTACATGTACAGACAACAGCAGTTTAAAACAGCCAGCTTATAATTATTAATAGCATGCATGTGTGTCTCTTCTTTCTTTTCTATATAGTATACAATAGTATATAGTATATAGTATATATAACTTTCTCTTGGAGCACACAAGCTCCTTTCTTTGTAGGGTAGTTTTGTTTTAACTACCTAACTTGGAAAACTAGGCACTTAAAGGTTGTGAGATATGAGATAGGTACCTTAACAGTCCTCCCCAGACAAAGTCAACACAAGACAAAGAGTCACAAGACAAGCCCAGCCCAGCTACTAGTACTACAGTACAGTACGCCCCAGTTCTCAGTCGGTCAGTCAGTCTATGCTGAACTGTACTCCTATATATATATATATATATATATATGAATATGAACTGTGAAGTGTAACCCATGATCCCTCTCTCACACATGAACAACGCACGCACACACACACGCGCATACTAAGGGGGCCTGCCCTTTTTTCCCGCTTTCCTTTTTGGTGCGTTGGTCTGCGGTTGTTATCTCATCTCGTATAGAGCGAATGTCTGTACAAATATATATAAATCTCACGCGACGGTGGAGGTTGAATGAGAGTTGGAGTTCAAGTTAGGAGACGAAGGATTGTTGCGGTTGGTGTTGGCGTTGTTAGGCGGATACCGGCCCGGGATCTTCAGCTCGAGCGTGGACACGCTCTCCTTCGACTGTGCCGCTGGTCGGGTCGCCAATGTCGACGTCACGTCCTGCGGCGGCGTTTGTTGTTGCGTGCTCATGCTTGTCGTTGTCGTTGTTAATGTTGTGGTAGGCGCAGTGGTGGATACCGGGGAGGTTGCGGTCGATGCGAGCGTCGAGGATCCGGCCGGGGACGACGACCGGTGATGATGATGGTGATTATCATCATCATTATCATCATCCGCTTTTGTTGCCAAGCGCTGGGATTCCTGCCGCTTCAGTTGGCGGTAGGTTTCGACGGCGATGGCGGATGGCGTCATGTTGTCCTTGTCCTTGTCCCCTCCGGATGCGGATGAGGTGGGGGCTGTGTTACTTGTCTGTGAGGTGGAGTCTGTAGTGCTGCTGGTGGGCACGGTTGATGCGCTCTCGTGTCGGCTGGGCTGTGTTTTGTCTGGTAGGTTGTTGTTGTTGTTGTTGTTGTTGTTATTATCATCTCGATGGTCGACGACGACTGACGGCGGCGGTGCTGCAATGACGATAGGCGCGTTAGAAGAGTTGCTCTTTTGGATCTGCAGGGCTGGACGTCCATCCGTGCCGGTATCATGCACGGGCTGCTGTTTACGATCTACCGGCATGGAGGCAGTGGCAGAGGTGGCTGTTGGATTATTACCTGTCAAGTCGCCGTAGTAGCTGCTGTGCCTCTCCAGGGCAGCCATGTCAGATCGATCACCCAGCTCGTCCGCTGGCTGGTTTCGGTTCGCTTCGTTTTCTTGACCTGGTGGTGCCGGCTGTCCGGAGGCTTCCCTATCTCCCGAGCTCTCTCCGCTGGAAGGCGACAGAGGGGCGTGTAAGTGTCGGTCGATTTGCACGTCACTTGGGAATCGCCCACCTGGTTGAGGGCGCGACGACAACTGCGTTTCCGGCGCCGGGGGTTCTTGGTTCAGCACGGTCGAGTCCGCGGAGTATGGCGTCCGATCGGCTTCGTCCTCGTCCATCACACCGTCGCTGCTGATCGAGCTGGCCTTGAAGCTTCCGGCGCTCACGGTCCTCAAGTGTCGTCTAACATACGCATTCCGCGCTTCGCCGGTCTTCCCTATCAGGTTCTCGATGTCGTAGTACCATGCCATCATCGTGTCGTGAGACTCCGCTCGAAACACCCATGCGTGACCGCGGTGCATCGATCCTGTTTGCCGTCCCTTGAGCATGAACTTGTGCGACGTCGAGTCGGGCTGCGAGTGCGAGCCCAACTTCTGCTCGGGCAGATATAACGACATGACCGGCGTCTGCCATGCAATCCGATCCGCAGATTTAAATTCATGCAGATGAGTCGGAGACAGAACGTACCTAGGCCAAGTCAATTGCGGCGTGTGGCGATGAGGAAGAGGAAGAACAAAGAAAAAAAAATATGTACTCACCATCCGGGAGTATAGCTCTTGAGATACTTGCTCTTACGTTCGAGCATGCCTGACCTGACTTCCGCCGCTGCGGGGTGGTCTTTTCCGGGGTAGGTGATGTTCTCCACACTGCGGAGCGGAGTCCGCGGGTCGACCAGTTGGTCAGTCCCCGCAAGGAACGCATTCCACTCGTGGTCCTTAGGCATCGAGATGGGCCCAGCCCGAAGCTTCTCGACCGTGTCGTACGCCTCATCCGCTTCCCGTTTGAGGATGCTGGCGTACGCGTTGTACGCTTTCTGGATTTCGCCGACGACGATGGACTCGAGCTCACGACCGGAGCTCTCCAGGTTCAAGAAAGCCTGGGGACAGGATCAGCCCGGTGCATCAAAGGCAAAGAGACAGCAGCAAACCCACCCTGTGCAGGTAGTTCTCTTCCTCGATCTGCTTCGCGATCTGCTTCTCGACGCTCAACCTCACTATGAACGGGTCCCCCTTCCCGGACGTGGCGGCCGGGTCCGTATCGACAAGCCCTAGAGCCTCGTGCAGGTTCCGGATGGCTTTCCGCGTTCCCTCCATTTCCTTCTCCACTGAATTCTTGAAGTCCCCTGAGAGATTCTTGATCTCCTTCGTCTTCTGCTGCAGATCGCTCCTGAGGCCTGTAAGCTGGAGGACGACCTCATTTTCGAGCTCCCTCGCCTTGTTTGCTTCGATAATGCCCTGCCGGTGGTAGTCCCGTAGGATCTCGGTCGCATCAGCCAACCCACCTGACGCGAGGAACGTGGGCGGAAGCGACATGTTGTTGATGACATTGGCCGCCGACAGCAACAGCTTCGCCCTCGTCTCGTAAGACTTCTGGATGTCCTTGAAGAAGAGGATGAGATCCTTCAACACTTTGCGCCACGCTGCCATCATAAAAATCATCATCAGCTATCTCCGAACGCCCACACGGGAATGAAATAGAGACGAACCCTGGAACCGGTTTGCCAGCACCTCTGTCGGGTTCACGTTCGTCGGGATCGGCACGTAGAAGGCGCTGTTGGGGTCCTCAGCGCCGTATTTCTCCTTGTCACCGAGGTTCAGACTCCTGACGCTGCCCGCGCGGAGGCTTCTCCTGCTGCCGCTGCGTCTCAAGCTGCTCCTCTTGCTGAGCGACGCCTTCTTCTTCAGCGTGCCGACGCGCGACGGCGCCGGGGAGTGCGAACGCGACATCTGGGAGTCGGCACGCTGCAAGGCAGCCCGGGCCGAGCCATCGAGCGCCAGGGAGCTGCGGTGGTTGGTGGTGGTGGTGGTAGTATCGAGCTCTTCGTACAGTCGAGCCCCCTGCGACAGCGGCGACGGTTCGACAGGAGCTCCATGGGCGGCATTGTACTCGGACGGGCCGGTCGAGGTGGTAGCCAGATACGAGGTCGGGCGCGACGCTGGCCCGGTGCCGTAGCCCTTGGTCAGCTGTGCTGCTGGGTCGCTGGGATGCGGCATCGTGGTGTAGGCCTCGTGCGATGGCGTTGGAGGCCGGGCGGCCATTGCCATGGTGGATGAGCCGTCGCGCGGGTACAGGTCACACACAAGAAGGATCAGAGAAACAGTGATCGCAAGGACAGCAGCAATTGAATGTCGGAAACCAAGGCCGGCAGGATATCGCCCGTCTTAGGGGGCTAGGTGACTCTGGCGGACGGGGGCGCCCTTCAGGGTCTAGAGCACGCTGTTTGCGGGGGGGGCGCTTTTCGCTCTGCGGACGATCACGGACCTGGCCCCACCGTCACGACAGGCGCTATCAGCGCGGCGAACATGGACACTGATGGGGGGGGAGAGGGTGGAACAGGCGACGGCGCCGATGGCAGAGGAGGCGGCGGCGAGGGAGGAGGAGAAGGGCGAGGAAAAGGGG